>VFSW01007776.1_pt1 | contig 15509 bp, 11 predicted proteins | sample 5358111 | NCBI WGS metagenome assembly VFSW01 (sample SAMN11554181, study PRJNA540505) | mine drainage metagenome | isolation source: sediment from site ElyBrook_90M | place: USA: Ely Copper Mine, Vershire, VT | collected 2017
GCCTCTGCTTGAGCGCCGTAGGAATCCCCTTGCTTTACTGGGGGAGGATGTCAATCGATACCACGAAAGCAAAATATCTGACGGGTTTGTGACATTATTTCATCAGACTCTGGCGGATCGAAATCAATTCCTGCCGCCGCATATTGTCGGTTTTAGGGTAGCTCATTTTAAGTTTTTTGAAGGTATCCAGAATGATGCGCGAAACAATCAGTCGCGCATTATCTTTATCATCGGCAGGCACGACATACCATGGGGCGATTTTTGTACTCGTTGCACTGAGACACGCCTCATAGGCATGCATGTACTGTTTCCAGAATTTTCTCTCTTCGATATCGGCAAGGCTGAATTTCCAGTTCTTCTCCGGCTCGTCAATTCGATCAATGAAGCGAGTTCTCTGTTCTTCTTCAGAAAGATGCAGAAAAAACTTGAGGATTCTCGTACCATTACGGTGGAGATGGCGCTCCAAATCCACGATGGAACGATAGCGCTCCTGCCAGATATCCTTGTCGTCCGTTCCTCCTTCTGGCAGGCCTTGGCTGTGTAGAATTTCCGGGTGTACACGGACAATCAACACTTCTTCATAATAGGATCGATTAAAGATGCCAATGCGTCCGCGTTCGGGCAAGCACCGGGTCGTGCGCCATAAAAAGTCGTGTTCCAGTTCAGCAATGCTTGGGTGTTTGAAACTGAACACCTGACAACCCTGGGGATTGATGCCGGACATGACATGGCGGATGACCCCATCCTTGCCAGCCGCATCCATGGCCTGAAAAATCAGCAGTATTCCGTAACGGTTAGAGGCATAAAGCAGTTGTTGTTGGTCACTCAACGCATCTACCTGTTCCCCCAGGAGTTCCTGATAACTATCCTTTGACGGGCAAAGGGCTTTTCCGCGTGTGGGTCGTTTTCTGAGATCGACATTTTCGTCCTCCTCGACCCGGTAATCCTTGGCTTTGATTTTCATTTTCATCCTTTCGGTGGAATCAATCGGCAACCACCGGGCACATGGGGTGGAAAGTTTGAGGTTACCTGTAGGAGGTTAGTGTGGGGTAATGTTTCCGTTGGCATCGGAGAACACAATTTCCACGCGCCGATTCATTTGGCGACCTGCGGCGGTTTGATTGCTGGCCACCGGAAAGTCTTTACCATATCCTTGGGAAGTTACGCGGTCGTTGCTGAGGCCCCCATCGAGCAGCGCTGTCCGGACGGCATTGGCGCGTTTTTCGGAAAGTTCCTGATTGTGACTGTCGCTGCCAGTACTGTCGGTATAGCCTTCGACCTGAATTTTATACTTCGGGTAATGCTGGAGAAAATCGTCCAGTTTTTGCAGATTGCGCATACCGCCAGAAGCGACCGTGGATTTGTCGGTGCTGAATAGCAAGTCACCGAGGGTGATGACCATGCCGTGTTTGGTTTCCTTGGCATTCAACGCTTTAAGTTGTTCGTCCTGCACTGCCAACTCCTGTTTGGCGCTATCGGCTTCATTGGTTCGGGCTTCCAGCTGGATTTTGCTGCGTTGGGCGGCAGCGTTGGTGACCACCAGTTCATCGGTTTTACGTTTGGCGGTTTCCAGTGCAATATCCGTTTTTTGTTTGGCAATGTAAGCCAAATGATCCACCAAGGAAGTGCTTTCCCCCTCAGTCAATGCGTTGTCTGCCTTGCTCAGGGAATCGCTGGCATCCTTCAGTTCCGCTGGGGCCAGGCGCGTGACCTCGGGATTGGTGCTGACTCGCGCATAATTGCTGTGGGCTTCTGACAGCGCTGAATTCTGCGGCATTGAACTACAACCCGCAAGAATCGCAGCGGCAGCAATCAATGTGACGGGAAAATATCGAATTTTTTGCATGATGAACTCCATAGAGGATTATTGGGTATTGCGATCGATTTCTTGGTGCAGCACTCGACGATCTTCCTGCACAGCATCCGCAGCTTTCTTTGCCTGATTTGAGCGTGCCATTGCGACAGCCAATTCGGCATCGACTTGGGCTTCTTCTGCCAGTTGTTTGGCCAGCACATAATTCTCGGCTACCATGGCTCCCTCAGCACCGGCCAGTTTATGTTTTGCCGACTGAAGTTGAAGGGGAGCGTATTCGGCCCCTCCGGCGGTGCTTGCCGTATTCACGGCGGTTTTGGAAATAGCCATCTGCCCTGTTGGCGGGGGAATACTTGCACAACTGGCCATGAGTAGCGCAGCGCTAACGGTCAAGGCCATACGGTGCAACAGTGGATTTGATTGTAGATCGTTAAAATTTCTCATCATTATTATCCTTTCAGTTAATCGGCAAACAGGAGCATTGCAACGAACACCACGTCATATCGTGGACCAGTTATGGACGCGCAGCCATGTGGGTTGTACGGCAGGGGGTAACTGGTCCATATGCTTCAAAAATAGCGCCAGCGTCCAGATCTGTTGGTCGTTGAGGGTGTCGCGGAATGAAGGCATGCCCGTCAGACGAATACCATGCTTGATTTTCCAGAACGAGTAGCCTTCCGGGTCATCTTCCACTCCATCGATCGCCAGTTGTGGCGGCTTTTGATACAGCCCTTTCGCTATGGGTGATGGCGGTTGAACTCCCTTTGCCGTTCCATGGCACACTGCGCAGTTTTGAGCAAACAGATCAATCCCGGCCAACAGGTTTTTGTCCGTTAACGCGATGGGATTTTTCTCCTTCGGCGCACTATCGGCCAAGGTTGCCTTTAATGAGGTGTGAGCCATCCACGTCTCCAGAGCACCGGGTTTGGCATCAGCATTGGCTGGGATAATCCCGCTTTGCAGCAGTAAATAAGTACCGCCCAGAATAACGACCAGCGTTAACGCGACTCCTGACGCTATATTTTTTACCATGACCGCTTCTCCTCACATCCGTGACCGGGGGCTCGAACGTATTAGCAGAATTTTCACTATTCGGTTCAGAGCGTCTGTCCGGAAATTGTCCAAACCATGAGGATCATTTAACCGTTGTTGTCCCTGAAGGTCTGTACGCTAACGCTCATAAGGGTGAGCCCGGCGTTCGCCATCCTCTGCGAAATATTTCAGTCTCTGTGCGATGGAGCACAGACACTTATCCTGCAGCAATTCAGTCTGGAATCTGCCCTGTAAGTTTTTGGTTGCATCAACTTGCGGATTTCTTACTCATGCTGGGAGACTTACTGTGCCGCCTATCGAACCCTCTGTTGCTGCCAATCGTCTGCTGGAAGGATTACCTTACAGAAGCCGAAAACAATTTCTGTCTGGTTGCGAACTCGTAAATTTACCCCTTGGGGCGATCTTGGCCGAACCTGGCAAGCGTATTCGCCACATCTACTTCCCTACGAACAGTTATATTTCTCTGATTGCACGAGCCGACGACCATGTTGCTCTGGAAACAGGTTTGATCGGAGACGAAGGCATGCTGGGAATTTCCCTGATACTTGGCGTAGATTCTTCCCCTTTGCAAGCTTTGGTACAGGGTGCCGGCCCTGCCTTGTGCATGAACGCTTCCCTATTCCGTCGGGAATTCAAGCGGAATCTTGCCTTGCAGCGAGAGTTGAAACGCTATCTGTTCGTGGTCATCGCGCAACTCACGCAAACCGTGGTTTGTAATCATTATCACCAGATAGAAACCCGTCTTGCCCGGTGGCTTTTGATGATGCAGGACCGGGCGCACTCATCCGAATTTCATGTCACCCACGAATTTCTGGCCTATGTGCTGGGGGTTCGCCGTGTGGGCGTCACCAAGGCCGCGACGGCGCTGCAGCGCCATCAGTTGATTCATTATAAACGGGGAGATATCACGATTCTTGATCGAGCAGGCTTGGAGAATTCCGCCTGTAACTGCTACGGTTCAGACAAAGCGGTGTATAACCGGATCCTCACAAAGGACGCCTGCCCCGCAGTTTACACAGGGCCAGCCAAGTGACCAGTCCGGATTTTACATATTTGCCCAGGCGCAGGGAGAGTAAGACGGAAAGTAAGGAACCTCCGCCGACGATCCATGCGACATGATTTCTGGCAAAATTCAGAACGGATAATCCCTGATCCGCCAGGGTCAGGGGGGCGAGCCATGGCGTGGTGATTTGTCGCAGCGTTCTGCGTTGCACGACAATCTGTGCAATCAGCAACTCCCGTCGTTTCACCAGTCGGGTCAGTTTCTTGTTCATTGTCGGGGATCGATTTGTTGCCGGTCTTTGAACAATTCGGCCAGACTTGCCGCAAAGGGTCTGGGCTTGGCCTGTGCTTTACGCCACGCCGCTCCCCAGGTCACCAATCCGGCCACCAGAAAACTTCCCGTAAGCATACTCAACACCAGAAAGCGATGGGTCTCCCAAAATGTCCATACCAGCAGGATTGTCGCCAGAATCAGTCCAACTCCCAGAAGAAATAGGGTCTCCAGTATTAGCACCAGTTGCGACAGAAAATACTCCCGTTCTTCCTCCAACTCGGTGGACAATAAATTCAGGCGGGTGTGCGAGACGGAAAGTAGCGTTGCTGCAAAAATTTTTAGCGAGGCAAACAGTCCAACCCGTCCACCAGAAGGATTCGCGGCCATGGCAAAGGGTCTAGCGGCGGCCAATAAGCAGGCCGATGATCAAGCCAATACCGGCAGAAGCTCCGATGGCGCTCCAGGGGTTGCTATGGACATAGGCATCCGTCATGTCGGAAACGGTTTTGGTTTTTGCCACAATCTGGGTCTGCGTTGCAGCGATCTTGGCTTTCACGGCATTCAGGGATTCTCCGGCTCTGGCGCGAACTTCGGCCAGCTTCTCTCCGCCTTGATTGGCGGAAGCCATTAACAGCGCTTCGGCATCTGCCACCACCACCATGACATCGGCTATCAACTGTTCTTTGGTGACTTCATCGGATAATAGGTTCCTGCTGATTTCTTTGTCAAATTCTATGGCTTTCATGGTAAATTCCTCACGGTTGCTGTCGTTGAATAGCGGTAATAATTCTGCAAATTGGGTTGCTGTCCATGAATCCATACTTCATGGGCTGATTCAGCACAAATGGGTAGATGTTTGAGTACGTTGAGAGGAGTATGGCGCCCAAGGGTAAAAATCTCTGTGCGCTAGCACACACATCCTCTCGCCGTACCGGTCTGAATCGGCTGCCAAATTCTCTGATCCAAGGCGGAGCAAATGCTCCGCCGAGTGTGGGGAGAATCCTGTCATGGTGATCTCAGTGTCACGGCTATCCGGTGATCGTGGTGATCATCCACCAGGGTAATGACCCCATCCGGTTGCTCGACATCATCCAATATCACGGTGGATCCGGGGCGTTCTGTTCCGTCTATGGAGGCGTCTTGAGTGACCGTGACATGATAGACCGTTTCGCGATGGCGGTAATACAGTTTGAAGGAGGGCCAACCTGCGGGCATGAGGGGAGCAAAAGACAGTTTGTCTCCCGCGACCCTGAGGCCCAACAACGAGTCCACCACCAGCCGATACATCCATCCTGCCGAACCCGTGTACCAGCTCCATCCCCCTCGTCCGGTATGGGGGGCATTGGCATACACATCTGCGGCGATGACATAGGGTTCCACTTTGTAAATCTGGGTTTTATCGGGCGACATCGTATGGGTGATCGGGTTGATCATGGTCACCAATTCCCAGGCACGTTTGATATCCTTCAATTCGGCAAACGCCATGGCTGCCCAAACCGCCCCGTGGGTATACTGTCCTCCGTTTTCCCTCACCCCTGGAGCATATCCGCGGATGTATCCAGGATTCAGATTCGACTGATCGAAGGGAGGGGCCAGCAGTTGAATGATCCCTTCTGTGCGATGTACGAGGCGCTCATCCAAGGCGTTCATGGCCTGGCGGGAGCGCCTCGGGTCGCCTGCCCCGGATAGCACAGACCAGCTTTGGGCAATGGAATCAATCTGACATTCCTCATTCTGTGCCGAGCCAAGGGGCATGCCATCATCAAAATAGGCACGCAGGTACCATGCGCCATCCCAACCCTGGGCTTCGATATGTGCACTCAGTTGCGTTCTCTTCTCCTGACAGAATTTCGCAAAGTCCAGATCTCCATGCCCCTGCGCCAGGGTGGCAAATTGCCTGAACACCTCGCACTGAAAAAATCCCAACCAGATGCTTTCGCCCTTTCCTTCCATGCCGATCAGATTCATACCATCATTCCAGTCGCCTGAACCGATCAAGGGCAAACCATGCTCGCCAACTTTCAGTCCATACCGGATAGCCCGGACACAGTGCTGGTAAAGACTGGCTACATGGGTGGACCGTCCAGGCAGATCGTAGTAGGAGTCATCTTTGGGGCCAATGGCCCGCCCTTCGAGAAAAGGTACCATCTCATCCAGAATGCCGCTGTCTCCGGTGATCTGTACATACCGGCAGAGGGCCAACGGGAGCCACAGGTAATCGTCCGAGCAACGGGTGCGCACTCCTCGATCCGAGGGCGGGTGCCACCAGTGTTGCACATCGCCTTCCTCGAACTGATGCCCCGCACACAACAGCAAGTGTTCTCGCACCAGTTGTGGTGTGGCATGGATGAGGGCCATCACATCCTGCAATTGGTCGCGAAACCCAAAGGCCCCGCCGGACTGGTAGTAACCACTGCGTGCCCACAGTCGACAGGCCAGGGTCTGGTAGATCAACCAGCCATTGACAAGGAAATTCAGGGAAATATCTGGGGTTTCCACCTGTACCGTGCCCAGGGTATGGTTCCAGTGATGCCATACTCCTTCTAGGGCCCGGTGGGCAGCCTCGTTTCCGCGAAAGCGCTGCACCAGTTGGTCAGCCTCCTCCGCTGTGCGTCCTACTCCAAGCCGGAACACAATATCTCGTTGCTGTCCGTCGGCCAGTGCGAAACTCACCTGGATTGCCGCGCAGGGATCCAGGGCTGCGCCCACTTTTCCGGAAAGACGGGACCGACGCAGGGCTTCGGGGCGGGCCAACGTCCCATTGCGCCCCAGGAATTCCTTGCGATCACCGCTCACGGTGCGCGTACTCTCATCCACATCAAAAAATGCTACGCGATTGGAAAATTCCGTGTTATAGGGGTTGTGCGCATACAGTGCACCGCTCAGCGGGCGAATTTCCGTGGTCACGTGCATGGCGCATTTCTCACGAAGGTCTCCCAATACCCACTCGACATATCCCGTAGCCGATAACTTGCGGGGGCGACCAGAGTCATTTCTGACTTTCAGCACGGAAAACTTGACGGAAGCATCCATGGCCACATAAATCCATAATTCCGAGTGAATTCCGTTCGCACTGTGCTCGAAAACACTGTAGCCAAACCCATGACGGACAATATAAGTCGTCCCATTACTGGCCGGTAGTGGCGTAGGAGACCAGAAATAGCCGGATTCCTCGTCGCGCAGGTATAGGGCTTCTCCACTCACATCGCTCACCGGATCGTTGTGCCATGGGGTTAAGCGGAATTCATGGGCATTTTCACCCCAGGTGTAAGCCATGCCGCTTTCTGACAGAACGGTTCCAAAATTGGGGTTGGCCAGGACATTTACCCAAGGGGCTGGCGTGATTTTTCCGGGAGCCAGAACCATGACATATTCGCGTCCGTCTGGAGTGAATCCACCGAGACCATTGAAGAGCACCAGATCTGTGCGGGGGGGGACTCCCCTGGAGGACATTTCGGGAGTATGCGGATGGAGCGGCGCGAACCGTGGCAGGGGTGTCTCCACAAGACTGAGTCGGCCCATTTGCTGTGCCAGACTTCCCCGTCCATCGGCGATGATGACGCGGGCAACGGACTGGAGGAGGATACGGTCTTCACTGGAAATGAGTTCGGCGGTGCGGACGAAGATGCCTCCTGGCCGATCGATGACGGCGGCCTCTATCCCTGAGGCAATCAATCCCATGATCTGATCCTGCAATCGTTGCCGGTACCCTGCATGGTCCTCATTCCAAATCACCATGTCCACAGCCAGTCCTTTCAGACGCCAGTAGGCGTGGGCCTGGACCATCTGGCGCACCAGATCAATATTCGCCGCATCTCGGATCTGCAGCAGCAAGATGGGTAAATCGCCGGAAATGGCATAGCCCCACAACCCAGACTGCCCCCGGCAATTTTTGATCAGTACGGAGGCATCGGCGCGCAGCGCCGCAGTGGCGAAGAGAATGGGACCGGCCAGGCGCGAGTACAGCTGCGCATCGGCATCCGTGGCATTAAGCTGGCGCAAGACCACCTGGCTGTGTGGCCAGGTCAGGTCAAACACACGATCTGACAAATGGCGATCCTGATACTTCTCAACCAGGCTCAACACCGTGTCACGGTTGTCGCCGATGCCTGTGACCAGATCCACCGTGACTGATTGCTCGGGATCCAGAGTGATGCGGTAGCGGATGGCGACGATGGGGTCCAGCACAGCCCCGTCGGTGCCAGAGAGCGTCGCCATTTCCATGGCGCGGGGATGGGCGACGTTGCCGGTGCGTCCGATGAACTTCAGGCGATCGGTCTCAAAGGATACGTCGTTGATTTCTGCCCCATAGGCTGTCATCAGATGAAACATCCAGATGGTTTGCTCCGTGAGTGAGCGCGGACGACGCATACAGAGAATTCCATGCCGCTCCCGCAGGATTTCCGTCTTTACGAAGAGATTGCTGAACGCCGGGTGAAGGGCATCCGCCGCAGAGGATGCCATGACTACTTCAGCGTAGCTCGTGATATCGATGACCCGGCGCTGCCGCGACCGATTGACGATAAGGGTTCGGCGCAGCTCGATATCGTCTTCTGGGGAAACCACGATTTCAGTGTGCGTGTCGAAGTCGCCCTCCTGGGTGCCAGTCAGGTCACGACGGCGAAACTCGGCGCGTCCTTCAGAGAAAATCGCAGCATAACTCAGGGGGCGTTTGAGCGTTGGTTGATACGCCGTTGACCAGAATACTCCGTTGGCCACATCACGGATGTAACAGAACATGCCCCCATGGTCGCAGGTGCTATCTTCACGCCAGCGTGTGACGGCGAGATCTTTCCAGCGACTGTAGCCGCCCCCAGCATTGGTGATCATCACATGATAACGCCCGTTGGACAGCAGTTGGACCTCGGGAATGGGAGTGTCGGGAGTGCTGTATTCTCGAAGCGGGGTTTCTGCGGGCACCAATACCGAACGCGCACCGGAGAGCTGGAGTGTGTGGGGCGAGAACTCCACAGCCTTGGGAATTCTTTCCTGGAGTAGGGGCATGATGGCCTGAAACCTTCGGTCTGATTCGAATCGTCGTTGCATCGGACGATTCAGGATCAGATAGGTCAAAGCGAGGAGGCTCATCCCTTGATGGTGGGCCATGAAGGTCCGGACTACGGTGCCAAACTGGCCGCGCAGTTGCCGTGCGGGCGTGTAGTCCATGGCTTCGAAATAGCCAAACCGCCCGATCAGGTTTTCATCGGCGAGTCGCTGCAGATTCAGGCAGGCTTCCTCAGGGGCAACCATCAGTGCCAGCATGGAGGCGTAGGGTGCGATAACCGTATCTTCGGCCAGACCATGCTTGAGTCCTAGGCCGGGGACGCCAAAGGCACGGTATTGATAGTTGAGGTGCATGTCCACGGTGTTGTAGCAGGATTCCGACATACCCCAAGGGATGCCACAGTGTTTGCCATACTCGATCTGTCGCGCGACGGCCGCCTTGCAAGTTTGATCCAGCAAGGTATGGTCAAAGGTGGGCATGACCAGGAGTGGCATCAGATACTCAAACATCGAGCCACTCCACGACAACAGCACCGGATCACCTCCGGCAACAGTCAGCAGGCGTCCCAGAGAAAACCAGATTTCTTGCGGCAGTTGACCCTGGGCAATGGCCACAAAGCAACATAAGCGCACCTCGGAGGCCAGCAGGTCATAGTGACCCGCATCGGCTCGTCGGTCGCTCACATTGTAGCCAATGTTCAACAAGTGACGCTTCTCGTCGAACAGAAAGTCGTAGTCCATATGGGCAAGATTTTCGCATTGAAGTTGCAGATCTTCGATGGCCGCAATCCGGTTTTTCGCCCGTAGGCTCCCCGTGGCAACTTGCTGCTGCAAGCCAGTGAGCCAGTGAGACTGTGGGGACGTGGGTTCGGCGCTGAGCCAGAACTCGAAACTCGGGCGCAGATCTGCATCCAATTTTGCCAGTTCCCGTAAAGTCGGAATATTGACCAGAGCGGCAAAGGCTTCCAGTCCGCATGGGGCGCTCGGGAGCAGTACCCACGGAATGAGATGATTCAAGTCGTCTAACGCTTCATGGATCTGCCGAACCAACGCCTGTGCCCACCAGGAGGCTTCATTTTTCGGTCCACTTTCGCCCATGTTTCCCCGGTTCTCCGCCACACTCATGGCGACGGCAGAAGCCGTGGTTTCCAGGCGTACGAGAAGCAGATGTATTTCCCAGACGAGGGGGGTAGGCGTGGTACAGATGGCCTCCAGTTGGCGCTGCAATTCTTCCATCAAATCCCCAGCGTTTTCTTTCATCACCGGCGATAAAATCCCGCAGGTATCTTGCAGACCTTGCCATAGGTTTGTTCTCACTACAGGGTCATCGGCCAGCTCACTCAGGCCGGCCCGTAATGTCAGCAAATGACCGGCCAGGTTGCCGCTGTCCACAGCCGACACATACAACGGCAGGAGTGGTTGCAAGGTAAGGGTGTCATACCAGTTGTAAAAGTGCCCGCGATGCCGCTCCAGTTCTATCATCGTGCGCAGGGTGTGAGTGGTGCGCTCGACGAGTTTTCCCGCCGAAATATAGCCGAAATCGTAGGCAGACAGATTGGCCAGGAGCGCCAACCCGATATTTGTCGGGGAAGTTCGGTGAGCCACGGCATCTGGGCGATATTCCTGAACGTTATCAGGGGGCAGCCAGTGGTCTTCTGCCCCGACAAAGTGATCAAAAAATTCCCAGGTTTTGCGTGCAAGGCGGCGTAGGAAAATCATTTGTTCATTCGACAAGGCAGCTGTGTGGCGAACCAGCGGGAGGCTTACCCACCAGGCAAGGGCAGGGGAGATCATCCACAAGAGCAGGATCGGTCCTGCGGGAATCCATAGGGTAATGTGCGATGACATCAGAAAAACCGCTGTCACTATCCCAACTGTCGGGGAAATCCACATGTCCTGATAGCTCTTCATAAGATCATGGGGCGTTGGTTGATCAAATGCAGGATCAACCTCATAGGTTGAGTTCCATTCCAGCAGTCGTATGTGGCTTACGCCAATCCGCCAGGTCGTGCGGGCAATGGCATCCAGACTGAAAAATGCTTCATAAGGAAGGCATGCCAGTTCAAATCCAGCCTGCAGCAGATGGCGGGTCAGTGATTGGGTCACCGCCCTGAGGTGCTGGGTCAGCATGGCTTCTTCGGGTTTGTGCCAGAGATCGACCAGTGCGGCACACCCCGTTGGGATCAGCATGCCGGCGATCAACCCTATTGTCCATAACCCGGCCAGCGGCAGTGTCCATGCCCCCAGGAGGAGTGCGATCAATGCGGCAGGAACCAGGCTACGCCGAAGATTGTCGAACAGTTTCCAGCGTGATAGGTGAGACAAGCGGTTCCTCTGGGGTTGAGGGGCCCCTTCAACGCACTTTTTAGGCACATACTGTCGCAACCATCCGGCGATCTGCCAATCGCCCCGTATCCACCGATGACGGCGTTGCACATCCGAGTGATAGCGCAAGGGATAGTTTTCATACAACTGGACATCACTCAATAGCCCTGCCCGAGCGTAACATCCTTCGAGAAGATCATGGCTGAGGATGCGGTTTTCTGGGAAGCGATCATGGAGTGCGCGCTCGAAGATGTCGACATCATAAATGCCTTTGCCGATATACGAACCTTCGCGGAAGATGTCCTGATAAACATCGGACACGACGCGGGTGTAAGGATCGATTCCGAGGTCTCCCCCATACAGTTGGGCATAACGCGAGCGGGTCACCGCAGGGATATTCACCTCCACGCGGGGTTGCAGAATTCCGTACCCCTCTGTGACGCGCTGTTTGCTGTCATCATAGTAGGCGCGGTTCAGGGGATGGGCCAGGGTTCCCACCAGTTGGCGGGCCGCATCCCGTGGCAACTGGGTATCGCTGTCAAGGGTGATTACAAACTTTACTTGGGACAGGATCGCCGTATTTCCGACCACGAGGGAAAAATGATCGCCAGTCATACTGGGATCATGGTTCCGCAGTAACGCATTCAAGGCCGACAGTTTGCCGCGTTTGCGCTCATAACCCATCCACAGGTGTTCCTGCGGGTTCCAGAGTCGCGGGCGATGAAACAGGTAGAAAATACTGCTTTCTCTACCCTCCCTGAGCGCGCCGTATTTGTCATTCAGTTCGCTGATTCGTGTCTGGGCCAATTGCACCAGTGGTGGATCTTCTGGAAGAGATTCTTGTGACGCATCACAAAAGTCCGTCAACAGGCCAAAATGCACATGTTCATCGCGATTGGCTAAAAATCTGACTTCCAAGGCTTCAACCAGTTTTTCGACATCCTCCATGCTGGTCAAGAGCGCAGGAACTACCACCAGAGTTCGGCAGGATGGAGGAATTTCCAGAGAAAAATCCATTTTTGGCAGCCCTTCCGGCTTTACCAGCCAGGTGACCAGCCAGTTCATCAGGGCCACGGCAAATTGGCTGGATACCAGTAACCACAGAATGCCCAGAAGTGCCACTTGATAAGCTGGGATTCCTAGGTGCTTCAAGGGATATAGAAAGATTCCGGTAACGGCCACAACCATCAGCAGAATGCTCCCCAGATAGACGGCCAAGGGGGACTGCTGTGCAGCTCTTGCCAGGGCTGAAAACCCGAAGAGGTGCACTTTGACGGCTTTCTCCAGTTGGGGCAATCCCTGGTCGATGAGGAAAAATCCGATATGGCGCGCGCGCTCGTGGGATAGGGACGCTGGCTCGTTACAGGCGCAGGCCAGAAGGACCGCAGTATCAGCCACTTCCCTTTCCGTGAGGGGGCTTTTTCGGGCCAATTTTTCTACGGCATGACGATACTGATCCCGTGAGGCGAAATTCATTTTGCCATAGACTCCAGCAGGATCCTGGAGAAGAGATAGCTCAACAACACTCATGGTCTCGACAAAATCGCGCCAGTCCTGAGCAACCAGAATGCGCAAACTGCTAATACAATTGCTGATGGACACCTGATCGGCTGCTTTCTTCTGGTTTTCAGACTGCACCAACTGATCAATGGTCTGTCCTGACTCTGCGAGTCGTTGGTCAATCCAGGTTAAGGGTAACGCCAAAGCGGGTCCATGCCCATGTAAGCGACGCGCTAGTTCAGAGACAAACGAACTGACCATGGGGGGGTTTGAGCGCGCCATATCTGAAATCACCAGAATCAGGCTTTTCGGGTCCGTCTTCGCCGTTTCAGCCATTTTGTCGGCCCACGAATCCGCCATTTCCCGTTCGTTCCATCCGGCGGCGATTCTGGCGCTGACACGCCGGAGATTTTCGATCACGGCCAGTCGCAGCATGATGGGGATGGCCCATAACTCGCCCAGTTTGAGTTCAGTGACGGTTTGATAAGAGGCGACGAAGCTGCTGAGGCTTTCTGTATCTACTCGGCCATCGCCGTGGGCAACAATCTCCAGAGCGATGTCATAGACACGCGGGTGCCCTGCAGAAGGTCCGGAGGCCAGGCAAGGCAGTTCCTGACTGTATCCTTTCGGCAGGTGTCTTTTGGCGGTCCTGATTTGTTCTTCAATAAGGTAGAAATTGTCGAGTAACCATTCCCCCGCAGGGGTAATACTCCGTTTCGAAGCCAGTGCCACGGTCAGTAAATTACATACCTCCACCAAGGCCTCTTCGTTTGCAGCCAATCGCGCCAGCAACTGATTTGAACCCCGGCGCGAAGCCAGGGTATGAGAGGTGGCGACGGTCTTTCCATGTTGCGCCATCTGTTCTGCACTAAACAGTTCTGACCGCAGGGGGAGTTCTTCTGCAGGCGACATTTCTGACCAGCCAAGGGAGCGAGCAGGCATCCTCCAATGGAATCGATCCTTGATGAACTTCTTGATGTCAGACAATTTGTTGGACTCTGGAGCGGGTTGCTCCCTGCGCTTGCTCCCTCACCCACGGACAGGGTTTGGTGGTGGGAATGATCCCCGGCGGGAATCATCCTGCTGACGTGGTAACTCTCCCACTGATTTTCCGTCACCAAGGGATGTCCCCTCTGTGCGGTAACGCACGCAATGACCTTGCTACGCGATGAAGCACGAAACTCTCGCCATAGCCGTCTAGGCTTGGCGGGAGCAGTTCATCAGATCACAAACCTCCTTGGAGATGCTGTCAGAGGGGTGGCTAAAAATCGTTGTGTCATGGTGAAGCAGAATGGCTTTGCAGACGCGCGTCTGGTAAAACGCCAAGGGTTGCTGGCCGTACACCGAATCTTCGGAGTGATCCATATCCAGCACCAGCGCCGCCCGCAAAATCAGCGCGTATGGAAAATCCGGCGGAAGGCGCAAAACGAAGTTGAGTTGGAGTGGAATTTGACATGGGCAGATTAGTTGTTGGCGTTTGCCGATTCTGGCTTGGTAACCGCAATTATATCAAACGCTTATGGCTATTTCTGCCTTTTTTATGCAAAATTCAGGATAGGTAGGCGGACTGTGATGCTGCATAGTTTCGTGAAGAAGTCTGACCGCACGCCGCCACATGAGTTGGACATTGCAATGAACCGATTGAAACACTTGCACTCGCCCGAATGATGTAGTAACGTTACTACATCATTCGGGCATACGGGGGGTGTTGTCATGACCATTACCACTTTATCAAGCCGCGAGTTCAACCAAGGGGCAAGTGAGGCAAAACGGGCTGCAAATAACGGGCCGGTGTTCATCACGGATCGTGGCCGTCCGTCCCATGTGCTTATGAGCTTTGAGGACTATCAGCGGCTCACAAAGCAGCGGCGCAACATCGCCGATGCGCTGGCTATGCCGGGTATTGCCGACATTGAGTTTGAGCCGCCGCGTGTGACCATCGAACCTCGACCAGCTGATTTCTTATGATGTTTGTGCTCGATACCAACGTGGTGTCCGAACTGCGCAAGGTACGGCTTGGTAAGGCGGATACGAATGTGACGGCATGGACAGAACGCGTTGATGCCGCCGACCTTTTTGTGTCGGCCATCACCATCATGGAGCTGGAACTTGGCGTTCTGTCGATTGAGCGAAAGGACGCCACCCAAGGGGCCATGTTGCGTTCGTGGCTAGAGCAGCACGTATTGCCTGAGTTTTCCAGGCGCACGCTGCCTGTCGATACCGCTGTGGCACAACGCTGTGCCAAGCTGCATATACCCGATAAGCGTGGCGAGCGCGATGCACTCATCGCGGCAACTGCCCTGGTGCATGGCATGACGGTGGTCACTCGCAACATCGCTGATTTTAAGTCAACGGGAGTGCCCCTCATCAATCCGTGGGAGGTATCGCAGTGACGGGAGACTTCATTTTTGTCCGGTGCTTTAATAAAATCCATTATAATTTATTATGTTAAGAATGATTTTGGACTTTATCGGACTGCTGGTTGGTGCCCAGGAAGTGAATCATAGATGCCGCTTTTACGGGCTTTACCGGTGGAGT
>VFSW01007777.1_pt1 | contig 15508 bp, 12 predicted proteins | sample 5358111 | NCBI WGS metagenome assembly VFSW01 (sample SAMN11554181, study PRJNA540505) | mine drainage metagenome | isolation source: sediment from site ElyBrook_90M | place: USA: Ely Copper Mine, Vershire, VT | collected 2017
GACTTGTCACGACGTTTGGCTACCGACGGATGCTGCCCTCGAAGATCGACCGCGTCAAGGTCGAGGCCGGCGACCTGTTGATCGCCGACACTTGGGGTGGCGGCGGTTGCGGAGACCCGCTCGAACGCGATCCGGCGAAGGTCAAGTTCGACATCGACGCGGGCCTCGTCACGCGCGAGGGTGCGCGCCGCCGAACGTGCGTATACGAGCGTTCGAGAGGGCATCCTTTGCGGCACGTACGCGGCCGGTTCGAGATTGACCGAAGCGGATCTGGCGCAGGCGGCCGGTGTGAGCCGCACGCCGATCCACGAGGCCTTGCAGCGTCTGCCGGGGTACCTGATGCGCATCGGTGAGTTGAACGACGGCTTCCACCGCGCAGTGCAGCGGGCCGCGGACAGTCCGCGGCTCGCGAAGTACGCGCCCGCGGAGCTGCAGCGCAGCGCGGATCAACACCTTGAACTCGTCCAGGCGATCGAGGCTCGTGACGGCACCTGGGCGCACAGCGTGATGCGCGCTCATATCCTCGCCGGCCGCGCGACCTATTTGCGGGGGCGACGCGGCGCCTGAGCCCCCCCAGACGGACGCTGCGCGCCGTCTTGCATGATTTGGTGCGAAAAAAAGACGGCGCACTTTCGCTAAAAATCCAGCCCCTTTGTCCCGCCGCCCGGCTCTTCTGTGGCGCCTGCGCCGCATGTCATCGAACTGTCACATACAAGTCACGGGAACGTCATGTCGTGCCTTGATCATGCCCGCCCATCAAACGGTCGTCGGCGGGTCCGGCGGCTTGGATTTAGGGAACACGAGGGATATTCATGCGAACAGCCACTCCGATTTCATCTGCCCCGCGCCGTGCAAGCCTTGCATTGGCGGTGACATCGATCCTCGCCGCCTGCGCGGCACAGGCGGCCGCGGTAGCGGCGCAGGATCCGCCCGGCGCGCCCTTGCACGAAATCGTCGTCACCGGCAAGAAGCTGCAGTTGAAGAGCCTCTTCCAGAAGTCGATTTTCGATTCCGCCTTCGGTGACAAGGCTCTGGACCGTCAACAACTCAAGTCCGCCGGCCCCGTGGGCGGCGCGGCCCAGGCGCTGTCGTTCGCGCCGGGTGTCAGCGTCAACGGCTATGGACAAACCGGTGCCACCAAGGCTTCCATCAGCGTCAACGGATTGAAGCAGGGCTGGGGCGGCTTCTCCGGCGGCACCATCGATGACGGCAGTGTCGCGGTGAGCTTTGACGGTGTGCCGATGGTGAACGCGGCGACCGGCCTGTGGGAGACGCCGGAGCTGCCGCAAACCGGAATTTTGCAGGGCGCTCGCGTCAGCTACGGCCCGGGCAATCCGGAGAATCGCTGGTACAACAACATCGGCGGTGGGATCAACTTCGTACCCATTCAACCGTCGGCCACGGCCGGCGGCAACGTCGCGCTCACCTACGGAAGCTTCAGCACGGAGAACGCCGTGTTCAGTCTGCAGACCGGGCGCATCGACGGCTGGGAGACGGTGCTCGCCGGCGGTGCGGGCAAGGCCAACAACTTCCGCACCTCCCCGGACGGCTATGCCTGGCCCAGCAAGAACTTCGCCGGCTTCATCAAGACGCGCAAACAATTCGGCGCCAGCGACGTGAGCTTCGGCGCCTACATCGGCGATGGTCACGGCTCTCGACCCACGCCGATTCCGCTCACCCCGGTGGCCGGCATCAGCATCAACGGCCAGGATGCCAACGGCAATCCGAACCCCGGTCCGCTATTCAGCCAGGCGAGCACGGGCTACTACAGTGCGATCAACGAGAACGTCTGGCAGAAGAACGACTTCAACCGTATGTGGATGATCTACGCTCGTCAGAACATTCAGATCGACAGCCGGGTCGTCATGCACAACCAGACCTGGTACCGTCGCGGCGACCGTCTGCACGTGCACTACAACAACTACACCGCCGGCGCGAGCAATCTGTACGAGCACAACAATCCGTTCTCGCACATGTTCGGCGATAAACTTTGGAGCGACGTCTACCTTCCGTACAACACGATCGGGGTCGGCGGTTATTTGATCGATACCGTCTACAACTCGCGCAACGCGTTCTTCAGCACACAGCCGCCGTACAACGGCTCCTACCTGGTGCCGAACGCGAAGTTTCGCAGCGATTACTGGTATATGACGAATCTCGCGGCCTTCGTTCAGGATCGCATCTCGCCGTTGCCGGGACTGACCGTCACGCCCGGGCTGCGTGAGGTGAGCTTCCACACGGATTACTATCCGCGCGGCAACGTGGATTTCGCGCAGGCGAATGTGCTGTATCCGAGTCACAACCAGGGCCAGTTGCCGGCGGCGACGACGAACTATGACAAGATCGAGCCGTCCATCAATGCGCGCTGGCAGCCGATCCGGTGGCTCGCGGTCTATGGCAACTGGGGCACGGCCTATCGTCTGCCGCAGGTCGGCGGCGGTGGCGGCTTGTATCAGAGCCAGCAGGTCGGTGGCGACATCCTCGAGCGGGGCCTCGAATACCAGGCCGGCGTGAAGGCGAACTGGCTGCAGGTGGGCGCGTTCCAAAAGGTACTGCTGAACCTGAACTACTACCACATACACTTCAGCAACCAGTTCATCGGCGTCAACAGCGGCAACGGCAACTTCCTCGGCCTGGGCACCGGCGATTCGGTCTACCACGGCTTTAATTTTTCTGCCGAAGCCAACGTCGGCCACCTGAAGCTCTACGGCAATCTGAACGTCGAGAAGGCCAACTTCAACCAGTACGACTTCCAGGGCACCAACTACAACGGCCTGCCGGTTCCCTACGTGCCCGACACCACCTTCAACGTGGGCACCTACTGGCACTTCGTCACCGATGGCATCGTGATCAAGCCGCGCGCCTGGTACCAGTACGTCGGCACTCAGGATATTTTCAGCAACCTCGCGGGTGCTCCGACCACGCAGACCATGGCTTCCTATGGCGTGTTGAACCTTGCCATGGCGGCGACGCTGCCAAACGCCTGGTTCGGCGACATGCTCAAGGCGGTGAAGGCGAAGATCGAGGTCATGAATGCGCTCGACAAGCGCTACAACGGCTTCGAGGACATCTCCTCGGGCGGCTTGTACAACACGCCGAGCAACGGTTATATCCTCGCGCTACCCGGTGCGCCGCGCGCGATCTACGGCACGATCGAGGTCAAGTTCTGAGGACACACCCGCGGGTCGGGTGAGGCGCGGGGCGGGCGGCCGGCAACGGCCGTCTGCCCCGTGTGCTAACGTGCGGCGATGACCAACATTCCCGGCTTGACGGGCAACATCGCCTATCTTGGGCTGATTTTCGCCTTGATCGTGATTCCGCGGGCGCTGCAGCGCTTCCGCCTGCCCGCGGCGCTGTCGAGTTTCGGGCTCGGGATGGTCGCGGTGACGCTCGTCGCCGGCGCGCTGCACGATCCGACGCTCGCGCTGCTCTCGACGCTCGGCATTTCATCCTTGTTCCTGTTCGCGGGCCTCGACGTCGACATCGAGAGCCTGGTGCGCGGACTGCGGCCGTTGCTCGGACATCTGCTGGTCGGTTCGGTCGCGCTCGCGGGTTGCGCCTGGATCGGCATCCGCTATTACGGCTTCGCACCGGACACCGCGACGCTTCTCGCGCTTGCCGTGCTCACTCCGTCGACGGGCTTCATCCTCGAGGTTCTGCCGGCGCTCGGGCTCGATGCGGACGAGCGCTTCTGGGTGGCGATCAAGGCGGTCGGCGGCGAGATCCTCGCGCTGCTGGTCGCGTTCGTGGTTCTGCAATCCGGCTCGGCCTCGCAGCTCGAGAGCTCCTCGCTGGTGATTGTGTTGATGATCTTCGGGATTCCGCTGTTGTTGCACTGGCTCGTGCGCCTGGTGGTGCCGTACGCGCCGGGCTCGGAGTTCTCCCTGCTGGTCATGGTCGGGCTGGTGGCGGCCTTTCTTACCGAGCGGCTCGGAATCAACTATCTGTTCGGCGCGTTTCTCGCCGGCTTCATCGCCCGGCGGCGGCGCCGCCGCCGGCCGCAAAAGGCAAAGGATGAGAATATGAGGGGGCGCCACCGGTGAGCGGCGGGGTTGAAACACAGAAAATTATTTATAGACCGCCGGAGCGTGCCCTCGACCGCGCTCACCTGGCAGTCGCTGCAGCTCGGCCTGATCCTGAGCGCGGTGCTGTTGCCGGCGCGAATTGCGGTGATCTGGGTGCAGCGGCGTTTCATCAAGGGCGAAACGGCGATCGGCAGCCTCAAGGTCGCGACCGCCCTGGCGCCGACGCTGATTTTCACGCTGGTGCTGGCGGCGATCCTGCGCAGCCGCTATCACATCAGCGACACGCTCTACGGCGGCTTGCTGGTGTATGCGGCGGTATCGACCTTGTTGCCCGCGGTCGCGCTCACGCGACGGGCGGACACGAGTACCTCGGCCGCATCGCCCTAGCGGCGCATCAGCGTGCTCTTGCCGAACAACGAGGCGCTGAGGTCGACCGCGACCTCGGCGGTGCGATTGCGCAGATCGAGGGCGGGATTCAATTCGACGATGTCGATCGAGCCCATGCGGCCGGTATCGGCGATCATCTCCATGCACAGCTGCGCCTCGCGGTAGGAGGGCCCGCCGGGCACGGTCGTGCCGACACCCGGGGCGATGTCCGGGTCGAGGAAATCGACGTCGAAGCTCACGTGCACATGCGCATCCGGGGCAAGTCCCTCGAGCGCGACCTCGAGCGTGCGCCGCATGCCGACCTCGTCGACGTAGCGCATATCGAACACTTCGAGGCCGGCTTCGTGCACGAAGCGCTTCTCGCCCTGGTCGACGCTGCGGATGCCGATTTGGCGGATGTCGGCCGGATCGATCGCCGGTTGCCGGCCGCCGAGACCGGTCAGTTCGCGCGGGCCGTAGCCGCACAGACAGGCGACCGGCATACCGTGCAGATTGCCGCTCGGCGTGAGCGCGCTCGTGTTGAAGTCGGCGTGCGCATCGAGCCACAACACGCGCAGCGGCCGGCCGATCTGGCGGCAGTGGCGGGCGACCGCGCTGATCGAGCCGATGCTCAAGGAGTGATCGCCGCCGAGGAGGATCGGCAGGCGCCCGGCGCCGAGCTCAGCGAACACCGCCTCATGCACGCTTTGATTCCAGATGCGCACCTCCTCGAGGTGGCGGTAGCCGGCCACCGCCGGCAGGCCCGGGTTCGCGGGACCGCCGAGATCGCCGCGGTCGAGGACCTCGACGCCCTGGGCTTCGAGGGTCGTGCGGATGCCGGCGACGCGCAGCGCCTCCGGCCCCATTGAGGCGCCGCGTGCGCCTGCACCAATGTCGGTCGGTGCGCCGATCAGCGTGACACGCGGTGCGTTAAGTGCAGCGTACATCCGTGCGCGCTCCGCTCAGGCGCTTTGGCGCAGGCGCCGGCGCTGACGGCCGGCACCGATCGTGCCGCCGAACAGATCCTTCGGATCCTCGAGCGTCGGCACGAGGTCGATCCGCCGCCGCTCTATACGTTCTTCGGCGAGCAGCGTGTACAGGAAGCGCAGCGCCGAGTAATCCTCGAGCGCGAAGCCGACCGAGTCGAAGATCGTCACTTCCTCATCGGTGCGGCGGCCGGGGCTCGCGCCGCGGGCGATCGCCGCGAACTCGGTCACCGCGAAATCCGCCGGCATTTGTTGAATCTCGCCCTCGATCCGCGATTGCGGCTCGTACTCGACCACGACGCGTGCTTGCGGCATTCGCAGCACGTCGGGGTGCAATTCGGTCTTGCCCGGACAATCGCCGCCGACCGCGTTCAAGTGCATGCCCGGTCGTACCATGGGCGGCGTCAGGATCACCGCATTGCGCTTGTCGGCGGTCACCGTCGTGACGATGTCGGCGCCGCGACAGGCCTCCGCGGTGCTCGCCGCACGCACGATGCGCAGATCCTCGAGTCCTTCCATCGCTCCGAGGTTGCGTTCGAGCTTGCTGGTGGCGCGCCGGTCGAGGTCATATAGCCGCAGTTCGCGGATGCCGATCATCCGGTGAAAGGCGATCGCCTGGAACTCGCTTTGCGAGCCGTTGCCGATCAGCGCCATCACGCGGCTTGCCGGGCGCGCGAGCAGGCGGGCGGCGAGGGCCGACATCGCCGCGGTGCGCAGCGCCGTCGTCACGGTCAGTTCCGACAGCAACAGCGGGTAGCCGGTCGCGACATCGGCGAGCACGCCGAAAGCGGTCACGGTCAGCAGGCCCACGGCCGTGTTCTGCGGATGGCCGTTCACGTACTTGAATGAATACAGCTTGCCGTCCGTCGTCGGCATCAGTTCGATCACCCCGACCGGGGAATGACTCGCGAGCCGCGCGGACTTCTCGAACTCGTCCCAGCGCCGGTAATCGGCGAGGATCTGGTCGGCGAGACGATCGATGAACTCGCCGGGTCCCATCGCTTGAATCAAGCGAGCGACGTCGGCGACGCCAATGTAGTCGACCATGAGCGCGCAACTCCCGCGTGGTGGCAAAGAGGGATGATTTCGCGTTTGTCGACCAGCAGTAAAGCGTGAAAGTGCTCGGAAATGCTTGTATATTGATCAATATGACATGGTTATCTGGCAAAACGACCTAAAGTGATCGGCGCATGGATGATCTGGACCGGCGTCTGATCGGGCTGCTGCGGACCGATGCCCGCGCCACCATCGCCGCGCTCGCGAAAAGCCTCGGCGTGGCGCGCGGCACCGTCCAGAACCGCATCGCGAAGCTCGAAGAGGGGGGCACGATCGCCGGCTACACGGTGCGTTTGAAGCCCCAGGCCGACGTGTCGCGGGTGAGCGGCGTGATGACCATCGCGGTCGAGGGCAATCACCTCGAACGGGTCGTGCGCACCTTGCGCGGCGATCCTTCGGTGTCGGCGCTGCATTCGACCAACGGTCGCTGGGACCTGGTCGCGGAGCTGCGCGCCGACAGCCTCGAGGCGCTCGACGAAGTGATCAACCGCATCCGTTCCCTGCAGAGCATCACCCGCACCGAGACGAGCTTGCTGTTGTCGACGTACAAGCTATGAGCGCCGCGCGCGGACATGGGCCCGGGGTGCGGGCGCACTGGCGGGGTCGGCCGCTGGCGGCGGTGCTGTTCGATCTGGACGGCACGGTGCTCGACACGGCCGGCGACATAGCGCTCGCGCTTAATCGTGCGCTCGGCGAGCAGGGCCGGCCGGCGTTGCCCGTCGAGGCGGTGCGCACGATGATCGGCCGTGGCTCGCCGATGCTCGTGCGCCGCGCGGCCGCCGCGGGCGGGATGCCGCTCGATGAGGCCGGGTACTCACAGCTCCTCGCTCGATACTTCGATCATTACGCCGCGCTCGAATGCAGCGCCGAGCGTACGGCGCGGCCCTTCGATGGCGCGGTCGCGGCGCTCCGCGGGTTGCATGCGGCGGGCTTGGCTATCGCGATCGTCACCAATAAGCCGCAACGGTTCGCCACGGCGCTGGTGCGCGAGCTCGGCCTCGCGGCCTGGGTGGACTCGATCGTCGGCGGCGACACCTGTGCGCACTGCAAGCCGGACCCCGCGCCCCTGCGGTATGCCTGTGCGCAGCTTGGGGTGGGTCCGGGCGAGGCGTTGATGATCGGGGATTCGATCAACGACGTGCAGGCGGCGCGCGCCGCGGCGATGCCGGTGATTTGCGTGCCCTACGGGTACAACGAGGGCCGCGATCCGCGCGAGCTGCCCTGCGATGCACTGGTCGAATCGCTCGCCGAACTGCCCGCGCTGTTGCTCGGCGAGGCGCCGTCGCCGTCCTCGGCGACGCTCGCGGCGCGTCGTGCCGCGATCGTCGAGGCCTTGGCCGGGGTGCTCGCGCCGGATGGCCTGCTGGTCGATGACGAGGACGTCGCACCGTACGAATGCGATGGCATGACCGCCTACCGGGCGCGTCCGCTCGCGGTGGCGATTCCGGCCGATGAGGCGCAGCTCGCCGCGGTGCTGCGCGCCTGCGATGCGCTCGGCGTGCCGATCATCGCGCGCGGCGCCGGTACGGGCCTGTCCGGCGGCGCCTTGCCGGACCCGCTGGGCGTGACGCTGTCGCTCGCGAAGTTCACCCGGCTGCTCGCGCTCGATCCGCTCGCCCGCACGGCGACCGTGCAAGCGGGTGTGCGCAACCTGGCGATCAGCGAGGCTGCGGCGCCTTACGGCCTGTATTACGCGCCGGATCCGTCCAGCCAGATCGCCTGCACGATCGGCGGCAACGTGGCCGAGAACTCGGGCGGCGTGCACTGTCTGAAGTACGGTCTGACGCTGCACAATGTGTTGCGCGTCCGCGGCTTTCTCGCCGACGGCACCGCGGTCGAATTCGGTTCCGAGGCGTTCGATGCGCCCGGGCTCGATCTTCTGGCGCTGCTCGTCGGCAGCGAGGGCATGCTCGCCGTGATCACCGAGGTCACTGTCAAGCTGAGGGCGAAGCCGGCCTCGGCACGCTGCATCATGGCAAGTTTCGCCGACATCGAATCGGCCGGGCGTGCGGTGGCGGCGGTGATCGCCGCCGGCATCGTGCCGGCCGGGCTCGAACTGATGGACAAGCGCATGAGCGCGGCCGCCGAGGCGTTCGTACATGCCGGCTACGACCTCGAGGCCGCCGCGATCCTGTTGTGCGAGAGCGATGGCACGGCGCTGGAAGTCGAGGAGGAGATCGCGCGCATGTCGGTCGTGCTCGAGGCGGCCGGCGCGACGCGCATCGAGGCGAGCCGCGACGAGGCCCAACGCCTGCGCTACTGGAGCGGCCGCAAGAACGCCTTCCCGGCCTGCGGCGGCATCAGTCCGGATTACCTGTGCATGGACTCGACGATTCCGCGCAAGCGCCTTGCCGAGATGTTGCTGCTGATCGCGGCGATGGAGAGCACCTACGGGCTTGCCTGCGTGAACGTATTTCACGCCGGCGACGGCAATCTGCATCCCTTGATCCTGTTCGATGCCGCCGACGCCGACCAGTTGCGCCGGGCCGAAGCCTTTGGCGCCGACATCCTCGAGACCAGCGTGCGGCTCGGCGGCACCATCACCGGTGAGCACGGCGTCGGTGTCGAGAAGCTCAACTCGATGTGCGTGCAATTCTCGCCGCTCGAACGCGCGCAGTTCCTTGCCGTCAAACAGGCCTTCGATCCGGCCGGCCGCCTGAATCCGGGCAAGGTGATCCCCTCGCTCGCACGCTGCGCCGAGTATGGCAGGATGCACGTGCATCGCGGCCTGCTGCCGTTCGCCCATTTGCCGAGGTTTTGATGGCCGCATCGACACAAGACGCCGTCTCGCGACGGCTCATCGAGGCGGTCCGGGCGGCCGGCGCCGATCGGGTGACGCTCGATTTGCGCGGCGGCGGCACGAAGGGCTTCTATGCCGGTCCGCCGCGCGGCCGGCCGCTCGAACTGGCGGAACTTGCCGGCATCAGCGCCTATGAGCCGAGCGAATTGGTCATCAGCGCGCGTGCCGGCACGCCGCTTGCGCTGCTCGAGGCGGCGCTCGCCGACCGCGGTCAGTGTCTGCCGTTCGAGCCGCCGCGCTTCGCGCCCGCCGGCACCGTCGGCGGCATGGTCGCCGCCGGTCTTGCAGGTCCCGCACGCGCGGCGCAGGGATCCGTCCGCGACCACCTGCTTGGCGCGACGATCCTCGACGGCCGCGCTGAGGTGCTGAGCTTCGGCGGCCAGGTCATCAAGAACGTCGCCGGCTACGACGTCGCGCGCCTGTTCGCCGGTTCCTGGGGCATCCTCGGCGTGTTGCTCGAAGGGGCGCTGAAAGTGCTCGCGGTGCCGCCGGCGCGCGCGACCTGCCGGCTGCCGTGCACGCACGCGCAGGCCCTGCAGCGGCTCGCGCAATGGGCCGCGAAGCCCTGGCCGCTGAGTGCGAGTGCCTGGTACGAGGACCATCTGACCCTGCGCTTCGCGGGCGCGGGCGCGGCCGTGGAGGCAGCCGTGGCCGAATGCGCCGGCACGGTGCTCGAGCCTGCGCTCGCCGATCGCTGGTGGGAGGAGGTGCGCGATCACCGCCTGGCGTTCTTCCGCCCCGATGAGGCGGCGATCGCGGCCGGCGAAGCGCTTTGGCGGGTGTCGCTGCCGGCGAACGCGGGCTGGCGGGCCCCTGCGGGGCGACAACTGTTCGAATGGGGCGGAGCCCTGCATTGGTGGCGAGGCGTGGCCGAACCCGAGGAACTGCGCGGCGCGGCCCGATCGGCGGGCGGGCATGCGACACTGGTGCGCGCGGCGGACAAGCCGGACGGTGCGTTCGACGCGCTTAGCGAGGCCTCCGTGGTGATTCATCGGCGCCTGAAACAGTCTTTCGACCCGTTCGGGATCTTCAATCCCGGACGCCTGTATCCGGACCTCTGAGCGCCGACCACGATGCGCACTCAATTGAGTCCGGAACTTGCGCACAGCGCCGAGGGCAACGAGGCCGCGGCGATACTGCGCAAGTGCGTGCATTGCGGATTTTGCAACGCGACCTGTCCGACTTACCGTCTGCTCGGTGATGAACTCGACGGTCCGCGCGGCCGGATCTATTTGATCAAGCAGATGCTGGAGGGCGCCGAGGTTTCGCGTCGCACGCAGATGCATCTCGATCGCTGCCTGACGTGCCGTAACTGCGAGACCACCTGTCCGAGCGGCGTCGAGTACGGACGCCTGATCGACATCGGCCGCCGGCTCGTCGATGCACGGGTGGCGCGCGCGCCGCTCGACCGGCTGCGACGTTTCCTGCTGCGCGAGGGGTTGAACTCGCGAGGTTTCGCGACCGCCGTCGCGCTTGGCCGGCGCCTGCGTAGGCTCCTGCCGCGATCGCTGCGCGCGCGCCTTGCGCCGCCGCCGCCGGCCGCCTCGCCGGCTGCATTGCCCGCGGCCGGCATCGACCGCGCACGGCGTGTGCTGCTGCTCGCCGGCTGCGTGCAACCGGCCTTGCTGCCGAACATCGATCGGGCCACGGTGCGCGTGCTGGCGGCGGCCGGCATCGAGGCGCGCTTCGCCGCCGCATCCGGCTGCTGCGGGGCGCTGCGCGAACATCTCTCCGACCACGGTGGCGCGCTTGCCGCCATGCGGCGCAACGTCGATGCGTGGTGGCCGGCGCTCGCCGCCGGCGAGGTCGAGACGATCGTCGTCAACGCCTCGGCTTGCGCGCTCGCAGTCAAGTCCTATGCACAGGCGCTGGCGCCTGATCCGGCCTATGCGGCGAAGGCGGCCGCGATCGGCGCGGCGACGCGCGATCTGAGCGAATTGCTGCCCGATCTCGTGCCACGACTGCGGGAGCGCTTGCGTGCGCCGCCCGCCGGCGGGCCGCTTGCCTATCACGCGCCCTGTACGCTTCAGCATGGTCAGCGCCTGGTCGGCGGTGTCGAGACCCATCTGCGCTCGCTCGGTTTCGATGTGCGTCCGCCGGTGCGCGATGCGCAGCAGTGTTGCGGCTCGGCCGGCGCCTACTCGATCCTCGAACCGGCGATCAGCACGCGCTTGCGCGAGCAGAAGCTCGCCGCGCTCGCGGCAACCGGGGCCGCCGCGATCGTCTCGGCCAACGTCGGCTGCATCCTGCATCTGTCGGCGGGCGCCGCAAGGCCGGTGCGCCATTGGATCGAACTGCTCGACGAGGCACTTATTTAAGCTTTGCCGCCTGGTGGTGCATAATCGACGGGATCGACCCCCCGCGGATCCGTCTCGCACCAGGAGGACTCCATGTCACTCGTATCGCTGCGCCAGCTTCTCGACCACGCCGCCGAGAACGATTACGGATTGCCGGCGTTCAACGTCAACAATCTCGAACAGATCCAGGCGATCATGGAGTCAGCCCAGGAGACCCAGTCGCCGGTGATCCTCCAGGCGTCGGCGGGCGCGCGCAAGTACGCGGGCGAAGCTTACTTGCGCCATATGGTGCTCGCCGCGATCGAGACCTACCCGGACATTCCGCTCGTCCTGCACCAGGATCACGGGCCCTCGGCCGCGGTTTGCCTGCAGGCGATCCGTTCCGGCTTCAGCAGCGTGATGATGGATGGTTCGTTGAACGAGGATGCGAAGACACCCTCGAGCTACGAGTACAACATCGAGGTCACGCGCCGGGTCAGCGTCATGGCGCACTCCGTCGGCGTTTCGGTCGAAGGTGAACTCGGCTGCCTCGGCTCCCTCGAGACCGGTGTGGCGGGCGAGGAGGATGGTGTCGGTGCCGAGGGCAAGCTCAGCCACGACATGCTGCTCACGGATCCGATGCAGGCGAAGGATTTCGTCGCGCACACCGGTGTCGACGCGCTCGCGATCGCGATCGGCACGAGCCACGGCGCCTACAAATTCACCCGCAAGCCGACCGGCGAGATCCTCGCGATCGGCCGCATCGCGGAGATCCACGCCGCGATTCCCTCGACCCACCTCGTGATGCACGGCTCCTCCAGCGTGCCGCAGGAGTTGCTCGCCATCATTCGCAAGTACGGCGGCGACATGAAGGAGACCTACGGCGTGCCGGTCGAGGAGATCCAGCGCGGTATCAAGCACGGCGTGCGCAAGATCAACATCGACACCGACATCCGGCTGGCGATGACTGGCGCGATCCGACGCGCATTCGCTGAGCAGCCGTCCGAGTTCGATCCGCGCAAATATCTCGCCGAGGCCCGCAAGAGCGCGCGTGCCATCTGCAAGACGCGGTTCGAGGCCTTCGGATGCGCCGGACAGGCGCCGAAGATCAAACCGCTGCCGCTCGAGAGCATGGCGAAGAGGTACCACTAGATGCCGCGCCACGCTGGGATCTCTCAGGCGATCACCGCGGCGATCACCGCGGCGCTTATCGGGACATTCGCCGTGCCGGCGTTTGCCGCGCGCCCGCCGAGCCAGTTTGGCGTCGATGCGCCGCAACTCGCGAGGCTCGGCCCGCACGCCGTCGGCTTCGAGAAGATCACCCTGGTCGATCCGGCCCAGGTGGACGTGCTCGCCTACGATCCGGCAACCCATACGGCGCCGAAGCGGGACCGCCGCCTGGTCGTCGACGTCTGGTACCCGGCGGTTGCCGAAGCGCACGCGCCTCGTGTCGTCTATCACGCCGCTTTCCCGTCGGAGCCGCCCGCGCCACCGGCGCAGTTCACGATTCCCGGCATCGCGGTGCGCAACGCGCCGTTCAGCGGCTCGGACTATCCGCTGGTCGTCGTCTCGCACGGCTACAGCAATATGCCGGTGGCGATGTCCTGGATCACCGAGAATCTGGCCTCGAAAGGCTACGTCGTCGCCGCGATCGAGCACGAGGATCCGCCGATCACCGACCTGACGAAGTTTGCCGGACCGATCATGCGCCGGCCGCTCGACATCGCCTTCGTCGCGGCGACCTTGCAGCACACGCTTGCCGCCAAGCATTGGATCGATCCGCGGCGCACCGCGCTGCTCGGCTATTCGATGGGCGGTTACGGCGTTCTCACCGCCGCCGGCGCGGTGCTGGATCCGGCCAGCGCGCTCGCCAAGGCGGTGCCCGGCAATCTGCTGGCCCCGTACTGCCGCGGCGGTGCGCTGCAGGGCGCGGTCAAAGTCAGGCATTTGCGGGCGGTGGTCGCGATTTCCCCGGCCGGCGGCCGACCGCTCGACGCCTGGGGGCACCACGGGCTCGCCGGCATCAAAGTCCCGTTGTTCATGATCAACGGCAACCGCGACCACACGGTGGGTTACCGGTACGCCGCGCGCCGGTTCTTCGATGAGGCGGTCAACGCGCACCGCTACCTGCTCACCCTCGAGGAGGCCGGGCATGACATCGGTCTCGACCCGGCGCCGGTGCAGATGCGCGGCTCGCTGTGGAACGAGGGTTGGTTCCAGGATCCGGTCTGGAGCACGGAGCGGGTGAACGCGATCAACGCGCACTTCATCACCGCGTTCTTCGACCGCTACGTCAAGGGTGAGAAGAGCCGTGGCGCCTACTTGAACGTGCCGGTCGTGCACTCAGACCGGGGCGTATGGCCGACCTCGCACCCGGCGCCCTACGACGCCTATAGCCCGGGCACCGGCGGCATCACCGTCTGGAAGGGCTTCCAGAAGCCGTACTCGGTCGGGCTCGAATTGCGCCAGGCGCGGGCGGGCCAGGCGGGCTCGAAGCGTCACTAAGCCGTGCCGCGGCGCGCGCCGCGGCGCATCAGCGCAAGCGCGAGCAGCGCCGAGGCGGCCATCAGGAACACGCTGACGGCGTTGAGGACCGGCGTGGCGCCTTGGTGCATGCGATCGTACATCAGCACCGTGAGCGGCGGGTTGCCGCCGACCAGCATCAGCGTGGTGTTGAAGTCGGCGAACGAGAGCAGGAACGAGATCATCGCCGAGCCGATCAGCGCCGGGCGCAGGTACGGCAGCAGGATGGTGCGGAACACGGCCATGCGCGAGGCGCCGAGGTTCATCGCCGCATCCTCCAGCGTGCGGTCGAAGCGGCTGAGTCGCGCGCGCAGCGTCAGCGTCGCGATGGTGGCGATGTAGGAGAACTGGCCGAGCACGACCAGCGTCAGCCCCGGCCGCAGGAAGCGCAGATACAGGTGCAGGTGACCGCTCGCGAACTGCGCGATCCGGCTCGCGAAGGCGAGGATCGAAACCCCGAGGATAACCCCCGGTATCACCAGCGGCACCAGCATCATGATCGACAGCAGCTGTTTTCCCCGGAAGTCATGCCGTTCGATGAGCAGTGCGTTGCTGAGCCCGACGAGCACCGACAGCAGCGTCACCCACAGGCCGATTTGGCAGCTCGTGCCGATGCTGCGCATCAGCTCGCCGTCGTGGAACATGCCGACCCGGCCGGTGCTCGAATCGGCGAAGAACCAGTTCAGCGTGAAGCCGTGCCACGGCGGCGCCGGGTAGGGCGCGTTGTTGAACGCGAACACCGAGATCACGATCAGCGGCAGGAACAGGAACGTGAGGAACGCCGTCACGTAGAGCGCGGTCGCGGCGCGCAGCCAGGCCGGGCGCGGCAGGGAGGGGATCACCGACGCCCCATCACGTCGCCGAAGCGCTGACCGGTGAGTTTCAGGCCCGCGACGACCATTGCGGTCGACAGACCGAGCAGCAGGAAGCCGAACGCGGCGCCCTGTCCCCAGTTGAAGCGGGTGATGAACTGCGTGTAGATCTGCTCGGTGAACCAGCCCGAGTCCTTGCCGCCGAGCAGCGTCGGCGTGATGTAGTCGCCGAGCGTGAGCATGAACACGATGATGCAGCCGGCCGTGATGCCGGGTGCGGCGTGCGGGATCACGATCTTGCGCAGCACCGTGAAGCCGCCGGCGCCGAGGTCGTAGGCGGCCTCGATCAGCGCATTATCGAGGCTCTCCAGGCTCGAGATCAGCGGCACGATCATGAACAGCATCGAGGTGTAGATCAGGCCGACCATGATCGTCGCGTCGCGATACAGGAGCTCGATCGGATGCGATGTGATGCCGAGGTCGACCAGCAGCGCCGGCAGCACGCCGGATTGACGCAGCAGGATCATCCAGCCGAGCGTGCGGACCGTTTCGCTGATCCAGAACGGGATCATGCAGGCGAGCAGCAGCCAGGCGCTTGCGCGGCCACGGGCGATCTTCGCGATCACCCAGGCGATCGGGAACGCGAGGCACAGCGTCGCGAAGG
>VFSW01007778.1_pt1 | contig 15505 bp, 12 predicted proteins | sample 5358111 | NCBI WGS metagenome assembly VFSW01 (sample SAMN11554181, study PRJNA540505) | mine drainage metagenome | isolation source: sediment from site ElyBrook_90M | place: USA: Ely Copper Mine, Vershire, VT | collected 2017
ACTTGAGAGTGATCAAAGGACTAATAGCCGCATGCATGCTGATCCAGATGGTGGGCAACGATGCGCTTCCCTGTGCAATGGTCACTTCCCGCAACACTAGCGGCAGCAAATAACCCAGAACAGCGGAGACTAACGACGCGAAAACGTCTGGTTGCCCACACACAGTAGACATTCTACCCGCCCACTGAAACCGTCCGCTTTGGCCGAAAAGCGGGCTTTGGCTGCAAGCATTATGACGGGCAGGTGTGTCTCGTTTGTCGCATGTCATGAGCGACTGCATTCGGGCGACATGCTTACGAGGTTAAATTGTCGTAATGGGGCGTTGATGCCAGCACGAATTGTGATGTGCGTCATGAGTTTCCGCCAGATCCCCTGTGAGCCGCCGTTCGCCTTTAATTATTTTTTCTTGGCAGAACAAGACAACGTAGTTTCGGCGCAGACAAAAATACAGATTTTAACGGAGCCAAAAGTGACTAGCCGCCGGGCTACACCCGGCAAAAGTTCTATAGTGCCCGCACCTTCACGGTCTTGCCCTTCACCTTGCCTGCCGACAGTTTGCGCACGGCCTCATCGGCGATGCTGCGGACGACCGCCACGTAGGTAGAGAAATCAGTCACGGAAATCTTGCCTATCTGTTCACGTGAAAAGCCTGCATCGCCGGTGAGTGCGCCCAGCACGTCGCCGGGACGGATCTTCTCCTTGCGGCCGCCCAGAATTTGCAAGGTCACCATAGGCGGCGTAAGCGGCGATTCATCCTCGTCTTGCAATTCGCTTATCTCATGCCATTCAGGCACAGTGCCCGTCATTTTGGCGATGCTGACGATGCGATGCCGGTCGGACGGGCCGCACAGAGAGAATGCCCAGCCGTCCTGGTCGGCGCGCCCCGTTCTGCCGATGCGGTGCACATGCACCTCAGGGTCTGGCGTGACATCGACATTGATGACCGCTTCGAGTTGCGCAATATCCAGACCGCGTGCCGCCACATCGGTCGCCACCAGCACCGAGCAACTGCGGTTGGCAAACTGGATCAGCACCTGGTCGCGTTCGCGCTGTTCCATGTCTCCATTCAGGGTCAGCGCATAAATACCCTGGGCATGCAGCACTTCCAGCAGGGAGCGGCATTGCTGCTTGGTGTTGCAAAAAGCCAGCGTGCTGACAGGACGGTAGTGTTTGAGCAGGATACCGACCGCTTCCAGACGGTCCTCGTTGGATACCTCGTAGAAGCGCTGGCGTATCTTGCCTTCCTCGTGCTGCTCCGCAAGCTTTACTTCCTGCGGGTTGCGCTGAAACTGACGCGCCAGTCGCGCGATGCCCTCCGGGTAGGTCGCCGAAAAAAGAAGCGTCTGGCGGTCGGGCGGGCAACGCCTGGCAATAAATGCGATGGCATCAACAAAACCCATATCCAGCATGCGATCCGCCTCATCCAGCACCAGCGTGTTCAACGCCTCAAGGTTCAGCGTACCGCGTTCCATATGATCCATGATGCGCCCCGGCGTGCCGACGACGATGTGCGCGCCGTGTTCCAGGCTGGCGATCTGCGGGCGCATGGTGGCGCCGCCGCACAGCGTCAATATTTTAATGTTGTCTGCCGAGCGTGCCAGACGGCGGATCTCCTGCGTCACCTGATCGGCCAGCTCGCGCGTCGGGCACAGCACCATGGCCTGTACCGCAAAGCGTCGCGGGTTCAGCCGGGTCAACAGCGGCAGAGCGAAGGCAGCCGTCTTGCCGCTGCCGGTTTTCGCCTGTGCGATCAGATCATGGCCCGCCAGCGTGATCGGCAGGCTGGCCGCCTGTATCGGCGTCATGGTCAGGTAGCCCAGCTGCTGCAAGGTTGCCAGCATGCCGGGCGACAGCGGCAGTTCGTTGAAAGCGTGCGCCGTGGATGAAAATGGATTAGTGTCGTTCATAAGGCGATTATCCCAGCTTGCGGCGTGTTGCGCCTGTAAATTTATAAAGCAGATTTTAAAGCAGATTTTGCACTACCGGATAATACGTCCTCGTATAATGAATCCGCACACTGCGAGGTGAACCATGAAGTCAACTAGCCGCACGATCGTTTTTATTTCGGATGGAACCGGCATCACGGCGGAAACGCTGGGGAATGGTTTGCTCTCGCAATTCGAAGGCATCGAATTTCGTCATCTGCGCTTCCCTTTTACGGACAGTCTGGACAAAGCTGACGCCTGTGTGCAGCGCCTTGGCGAGATAAGGCAGCAGGATGGTCAGCGAGCGCTGGTGATCATGACCGTAATGGATGAAAAAATCAGTGCGAAACTGCGCTGCGCCGATGCACTGTTCCTGGATTTGTTCGAGGCGTTCATCTCGCCGCTGGAACATGAGCTGGGGCAGCGATCGACGCACAGCGTGGGCCGCAGTCATGGCCAGGAAAGTCGCGAATATGCCAGACGCATCGCTGCGATGAATTTTGCCATGGCTCATGACGACGGCATTTCCGCAGCCGATCTGAAAAATGCCGATGTGATTCTGGTCGGCGTGTCCCGCAGCGGCAAGACGCCGACCAGCCTGTATCTGTCGCTGCAATTCGGCCTTAAGGCTGCCAACTATCCGCTGATACCGGAAGATTTTGAGCGCGACTGTTTGCCCGACTCACTGCTGCCCTTTCGCGACAAACTGTTCGGGCTGACCATAGCACCCGAACAGTTGCATCGCATCCGTGAAGAGCGCCGCCCGCACAGCCACTATGCTTCGCTTGCCAACTGCCGTCATGAAGTGGCTGCGGCTGAAAGCCTGATGCGCCGTTCCGGGATCGCCTGGTTTGATATGACCGCGCGCTCTATCGAGGAAATGGCGGTGCATCTGCTGCAGGCGTTCAACAAGAAACGGGAAACCAGCGTAAACAGCCAACCGCATACAGGAGACTCATCATGCATCCGTACGTAATTTCATTTCAGTCGTTAGGTCTCTCGGACATCGCGCAGGTGGGCGGCAAAAATGCCTCGCTGGGTGAGATGATAGGCAATCTCAGCGCGATGGGCGTCAGTGTTCCCGGCGGGTTTGCCACCACGGCTGAGGCCTATCGGGATTTTCTGGCGGCAAACGGTCTGGATAAGCGCATCGAACATGCGCTGTCCGCACTGGATGTGGAAGATGTGAATGCACTGGCGAGAACCGGCGCCGAGATTCGCGGCTGGATAACGGACGCCGTCTTGCCGTTGAAACTGGAGCAGGCGATACGCGAGCACTATGCCCAGCTGGCAGGCGATGGCGACGGCAGTTTTGCGGTGCGTTCTTCCGCGACCGCAGAAGATTTGCCGGATGCCTCCTTCGCGGGGCAGCAGGAGACCTATCTGAATATTCACGGCATCGATAATGTGCTGCATGCCATCAGGGAGGTGTTTGCCTCGCTGTACAACGACAGGGCGATTTCCTATCGGGTACATACGGGTTACACCGGTTCACATGTTGCGCTATCAGCCGGTGTTCAGCGCATGGTGCGGTCGGATCTCGGTGCGTCGGGTGTGATGTTCACGCTGGATACCGAATCCGGTTTTCGCGATGCGGTATTCATCACATCAAGTTATGGTCTGGGCGAAATGGTAGTGCAAGGATCGGTCAATCCGGACGAGTTCTACGTTCATAAACAAAAACTGGCAGAAGGCTACCCGGCGATAGTCAGGCGCAGCCTGGGTTCCAAGCTGCAACGCATGGTATTTGATAGCAACCGTGCGGCAGGGCGTTCCACCCGGATTGAAGAGGTGCCGTTATCCGCGCGGGGCAGTTTTTCCCTCTCTGATGAGGATGTGCTGGAGCTGGCGCGTCATGCGATGACGATCGAGCAACATTACGGCAGGCCCATGGACATCGAATGGGGCAAAGACGGGCAGGATGGCAGGATCTACATCCTGCAAGCCAGACCTGAGACTGTGCAGTCGCAGGTGGTGGATGGCGGAACAGGAAAATACAGGCTCGGCCGGCGCGGCGAGGTGCTCATCGAAGGGCGCGCGATCGGCCAGAAAATCGGCATAGGGCGTGTCAGGCTGGTGTTGAGCGCAAATGAAATGGACAAAGTGCAGGCCGGCGACGTGCTGGTCACCGATATGACCGACCCCAACTGGGAACCCGTGATGAAAAAAGCGGCTGCCATCATCACCAACCGGGGCGGCCGCACCTGTCATGCCGCCATCATCGCGCGCGAACTGGGGATTCCCGCCATCGTCGGCTGCACTCATGCCACCACGGCGTTGACCGAGGGCGAGACGGTTACGGCATCCTGCGCCGAGGGCGACACGGGTTACGTGTATCGCGGTCGCCTGCCGTTCGATATCGTCGCACCCGGCGTGCAGGCTTTGCCCGCCTTGCCGCTCAAGCTGATGCTCAACGTCGGCAATCCGATGCTGGCTTTCGAGTTCGCACAAATGCCCTCACAGGGAATAGGCCTTGCGCGCCTGGAGTTCGTCATCAACAACATGATAGGCATCCATCCCAAGGCGGTGCTGAATTTTAACAGCCTGCCCGAAGAGTTGCGCTCTGCGGTGTCCCGGAAATCCAGCGGTTACGCCGATCCCGTTGAATTTTACGTGGAAAAACTGGCCGAGGGTGTTGCCTGTCTGGCGGCCGCATTCTGGCCGCGTCCCGTCATCGTGCGTCTGTCCGACTTCAAGTCCAACGAATACCGCAAACTGCTGGGCGGTGAGCTTTATGAGCCTGTCGAAGAAAATCCGATGATAGGTTTCAGGGGCGCCGGGCGTTATGTGGCCGACAGCTTCAAGGATTGTTTCGAACTGGAATGCCGTGCGATGAAAAAAGTGCGCGAGGTGATGGGTTACAGCAATGTGGAAATCATGGTGCCGTTCGTGCGCACGGTGCAGGAGGCGCGCGAGGTGGTCGAGGAGCTGGCGAAAAACGGCCTGAAGCGCGGCGCACAGGGCTTGCGTCTGATCATGATGTGCGAAATCCCTTCCAACGCGCTGCTGGCCGAAGATTTCCTGAAATATTTCGACGGTTTCTCGATAGGCTCCAACGATCTGACCCAGTTGACGCTGGGGCTGGATCGCGATTCCAGTCTGGTCGCCAGTCGCTTTGATGAACGCGACGCGGCGGTAAAAAGTCTGTTGCACATGGCGATCGGCGCCTGCAACCGGCTGGGCAAATATGTCGGCATCTGCGGGCAGGGACCGTCCGATCATTTCGACTTCGCGCAATGGCTGATGGATGAGGGGATTCAGAGCATTTCCCTGAATCCCGACACGCTGCTGGAAACCTGGCACAAACTCGGGGAAGCCGTAAAGCCGTGAGGCTGTTTGATTCCATGCACGGGTGGAGTCTTGTGTAAATCTCGCCATGCTGCCTGATTATTCGGTAAGATTGCGCCTGTGCGCAGGTGGCGCGCCGGTTTTTTAAGCGACTATTATGAAAATTCACGAATATCAAGGCAAGGAAATCCTGCGCCAGTTCGGCGTACCCACGCCGCGCGGGATAGCGTGCTTCACCGTCGATGAGGCGGTAACAGCGGCCCGCGAACTGGGCGGCGCAGTCTGGGTGGTGAAGGCGCAGATACACGCGGGAGGCCGCGGCAAGGGAGGCGGCGTAAAAGTCGCGCACAGTCATGAAGAAGTGCGCGCTGCCGCACAGCAGATACTCGGCATGCATCTGGTCACGCATCAGACAGGTCCGGGAGGCCAGCTGGTGCGTCGCCTGCTGGTAGAACAAGGCGCGCAGATCGCCCGCGAATTTTACCTCGGCATGGTGGTCGACCGTGAGAGTCAGCGCGTGGCCTTGCTGGCCAGCAGCGAAGGCGGCATGGAAATCGAAGAGGTTGCCAAAGTCAGCCCTGACAGGATACATACTCTGCGCATCGATCCGCTCGCAGGGTTGATGACTGACGAGGCGGCGGAAGTCGCGCGCCGGATCGGCATTCCGGATGCATCGATCGCGGGGGCGGTGCAGGTGCTGCAAGGTTTGTATCGGGCCTTCGTGGAGAAGGATGCGATGCTGGCTGAAATCAATCCGCTGGTGTTAACCGCAGACGGCAGTACGCTGGCGCTGGACGCAAAATTTAACTTCGATTCCAACGCGCTGTACCGGCACCCGGAAATCACCGCTTATCGCGACCTGGATGAGGAAGATCCCGCCGAAGTCGAGGCATCCAGATTCGATCTGAGCTACATCTCGCTGGACGGCGATATCGCCTGTCTGGTGAATGGCGCGGGCCTGGCGATGGCGACCATGGATATCATCAAGCTGTATGGCGGCAATCCGGCGAATTTCCTCGATGTGGGCGGCGGAGCGAGCCGTGAAAAAGTCACCGAAGCGTTCAAGCTGATGCTGAAGAATCCCAATCTGCGCGCGATACTGGTCAACATATTCGGCGGCATCATGAAGTGCGACGTGATTGCCGAGGGTATCGTGGCGGCCGTGCGCGAGGTGCACTTGAACGTGCCGCTGGTGGTGCGTCTGGAAGGAACCAACGTGGAACTGGGCAAGAAAATCCTGGCGGAATCGGGTCTGCCGATTATTTCGGGAAGCGATATGGCGGATGCCGCGCAAAAAGCGGTCGCCGCCGCAAGGAGCGAATAATGTCGATACTTGTCGATAAACATACCAGGGTGATGACTCAGGGAATGACGGGCAAAGTCGGTCAGTTCCATACGGCAAACTGCATAGCGTATGCCAACGGCGCGGCCTGTTTTGTCGCCGGCGTCACGCCGAACAAGGGCGGGCAGAGTTTCGAGGGTGTGCCGATCTACAACAGCGTGAAAGAAGCGAAAGAGCAGACCGGTGCAACAGTTTCTGTTATTTACGTGCCGCCCGCCTACGCCGCCGCCGCGATCGACGAGGCGGTCTGTGCCGATCTGGATCTGGTGATCTGCATCACCGAGGGCATTCCGGTGCATGACATGCTGAAGACGCGCTACAAGATGGCCGGCCGTCGTACCCTGCTGATCGGCCCGAACTGCCCGGGGGTGATTACGCCCGATGAAATCAAGATCGGCATCATGCCGGGACATATCCACAAAAAGGGCCGCATCGGCGTGGTGTCGCGCTCCGGTACGCTGACCTATGAGGCAGTCGGACAACTCACCGCGTTAGGTCTCGGGCAGTCGTCCTGCATCGGCATCGGCGGCGATCCGATCAACGGCATGAAACATCTGGATGTGATGCGCCTGTTCAACGACGACCCGGAAACGGACGCGGTGATCATGGTGGGCGAAATCGGCGGCAGCGACGAGGAAACCTGCGCGCGCTGGATCAGGGATCATATGAAAAAGCCGGTGGTCGGGTTTATCGCCGGCATCACCGCGCCGCCGGGCAAGCGCATGGGCCATGCGGGCGCTATCATTTCCGGGGGTCAGGGCGGCGCTGAAGCCAAGCTTGCGGTGATGGAGGAATGCGGCATACATATCACGCGCAATCCCGCCGAAATGGGAAGAGTGATGCAAAAAATAGTAGCCGGTCGTTAGTCGTTAGTTAAGAACAGACTTTGTGACTGACGACTAGCGTCTAGCGACTACCAACGAATTTGGTTTGAAAGGATTGTTTTGTTAGAAATGCTTGCTACCGCCCCGTTCTGGGTGGATGTGCTGAAAATCATCATGATAGACGTGTTGCTGTCCGGTGATAATGCGGTGGTCATTGCACTGGCTTGTCGCAATCTGCCGGCAGCGCAGCGTAAAAAAGGGGTTCTGTTCGGTATGGCCGGCGCCGTATTGTTGCGCATCGTGCTGACTTTTTTTGCAGTCAGCCTGCTCTCCTTGCCCTATCTCAAGCTGGTGGGCGCCATGCTGCTGATCTGGATAGGGATCAAACTGATTCTGCCGGAAGACGAACACGATGAAGGCAGCATCAAGGCCGATGCGCGGCTGATAGGGGCGGTCAAGACCATTATCATTGCCGACTTTGTGATGAGTCTGGACAATGTGCTGGGGGTTGCTGCGGCGGCCAAGGGCAATGTGCCGCTGCTGGTGTTCGGTTTGCTGATCAGTATACCGTTAATCGCCTGGAGCAGTCAGTTAGTCCTGAAACTGATAGATCGTTTTCCCTACATCATTTATGCTGGCGGCGCACTGTTGGGTTATGTGGCAGGGGAAATGCTGGTATCCGAAGCGCTCACTTCGACAGAGCTCAGTGCAGGCTTTGCACTGCTGCTGGAAGAGCGGCATGTCCTGCACTGGCTGATTCCGTCAGGGTGTGCGGTGTTTGTGCTGGCAGCCGGCAAGTTGCTGGCGTTTCGCCGAATTACAGAAGGCAAAGCTATTGACCTGGTCGACGGGAGGTCTGTCGTGCCGGAAAACGAGGCTAAGGGCATGCGATGAAAATACTGATTCCGTTAGACGGTTCCGCCGGTTCACAGCGTGCGGTAGACTATCTCATCAGCCACCGGGTTATGTTCGGAGAAGAGCTGACGGTGCTGTTATTGAATGTGCAATGGAAGGTGGCGACGGGTAACGTCAAACTGTTCATCAATCAGGACACCATCAACGACTACTACCGTGAACAGGGCATGGCAGCGCTGCAAGTGGCGCGCGCAGCACTGGATGCTGCACAGATTCCGTATCAGTACCATATCAGCATAGGTAGCCCTGCCGATGCAATTGCACAATATGCGCGTGAACAGGGTGTGGATCAGATTGTGATGTGCAGACAGGGTCAGGGCGGATTGCAGATGTTTCTGTTAGGCTCGGTGGTCTCCAAGGTATTGCACCTGACTGACTGTCCGGTGCTGCTGATCAAATAAGGGGTGGTATGAAACTGGAAGAAGCGCTGGAAATCGTGGCACTGACCGATTCCGGTATGGTGCGCGCTCATAATGAGGACAGCGTAGCCTTCGACGCCGCCTGCGGCCTGGTGGTGCTGGCGGATGGCATGGGCGGTTACAACGCCGGCGAGGTTGCGAGCGGCATCGCGGTATCTGTCATGACGGCGGAAATCGCGCCTCGACTGAAAAAAGCCAGCCCCATAGAGCGTGAAGGTGAAACGGGTGAGGAGCTGGCTGTCAGCTTGCTCATCCGCAGCATACAAAAAGCCAATGCTTCCATCTATCAGGCGGCGACGAATGAGGCGCAATATGCCGGGATGGGCACGACCATTGTTTCAGCGCTGTTTTATGATAACCGGGTGGTGGTAGGTCACGTCGGTGACTCGCGCCTGTACCGTTTGCGCGGCGAGACGCTGGAAGCGATCACCCGCGACCATTCCTTGTTGCAGGAGCAGATCGATTGCGGGATGATCAGCGTTGAGAATGCGCGTCATTCGCAGAACAAGAATCTGGTGACCCGCGCCGTCGGCATCGATGCCGAGCTGACCCCGGAAATTCATCTGCATGATGCTGCGGTGGGAGATATCTACCTGTTCTGTTCGGATGGGCTGAACGATATGGTGGAAGATGACGATATTCAATCTATACTGTATGCGATGCAGGGCAACCTGAAGCTTGCCGCACAGCAGTTAATCCAGACCGCAAATGACAATGGCGGCAAAGACAATGTTTCGGTGATTCTGGTCAAGGTATGCCGGGAATTTGCACAGCCACGCAGCCGGCTGAAAAAATTGCTCAATTGGTTTAAGAAGTAAAGAGAGGCGTGACGATGACTGCAAAATTGATACTGAGCCTGGATGGGGCGTTGATTCAGGATTACGCTCTTGAGAAAGAACGCATGACCATAGGCCGCAAGGCGGACAATGACATAGTCATCAACAATCTTGCCGTGAGCGGACAGCATGCGGCGATCGTTACTATCCTGAATGACTCTTTCATGGAAGACCTGGATAGCACCAACGGCGTGGTGGTCAACGGGATGCCGGTCAAAAAGCATTTTCTGCAAAACAATGACGTGATTGAGATCGGCAAGTACAAGCTGAAGTACCTGAACGATCATATCAGTCAAACGAGCGCAGCCGAGTTTGAAAAGACCATGATCATGCGTGCTCCGCTGGCGCAGGTCGCAGCGCAGGGCGGAAAATCCGGGGATACGGGATACTTCCAGAGTCCGTCCGTAATTGAGCCCGAAAGGACGGCTGCAAGCGAAGTTGCATCTGAAGCGGCTCCGCAGGCGGCATCGTTCGCGCCGCCCGTTACACCGCCGCCTGTTACACCGCCGCCAGTTCGTGCGGCGATACAGGTTTTGAATGGTCCGAATGCCGGCAAGGAGCTGGAACTGGTGAAAGGCCTAACTACTCTGGGCAAACCGGGCGTACAGGTAGCCGTGCTGACACGCCGCCCCCAGGGATTTTTCATTACCCATGTTGAAGGTAAGAGTCATCCTTACGTGAACGGTGAGTTGCTGGGCGCTCATCCCTGTCAGTTGAAAGATCACGATCTGATCGAACTTGCCGGCGTCAAGATGGAGTTTTTTTTCAAAAGCTGACCGGATCTTCAGGTTTGCTGAAACGGCAGAAAGCGGTCAGGCATGAAATTTAGAGTATTAGGGTGTAGTGGCGGGATCGGTGGCAGTTTGCGCACCACTTCGTTCGTGATCGATCATGACATATTGATCGATGCGGGTACGGGTGTGGGTGAGTTAAGTCTTGCCGAGTTGAGCAAGATAGACCATATTTTCATCACGCATTCCCATATGGATCACATCTGCAGCCTGCCTTTGTTGCTGGACAGCGTGATGGGGATGCGCAACCGTCCGGTGACCGTGTACGCCATCAGCGACACGCTGGAAATACTCAGACAGCATATTTTCAACTGGAAAATCTGGCCCGATTTCAGCGAAATTTATAATGGCTTGCAACCGGTCATGCGCTATCAGTCCATCGCGCTTGGCGAAGTGATCGACTTGCAGGGGCGCAGGATTTCTGCCATTCCAGCCAACCACACCGTTCCGGCAGTGGGTTACCACCTCGACAGCGGTCAGGGCAGCCTGGTGTTCAGCGGTGACACCCATGTGAACGACAGCTTGTGGAGCATGGTGAACCGGATTGAGAATTTACGCTACCTGATTATTGAAACCGCCTTTTCCAACGGTGAAATGGAATTGGCTGCGCGAGCCAAACACTTATGTCCGAGTCTGCTGGCGGGTGAACTGGCCAAGTTTAAGGGCGATGCCGAAGTTTTTATCACGCATCTGAAACCTGACGAGGTTGAGCTGATTATGAACGAAATCAGAACCTGCGCGGATCAAGCCGCCCCTAAAATGTTACTGAACAATCAGGAATTTTTATTTTAGAGATCGGCGCCAATTCAACGCGCAGACTTAAGGCGAGACATGTACGGCAAGACAGGAGCAGCAATGAAGTCAGCGGCAAATAATGACGAAGATATGAGCGCCAAACTGGCGTTTACCAAAAGTCTTAACCACGTCACCAACAAGATACACGCCACCAGCAATATTGACGAAATCATGCTGGACGTCAGCCGTGATATTTGCAACCTGTTCAACGCCGACAGGCTGACGATATACGTGGTGGGCGATGACAATGTCTCGCTGGTCTCCAAGGTCAAGACGGGGCTTAACTCCTTCAAGGATCTCAAGCTGCCGATAGCCGAGCAGAGCGTAGCGGGCTATGTGGCGGTCAACAAAAAACTGCTCAACATCAAGGACGTTTATGACGAGCAGGAGTTGTCCAAATACAGCCCGCATCTGCGCTTTTTGCAGGAAGTAGAGAGACGCACCGGTTATCGTACCAAACAGATGATGGTGGCGCCGATAGTGGATGCGCATGGCGGCGATCTGGTGGGTGTGATACAGGTCATCAACAACAAGGCAGGCACACCTTTTTCAGCGATGGTTGAAGACGGCGTACTGGAACTGGCACAGACCATGGCTGTGGCACTGCGCCAGCGCCAGGAAAAGGCAGCGGTCAAAACCAAGTACGATTATCTGGTATCCGGCGCCGTGCTGTCCGCCGCCGAGTTCGAGCTGGCAGCGCGTACCGCGCGGCGCAAGGGAGTCGATATAGAGGAAGTGCTGATCGACGAATTTCAGGTGACCGTCACGGCGCTTGGCAAGGCATTGTCCAGTTTCTTCGGGGTAGCTTACGAGCCGTTCAAGGCGGATCGCATCAAGCCGTCTGACCTGCTGCGCAATTTGAAGCGCGAGTATGTCGAGAGCAGTCACTGGTTGCCGATAGAGGAAACGCAGGAAGGCGTGGTGATCCTCACCACGGATCCTGAGCGCATTCAGGGCTCCAGGGTAGTCAACAACATCTTTCCCAGGAACCGGCTGGTCTACAAGGTCTGTTCGCAACGCGAGTTCATGCAGACCCTGGATGCGTTTTACGGCGGCGAGGCCGGCACTTCAGGCGGTTTCGCCGTGGACGAATCCTCCATGGACGACCTGCTGTCCAGCATGGGCGGTGATGACGAAGAGTCAGTCACGCAGGATGATGTCAATGCCGCAGCCGATAACGAACTGGTCAAACTGGTCAACAAGATCATCGTGGATGCCTACCGGATGGGCGCCTCCGATATTCACGTCGAACCGCAGCCCGGCAAGGGAAAGACGCAGATACGCCTGCGCAAGGACGGCTCATTGCTCAACTACATCGAGGTGCCGTCCACTTACCGCAATGCGCTGGTGACACGCATCAAGATCATGTGCGACCTGGATATATCGGAAAAGCGCAGACCGCAGGATGGCAAGATAAAATTCAAGAAATTCGGGCCGCTGGACATCGAGTTGCGCGTGGCAACCATACCCTCACAAGGCGGTGTGGAAGATGTGGTGATGCGTATACTCGCGTCCGGCGAACCGCTGCCGCTTGAGAAAATGGGATTCTCGGCGCGCAATAACGAGCTGATCAAGGGCACGGTGAGCAAACCGTATGGCTTGTTTTTTGTGTGCGGCCCGACCGGTTCCGGCAAAACCACCACCCTGCATTCCATACTCAAATACATCAACAAGCCGGAAACCAAGATATGGACGGCGGAAGACCCGGTGGAAATCACCCAGAAGGGCCTGCGTCAGGTACAGATCAACAAGAAAGCCGGCCTCGACTTCCCGACCATCATGCGCGCTTTTCTGCGCGCCGATCCGGACGTGATCATGGTCGGCGAAATGCGCGACAAGGAAACCGTCTCTATCGGCATCGAAGCCTCGCTGACGGGTCACCTGGTATTCGCCACCCTGCATACCAACAGCGCGCCGGAATCCATACTGCGGCTGCTCGATATGGGCATGGATCCGTTCAACTTTTCGGACGCGCTGCTGGGGATACTGGCGCAGCGCCTGGCCAAGCGTTTATGCATGGATTGCAAGAAGCCGCATATCGCCAGTGCGGACGAGGTGCAGGCCATGCTGGCTGAGTACAGCGAGGAATTGAAGCATACTTCAATCTGGAAAAAGGATCCGGCAGCTGCCAGCCGTGAGTTGTATGAGCAGTGGATCAAGCTGTTTGCCAATGATAAGAAGCAATTTACGCTTTATACGCCGGTAGGATGCGATAAATGCACCGGTACAGGTTATCGCGGGCGGGTCGGGTTGCATGAATTACTGATCGGCAGCGATGCGGTGAAGAAGGCCATACAGGAACGCGCGCGCGTTGCCGAACTGCTCTCCATCGCGCTGGACGAGGGGATGCACACGCTGAAGCAGGACGGTATTGAAAAAGTGTTGCAGGGCATCACCGACATGCATCAGATACGCGCGGTATGTATCAAATAGCAGTTGTGAGACGTTAGCCACTGGATCGAAGTTGGCTTTGTCCGCTTCGCGGGTTTGCTAACGACTAACGACTAATGACTAACGACGGTTTTGATTATGTCCGATAACCTGGTTACGCGCCTGAAAGAGCTCAACGAGATTGGCATCGCGCTGTCGCAGCAGCACGAAATCAACAATCTGCTCGAAACCATTCTGGAAGCGGCCAAACGCATTACCCATGCCGATGCCGGCACGTTATATCTGCTGGACCCCGAGCGTCGGACGTTGCGGTTTGAGATTGTGCGCACCGATACACTGGGCATTGCGATGGGCGGCATGCGCGGCGTGCCGATCGAATATTATCCGGTGCAGCTGTACGATCAGCAAGGCCGCCCCAATCACTCGATGGTGGTGAGTCATGCGGCGCTGAGCGGTGAGACGGTGAATATTCCCGATGCTTATGCGGCACAAGGCTATGATTTTTCCGGCACCAAGAACTTCGATGCCAAGCACGGCTACCACTCAAGTTCTTTTCTGGCCGTGCCGATGTCGAATCACGAGGGCGAGCTGATAGGCGTCTTGCAACTCATCAACGCGCAAGACCGCGATTCCGGGAAAAAGGTGCCGTTTTCGCGTGACGACCAGCAACTGGTCGAGTCGCTTGCCTCCCAGGCGGCGATGGCCTTGACCAACCGTCGTCTGATCGTGCAACTGGAGGAATTGTTCGAGTCCTTCATCCAGCTCATCAATACCGCGATCGACGACAAATCACCTCACACCGGCGGGCATTGCGAGCGGGTTCCCGAGTTGACCATGTTGCTGGCCGATGCGGTCACCCGTACCCGCCACGGGCCGCTCAAGTATTTTGTGATGACGGAAGAGGACCGTTACGAACTGAAGATCGCCGGGCTGTTGCATGACTGCGGAAAAATTACCACGCCGGTGCATGTGGTGGACAAACCGACCAAACTGCACACGCTGTTTGACCGTATCGATCTGCTCGATACCCGTTTTGAGGTATTAAAACGCGATGCGGAGATCGAAATGCTCAAAAAAACAGGAGCAAGGATCGAGGAGCGAGGACCGAGAATCAGTGAGTCAGGATCGAGGATCGAGGATCGGGCAACGGCGGGAATCGAGGATCGAGAAGTTGGAGAAGCCGCAATTCGCGCTGAGTATGAGGCGCGCATCAGACAGCTCGATGACGACCGCGAGTTTTTACGGCACTGCAATGTGGGTGTTGAAAAAATGCCGGAAGCCGCGCTGCTGCGCCTGGCGCAAATTGCAGAATATCAGTGGTGCGACAACAAAGGACGGAACAGCGATACGAAAAATTTTCTGAGTGAAGATGAACTCGATAATCTTTCCATACGTTCCGGCACCTTGACTGCAAAAGAGCGCGGGATTATCAATCACCATATCGACGTCACCATTCAGATGCTCGAATCGCTGCCCTGGCCGAAACACCTGAAAAACGTCCCGGAATATGCGGGCGGGCATCATGAACGCGTCGATGGGAAAGGCTACCCGCGCGGCCTGACCCGTGATCAGATGTCGTTGCAGGCCAGAGTCATGGGCATAGCCGACATATTCTAGGCGCTGACCGCAAAGGACAGACCCTACAAGACAGGCAAGACCTTATCCGAGTCGCTGGCTATACTGGGAAAGTTCAAGCTGGGCGGCCATATCGACCCCGATCTGTTCGACGTGTTTATCCGGGAAAAAGTCTATCTCGACTATGCCAGGCTTTTTCTCTCACCCGAACAGATCGATGAAGTGGATCTGAACAAAATACCCGGCGTAAATCCAGAGGCATAACCGCATGCACCGCTCGCGGTTGATCGTCGCATTGACCCGGATGAAAATGATGCCATACGCGGTGACCCGACGTTCAGGATGGCTGAGCAGGTTTGCCGTTACGTTTTTTAATATTTTTGGTTTTGTTCCTTGATCTACAC
>VFSW01007779.1_pt1 | contig 15503 bp, 13 predicted proteins | sample 5358111 | NCBI WGS metagenome assembly VFSW01 (sample SAMN11554181, study PRJNA540505) | mine drainage metagenome | isolation source: sediment from site ElyBrook_90M | place: USA: Ely Copper Mine, Vershire, VT | collected 2017
ACGACCCGCATTTAATTATTCAGCCGCTAACTCCCCAGCCCCACGTCGAATATCAGCCCCGTTACGCTGCCTTCACCGTCCTCTATCTCCACGACGGCTCAGGCTCTCTCTCCTCCACCGTCCCCTCGCTCGCCCGCCTGCACCGCGCTGGCATCAACGTCTTCGCCATCGACTACCGCGGCTTTGGAGCAAGCGACGCCTCGATCCATCCCACGCAGGCCCGCATGGCACAGGACGCCGCCGCAGCGCTCGACTACCTTGTCTCCACGCGCCACATCCCCACCCGCGACATCGTCCCGTATGGTGTCGGCCTCGGCGCATCCCTCGCCGCCAGTCTCGCACTCGCACACCCGGAGCTACCCGCCCTCATCCTCGACAATCCCAACCCCGATCCCACAGCCACCGCCGTAGCCGCTCAGCCCTCCCACCTCATTCCCGTCCGACTGCTCTGCGACCACCGCTTCGACATCGCCACACCCCTCGCAACCCTTGCCACCCCCAAGTTGCTCATCGCAGGAGGCGCGGCAACAGCCAACTCAACCACCGACCTGCACGCCCTACAGTCCCTCTTCCACCGCGCCGCCAGCCCCAGCTTCATCGTCACTCTTCCTCCCACCCACGATGAAGACGACTTCCAGATCGCGCTCCACCGCTTCCTCGATCAGTCCCTGCCCGCACAGTCCCTGCCCGCCACCCGCTGACCCGCGCCGTTAAGGAGTGAAGACCCCCGGTGCTCTGGGGGTCTTACTAAAGGGAGGAATGGTTTTGCAGATAGGGGAAGCCGGAACCGTGGGAACTGCTGGCCCGACAAGTTGCTTGGTACACTCAATCAGACGCATCGGGGATAAAAAAGTTGCCTGAATATCCTTAAAAAATTCTGCAAAATGTATTTTAAAGAAAAATACATACTGAAAACTGAATACTTTTCTGGCGACTCCCCAGCATCATAAATTTTATCTGCTGATTTTATTATACTTAAAGAAATACGCCAGCCGACCCACCTAGATAAAATTCAGGAACGTCCCTGCCTTCACAGGCGCGCCGGGAAACACGGCCCCCAGATCCCGCGATCCCAATGTCTTGCAGACAACCTCACCCAACACGGTGCGGAAGTCCGTCGTCACTGCCAGATCGCGTCCCTCGTTCAACTGTTCGTCGGCAAGCCCCGGCCACCTCCCATAGATCCTGCCGCCCTTCACTTCGCCGCCCAACACAAACATCGCATTGGCGTGTCCGTGGTCTGTCCCGCCCGTCCCATTCTGCCGCGCCGTTCGCCCAAACTCCGACATTGTCACCAACGTCACGTTCTCCGCGTCCGTCCCCATGTCCCGCCAGAACGCCCCAATCGACTCCGAGAAATCCTTCAGCCGGTTGGCCAACTGTCCCGTAGCTCCGCCCTGGTTCTGATGCGTGTCCCATCCTCCAATGTCGGAGAACGCCGCCTCGACTCCAAGGTCCGCTTTCATCAGTTGCGCGATCTGCCTCAGACTGTTGCCAAACGCGGTCGCGGGATACACAACCCCCGCCGCAGGCTGGTAGTGTGCCGGATCGGCTGCTCGCAGCATCTTCACCGCTTCAAAGGTCTCCTGTCCCGTGGCATGGAGCAGCGCATCCGCACTCTCGTCATACATCGCCTGGAACCCGTTCGCAATCGGCGATGCCTGTGTGCCCCTCCCGCCCACGGAAAACTGTGCCAGATTATCCAGCGCAATCGCCGGAACCTTCCCCGCCAGCGTCAGAGGCACCTGCGTCCCCAGCGCCACTGCGCGAAACGCCGACTGCCTCCCTTCCGCCGGCTCTGCTACCAGAGCGCGATTCAGCCAACCGTCCTCGGTCGCCTTCACCCCCGGCGTTCCACTCTCCATATAGTCCTGCGCATCGAAGTGCGATCGCGATGGGTCGGGCGAACCCGCCGCCGGAACGATCGCCAGGTGCCCCGCGTCGTAGAGTGGCTTGAACGCCGCCATCTGCGGATGCAGGCCGAAAAATCCATCCAGGTTGATCGCCTCGCCCGGCTGGATCGAAATCGTCGGACGCATCGCATAGTAGTTCTTCTCGCGGTACGGAACCACCACATTCAGCCCGTCCACCGCTCCGCGCTGGAACACCACCACCAGCTTCTTCTTGTTGGCCGCCGCCGTCGTCATCTCGGCTAGAACGCTGCGCGCCAGAAACGCCGGAATCGCCGAGTTCCCAATCAGCGCCAGCGCCCCATCCTTCATAAATCCGCGCCGCGTCACGCCACGCCCAGACGCGCCGCGCCCCCATTCGCTGCCCTTCGCCGAACCCCATCCTCTGCTCGCCATCGCAACGCTCCTCGCGCCGGCCCCAGCGCTCTCAGTCGAAGATCGTACTCCCCCAACTCGTATTCCTGTTAGAACTCCATTTTCGCGGCGAAGTTGCCCAGTCCGAGGAATTCACCCTACGCCACCTCATCCAGAGTACGTCCGTTTGCCCGTAAATTGCTGTCCATTTTTGCCCTGTTTTGAGGCAATTGCGGCCGATTGCCGCGCATCGAGTCCAAACGAGCACAGACGCAAAATCAGACCGAACCTGTTGTATCGGAGAGAGAACCGGGAGAGAAGTTTGGAGGCGCGGGTCGGGATCGAACCGACGCATAAAGGTTTTGCAGACCTCTCCCTTACCACTTGGGTACCGCGCCTCGGGGTGGGCTTATCGTGGAGCAGCCCTGCCGGATGTTAGGAGAAGTGTACCGCAGGCTGGACGATTTTGGAGCGGGAGACCGGGGTCGAACCGGCGACATCTTCCTTGGCAAGGAAGCACTCTACCACTGAGCTACTCCCGCTCTCACAAATAGGAGTATAGCGACCAGCGCAGCCAAGGTCAACGAGCGCCGGATACAAGACCGCGCTCCCCGTGTCTTCCCCCTGTCGTTCCTGCCCGAAAATGTTGTAGACGCCCGGCCCCACTGCAAAAAAACGGAGACCTCGTCGCAAGACCTGTGAGTTCGATCACGTCCTTTTTACAAACCCCTCCGCTACAATTGATGTGTTGTCTCAACGCTGGAAAATCTGGACGTGGAGATCGAAGGAGAACTATGAAGCTGGTTCAGATGGCCGATCCCGTGCGCTACGCGCGAATGACAAGCGAAGAACTTCGCGAGACGTTTTTACTACAGGACCTCTTTACCCCCGGACGCATCGAATTGGCCTACGTGGACCTCGACCGCACCGTGATCGGCTTTGCGGTGCCGACCACTGAAGCGCTGACCTTGCAGACCCAGCCAGAGTTGCGCGCGGAGTCTTTTCTGGAGCGCCGCGAACTGGGCGTGCTCAACACCGGTGGCCCCGGATCGGTCACGGTCGATGGTGTTCCCTTCAACCTGGACAAGCTGGACTGCCTGTATATCAGTCGCGGAAGTAAGTCGATAACATTTTCCAGTAAATCCGCCTCTGCTCCTGCCAGCTTCTATCTACTGAGCTATCTTGCACACACCGAATATCCGACTAAGATGGTCAAGTTCTCCGACCTCAAGGGGTTGGAACTGGGATCGGTCGAGACCTGCAACAAACGCACCATCTACAAAGCCATCTATCGCGACGGCATCCAGAGCTGTCAGTTGGTGATGGGATTCACTCTGCTTGCGCAGGGCAGCAACTGGAACACCATGCCCGCGCACACCCACATGCGACGCTCGGAGGTCTACGCCTACTTCGACATCGAGCCAGACCAGCGCGTCCTGCACCTGATGGGGCCGCCCGATGCGACCAGCCATCTGATGGTCTCGGACAAACAAGTGGTTGTCTCTCCGGGATGGTCGATCCACGCCGGAGTAGGAACCAAGCACTACGGCTTCTGCTGGGGTATGGGCGGAGAAAATCAGGCGTACGACGACATGGACCTCGTTGCCATTCGCGATTTGAAGTAAAAAATAAGTAGAAAGAATACGGGAGCTGAAAATCAATGGTGGACGGCGGCAAGAACAGTCTTCTCCTTCGCAAAAAGGAAGAGTGCAAATGGGACTTAGTGAGCCTGGGTGAAGTAATGCTGCGGCTGGATCCGGGCGACGTCCGCGTCGCCACGGCCCGACAGTTCAACGTGTGGGAGGGCGGCGGCGAGTACAACGTCGCGCGCGGCCTGCGCCGCTGCTTCGGCCTGAAGACCGCCGTCGTCACTGCGTTGGCCGACAATCCCGTGGGCCGCTTGCTGGAAGACCTCATGCTGCAAGGTGGCGTGGACCAGTCGCATGTGCAGTGGGTGAAGTACGACGGGGTTGGCCGAACGACGCGCAACGGCCTCAATTTCACCGAGCGTGGCTTCGGCGTGCGCGCCGCGCTGGGCTGCTCCGACCGGGGCCACACCGCGGTAAGCCAGTTGCAGCCCGGCCAGATCGACTGGGACGAGATATTCGGCAAGGAGGGCGCGCGCTGGCTGCACACCGGCGGCATCTTCTGCGCTCTGAGCGAATCCACCGCCCAGGTTGCCAAGGAGGCCATGCTCGCCGCTCGCAAACACGGCACCATGATTAGCTACGACCTGAACTACCGCGACTCCCTCTGGAAGTCCATCGGTGGCAAGGCAAGGGCCACCGAGGTCAACCGCGATCTCGCCTCCTACGTCGATGTGATGATCGGCAACGAAGAGGACTTCACCGCCGCGCTCGGATTTCCGGTCGAGGGCGCAGGCGACGATCTCGGCGAGCTGGATTCAAGCTCCTTCCGCAAGATGATTGAGAAGGCCGTCGCCACCTTCCCCAACTTCCGCGCAGTCGCCACCACCCTGCGCCACGCCAAGACAGCCAGCGTCAACGACTGGGGCGCGGTCTGCTACTATCGGGGCGAGTTCCACGAGGCGCGCCCCATGCCAGACCTCGAAATCTTCGACCGCGTCGGCGGTGGAGACTCCTTCGCCTCCGGCCTCATCTACGGCTTCCTCAACGAGAAGGGCGCGGAGTGGGCCGTCAACTGCGGTTGTGCGCACGGCGCGCTTGCCATGACCACCCCAGGCGACACCACCATGGCCACCTTCGACGAGGTGCAGCGCATCATGAAGGGCGGCGGAGCGCGCGTGCAACGCTGACCGGAAACAGAATCGTCAACAATTATTCGCGACAACTGGTTCGCAACAGTTCACGGAAGTATTTTTATCGGGAGAAATAATGGAGAAGGCAGCCGTAATGAATGCACTGCGCGAGATCGGCCTTGTGCCGGTGTTGCGAGCCGATAGCGAAGAGCAGGCCCTGGCGCTGGCAACGGCCGTCGCGGCTGGCGGAGTCAACGTCATGGAGGTCACCATGACCGTTCCCGGCGCAGTCCGCGTGATGGCTCGTCTGGCCAAGGAGCGCCCCGACATCCTGATCGGCGCGGGCACCGTGCTCGACCCCGAGACCGCGCGCATCTGCATCCTCGAAGGCGCAACCTTCATCGTCAGTCCAGCCCTCAACCTCAAGACCATCGAGATCTGCCATCGCTACGGTGTGCCCGTGCTTCCTGGCGCGCTCACCCCCACGGAGATTGTTACCGCATGGCAGGCAGGCGCAGACGTGGTCAAGGTCTTCCCCGCCAGCGCTCTGGGCGGCGCAAAGTATCTCAAGTCGGTCAAGGCGCCGATGCCACAGGTAGAGATGGTCCCCACCGGAGGCGTCTCACAAGCCACGGCGCTGGAGTTCCTCGAAGCCGGAGCGTTCGCCCTCGGCGTCGGTGCCGACCTGGTCAACCCCAAGGCCATCGTCGACGGGCATCCTGAGACCATCACCGAGAACGCGCGCAAGTACCTTGCCATCGTACGCAAGTTCCGCGAATCAAAGACCTAGGCCGCCGCATCGCTGGAGCAGTCTCGCGGCAGTTCCCATGGTCCGACGCGGAGCGCCGACTCGCAACTTGACCATGGGAGCGCCAGCTTGTAATGTCAGGCTGATGAAAAATCGAGAGTCATGTAGCCAACTGCTTCCTCTCTGCCGATAGAGTTTCAGTCTGGGTTTTCCCAGAATGCGGCATTAAGGTATCGCAATTTAATCCTATCGGGAACAGGCGCCATGGCTCGAAAGAACGAAGTGAGATGTCCCACATGCAGCGGCGACTCTGTCCTGCGCGTCCACCGCAACGGGTTTTTGCAGCGGAGCGTGCTGGGCCACCTGGGAATCTACCCGTGGAAGTGCGGTGCCTGTGGAACGTCGTTCCTGTTTCGCAGCCGTGGGTACCGCGCCAGATCGAGCAGACCGCTCCGCGGCTCCGACGAAGCGGGCCACAACCAGAGTCCCCTTCCATAAAAAATCTCTGACCGCCTTCAGGCTGCGGAAATTTTGCCGTCGGCCACCGAGGAAGGCCAGCCTTTGCGCAGTGGCGATCGCGAGCGGCGACTCTCACGGCATTCCCTCGGGGCCGTCATACGCATCCGATGACTGACAGGCGAAATTTGGATCTTGCAAGGGTTCGCACATTCAACCTCTGGGAGCGCAATGGTCCTCGACCTTACACATTTTGCAGTGACCCGAATGGGAACGACGCTGGTGGCGGCCTTCCTGGCCTCCCTGGTCGAGTGCGTCGAGGCGCTCACCGTCGTGCTTGCCGTCGGCAGCGTGCGCGGATGGCCGAGTGCGCTGACCGGATGCGCATCTGCCCTCGCCGTGCTGACAGCCATCGTCGCAACGGTTGGCCCTGCGCTCACCCGCATTCCGCTGCACATGGTTCAGCTCGTTGTTGGCACGATGGTTCTCCTCTTCGGCCTGCGCTGGCTGCGCAAGGCGGTCCTGCGCTCCGCCGGCCTCATCCCGCTGCACGATGAGGCGGCTGCATTCGCAAAGAACGCCGCCGCGCTGCGTCATCCCAACGCTCGCGGCGCGCTCAACTGGGACAGCCCCCGCGGTTGGGATACAGTCGCCTTCGCCGCCGCGTTCAACATCACCATGCTCGAAGGCACCGAGGTGGTCTTTATCGTCATTGCGCTGGGCGCGGGCGGGGCCAGCCTCATGCTCACCGCCTCGCTCGGAGCGCTGGCTGCAGTGGTTGTCATTGCCGCTCTGGGACTCGCCCTGCACAGCCCGCTGGCGCGCGTGCCGGAGAACACGCTGAAGTTTATCGTTGGCGTGCTTCTCTCCGCCTTCGGGACCTTCTGGGTGGCCGAGGGCGCGGGCCTCGCGTGGCCCATCCCAGCCTTCGTCAGTCCAGACCTCGCCATCCCATGCCTCATGGCGGCCTATCTGGCCCTTGCGCTCGCGCTCGTTCCGGCCTGCCGCAGCCGCGCCCACGCTATCGCCGTCCCTGCAATGAAAGTGGAGGACTGAACCGATGCGCTGGCTTCAATCCATCGCCCATGAAATCTTTGGCCTCTTCGTCGACGACGGCAGCTTTGCCACCGCCATTCTGCTCTGGCTCGCCGCAACCGTCGTCCTGCTGCCTCGCGTCGCCGCTCACGCGCGCTGGACTGGGCTAGTTCTCTTCCTCGGCCTCGCGCTGGTCCTCATCGAGAGTGCTCTGCGCTTCGCCCGCCGCAGGATGAAGTAGAAGGACTCTGCGCTAGAACTCCACCTTCAGCGTGCGTCCCTCTGCCGAGCTTTCCCGCGCCAGCTCCAGCAGGCGGATGACGCGGAAGCCGTCTTCGGGAGTGACGGCGAGCGGGGCCGTCCCAAGAACCGCGTCGCGGACGTTGGCGTAGAAGCCGCGATAGTCGCACCGTTCAGTCTTCACCTGGCGTGTGACCAGGTTCGCGGGATCGTCTGGATTGGGGGCGACGGTGAGCGTGCCCCACGCAGATTCTTCTTCCTGTAGCCACACCTGCTGCGATCCCTGCATCGGCACCTTTGCCCCGCTCACCAGCGCGGGTTCCTGTGGGTCGAGGCCGTGCTTGCGGAAGCTGCCCTTCGTTCCGTGCAGCAGGAAGCGCGGCGCGTTGTCGCAGGCCAGATAGCTCGTGCGGCAATGCGCCAGCATTCCCTTCCCCTTCGCTCCCGACGCGCCGTTGTGCTGTCCGCTATAGCTCAGCGTAATATCGAACGCATCCTCGATGGCCGTCTCGTCGCGGTCCGCGCGCACGCTCGCCGTGATCGTCTCCGGCGCGCCGAAGAGTGCCAGCGCCTGATCGACCAGATGCGGTCCCAGGTCGAAGAGCATTCCATTCGCCGGGTTCCCCGCCTCCTTCCAGGTGTTCTCACGCGGAATCGGACGGAAGCGGTCGAAGTGCGACTCAAACGTCGCCAGCCGACCGACAGCCCCCTCCGCAATCAGCTTCTTCACCGTCAAAAAGTCGCCGTCCCAGCGACGGTTGTGAAACGGGACCGCCAACAGCCCTCTGCGCTTGGCAGTCCGCCCCAGCTCCAATGCCTCTTCACTGGTCGCGGCAAACGGCTTGTCGATCACCACATGCTTCCCAGCTTCGAGCGCGCGCCGCGCCAGATCGAAGTGTGTCGCATTCGGAGTGGAGACCACCACCAGGTCAATCCCCTTGTCCCCTAAAACCTCCTCCACCGACCGCGCAATCTTCGTCGCCGGGTAAGCCTTTGCCGCGTCGTCGCCGGTGCGCTGTAGGATCGCCGCCAGCCGCAGCCCCGGCACCGCGCTCACAAACGGAGCATGGAAGACGCGCCCGCCAAGCCCATACCCAATCACTCCAACGCCAATCGTTCGCTCGCCCATCACGCCCTCCCAATCTCTCTCAGTGCAGGATAAACCCGCCGGAAGCGCATATACGCCGCGTCCATCGCTTTCACATCCTTCGGCTGGATCGACTCCGCAACGCGGACCGTCTCGGCGCACGCGGCCTTCACGCTCTCCCACGCACCCACGCCAACTCCCGCCAGCAGAGCCGCGCCGTACGCTCCCCCCTCCTCAGCCGCCAGCAGTTCCACCTGCCTCCCGTAGACATCGGCCTGAATCTGTCGCCACAACGCTCCGCGCGCTCCGCCGCCGCCCAGTCGAATCCGCTCGACAGGAATCTGCAACTCCGCAAACAGAGTAAAGATGTCGCGCAGGCTGAACGCAACCCCCTCCATCACCGCGCGAACAAAGTGCGCCCGCGTGTGCGAGGCCGTAATGCCGACAAACGCGGCGCGCGCCTCCGGATCGAGATGCGGAGTGCGTTCGCCAAAGAGATACGGTGCCCACAACATCCCATCGCTTCCCGGCGCGATCTTCGCCGCCTCCGAAGTCAATTCGTCGTACGAGACGCCAGCCGCAAACGTCTCGCGCAACCAGCGCAGCGAGAGTCCTGCGCCGTTGGTCACGCCCATCACATGCCACATCCCCGGCACCGCGTGGCAGAAGGTGTGCAGCCGCCCCATCCGGTCCATCGTCGGCTTGTCGGTCGCGGCAAAGACAACGCCACTGGTGCCGATGGTCGCCGAGACCACGCCCGGCTCCACAACTCCCATCCCCACCGCGCCCGCGCCCTGGTCTCCCGCGCCCGCGGCCACCGGAGTTCCCGGAGCCAGACCGGTCGCGCCCGCACCTGCCGCACTCACTCGCGCGCAGATCTCCGGCCCTTCAAACAGACGCGGCAGCCAGCTCAGCGGAATCCCCGCCGCCTCGGCCACCTCCTCCGACCAGCGACGATGCGCCACGTCCAGCAACAGCGTTCCGCTCGCCTCCTGCACATCGATGGCGTACTCGCCCGTCAGTCGGTATCGCACATAGTCCTTCGGACACAGGACATGCGCAATCTTCGCAAAGATCTCCGGCTGGTGCGTCCTCACCCACAGCAGCTTGGTCAGGGTGAAGTTGGGCAGCGCCGGGTTGCAGGTCAGCTCGATCAGCCGTTCGCGTCCGATCTTCGCCTCCAGCCAGTCGCACTCCGGCTGCGTCCTCTGGTCGCACCAGATCGGTGCCGGTCGCAGCACCTCTCCGTCTGCGTCCAGCATCACGCAGCCGTGCATCTGCCCGGTCAGCCCGACAGACTTAATCTCTGTGCCGTCCAACTCAGCCGCCGCAATTGCGCCTGCGATCGCCTCCCGCGCCGCGCGCCACCAGTCCTTCGGATGCTGTTCCGCCCAGCCAATCTGTTCCGACCGGATCGCCGCGTGTTCACTCGCCGCCGACCCAACGACTCGCCCCTCGCGGTTCACCAACACGGCCCGCGTCCCACCCGTCCCCACATCGATTCCCAAAAACATCGCGCCCGCTCTCCTGGTTGTTTTCTTGCATCTAAAAGTGTATCCGCTTCGCTCAGGCAGGTGTTTGTGCGCTGCTTCAGTCTCTTCTTCAAAAAATAATGAAACGGGCCGGTTTCCATCGCCACCCCAAGTGCAGGTAACATGGAAGCAATGACTCAACGCAAAGCAGCGTCGTCCCCCCGGACGGTTCTCGCGGCCAGCAGCCTCTGTTCTCTGCTGCTCCTCGTCGCTGTCGGCCACGCGCAATCGGGCAGCGCTGGGGCCACCACCGCCGCGCAGGCTGGGGCCACCGAGGGGGCCTTGCAGCAGCTCGCCGCGCCCGCGGGCCAGAATCTTGCCGCTCCCACGCAGGGGTCCTTCAGCGGGTCGCTGCTCGAAGGCAAAGCGACGGACTCCGTGCTCGACCTCTCGCTGGACGACGCAATCGCGCGCGGCCTGCGCCAGAATCTCGGCCTCATCCTCCAGACCACAGCGCGCCAGAACGCACATGGGCAGCAGCTCGAACAACTTCAGGCGCTGCTCCCCACCGTTACCGGCGACGCCTCCATCGAAGTCGAGCAGGTTGACCTCGCCGCCTTCGGCCTCAAGTTTCCCGGCCTCAATCCCATCATCGGTCCCTTCCAGGTCATCGACTTCCGCGCCTACCTCACGCAGAGTCTGGTCGACGTCCCCGCCCTGGAGAACTACATCGCCGCCAAGCACAACTTTGCCGCCGCGGGGCTGACCGCGCAAGACGCGCGGGAGATGGTCGTCCTCACCGTCGGCAACGCCTATCTGCTCTGCATCGCGGACGCCGCGCACATCGCCGCCGTCACCGCCGAGCTAGCAACTGGCAAGCTCTCGCTCGATCAGGCCACCGCCGCGCACGACGCAGGCACCAGCCCGCGCCTCGACGTTCTCCGTGCCCAGGTGGACTACCAGAACCAGCAGCAGTCCCTCATCGCCGCCAACAACCAACTCGCCAAGGACAAGCTCGCCCTCGCGCGCGCCATCGGCCTGCCGCTCGACCAGCCCGTCCGCCTCACCGACACGGAGCCGTACGCCGCACTCGACAACCTCGATCCAGACGCCGCATTTGCCCAGGCCCTGAAAAATCGCAAGGACCTCGCCGCCGCCAACCAGATGCTCCTCGCCGCGCGCGCGCAGAAGACCGCGGCCCGAGCCGACCAGTTGCCCACGGCAAAGTTCTCCGGCGACTTCGGCGACCTCGGCCAGACCGTCAACCACTCGCACGACACCTACACCGCCACGGGAACGCTCTCCGTCCCCATCCTGCAGATCGCCAAAACACGCGGCGAAGAGCAGGTCGCCAGCGCGCAACTTCAGCAGGCCCACGACAAGCTGGCCGACCAGGTTCAGCAGGTCAACGCCGAGGTCCGCGACTCCATCCTCGACATCCAGTCCGCGGCCAGGCTGGTCGAGGCGGCAAAGTCCAACGTCGATCTCGCCAACGAGGAACTCAGCGAGGCGCAGCAGCGCTTCCACTCTGGCGTAGCAGACAACCTGCCCGTATCCCAGGCCCAGTCCTCGGTCGAGCAGGCCAATAACCAGTACATCGCCGCGCTCTACCGGCACAACGCAGCCAAGCTCTCCCTGGCGCGCGCCATCGGAGTCGCGCAGTCCAACCTGAATGAGTATCTCGGAGGAAAGTAACCGTGGCAGACGAACAGAACCGGAGCGGTGCCCAGTCCACCGCACAGCCCGCAGAGGTCAATGGAACCGTCCAGAACAACGCTGACGCAGACCAGCCGAACCACAACCGGAAGTTCGTCGTCCTTGGCGTCGTTCTGCTGCTCATCCTCGGCGCGGCCTTCTTCTACTGGCGCTCCACCTACACCGAAGACACCGACGACGCCCAGATCGATGGCAACCTCTACCAGATCAGCGCCCGCGTCTCCGGTCAGGTCGTCAAGGTCTATGTGGACGACAACCAGACCGTGCAGGCCGGTCAGCTCCTCGCCGAGATCGACCCCACCGACTACCAGGTCGCCCTCGACCAGGCCCAGGCCAACCTCGCCAGCGCGCAGGCCGACTACGCACAGGCCACCGTCAACGTTCCCATCACTCAGATGAACGTCGGCACAGCCGTCAGAACCGCTGGCTCCGACGTCAAAGGCTCGACCGACAGGGTCGCGCAGGCCGAAAAACAGGTCGAGGTTGCCCAGGCACGCGTCGATCAGGCCACCGCCAACGCCATCAAGGCCCAGCTCGACGTCGATCGCTACACCCCTCTGGTGCAGAAAGACGTCATCTCCAAACAGCAGTACGACTCGGCCGTCGCCGCCGTCGCCGCCTCAAAGGCCGCCGTCGCAGAGGCCCAGGCCAACGTCCTCGCCCAGCAGAACGCCGTGTCCAGCGAACGCCAGCGCCTCGCCCAGTCGCAGTTCCAATCCGCCCAGTCGGTCAAGAACGGCCCCGGCCAGGTTCGCGTGCAACAGGCCCGCGCCGCCGCAGCCGCAGCCGCCATTCAGCAGGCACGGGCCTTGGTCGAACAGGCCCGCCTCAACCTCGCCTACACCCGCATCACCGCGCCCGTCGCCGGCATCGTCAACAAGAAGAGCGTCGAGGTCGGCGCCAACCTCTCCCCCGGCCAGGACCTGATGACCATCATCCCGCTCACCGACCTCTGGGTCACCGCCAACTTCAAGGAGACCCAGCTCACCCACATGCACTCCGGCCAACGCGTCACCATCGAAGTCGATGCCTACAGCGGCCGCAAGTTCTCCGGCAAGGTCACCCAGATCGGCGGGGCCACCGGCTCCATGCTCTCGCTCTTCCCGCCGGAGAACGCCACCGGTAACTACGTCAAGGTCGTCCAACGCATCCCCGTCCGCATCGACTTCACCAACCTCCAGCAGGAGGACGGCGATTACGCCCTCCGCCCCGGCCTCTCCGTCACCCCCGTAGTCGAAGTCAAGTAGCCGTTTATGAATTCTTGACCCATCCACTCCGTCATCGCAAACGCCTCCTAGAATTTTAGGAATTGCTACAAGCCAATTTGCTTGTCATTCCGCAGCGAAGCGGAGGAATCTGCTTTTGCTCGCCGTGCAACGGGCTACATCATTCCCTAAAATACTTTAACTACTCCGTCATCCCGACCGGAGCGAAGCGCAGTGGAGGGACCCCCGCATTTCGCTTTTGTCCTTGTCCCTACGCAACCCGAATCGCATCCCCAATCAGCAGGATCACCGGGGCAGGCCCGACCGCCTCGTCCGCGATCTCCGCCAGCGTACTGCGCAGCACGCGCTCCTCCGCCGTCGTCGCCTTCGACACCGCCACGCACGGCGTCGCCGCATCGATCCCCGAAGCGATCAGCTCATCCGCCAGCGCGCGGAACCTCCGCCCCGGCATATACACCACCAGCGTCGCGTCCTTTGGGAACGCGCCCTCCCACTTCGGCGTCAGCGCGAGCTTGTCCGCCGCGTGGTGCGCCGTTGCAAAGATCAGCTTCGACGCAGAGCTGCGGTCGGTCAGCGGGGTCTTCAACGCCGCAGCCACCGCGAACGCCGACGAGATCCCCGGCACAATCTCGAACGCAACCCCCGCCTCGGTCAGCGCGGCAATCTCCTCGCCCGCGCGTCCGAAGACCAGCGGGTCGCCCGCCTTCAGCCGCACCACGCTCCGTCCCGCGCGCGCGTGCTCCAGCATCAGCGCATGAATCCCCTCCTGCGTAATCCTCGGCTGCCCGCAGCGCTTGCCCACCGGAACCACCAGCGCCGTCGGCGAAGCCAGCGCCAGCACCTCATCCGACACCAGATCGTCCGGCAGCACCACATCCGCCGTCTCCAACAGATGCAGCGCGCGCAGCGTCAGCAGCTCTGCATCTCCCGGCCCTGCGCCGACCAGATACACCACGCCCGCCTGCGCTCGCGCCCTCACAATTTCCTCTCAACAGCGTCCGTCGCAGGCAGCGGGTTCGTCAGCGCGTGCCTCCGCGCCAGCGCGCGCGAGGGGCATCCCTCAAATCCGCAGACCTCGCGGCCTGCAAGCTGGTGCAGCAGCTCCCGCCGCGCCTCGTTCAGCGGCTCCCGCTGCAGAATCTCTCGCCGCAGATTGCCCAACTCCGCCAGCCACTCGCCCGTATCCAGCGGCAGCAGCGCGTCGACCTCCTTGCGCAGCCGCTGCGCCAGCGCCGGACTCGCCCCCGCCGTCGAGATCGCGATCTGCAACTCCCCCCGCCGCACCACCGAAGGAAAATAGAAGTCGCAGAACGGCGGGTCGTCCACCGCATTCATCAGGATCCCCGCCGCCGTCGCCTCGGCAAAGACCGCGCGGTTCACCGCCGCATCGTTGGTCGCCGCCACCGCCAGAAACTGCCCCGCCAGGTCGCCCGCCGCATACTCGCGCCGCAGCCACGTCACCTCGCCCGCCTCCGCCATCGCCGCGGTCCGCGCGCTCGCCACCGGTGCAATCACCGTCACCCGCGCCTCCGCCGCCCGCAGCGAGTCAATCTTCGACGCGGCAACATCCCCCCCGCCAATCACCATGCAGGGCCGTCCTGTTAGCTTCAGGAAAACGGGAAAGAGGCTCATAGACTATTATGCGTCCACAACCTGTCGTCCGCCCACCGGCGGAGCGTCGCGTTCGACCGCCGCAACCGCCGTCCCCGCAAGATGCGCGCGCAGGCTCTCATCGTCCGTCCGCGCAAAGTAGGCCCGCAGGTCTTCCTCCGGCTTCCTCGCCGCCAGATACGCGCGCAGCAGCCGCTCGATCGCCTCCGGGCAGTCCTCCGCCGCCGCGCGGAAGCCGATCTGCCGCGCGATCCCCGCGTACTTGCCCACCGCGCCGCCCACGCAGAAGTAGAACGCATCCACCATCGCGCCGTCCTTCTTGATCTTCTTGCCTTCGAGTCCGATGTCTGCGATCCAGCTCTGCCCGCAGGAGTTGGTGCAGCCCGTAACGTGCAGTTTGATCTGCTGGTCGAATCCCGGCAGCCGCTCTTCCATCTCGCTCACCAGCCACTTGCTGAACGCCTTCGTCTCGGCAATCGCCAGCTTGCAGAACTCCGTGCCCGTGCAGGCAATCGCGCCCCGCCAGAACGGAGAAACCTCCACCCGCAGTCCCATCTCGCCCAGCCGGTGTACCAGCTCCCGTGTCCGCCCGTTGGGAACATTGGCCAGAAGGATGTTCTGCATGATCGTCGCGCGCAGGTGCCCGTCCCCGAACTCCTCCGCCAGGTCCGCAAGCTGGGTCAACTGCTCACCCGTCAATCGCCCGCGCAGTACGCTCGCTCCCACCGCGGACAACCCCGCCTGCCGCTGCGGTGTCACGCCAATATGGTCGCGATAGACATCGTCCGGCGTCGCATCCTCCGTCACCGGCAACGGGTCCAGCCGGTAGCCCAACTTCGCCTCAATCGCCTCCAGCATCGTCTCCGCCGTCCATCCATGCCGCAGAAAAAGGTACTTCAGCCGCGCCCGCGTGCGGTTCTCGCGCAGCT
>VFSW01007780.1_pt1 | contig 15503 bp, 14 predicted proteins | sample 5358111 | NCBI WGS metagenome assembly VFSW01 (sample SAMN11554181, study PRJNA540505) | mine drainage metagenome | isolation source: sediment from site ElyBrook_90M | place: USA: Ely Copper Mine, Vershire, VT | collected 2017
TTTGTAAACGTGCCCTACCAATTTCTATAGTAAAAGAAGTTTCTTGTACATCTTTAATTGGATCAAAAATATTATTTCCTAGATATGCAATCCTGCGATTTCCGCCCTCTTCATTGGATTCGTAAGGACCAAACATACTTTAAATTATATCTTACTTTCTCTATACTCCTCACTTTCGGCTGCAGTGCACGATAGAAAAGAACTGGAGCAATGAACACAAGTGTGAGACAAATAGCGAAAGGTAGAGAGATTCTATGCATTAGCATACATCCGATACTTTTTGTCAAGGGCGGAGGCGGAGAGATTCGAACTCTCGGTGGGTTGCCCCACACACGCTTTCCAAGCGTGCGCACTAGACCGCTATGCGACGCCTCCTAACGCGAAGAATATAGCACGAAAGATTATTATCCGTTATCTCCCACAAGTGCTTTGATGCGTTCATTAATGGGAGGGTGAGTTGAAAAAAGTCTCGCCACAAAACTGCGAGCTGCTCCTGGGCCAAAGGGATTTGAGATAAAGAGATGGGCTGTTGCATTATTCGCCTTCTTCATAGGAACGTTATAGTTACCGATTTTTCGAAGCGCATTTGCAAGGCCCTCTGGATAACGTGTGAGGAGAGCTCCTGAAGCATCGGCAAGAAATTCTCGCTTGCGGGACACCGCAAGCTGTAGAAGTGTGGCAAAAATAGGAGCAAGAATGATAATGACGATAGAGAAAATTGCCAGAAGCGGGTTGTTACGCTCTTCCCTGCCTCCTCCTCCAAAGAAAGCGGTGCGCATAAAAAAGTTTGACGCAAGAGCAACAAAACCAACAAGCACAACCGCCACAGAAGAGACGAGGATGTCCCGATTGCCGACATGGGAGAGTTCGTGCGCAAGCACTCCTTCAAGCTCATCCTTGTCCATCATCTGTAGCAACCCAGAGGTCACTGCTACCGCTGAGTGTTTGGCATCTCTTCCTGTTGCAAATGCATTAGGAGCAGGATCTTTAATAATGTAAATCTTCGGCCTTAGAAGCCCTGCGGTAATGGAGAGATTCTCAACGATACGATAGAGCTCCGGGTACTCCCCTTGCTCCGCTGGCTTCGCTCCTGAGAGCACGATAGCTACCTTATCAGAGTTCCAGTAACTCCAGATATTCATGAGAAGTGCGAGAGCAACTGCAATAATAAGAATAGCTGGGTTATTGAAGTACCAGGAAATAAGCCAGCCGACAGCAATTACTATGATCAAAAAAAGAGCCATGAGCGCCCACGTTTTTGCTACATTTTCATCTTTATGCGTATAGAGTGTTGCCATACGTGAGAAGAGAGTCGTACCTCTCTAACTAGTTATTGAAAACTTACCTTAACTGGCTCACGCGCTGCAGCATCCTCAGTCCCAAGCTGGAAAAAGTCACGCGCGGAGAAGTGAAACATACTTGCGATAAGAGTGCCAGGAAAACTTTTAATAGCCGCGTTGAAGTCGCGCGCATTGCCGTTGTAAAAGCGCCTCGCCGCCTGAATCTTATTTTCCGTATCTTCTAGTTCTCTCTGAAGTTCAAGAAAATTTTGGCTTGCCTTAAGATCAGGGTATGCTTCTGCAACCGCAAAGAGGCTCTTGAGAGTTTGTGAGAGCTGATTTTCCGCAGCTCCCTTATCAGCAATATTTCCCGCGCCCATAGCGCGAGCCCGAGCGTTCGTCACATTCTCAAATACCTGCCTTTCATGGGTCGCGTAGCCCTTTACCGTTTCAACAAGGTTTGGAATAAGGTCATAGCGACGTTTGAGCTGTACGTCGATGTCTGCCCAGGCCTCAGAGACACGCTGTACCATCGTCACGAAATGGTTATAGGCAAAAATCGCCCAAAATCCCACAATGAGAACAAGAGCAATAATGATATAAAGTACGGTCATGAACTCAGTATACAACTCCTAGTAGTCCATGTCCTCCATACCAGGAGGAGTAGCTGGAGATTTCTCATCTTTTGGCTCTTCAGCAATAGCCACTTCTGTGGTAAGAAGCATAGCTGCGGCGGATGAGGCTTTCTCAAGGCATGTCCTTGTCACTTTCACAGGGTCAACAATACCGGCCGTGATCATATCAGGAATCATCTCTCCCCTTACCGCATCGTAGCCACCATTTCCCCTGGCAGAGCGAACGTTGTGAACGACAACTCCGCTATCCGCTCCTGCGTTATGCGCGATTTGTCTAAGGGGCATGTCGAGACTGTGGAGCACCACTTCGTAGCCAACACGCATATCAGGAGACATTTTTTCTTTTCCCATGGACTCTCGAAGTTTTTGAGCAACCTTCACAAGCGATGAGCCACCACCAGCAACGATTCCCTCTTCAATAGCCGCCTTAGTCGCATTAACTGCGTCCTCAATCTTAAGTTTAAGATACTTCATTTCTGTTTCTGTGGCTGCTCCCACCCGAATAACCGCAACTCCACCAGAGAGTTTCGCGAGACGCTCTTCGAGTTTTTCCTTATCAAATTTTGATTCTGTAGTGCCTATCTGCGCACGGATTTGTGCAATTCGATTTTCTATATCTTTCTTGCCACCCTTTCCACCAACAATGAGAGTGGAGTCCTTCGTTGCAATAACCTTGGAGGCTTTCCCGAGCATCTGAAGAGTTGCATTTTCAAATTTCACACCGAGCTCCTCAGAAATAACCTGTCCTCCAGTCATGACTGCAATATCCTGGAGCATCTCCTTTTTACGATCCCCGTAACCTGGTGCTTTAACTGCAAGCACGTTAAACCTCCCCTGTAGCTTATTCACGACAAATGTGGTGAGCGCCTCTCCATCAACATCCTCAGCAATAAGGACAAGGTCTTTCTTCCCAGTTTGTACTACTTTCTCAAGAATAGGGAGCACCTCTGCCACCGAGGAAATCTTCTTATCAGTAATGAGAATGAGAGGGTCCCGGTAGGAGGCTTCCATACGCTCGGTATTGGTGACCATGTATGCAGAGACATACCCACGATCAAATTCAAGACCTTCAACAACTTCCTTCTCAATGCCAATTGATTGGGATTCTTCAACCGTCACGACACCGTCTTTCCCTACCTCCTTAATGGTGTCAGCAATAATGGCTCCAATGCTTTCAGACTCTGCAGCAAGCGTTGCAACCTGGCGAATTTCCTGGTCACTTTGAATCTTTTTTGCAAGACCTTTCAGAGCCATAACCGCATCGGAAGCAGCCTTCTCTATGCCAGAACGCACTTCCATGGCGCTTAGCCCCGCCTCCGTGTGCTTCATGCCTTCCTCCACAATTGCCTGAAGGAGAACAACTGAAGTGGTGGTACCATCCCCTGCAATATCGTTTGTCTTACTTGCAACTTCCTTCACAATTTCAGCACCCATATTCTCAAATTTATCGCGAAGTGAGATTTCCTTGGCAATAGAAACACCGTCGTTAGTAATAGTGGGACCTCCGTAGCCTTTATCGAGCGCCACATTGCGTCCGCGAGGACCGAGGGTTGCCTTTACAGCGTTTGCTGATTTATCGATACCTGCCTTGAGAGCTCGGCGTGCACGTTCATTAAAGAGGATAGTCTTTGCCATACAGTAGAGAGATTATTTAAGAATTGCTAATACGCTACTTTCATTCACGATGTAGTACTCAGTGCCATTAATTTTCACTTCATCAAAACCATACTTAGAAAACATGACCTTGTCTCCAACTTTTATACTCATTGGAAGAATCTCACCCTTCTCCGCTCGCTTGCCTGGACCAATAGCAACAACAACACCCTGTTCCGGCTTTTCCTTTGCGGTATCCGGAATGATGATGCCAAAGCTAGTTGTCTTGTGCATATCCTCAACAGACAGCGGCTTCACGAGCACACGATCAGCAAGCGGCATGACACCAATAGAAGAAGGTCCTATGAAAATCTTTGGTGTCTGACTCTTTACTTTTTTTGTTTTTTTCATGGCGATAAAAGTTACTAAAAATCAACCAATAATGCGCGACCCAGAAAAGCAAGCCGCAGTGAAATCCTCGCACGATTCGTGTGCAGTATAGAGAAAGAAGCACTCCCTTGTCAAGAAAATAAGATCTATGTTTGGAATTGCACGTAATCGTGTTTTGTGTTATTCTCCTTGTAATGGCTCTGCAGGGGGTTCTCCCCTATATACAGGTAGTGTTCGCTCTCATCATTGTTCTGTGTGTGCTCCTACAACAAACAGGGGCATCGCTTGGAGGAGCGCTCGGTGGTGATAACTTCAGCGCAACGTATCACACGCGTCGCGGTATGGAAAAGTATCTCTTCTACACGACAATTGTTGTTGGTATTCTCTTCGCTGCCTCCTCGTTTATGGCTCTCATCATCTAAGTTACTACACACGTAATCCTCAACTAATCTCATGCGCGATTTTTTGCGTACTGCATCTCAATCGTTTCACCGACACTTTATCGGCATCATTGAAGAAACTCTTCACGCTCTCTCTCAAGGAGGACGAGTGCTTTTTTGGATGCTTGGGGGAGTGTGTGTACTTTCCTCCATGCTACTCCTCTACATCCTTAATAGTGAGACTCTCGTGACCATACCAGCCTACGGTGGCTCTATTACTGAAGGACTTGTGGGGAGCCCCCGCTTTATCAATCCTGTACTTGCGACCTCAGATTCCGACCATGATTTAACCTCCCTTATATACTCTGGGCTTCTCAAGGCAACACCCTCAGGCTCCTATATCCCAGACCTCGCGGAGAGCTACAATGTCTCTAGTGATGGACTCACGTACACCGTAGTGCTACGACCAAATGCGACGTTTCAGGATGGTACTCCTATAACTGCTGATGATGTAGTCTTTACCATTGAAAAGACACAAGACTCAGCTTTGAAGAGCCCCCTTCAAGCCAATTGGGCAGGGGTCACTGTGAAGGAGGTGGACCAGAGAACTATTGAGTTCATTCTCCCACAACCCTACGCACCATTTATTGAAAATCTCACTATGGGAATCCTGCCTAAACACCTCTGGACAGATGTGAGTGATAATGAATTTCCCTTCAGCACACTTAACACTAATCCTGTAGGTTCTGGCCCCTTCCGTATGTCATCAATAAAGCTCGGAGCAGATGGTATCCCCTCCTCCTATACACTGAGTGCATTCTCAAACTACACACTTGGAAAACCCTACCTCTCTTCACTGACATTTCGATTTTACGAAAGCGAAAGCGCTCTTGAGAGTGCTCTTAAAGCGGGAGATGTCGAAGCTGCGGGAGGTATTTCCCCCCAAGATCTCAGCATATTTAATGGATTTACTATTGAACAAGCTCCTCTCACGCGAGTCTATGGCGTCTTCTTTAATCAAAGTCAAAATCCAGTACTTCAAGACACTACTGTGCGTGCAGCACTTTCTATAGCAATTGATAGAAATGACTTTGTCGCCCAGGTACTAAATGGATACGGAACAGCAATCAATGGGCCGCTCCCTTCCGATGTGGCAACGACAGACCAGCCGACCCCTTCAGCGGCAGTGGCAAGTGCGCGTCAGATGCTTCTTAGTGCAGGATGGACTCCTGGGGCAAACGGCATACTTCAAAAAACCACTGGGAGCGGAAAGAAAGCAAAGACAGAAACTCTCTCCCTTACACTTTCAACAAGCGATACACCCGAACTACGCAGTGCAGTACAGTATCTAAGCAGTGCCTGGAAGCAAATGGGCGCACAGGTGAGTACTCAAGTGTTTAGTGAAGGTGACCTTTCTCAAAATGTCATTCAACCTCGTTCGTATGACGCTCTTTTATTTGGAGAGGTCATCGGTCGGGTCCCTGACCTCTATGCATTTTGGGCATCAAGCCAACGAAACGATCCTGGACTTAACATTGCCCTTTACGCAAACTCAACCGCGGATAATATTCTCGGACAGTTACGCCAAACAAGTGACCCCTCCGTGCGTCAGAAGCTCTATACAGAGTTTAATCAAGAACTTCAAAAGGATACTCCTGCGGTATTTCTCTATGCACCAAATTACGTGTATATTGTACCTAACGATCTTCAAGGTCTTGACCTCGGGACTCTTGAGAGTCCAAGTGACAGGTTCCTTAGTGTCACATCCTGGCATGTAGAGACTGATCACATATGGCCATTTTTTGTTCCGAAAGCTTCAGCACAGCTATAACTATTATTTAAATTTCTAACTAACTATGGAAGAGAAAAAAATTCCATCCAATCGAAATCGGTTTAATCGACATGGATACGCAGCCAATCGTGATTCCTACCGACAGGGCACGCAACCAAGGGGTCGCCGACCCTTCAACCGTCAGCAAGGTGGGAGTCTTCGTCGTGGTGGTCCTAAACCTCACCAACCCCACCCACCCCGGGAAGCACTAGATCCCAATCGGTCAAACGGAAATGGTGATGATAGACCAATTCCACCAATTGAACCTGGCACCATACGAGTCATCCCACTTGGAGGAGTCGAGGAGATTGGAAGAAACCTTACGCTCGTTGAGTACGGCAATGATATTGTCATCATAGACTGTGGGTTCCAGTTTCGAGAAGATGACACTCCTGGTATTGATTATATTTTGCCGAATACTAAGTACCTCGAGGACAGGATGACAAAGATACGCGCTATGTGTATCACCCACGGACACCTCGATCACATAGGAGGAATCCCCTACATCATTGATCGACTTGGGTATCCACCTATTTATACCCGCACACTAACTGCGGTCATGATTAAAAAACGCCAGGAGGAATTCCCCCACCTGAAACCTCTCACTATTCACGAGGTTGAAAAAGAGGAAGTGGTACGAGCGGGAGAGCTTAAGATTCGCTTCTTCTCAGTTACACATACGATTCCTGACTCCATGGGCATCATTATTGAAACTCCTTTTGGACTCATAGTCTTCACAGGAGATCTTAAGCTCGATCACGTTGATGGGGTACCAACTGAAAAAGAAGAAAAAGAATTTGCTTTCTTCAAAGATAAGAAGGTGCTTCTGCTTGGCGCAGATTCCACCAATGTTGAACGACCAGGATTTTCACTTCCTGAGCGCACAGTATGGAAAAATATGGATGAAATTATTACAAGCGCAACAGGAAGACTTATCATTGGCACTTTTTCCTCACAACTTGAGCGTATCATGCATATCGTCGAGACATGTGAAAAAAATGGGAAGAAAATTCTCATTGAGGGACGTAGTATGAAAATAAACATTGAGATAGTAAAGCAACTTGGAATGCTCAAGGTAAGCGATAAGACCTTCATTTCAAGCGAGCAACTCGACTCTATCCCTGATAACAAGATCGTTATTCTCGCAACTGGGGCCCAAGGAGATGAGTTTGCTGCTCTCATGCGCATCGCTGTGAAAACTCACAAGCACGTAAAGATCCACAAAGGAGACGTTGTGGTGCTTTCTTCCTCAATCGTGCCTGGAAATGAGAGAGCCGTTCAGAAACTCAAAGATAATCTGTCCCGTCAGGGCGCACGGATTATCCACCGCGATACTATGGATGTGCACTCCTCGGGCCACGCAAATCGCGACGAGACTCTCTGGATACACCAAAAAATAAACCCCCGCTTCTTTATGCCTATGCATGGGTACCACTACATGCTTCGTGTGCATGCGGATATTTCAAAAGCCTGCGGCAAAGCCGAGGAAGACGTTATTGTTCCTGATAACGGCACAATTGTTGAAATTACAGATGAGGGTTCAAAGCTCTCCCGCCGCTCCGAGCAAGCACCGTCAGGACTGAGGTTAGTAGATGGATTTTCAATTGGCGACATTCAAGAGGCAGTTATCCGCGACAGAACAGTACTTGCCCAAGAAGGTATGTTTGTCATTATTGCAACTGTGAACCCAAAGACTGGTCGTCTGCGCAAAAGCCCCGATATCATTTCTCGCGGGTTTATTTACCTACGTGAATCTCAGGAATTGCTTCAGCAGACACGCATCATTATTAAAAAAACAATCGAAGAGACCACCAATGGTATGCAGCCAGTTAACTTTGATTACGTCAAAAACAACGTGACTGATGCAGTTGCTCGTTTTCTCTTTGAGAAAACAAACAAGCGCCCGATTGTCATTCCAGTTATTCTCGGTATTTAACGAGAGCGTCTCGCCTGTAGAGCTACGCGTGAGTGGGTAATTATCCCTTCCCTCTCAAGAGAAGAGAGAGCCCGCGCGATATCCTCTGGAGTATAGGGGAGTGTTTCTCTTTTCCTTGGATGTTTGAGTAACTCTCGAAGTACTGCTCCCCTTACTTGGCGATGTGAGCCCTCAAAGCGTTTCTGAGACCTGTAGCCACTACTTTTTTTATTTACTCTCACACCTGATTCTTTGAGGTGCGCCCCGTAGTCCATGAGTGCGTTATACCACTCTCGAGGTGATATTTTGAGATGTGTAGTTACTAAAAGCAGTCGGGATATATGAGAAAGAATGTGAGAATCTGGTACCTTCTTAGAGAAAGGAAAGTAGTGGTAGAGAAAGACGGTTCTAATATTCGTTTCAATACACACCTCAGAGCGATTAAAAGCAAATATAGCGATGGCTCTTGCAGTATAGTGGCCAATACCTGGAAGTTTCTCCAGAGAGGTCAGATCTCTAGGAATATGCCCTTTGTGTCTCGAGAGTATATCTCGAGAAGTGTCGTGTAGAAATTTAGCCCGGCGATTATATCCAAGTCCCTGCCATGCCAAGAGAACCTTAGGAAGGGACGCCTTGGCAAGCGAAGAGAGAGTGGGGAATTTCTTTGTAAACTCCTGGTACTTTGGAATCACACGCTCCACCCCTGTCTGCTGAAGCATCATTTCTGAGACCAATACATGGTAGGAATTAATTCCCTTTCGCCATGGTAAATCACGTCCATAACTTTCAAAGTGCCGCATTACTCTATGCACAAACGTGATATCAAAAGAAGTATCCTCCATTCCCTATCCTAGTACGCAACACGCCGCTTGAGCAAAGCTCAAGCGGCGTGTGTTCACATTCGTACAAATGCTTACGCTTTTGGACGTGCTTCGGAAACCGTGAGCGTGCGACCACCGAAATCCTTACCATTCCACATGGTAATAGCATTCTGGGCGCCAGCCGCATCTTCCATCTCAACGAAGCCAAAGCCTCGTGAGCGACCGGTTTCGCGATCAGTGACAATGGATGCCGACGCAACTTCACCCGCCTGAGCGAATGCTGTGCGAAGCTCATCCCCCGTGGTGCGGTACGGAAGACCGCCCACGAATAATTTCTGTGCCATACAACGCGAAACAAAAATAACTAGTTAACTTACCGTTGGAGTAAGGCGACCCTCCCAACGCCTTACAACAGGCACATTGGAGAACTTACCCGAACGACTCAACGCTAACAGATTCTTTCTTATTTGACAATACTACTTATTGAGTGTCGCATAGACAACAAATCGTTCGCTAAATGCGTGCTCACTAGCTACCCACTCCCCATCGCATGTTATGAGTACTACTTGGGATGGTCCCGCTGTTGCAAAAATAGTGCTCGTGGGTGCATTGCTTGTGTCGTAGGATTCAACGTTTGTGACACTGTAGGAAAGTGTCGTCCCATTTGCATCAGAGATTATGATTTGATCCCCTACCTTAAGCTGTGAGAGGTTTTCAAATACGCCGGCCGTTGTGAGCGCATTGTTCACATGCCCGTCAATAATAGTATTGCCAGTCTCTCCTGGTTTTGGCCCAAACATATACCACCCCACATCACCAAACGTGTGCGGAGCGCCCACTGCTCCTACAGCATTTTGTCCAACTTCCTCAACGCTTGCGTGAACACCAATCATCGGGATAGTAAGCTCAGTTGGTATAATTGCCTCTGTAGTAGAAGCGACAGGAATCACTCCCATCTGTTGTTTCTCAAAGAGTGGGTCATTAAGAGCAACTAGCGGAGCAAACGCAACAAAGGAAGCGTTGGAACCAAGAGTTGTCGAGGCAATGCGAGACACAAGGCTCGCCGCGCCAACTAAAATAACAAGCGTGCCAAAGGCGAGACACACAACCCGCAGCACATAGGTGCTGCGGGTTTGTGGTGAGTGCTCTTCTTGGTAGGGAACCCCCATCCTAGCGGGTGATAATAACAAACGCTTTCTTAACATACGGCAATACAAGTGCACTAATTCCAAGGAGAGTCAAAATACCAAGGACAATGCCGAGCGTACTCACAGGAGCAAAACCAGTATTTGGAAGAGATGGCTCTTGCTGAAGAATCGGTGGAACTGGAGGAATGAAAGAATTTGTGGAACCAGGGTAAAGAATAGGCCCATTTGCGACCACATTTACAGTACACGTTGCACTTTGTGAATTATTAGTCACTGTTACTACTTCCGTCCCTGTAGTTTGAAGAGCAGTGTTGAGGACTGAACCAACGTCAAGATAGTTCTGCGTTGGCGTTGTCCAATCATACGTCGATGAACTGCCACCAACTGCGGTAAAGGTAGTGATCTGCCCAGCAGGAACAGTTTGATACTGGGGGGAACATGAAAGAGAAGGGTAAGAGTAGGGATAAGGATACGGTACCGGATTGGAGTAGTATTGATTTGATGCATTCATCGTTATAACGCAGGTTGATTGCTGGCCAGTGGCGATTGTTCCATTGCATCCTGCTGAGTACGACGGCTGGTAGCCGTAGGAATCAGGAACATTCACTGCGTAGGAGCTGCCTCCTGTGAGAGACACGATGGTGCCGCTAAGAGAACCAGAAAAAGAAGACGGCAGTGCATTTTGTCCAGTCACATTTACCGTAAAGTTTGATGATGAGTATGGTGCACTACCTTGGTTAAGTACTTGCAGGTACACGAGAAGTGTTCCCGTTCCACAATACTGAGGAGAAGTTCCGTACCAACCACATGATACACTCTGCGCGGACGCAATTGCAGGAACAGCACCAACAATTGCAACTAGTGCAAGTAATGAAAACAGGACTGAACGAAGAGTTGTGGTAATCATAGAGAAAATAGCTTGATAAATAAGGTTAAAATAGACTAATCTGCCATCACTATACCACTTAATATAGCTCCACACAAGAGGCCTCTGCAATGGGGTACCTTTAGAGTCCTGGGGGCAAATTTACTCCTTGAGACTGAAAGAATGTCGGGAGAAAAAATGGAAAGATAACTAGAGGAACTACGATAGCCACCACCGTTATAATGACAGTCCATAAAAAATACTTGCGCATTTTTTCAGAGGAAATAAATATCGAATCGAGTTTTCCTTCAAGTTCAATAAGTTTGCGCTCAATACGATCAAGTTGTTCTTGCATATACTACAAAGTATACCATTTGAAGCCTACAGCATTATTTTTCTCGTTGGAACTATTATTATGCTGATCGGGGCAGTCGCAGCACTGTGGCTACGAATACCTGAGAAAAAACTCGAGGAACCCGTCATGATTGAAGTATAGTTAATACCAAGTTGTCTCACCATTTCCTGTAATAGGAACTCGAGAGCCGAGGTACTTCGGAGTTTGTCGAAGAAGAATGTCAAGAAAGGCTTTATCTGAAGCGGGAATCTCACGAATGGAGTTCCATGCTCCCCCACCCTGAGCCACAAATCCGTAAGCACTGATACCGAGGGAGTGTGCAATGTATAGTGCACGAGGAAGGTGGAATGATTGGGAGGTAATAATAAGAGACGAGACACTAAATATTACTTTAGCACGATACATACTGCTATAGGTGTTAAATCCTGCATGGTCAAGAAAAATATCCTGAGGAGCTACTCCATGGGAAACGAGATAGCGTCCCACAGGATTTACTTCATCGTAGGAAAGAGTTGCATTATCTCCACTCACTAGTATTTTAGAGACCTTGTGATTTTTATACAGCAGTATCGCCGTATCAGCACGTTTAGCAAGAATCGGAGAGAGAATAATTTTACCTTCTACTGAAGCTCCTAGCACAAGAGCCGTCTGTGCGGAGGGTACCAAGTTTAGAGAGTTATATACATACCTCTGTTCAATGATACGAAACGCAAAAGGTATACCAAGCACAACAATGCAAATACCTATAAAAACAGCGCCACACAAGATAACGTATCGTCGTGTCATGGGTGTAAAAATGCGTTTTTTGAGTATATCAAGCATTCCCTCGACGGGCCCTCACTCGATCAAGTTCACTTAAGTATTGTTTGCGTAATCGTACATGATGGGGCGTTATTTCTAGATACTCATCTTCTCCCATAACCTCAAGTCCCCGTTCAATAGTAAGCTCGTAGGGCGGCTGGAGAGTAATCGCTTCATCAGAACCAGATGCTCTCGTGTTTGTGAGTTGTTTACCTTTCAGAGGATTCACTGCCATCTCTTCCCCTTTTGATGTATTTCCAATAACCATACCCTCATACACCTCAACCCCAGGAGTAATGTAGAGAGTGCCACGATCTTGCAGATTCCACAGCGCGTAACCGAGTGCTTTACCTGTGGCCATTGAGGTCATCGAGCCAGCCGAGCGTCGAGAAATAGCTCCTACGTGTGGACGAAACCCTATAACACGCGAAGAAAAGATCCCTTCACCTTTTGTATCGAGAATGAATTGCGTGTGATATCCCAAGAGCCCTCGAGTAGGTCCTTCAAATATGAGCCGTGTTGATGCTTGATGAGGAGTAACTGACTTCAGGACACACCTACGTGCACCGAGTCTTTCGATAATACTTCCTTGGTAGATTGTTGGCACATCAATAACTATTTCCTCAAAGGGTTCTTGTAATACGCCATTTTCCATGCGAGTAATAACATGCGGTTGAGATATCTGAAGCTCATATCCTTCCCTCCTCATATGTTCAAGAAGCACGGCTATATGAAGTTCCCCACGTCCAGAGACACAAAGTGCCTCTCCGTCAAAATTAACTTGGAGGCCAACATTGATTTCGAGCTCTCGCTTGAGACGCTCTTGAAGTTGTCTAGAAGTAACAAATTTCCCATCACGCCCTGCGAATGGTGAGCTATTCACAAAAAAATTTAGTGTAATTGTCGGCTCATCAATAGCAATAGCTGGCAACGGAGCGGCTTCTTCATCGTCCGTGATGGTATCTCCAATAAAAATATCCGGTAAGCCCGCAATAAGTGCAATATCCCCTGTCTCTACTTTCTGTGTTTCAACCCTGTCTAACCCTGAAAAAGTAAAAAGTTTATTGATTTTCCCCTGCCACATTTCTCCAGAGAACTTTTTAATATACACTACCTCACCTTGAGTGAGGGCACCCTGGTAGACACGTACCACCGCGAGTCTTCCGAGAAAATTGTCATACCCGAGATTAAATGGTTGAGCAAGAAGAACTCCTATAGATACACCTGAGGAGGCAGGAACATGCGCAAGAATTGTCTCAAGAAGTGGAGTGAGATCTGTTGAATTTTCGTCTAGATCCTTTTTGGCAATACCTTGCCTACTACTGGCATAGACGATCGGGAAATTAGCCTGTTTGTCGTTAGCACCAAGTTCCAAAAAAAGCCCAAGTACAGCTTCTTCGCATTTATGCGGGTCGGCTCCAACCTTGTCTATTTTATTGATGACAACAATTGGATTAAGTCCAAGTTCCAGAGCTTTTCTAAGTACAAAGCGTGTCTGTGGCATTGGACCTTCCCCGGCATCAACGAGTAATAATACTGAGTCAATTGAGCGCAATACCCGTTCGACCTCAGAGCTGAAATCCGCGTGTCCAGGAGTATCAATGATATTTATTTTTGTACCTTTATATAGCAAAGAAGCATTCTTGGAATAAATCGTGATGCCTCTCTCTAGCTCTAATTCATTTGAATCCATCGAGACCCCCGCTCCAGCTGCCCCGGTTTGATGAAGGAGTGCATCGGTGAGTGTTGTCTTCCCGTGATCGACGTGTGCGATGATAGCGATATTGCGAATTTCCATATTGTAAAAAAGAAAAGCACGTAGACCGTGCGATAGGTATACAGTATGCTGGGAGAAATCTCTGGTCAACTAGAAGAGATGCCTCTTCTCGTTGTAGGGTTAAAAGTGAGATATACAGAGTTTGTGCGGTCGCATAGATCTGTTTCAGTAAGACCATCATTAAAAATACGCACGAGATATGAATAGTACCTATAATCCCGTGTAGTAAAGGAAACTCTCATCTCGCTTCTCGAAAAGAAGCGGCACCATGGCGTTAGTTTCTTTCTATACTCCTCGTTGAGAGGCGAGCTAATTAGAAGAAGAATTCATAGATAAAGATACTACCAGTCTAGTTAGAAGAACTTGCGCTATGAATTACTGCGTTTTTATTGAAGAGGAACCACTTACGGTGCCGGTTCCTGACGAACCCGCCGTTGCGCTTCCGCCCGCTACCACAGTAAACATGAGTTTATTACTTGCTTCTGTTGTGTTTTGTACAGAGACGGAGTAAGTCCCAGCAATGATCTCAGCAATCCACAGTGGACACATTTCCCCGGATGGGCAGTAGGGAGAAATAGTACTTGGAACTATGAAGGTGAGAGTCGTCCCATTGCTTGAAGAGGCTGGAATATTATCCTGTCCCCCATCGCCAGCAAAAAGCACAGTGTCATTTGAAGCAAATCCTGATCCTTGAATAGTCACCGTGTTCCCTGCCACTCCTGATGAGGGCGAGAGAGATTGTAAGGAAAGACCTGCGGGTGGCGTGGTTCCACCAAACGGTGAGGGAAGAGGCTCAATTGATACTGACGATATAACACTACTTTGTTGTCCATTTACACTGTCAGTAACTGTGAAAGTAGGACTATATGCCCCCGCACTTCCATATGTCTTTGTGAATGTCGGCGAGAGTTGAGATGCACTAACGGTGCCATCTCCCCACGTAGCTGAGTAGCTTAATTGGTCATTAGACTTTCCTGTTGCTGAGACAACCCATGTTCCTATCTGCCCAACGGCTAATTGAGTTACCGAGTTTATACCAGAAATAACAGGGGCTCCAGTGCCTATCGTGCTACCGGGAATACCAGCAGTGAGTGTAAAGGTGAGTTGATTACTTGTTCCATTTGAATTCTCTACTGATACAGAGTATGTCCCTGAATGAAGAAGAGAGGCTGTCTGGGTACAGATACTTACTGAACAATTTTGAGGAATAGTATTTGGTACCGCAAAGGACAGTGTGACACCATCATTTGAGGAGACTTGGATACTTTTATTGACAGTTCCACCTTCGAATAAGACTGTGTCGTGTGAAGTGAACCCGGAACCATTCACTGTCACCACGGTTCCAATTGGACCAGATGATGGAGAAAGTGACTGGATGGAGAGAGAGCTATTAGTTGAATTCCCTGTGAAGTCGGCAGTATATACCAGTTCATTACTCATGGCTCCAGCGCTTGTTTCCACAGAAACATAGTAGGGAGCAGGAGAAGGAATGGTGCATGTGGGAATCGACATCGACATCGGGCAGGCATACTGGTACAAGCTAACTGGCGTTGTGAAGGTAAGAGTCGTCCCATTGCTTGAAGAGGCTGGAACAGTTTGATAAATTGAGCCACTCTGAGTTTTAAACACAACCGTATCTGTTGAAGTGAACCCGGAACCATTCACTGTCACCACGGTTCCAATTGGACCAGATGATGGAGAAAGTGACTGGA
>VFSW01007781.1_pt1 | contig 15503 bp, 10 predicted proteins | sample 5358111 | NCBI WGS metagenome assembly VFSW01 (sample SAMN11554181, study PRJNA540505) | mine drainage metagenome | isolation source: sediment from site ElyBrook_90M | place: USA: Ely Copper Mine, Vershire, VT | collected 2017
CTCCTAAAATCACATTTCGAGTCAGGTGCATTCAACCGGGCTCTGCCACCTCTCCACTTATTTTCAACAACTTACATGGACACCTTTTGGTGCAACCTGCGATTGTGGCTTTTTTGTGACTTTTCCTGTGTTATTTCTCTCGGCATTGCGGACCTTCCGAGCATTGATCGCTTCCGCCATGCCAGCGCGTGCTGATGCTGGCACCTGCCGAGATTTGCAGTCGATGAATGGCCCATGATTTCCTTCGCGACGAAAAATGTTCCCCGTCTCCTGCATTATATCTGTGGCGTAGGCGTGACGCGCGAGGTACAGCGTGGTTCCCTTTGATCGGACTGATCTACTTGGTGAGCACGCTCACTTGCCCGCTCTTTGATATCCAGTAGACTGCTTAACGTGATTCCCGTGCCATCGGCGTTGTTCGTTAGCTGGAACGGTCGGGTTGAGCTTACGTCCATTTGCCCTGGCCTTCGAAAATGGTGATGTAACGGTCGATCGGCAAATCCGTAAGCCGTTCTGTTTTGCCGCTAGGCAGGGGCCATTTGATTTCAACCCAATCAACCTTTTCGCGCTTGCCAATACCAAGTACTATGCGCGGATCATGACTTGAAAGATAACTACCGCCTCCCACTTTCATTCGGCTGCGCTTCAAGTCCTGCGCCTGGTAGGTGATTCTCGCCCCCACCGCATCCCGATTCGATTTTGTTCCGACGAGCTTAATTCCGAGCCAGTGATTTTGCGTGCCGGACGTGTTGCGCAACAAGACTGGCGCTCCGTCGTTGACTCCAATCAGAACATCCGTCGACCCGTCGTTATTAAAATCTCCGATCGCCATTCCGCGTGCCGCAAGTGGCTTATCCAGAATCGACCCGCTCTGTGGGCTGATCTTGCGGAAGCTTTTCCCGGTCCATTGAAAGAGCAAGGGCCGTTCTGCATAAGTCACCTGTAAATGCATTTGATCGATCAGATCGTCAGGGTGTCCGTTGACCTGGAACAGATCCAGGTTTCCGTCGTTATCAAAATCGAAGAATTTTGCTCCCCAGCCGCTCATCAGATAGCTGGTAGAGGCGATGCCTTCCGGACCGGCGGTATCGTCAAAGGTATCGTCATGATTGTTGCGGTACAGGGAATAATCCTGGTAGTTGATATCGGCAACGTAAAGGTCCATAAAGCCGTCTTGATCGACGTCGGCAGAATCGACGCCCATGCCGGAACGCGCCACCCCATCGGCACTGTACGCGATACCTGCAAGTTCACCGATTTCCTCGAACTTGCCGTTCCCGCGATTGGCGAAAAGGAAGTTTGGGGTTGTGTCATTTGAAACCCAGAGATCTATCAGGCCGTCATTGTTAATATCTGTGGCGACCACACCCCAGGCTTTTCCCAAATGGCTAGCGATACCGGACTCTTTGCTGACGTCGGTAAAGGTGCCATCCCCATTGTTGTGAAAAAGCCAGCTCGCCATGGGCGCATAAGCCTTAGGAATGCAATAGTGGCGAAGGCCATCGTCGTGGATTCCACAGGGCTTGTTTAGTTCCTTGGTAAAATCAGCAAATCGCGAGACGAAAAGATCTAGACGGCCGTCATTGTCATAATCGAACCAGACAGCGCTGGAGGGCCATCCCGGTACCTCGACCCCTGCTTTTGCTGTCACATCCGTGAAGGTTCCATCGCCGTTATTGTGATACAAAATGCTGCTGCTGCCGTATTGGGTTACAAATATGTCGGGCAGACCGTCTCCATCGTAATCGCCCACGGCTACACCTTGTCCGAAGCCGCCCCCGACGACTCCAGCCTTTTCCGTTACGTCGGTGAAGGTTCCGTCGCGATTGTTTTTGTAAAGTGCGTTGCGCAACGGTGCTTTCGGAGTAAGAAAATCACATTTGCCGCTGTTCACCAGATAGATGTCCATCCAGCCGTCGTTGTCGTAGTCGAGAAACGCGACACCGGGTCCGGAGCTTTCCGGAAGGTACTTTTCCGGGGAATGCGCGGCATCGTGCACCCAGCGAATCCCACTCTTGTCAGAAGGAACCACCTCGAAGGGAAAGTCGATTTCATCGGCCAGCGCAAATAGCGAGCGCCGCGAGAGAATCATGGCTCCTGCGATCGACTGCGACAAGAATTTCCGTCGTGTCAATCGTGCTGTTCGAATCCGATTCATGATGTTATTCAGTCAATATCCAATAGCCTTGGAACTTATACAGGATTACATCAGGCAATCAATGCGAAGACGTTACTGTGGTCCTTCTGCTGCAGAACCTTCCGGATGAGCGCCGGAGCTTAGACTTCTGTGAAGCGCAAACTCTTTTTCGGCTTCCTCTTTGTGCCCAGTTCTCACTAGGGCAGTACCGAGCGCGTTGTGAATGTCTGGATTTGCCGGGGTCAGACGCTCTGCAATGCGCAGGGGAGGGATTGCGTCTGCGTATTTCTTGTCGCCGATCAGAGAAACTCCCCATCCCAGGTAGGCTTCAGAAAAACTGGGATTGAGTTTTGCCGCCTGCGAAAAGCGAGAGATCGCTTCGTCCCAATTCTGATTCTCACGGGCAAGTTCTCCTAGAATGAATTGCGCGTCAACGTTGCTGGGATCGATCTGAAGTTCTTTCAGAAATTCCTGTCTGGCGCGTTCTTTCACGTCCGGTCCGGCGTCAGGTTCCGATAGCAATAGTCGACCCAGCAGGAAATGGATGCCGCGTGCGTTGGGGTCTTTGTGAAGGATCCATTCGTATTCAAGTTCTGCGGGTTGCCACCTTCCCTGTTCTTCCAGGGCTTCAGCATTCAATTTGTGAGCAGCGATGGATTGCGGCGCAGTTCTAGCGAGATCCTGGGAGGTGCGCGTCGACAAGTCAGAGTAGGCATGGACAATGACGTACAGCACATCTGGATCCCGACTAAAGTCTCGGTTCAGGGAGCTGATGAAACTGAGGGCGGCATTTCGATCGTCGATGGCAAGGGCGCAGCGAACTCCAACTACACCCGCCTGTTTTCTGGTTTCTGCTGGGACTTGAGGCACCATCGCCTTCTTGAGGGCAGAGATGCTCTCGCGGCAACGACCTTCTTCCGCCAGGGTAATGGCCTCCTGCAGCGAAATGTTCGCCTTGGGTGAAACTGATTTCGACTGCTGAGCGTTCGCTCCGAACCCAGTGAAGAATAAAGCCGCCGAGAAAACCGAAGCGACGCAGACCTCTTTTAATTCACTACCCATGTACGCAATCTGCTTTCACAACAATCCCAATTAAACACCGGCTAAAAAGCTGATGCAGGCGTAAGCAACATACGCCTGCATCAGAGATTATACGTTGGCTTGGTACGTCAATAGTAGATCTTCAAGGCCACCTGAATGTTCCTTGGAGGTTGAGCACTGGTAATTTGTCCCATCGTCTGTCCTAGGTTCATGTTCGGAGCATTGTATTGAGGATGGTTGAGCGCGTTGATGAAGTCGGTTCGGAACTGCAAGCGGAACCGTTCTGTGATTTGGAAGTTTTTATGCAAGCTGAAATCCAGATCGGTGTAACGCGGTGACCGCAGACCCGAGAGTTGTGGCGCACAATTGCCGAAGGTCCCAGCCGCCGGTTGAACAAAGTTCCCATTGTTGACGAACCACTGACGGCCAACTCCCACGCCACCGACTACCGCTGTTGTATTTGTGATAGATGGCAACGAGATGCAATCCGCGCGCGGCCCGCGACTGAAGGTACCGGAGTTGTCCGCCGCGTTAAACACGGGCATTGGCCATCCAGTACGGATGGAGGTGAGGGGAGCAATCTCCCATCCACCGATGACTTCATCGACAGCCTTGTTGCTATTGCCGCCGAACCGTTTCCCGCGTCCGAAGGGCAGTTGATAGATTGCATAGGCGGACAGGACGTGGGTGGCATCGTAGTAACAAGGCGCCCACTCTGCCCTTTGGTTATAGATGTTTTGCCAGTATGCCGACGCGCTCAGGGCGTTGTTCCAGGCTCCGTAGTAACCCGTGCGGTCGGACATGCACTTGGAGTAGGTATAGGAGACCTGTCCCTGACGGCCATTGACCATGTCCTTCTGCAAGACGGCCTGCAAGGAGTTATACGACATGTTTCCGTTTGACTTCGTGCCCGAGACGTAGGCTCCTTGGTTGCCATACGGTAAACCGGAGTCAGGTGGTAGCGACGAATTGCCCGTGCCCAGCACGCCATAGAGGTCCAGGTTCTTGGCAAAGAAAGGGCTGGGTGCTGTAGCCCCACCGGGCTGCAATACCCGTTGTGCATAGTCGTACGGCACCATCAAGTGATGTCCGGTTTGACCTACATAGCCAACTTGAGCGGTCAAAGAATGCGATAGCTGGTGCTGAATGGTCAGGTTAAATTCATTCGCAATTGCCGGCTGCACATTGGGATCCCAGATGCGGAGGAATGCCCCGGCATAACAAGCGTACTGCGGAGCCGCACAGGAAGGGTTGACGCCTTGGCCAACAATTCCCTGGGTTGTGTCGGTCAGAGGCAAGGGAAGGTTGTTGTACGAGGCATTGATTTCAGCCGGAGTAAAGGGCGGATTCAACGGCAGGCGGAGGTTGGTGCCGGTTCCTTCCATATAGGACGAAATGGTGAATGCGCCGCGGACTACAGTGCGGCCATTCATCATTGCGGGAGTCCATGCGAAGCCGATGCGCGGCTGGAAATCTCTCCCGCCATAGAAGCCATTGTAGAGGGCCCTGCTGGCTCCGTTCTGGCCGGCCAGATCGATGTTTCCGGTGTTGAAATTGTAGTTTGCCTGTTTGTTGTTGGCTTCTACCCACGGCGTATGCGCATCGTAGCGGAGGCCCAGGTTCAAGGTGAGGTTATCAGTCACCCGCCAGGTGTCTTCGCCATAGATTCCGATAATGTTACTCGACTGCTGCCATGTGGCACCGGTGCTGGTTCCGCGACCGATCTGATAGGGAAGGCCGAGCGTAAAGTCCGCCCCACCGTCGCCAGTTCCGCCGCCTGCAGACGCAGAGTTGGTTGCGGTAAACTGACCGTTGAAATCCATCAAGCCCAATTCACCGTTATTACCGGCGTAGAACGTCTTGATGATGTCGCGCCACCATTGACCTCCGAATTTGAACGTGTGGCGTCCATGGGACCAGGTCAGCCCGTCTTCAGCTTCCCAGACGTGATCATCAAAACTTTGCGTCGATTCTTGAGTTCCAATGCCGTTGACGAATGTGTTACTAAGGTTCAAGGCAAGCAGACCGTCGAGGCCCGCCGGGTTGCCGTTGCCAATTCCTAGCGTGTTGCCAAACTGGCCCACGGTCGGAGCAAAGGTATTGCCGGTGTTCAGTGTGATGTGGCTCCAGCCAAAGCGGGCATCATTCAACAGGTTGTTGGTCAGAGTTCTGGTCCAGTCACCGACAGTGTTCAAAATCGGAGCGGTTCCATAGCTGTTGGAGAACAAGACGAATGAGTTGTCGGTCGGATTGTTCTGATAGGCACGGGTAAAGCGGTACGAAATGGTGTCCTTCTGGGTTGGCCTATAGTCGATCTTTAGATCGCCCTGGTCCACGTCTTCCTTGGAAGCTGTTGTATTGGTCGCGTTATTCTGCAGGTTATTGTTGATCGGCGCGGGGTAAAGGCTCGAAGAAAACAGGGCCGCCGCGACCGGGCTGATCATCGGGGTGGGAATTTGGTTATTCAGAAACGGCTGCCGTGTTGTAGCCGGGGTTGAGGAAGAGGGGCATGGAGCCGTGAACGATGCGCACGGGTTGTACAACTGACCGGTACCTTGGCACATTCCATTGCTGTCAAAGCCGGCACTGCAGACTGCACTGAAGTCGCCGTTGCGCTCTGCCGCTGTGAAGAGCGTAATAAAACCCGTTGAGCTTGGGTTGTCGTAACGTTGTCCTTGATAATCCGCAAAGAAGAAGAGATTGTTTTTCAGGATGGGGCCGCCGGCAGTGAAACCGAACATATTCCAACGAATCTTGTTCTTTGGCAGGATATCGCTGGGATTGAATCCGCTCTCCCATTGGTTCGCGTTCAAGACATCATTGCGGAAATACTCCCAGACATCTCCATGGAAGCTGTTGGTACCTGACTTGATGGTGGCGTTGACGATGCCGCCCTCAAAGTTGCCGTATTCTGCCGGGGCATTATTGGTGATCAGGTTGAACTCTTCAATCGCATCGGGAGCCGGCGCGTAACCCAGCAGGTTATCAGACACCTGGTTATTGTCCATGCCGTCCAGCAGGAAGTTATTCGCCTGCTCGCGGTTGCCGTTGATCAGCGGCCGGCCGCCATATCCAGCGGTATTGTTGCCGTTGTTGAAGCTGCTGGGATCGGTTGAGACAGAACCCGGCGCGAGCAGAGTGAGTTGTACGTAGTTGCGCGCGGCGAGTGGCATCTCGTCATTGGTTGCAGCATTGATGACCGTATCGACCTGCGTGGTTTGGGTCTTTAACATCGGAGCCATGCCGGACACTTTTACCGTTTCACTTTGCTTCCCGAGCTTGAGCGCGATGTCGATGCGAGCCACTTGATCCACCGTGAGCACAAACGGTTCACGCGCGGCTGTGGAAAATCCGCTCTTGTCAACCGTGAGAGTGTAGTTGCCTACCGGTACCGCTGAAATTCGATAGAGACCGGAATCATTTGTTACCGCGGTATAGGTTGTGCCCCGCTCCACCGAGGTTGCTGTGACTGTAGCTCCGGGAACAGCTGCACCGGCCGGATCGGTGATGGTACCGACGATAGCGGCCGTCACGGTCTGACTCCATGCTGATTGACTGAAAACTGAAAAAACAAGCAGCACGGCACCCAGTGCCGCCGCTGAGAACAAATTCCTCTTATGCATCCCAACCCCCCGAAAGTGTAATTTCTATGCACGCAATCTTTGTTTACAACTCTTACGAACTTGTACGAGATGTTAAGTTCCTCCCTACGGTGTTGTCAACAAAAAAGAATCCCTAGGGCAAAAGGCCTATCTATCAGACAAGGATTTTATAGTGGCAGCACTGGATAGAACTTGTTATCCCTTAATCGTGCGGCGCCGTTTCCGCTGGTGCTGCTGACCCGCTGCAACCGAGCGATGTGACCAATGGATATTGAAGACCCGACTTGGTACGATTTACTGTCTCTTGATGAGTGACTCGGCGATAACGCACGCATTGAGAATTTCAGAGTGAAGAAGACGAATTCATCGCCTAAAGCGATCTCCATTTCTCAATCAATTCGACCGACCCCGCTACGGGGTCAGGCTTGCACCGGGTGCCTCGTACTAAGGGGTAATTGGACTTGCCCCATTTATCCCCAGTTGAATCGCTGCCGCTAGAATCGATGCAGAACACGGAGTCTAAGGAAAGCATCGATGCGGCTCAAAAACAAGGTAGCGGTGATCATCGGCGGGGCTAACGGGATTGGCCGCGCCATTGCGATGCGTTTGGCCGAAGAGGGAGCCAGTGTTGCCGTCAACGACATTGACGACGCCGCGGGGCAGGCGCTCGAATCTGAGATTAAACTGCTGGGTGGCACATCGTTTTACCTGCACGGAGACGCTGCTTCGGAGCGCGACGTTTCGGCGCTGATGAGTGCGGTGCAGGCGAGGTTCGGCGGGCTGGATATTCTCGTCAACAATGTCGTTGCCGGGGAACCTACGCTGGCGGCCAATGATTGGGATTCTTTATCCGCGGTCTGCCTGAAGAGTTATTGGATTTCGATGAAGGCTGCATTTCCCTTGATGCAGCATGCGGGCGCGAGCGTTGTGAATATCTCGTCAGTCAACGCGCTGATGGGGTTCGGCAACGATCATCTGTATAGCAGCATGAAAGCCGCGATCATCGGTCTGTCGCGGTCTATGGTGGGGGAGTACTCCCCGCACGGAATACGCATCAATTGCATTTGCCCGGGCACAATTGTGACCGAGAGGTGGAAGACACGATTTGCGCGAGATCCGGAAATGGAAGCGAAGCTGACCAAGCTGTACCCGATCCGGAGACTGGGAACGCCGGAGGATGTTGCCAATGCTGTTCTTTTTCTTGCTTCCGATGAAGCTTCGTTCATCACCGGCGGGGTGTTGACCGTGGATGGCGGAATCACCGCGGTTAATACTGGGTTCGCCAAGTAGGTCACCCTACATGGCAGTGACTTCGACTGTCGCTTGCCAATGTACGTAACCGTCCACGCATTCAATCGCATTTTTCCCTCAACCCGGAAATTACCCCTGATTGAATCTTCCAGATCTTAGAGCGGTTTTCCTATTACCATATCTATCCGGGTTCAATGATAAGCGGTTTTTCCTGGGGAAAATGTCAGCGCGCGGATATGACGTTGACAACGTTTTCAAACGATCACGAAGGGATGGCAGGGGAATCAGGGCTTTGAAACATGACCCCCTCAGAATGGCAGGGGTCGGCAACCCATGAAGTTCGGTGAAGGTATGCGGCTTGGCACGGTTAAATGGAATGCCCGCAAACCCAGCGAAGCGAAGAGACGCGGAGCTCTCGAGAGATGCGGCAAAAGCAGAAGCCTGATACCCGAGATGGATGTGAGAATATCCCGACTACCTATTCATTTTTCTTGCGCTTGTGGTTCGTGCGGATGATTGCTTCCCTGCATCGTTCCTGAACGAAAACACCGGTCAGGTGCATTCAGCCGGGCTCTGCCACCTCTCCGTTTTGCAAGGCTGTTTCTAGTCTAGGTGTGGAGGCTCAATAGGTTATTGCCTCGTTAATATTGATACCGGATCATCCTAAGTCTACCGGGGTGTCACATCCCTGTTGCAATGCCCGATGCTTTCTTCTATATAGGGCATCTCAGTTCGCCGCATTACCGCCGCTAGACTCCCCGCGAGAATGTTTCCCTGCTGCTGCCCCTCTTGCTACCATGGGATGAGTCGCTGTTCGCGATCCTCTTCCTATGGTCAAACGTCTATCTGTCTGCCTCTTCGCTCTGTTGCTTTCAATTTCAACTTGCATTCCATGCTCTGCCAGCGCGTATGACGATCACCCTAAATTGGTTGTGATTCTCGTCATCGATCAATTCCGCGAGGATTATCTGGAGCGATATCGCGCTGACTTTAAGGGAAACGGATTCGACCTGTTCCTGGATCATGGCGCCTATTTTCCGGATTGCTATTATGACTACGCGAACCTGGTCACAGCCGCCGGCCACTCGGCCATCTCGACCGGCGCGTACTCCGATGGCAATGGCATTGCCAGCAATGAATGGTGGGACTTGACCCGCAACACCAAGAGGCCCATCTCGTCGGTAGAAGACCCGCGCTATAGCATTGTCGGTCTGCCGGCCGCAGCGCCGGAGCCCCCACGCGAGGGCGCTTCGCCGCGCAATTTATTGGCCACCACCATCGGCGATGAGGTTCGGTTGGCCACAAAAGGCGAATCCAAGCTCTTCGGTATCTCTCTGAAAGATCGTGCCGCTATTCTCACCTCAGGCCATACAGCCAACGGGGCTTTCTGGATCGATCCGCAAAGCGGCGCATTCATCACGTCCACGTACTACATGCCTTCTCTTCCTGATTGGGCAACGACCTTCAACCAGGGCGACAATGCGGCCCATGCCCGCACGGCGACCGGTGTTTCAGGAGACGTACCTTTCTTCTCCGCGGTCGGCCCCACCGACGCCGCCGTTCAGTATGAACTCAATTTTGCTCAGGCATTGATCCAGGGAGAAAATCTTGGCGCCGGAAATGTAACCGATGTGTTGACGATCAGCATCTCGTCCACAGATATCCTCGGGCATCGCGTGGGTCCGGATTCGCCCGATCAACGCCAATTGGTCGACCAATTGGATGGCAACCTGGACCAATTCTTCACCTGGCTCGATCATAATGTTCCGGGCGGACTCCACAGCGTGTGGTTAGTCCTGACGGCAGATCACGGTGTCGCGCCTGTGCCTGCAACAGCACAACAACTGGGAATTCCAGCAGCAACGATTTCAATGAAGCCTCTGATCGCCGCGTTAGACAAGAATATGAACGATCGGTTTTCACCCGGTCAAAATCTAGAGTATTTGCTGCCAAATCAGGATCTGCCATATATCGCACTGAATATCCCAACCTTCGAGCGCGCCGGCATTAATGAGCTTGAAGGGGAGCGCGCGATTCAGGATTCGATTCCCGCCGCAGTCGCCAGTCTCGATCCTTCTGCCGATAAGCTCGACGATGCAGTGCAGCCAGCCAACAAACGCTTGCCACCGCAGCCACGTGTCTTCAGAACATTTACCCGTCTTCAGCTTGCATCCTTGCAGCCGGGTTTGCCGCCCACGGAGTTTGGTCGTCTGATGGCCCACAGTTACTCACCCAACGGCGGCTGGTATGTCATGCTGATTCCGGATGCCTACCAAGTTCCCGGCTCCGGCCATGGTGCGACGCACTTTTCCCCTTACTCCTACGACAGGCATGTTCCCCTTGGATTCTATGGCGCCGTGTTCACGCCTGGAACGTTTCAGGGGCGCGTGCAGCCCACCGATATTGCAGCGACGCTCGCTGATCTGTTGGGAGTCAATCAGCCCTCCGCGAGTATAGGTCACATTTTGACGCAGGCGATTCATCCGGAGGTGGAAGTCAAACCTCGGCGAGAAGAACTGCGGCGCAGGAGTCACCACGAGACCACGCAACCCACTCACAGTGAAGCGCCTGCAGGAGAGCCCACGAAGCCAGCCAAGACTCAACCCAGCGAACATGCTCCGGCCTCGACCGCGCCACCCACTTCGTCGACTCAAAAGGCGCCGGCATCACCCGGGTCGCAACCATGACATCAAACCCAAAGCCGGATTTGCGGGTAAAATTCTGTGGCATCGAACTGCGCAACCCGGTGATCGCCGCCAGTGGAACGTTTGGTTATGGCGTGGAGTTTGAAGACATTGTCTCGCTGAAAACGATTGGCGCTTTTGTCACCAAGGGTCTTTCAAGAGAGCCCATGGCCGGCAATCCGCCACCGCGAATTATTGAGACTGCGGCCGGCATGCTCAACGCCATTGGGCTGCAAAATATGGGTGTGGCCGCTTTCATTGAGCAGAAACTGGCGGCGGTGCAGAAGCTTCCCTGCCCGGCCATCGCGAATGTCTTCGGCGGTTGCCTCGACGATTACTGTGCGGTGATTCAGGCCCTGAATGCTGTCGATGGAATTGCCGCCTACGAGCTCAATGCTTCCTGCCCGAATACCCAACATGGCGGAATGGTTTTTGGAACCGATGCCGCATCGCTGCATGAGTTGGTTGTTCGCGCCAAGTCGGTAGCGCGGCGGCCTCTCATCGTCAAGCTGTCGCCCAACGTAACCAGCATTGCCAAAATGGCGCGTGCCGCTGCAGATGCTGGAGCCGATGCCCTTTCTCTGGTCAATACGTTTCTTGGAGTCTCGATCGATGCCAAGACACGGCGGCCTCGCCTCGCCAACATTACCGGCGGCCTTTCAGGGCCTGCCATCAAGCCGTTGGCGCTTCGCATGGTGTACCAGGCTTCGCGCGCGGTCTCTATTCCTGTGTTGGGGATGGGCGGAATTGCAACATCAGAGGATGTGATCGAATTTATGTTGGCCGGTGCGACCGCAGTTCAAGTCGGTACTGCCAGCTATGCGGATCCGCGCGCCGTCGAGCGCATCGCCACCGGATTGCGCGACTGGTGCCATCGCCATCATGTCGACAGGCTTGCGAGCCTGACGGGCGCCCTGGATATCACGCCCGATTCAATTCCTTAGATCGGGGTGTTCACCCGTTGCGGTCCAGGATGAAACGAGGTTCCTAGTTGACCACGTGCACCATGAAGTGCATTTTCCGGTGGCCAAATCCGCAGAACTTTCCGCATTTCCCCTTAAAGTCGCCGGTCTTGATCGGAGTGACTTCGACTTCCGTCACCTCACCTTTTTTCATCACGCTGTTGATGCCGAGCGCGGGAACTTCCAGGCTATGCTCGACATCGTCCGACGTCAGTTCCAGCTTCACCGTCTGATCTTTTTTCAAAGTGATTTCCGCGGGAATAAACGCATACTTCTTAGCATGGATCGTGATGGTAGGCGCCGTGCTGGAGCTCGCTGCAGGAGCGGTTGTGGGATTTTCCTGCGCTATCAACGGCCATCCCACCAGTGCCATGGTTGCAACCAGAACCAGTTTCGCGGATACAAATTTCATTCGATATCTCCCAAAGTGTATGAAGAGGATTAGCCCGTGCCCCTGCGAATGCGCAGTCTGGCAGTGAGACAAATCTTGAGGATTTAAGCTTTATGGGTCAACACCCGAGATTTAGCGCGCCCGAACTCGATTTGCGCACCAGTGGGTTAGACGTCTGGGAAGGCAATCCGTACACCATGGACATCTGGAGAGGTACGGATTTATTTGGGGCGGGCTGAAAAATCAGGCCGTTTTTCCGGCGCGCTCTGCCGATGCGATGCGCTCTTCCGCTTCGCGAATGACGCGATTGGCTTCGTCATAGCGCCGCGCTTCATCACCCGCCTCATCCCACAGCTTGTGGCCGTGTTCTAATTCCCGTCGAGCTTCAGCGATGTTGATCTCGCTTGGAGGAATGGCGCCTTCTGCAAGGATGGTCACCCGATCCGGTAGTACCTCAACAAAGCCCTGCGCGACAAATAGCTGTTGATCGCCTACATCGCCGCCATGCATCGTCACTTCGCCTGGGCCCAGTTCGGCCAACAGCGGTGCATGCGCGTACAGCACCTCCAGGTAGCCGGTGGCGGAGGGCAGCGACACAGAGTCCACCGTTCCGTCGATGAAGATCTTCTCCGGCGTGACCAGCCGGACGCGAAGTGAATTGTTGTCTGCCATCGATCTCAAACGCCTTTACGCATGCTGCATTTTGCCTGCGGCTTCCAGAACTTCGTCGATATCGCCCTTCATGTAGAAAGCCTGCTCCGGTACGTCATCATGCTTTCCATCGATGACTTCCTTGAAGCTGCGCACTGTGTCCGCGACCTTCACATAGCGACCCTGCAAGCCGGTAAACTGCTCGGCGACGTGGAATGGCTGCGAAAGAAACTTCTGTACTTTGCGCGCGCGCATGACCGTCAGCTTGTCTTCTTCTGAGAGTTCGTCGATACCAAGAATCGCGATGATGTCCTGCAGGTCCTTATAGCGCTGCAGAATTCGCTTCACACCCTGCGCGACATCATAGTGTTCCTGCCCGACAATGCGCGGCGTTAAAATGCGCGAGGTCGACGCGAGCGGGTCAACGGCGGGATAAATTCCGAGTTCCGACAGCGGTCGCGACAACACCGTGGTTGCGTCCAGGTGGGCAAACGTTGTCGCCGGTGCCGGGTCCGTCAAATCGTCGGCTGGCACATACACGGCCTGCACGGAGGTGATGGAGCCGTTCTTGGTCGACGTGATGCGCTCCTGCAACTCTCCCATCTCCGTGGCCAGGTTTGGCTGATAGCCCACTGCGGACGGCATGCGTCCCAAGAGTGTCGACACTTCAGAGCCGGCTTGCGTAAAGCGGAAAATATTGTCGATGAACAGTAGTGTGTCCGAGCCTTCTTCATCGCGGAAGTACTCAGCCACGGTCAATGCTGTCAGCGCCACGCGCAGACGTGCTCCGGGCGGCTCAGTCATCTGTCCGTAGATCAATGCAGCTTTCGATTTGTCAAGATTTTTCAGATCGATCACGCCGGACTCCTGAAATTCCAGCCACAGATCGTTGCCTTCACGGGTGCGCTCGCCCACTCCGGCAAACACAGAAAAGCCGCCGTGCTGCGAGGCAACGTTGTTGATCAGTTCCTGAATGACGACGGTCTTGCCGACGCCCGCGCCACCGAACAATCCGGTCTTTCCGCCCTTTAAAAACGGCTGGATCAGGTCGATGACCTTGATGCCGGTCTCAAACATTTCTTCCCGCGTCGACTGTTCGTCGAAGGCTGGTGCGGAGCGGTGAATCGGTCGACGCTCTGTCGCATTTACCGGGCCCAACTCATCCACCGGCTGTCCAATCACGTTCAACACGCGGCCTAGCGTGGCGCGGCCCACTGGAACAGTAATGGGGCCGCCCAGGTCGAGCGCCTTCATCCCGCGCACCATGCCCTCGGTCGCTTCCATCGCGATGCAACGCACTCGGCCTTCGCCAAGATGCTGCTGCACTTCGACGATCACATCGAGTGGCGTGGGAATATCGAAACCTTCGCTGGTCACCCGCAATGCCTGATAAATGGGAGGTATGGTTGCTTCCTCGAACTGCACGTCGACCGCGGGTCCAGCAACTTTAATGATGTGTCCTATATTTTCTGCCATAATCTCTCTTGTCATCCTGAGCGAAGCGAAGGACCTCGCGGTTCCATTTAAACCTGTCGTGACCTCGCCTCGGCCACGTAAGTCTCTAGTGGCCTCGGCCCCATATCCAATCCGCATCCCGACGCAAAATCCGCCCATCGCGGATTCATCTCCCGAACCAACTCGTTTTTCCTTTGTCGCTTCCAACCTTTAATCTGCTTCTCCCGGTCGATTGCATATTGAATCCATTCGAACGGCTCGTAGTATACCAAGCGAAATACCTTATATCTGGCCGTAAACTCACTTTGACCAGCCCGGTGTTCCATCAATCGATTTGCTAAATTCCTTGCAACCCCCGTATACAACACTCGTCTGGAACTGCTGGTGAGCATGTAAACGTAGTAGCGGTGTTCCTTCATACATCTTCCAAACGCAAGATCCTTCGCTTCGCTCAGGACGACAACTTAATAAATGAGTGCTGCCTAAATCGCGGAAGCGCCACTGACGATTTCAATGATCTCCTTGGTAATTGCAGCCTGGCGCAGCCGGTTCATCGTCAGCGTATAAGCATCAATCATGTCGGAGGCATTGTTTGTCGCCGCATCCATCGCCGTCATGCGGGCTGCATGTTCGGCCGCCACCGACTCCAACATGGCGTGATACAGCTGCGTCGCAATATAGCGAGGCAGCAACGCCCCCAGCAATTCGCTCGGCGACTGCTCGTAGATGTAATCCACTGCGGCGGTGCCAAATTTGCTAGCCTCTTCGTCCGCCTGGCGCGTATCCTCCGCCTTGATGCTGACGCCGGCACTTTGCGCCGCTTTGGCAATCTCTTCGATCTGTTCCTTCTCCAGCTCGGTCGCTCCGGCGATGTCTGGCTTGCCAACTTCGAGAATCGGCAAAATGCGTTCCACCACAATGCGCTGTGAAATCACCGATTGAAACTCGTTAAAGACCAGGTAGACAGCGTCTGTCTCTTCTGATGCATATCGATCCACCAACAATTCCGAGAGCTCCGCAGCCTTCTCGAAATTCAGCTTGTCGAGCAACCCACCGTGCTCTCCGACGATTTCCACCCGTGCCCTGCGCGAGCGCGCCTGTCGGTTCTGCGTTGAATGTTCGCCTTCGGCATTGGATGCCAGCCCGTAGCTGCGGCGCAACACCCCAATTCCTTTGCGTCCGACGATTTCAAGATCGATGTCCAGGTCGCTACGGTCCTCAATAAATCGGTGTGTTGCTTTCAGGACATTTGCATTGAACGGACCGGCAAATCCCTTTTCCCCGGTCACGACGACGACCGTCACGCGCTTCTCCTGGCTAGCCACCAGC
>VFSW01007782.1_pt1 | contig 15501 bp, 19 predicted proteins | sample 5358111 | NCBI WGS metagenome assembly VFSW01 (sample SAMN11554181, study PRJNA540505) | mine drainage metagenome | isolation source: sediment from site ElyBrook_90M | place: USA: Ely Copper Mine, Vershire, VT | collected 2017
GCGTCTTCGAAATAAGTCTACGGTGAGCTAAATGAAACAAAACTTAGAGCAAAAGGAGCTAGAGCTTGGCGCACCCGCCGTCGCTACCGCGGGTGCGAATCCCGCAGAGTCCATATATCTTAAAGTCAGGATTACAAAGGTGTAACAATCCAATGTCACGAGTGAGTGATAATGGTGATGCGCCGAGGCAATAAATGATAGAAACGGGATAAAATGGCAGAGGAAATGCGCTTTGGTAAGCATGCAGAGATAGCTATGGTAACCAGGAGGATAAAGGCAGAACAGATTCTGCTAACGTTGAAAAAACCAGAAACGAGATTCTTCGACATATCGACCGGACATATTGTAGCCATAAGGCGCATAAATGGGAAATCATTAGTTGTGGTGTATGATATTGTCGGAAAGACGTACGAAGTAGTAACCGTATTTGCAACATCTAAGACACAAAAGATTATAAAGAGGAAGGTGGAAATAGGATATTGGATGAGATTATGAAAGTTGATTATGACGAAAAGGCTGACATACTCTACATAAGGATAGACCAGAAAAGCAAAATTGTAGATACCGATACGCTTGACGATGACGTGCTCGTTGATTTTGATAAAAACGGCAAGATAGTGGCGATAGAGGTCTGGGGCGCGTCAAAAAATATAACAGAACCTATTGCGAAGGTGCTGGCTAAAAAACTGAAGAGCACCATGATGGCGAAAGCATAGCAACCCACTGTATGGACTCCACTACACCTCCTCTCTACAGGACTACACATCGGTCAGGCTTGGATGTAAAAGGTGCAGAATATGGTAATGGCAGAAGCAAGACCTTTAACGGAACATAAACCTTTAAGGATGGAATCGGTTCCTGAGGTACTTGTTAAAGAAAAAGATGCTTCTATAGAGAGAGCCAGGACTATACAGATGCAGTCTATGAACCAAGCCTCAAGACCAAAAAGTTCATGGCGCATGTTTTATGCAAGGAGGTACCAAGATGCAGAGGATGTAGCAAATCTTACTGCATGGGAAGACGCAAGAGGAAAATCTGTTAAGAAGGAATGGGATGCAGCAATCCATAGCAGGTACGCACCTAAGAATGTACCAATGCCTGCTCTAGATTCGGCTTTAATGGCTGGGTTGCATGCAACGCTGGAAGCTGCAGAGAAAGTCGGAAGAGAAAAGGCAGTCAGGGAGGCCCAACGGTCATTGTTTGGGCCTGGAAGCCAATTCGAATTTGACGTAGGACTTATGGCAGGTTTAATTCTTGTAAAAGATATCGAATTTGAAGGAAAGGAGAGATACCTAAAGCACGCTGCCGAAAGGATGGAAGTTTGGGAAAGAGGATACGGCCTAGCGGGCGATGTAAATGGTAGGCTTTTTGTATACGCAGCTACACCATACCAGCCAGAGAAGCCAGAGAGCTATTTGAGGGGAAAACAGCACTAATCTTTCCTTTTGTAGATAATGGCACTAAAAGACGCTAAATCCACACGAAAGGAAGCAAGTATAAGAATTTAACATTGAAAATACATATAGATTTAGGCTCTCTGTCCGCAGAGTCCAATATGGTGATTAAATGAAACTGACGGTGTTGGGTTCCGGTACCGCTGTAATAAGGAAGAAAAGGCATAGCGCTTCAATGTTCGTAGACGCTATGGGCAAGACATTGCTTCTAGACTGCGGCTGGGGATGTCCTGAAAATATGTTAAAGGCAGGCAAAAATCCACAGACTATCGATCACATACTTATATCTCATCCGCATCCGGACCATATGGGAAGCCTGATGAACCTCTTGCAATCCATGCTTGTGTCAGGAGTTGACGTTTCTGGAAAGGGCTGGGAGCAAAGAAAGAGAGAAAAGACGCTCTATCTTCACGGCTATGACGGATTTGCTGAAGATTACGAGGCGCTAAGGAAAATAATGTTTCCTGAGAGAAAGGAGCCGTACAAGATAGAAGTTTTCGAGTACCCGAAAAACACAAACACGTTTGATGGCATTAAAATAACCGGAACTACAGTTACGCATGTGCCTGAATATTTCAATTCGTCGGCATACAGGATTGATTGCGATGGGAAAAGCATAGTGTATAGCGGGGATTGCGGCTATGACGAACGTTTAGTAGAGCTTTCGAATAATGCCGATCTCGCGCTTTATGATGTGTCTGTACCACCATGGATGTTTAAAAAAGGTGCGAGGCCAAACCACACCTCGGCCTACGAATGCGGCCTCATGGCCCACCAGGCCGGCGTAAAGAAACTTGCACTATTCCACCTCTACGATAACGCCACCAAACCCGCAACTGAAAAGGAGGCCAGGCGCGGAGGATTCCCTAACGAGTTGATAATAACAAAGGATTTGCAAACAATTGAGATATAATCCTATGTTTGACCTCAAGATTCGCTTTTATTCTTGTGATCCAATGAAAATAATATCTTGGAACATAAACGGCTTTAACAAGACGAGCATGCCCGACATACAGAAGCTGGTATCAAGCAACGAGTACGACGCGATACTCCTCCAGGAAATAAAAAGCCCAAATGTGCCATTAACCTTAATCACCTCCGGTTACGTGATAAACAAGTTCAATTCGAATAAGGTGAATTATAGCGGCGTGCTCAGCGCCACCAAAGAGAAGCCGATGTCAGTAATCAAAGGGATGGGGATAAAGGAGTATGACGATGAAGGAAGAGTACTGACACTGGAGTTCAAATATCTCTACATCATCAACGTCTACTTCCCGTTTGCCATGAAGCCAGAGCGGCAAGAGTTCAAGCTAAGGCTCTTAGACGATTTCGTGAGGTTTTGCGAAGCCCTTGGAGCAAAGAAGCCGGTCCTCATATGCGGCGACATAAACATAGCGCATAAGGAAATCGACATAGTACGCGGAACGCCGGATACTCCAGGATGCATCCCAAAAGAAAGGGAATGGCTATCAAAATTCCTCGACTCAGGCTTTGTCGACGCATTCAGGTTCTTCAACAAGGATAAGGTGAAGTATAGCGGATTTAGGTACTATAACAAGGACCAGGGCGAGAGGTTCGATTACTTTCTGGTTCCAAAGGAACTAATCGGCAGGGCGAAAAATTCAGAAATAATGGATAATGTGCCAAGCCTGGATCACTTGCCTATCACTCTAGAAATGGGGTGATAAGGTTAGTAATAAGTTATATATATCAAAAAATTTAAGCTAGAGTATGTCATCCAGCCACATGCGTCAACAGCCAACGTCTAATAGCAAGGTTGAAGCTGCGGAACGCAGAAGGGACACAATCTTAATACTCGATTTCGGAGGACAGTACTGTCATCTGATAGCCAGAGCCGTAAGGGAAATGGGAGTCTACTCGGAGATTTTTGGTTCTGATATTACAGCCAAGGAAATAGAAAAACTGCAATCCAAGCTCAATGTTAAGGGCGTAATATTATCTGGCGGCCCACAAAGCGTATACGGGGACGACGCCAGATCTCTAGACAAAGAAATACTAAAAATGAATATACCGGTACTAGGCCTATGCTACGGCCACCAGCTTATCGCACAATTAGCTAGGGGCCGTGTCGAAGCGACCAAAAAGAAAGAGTTCGGCGATACAGAAGTAACTGTAGACCAAGCGGTGGGCGTGCTTAGGGGCGTCAGAAAGTCAACAAAAGTCTGGATGAGCCACGGAGACACAGTATTCAAGCTTCCTAGCGATTACAGAGTAACCGCCCATACTGACAGCACCCCTGTGGCAGCTTTCCAACACAAGACATTGCCTATATTCGGAGTACAGTGGCATCCCGAGGTGGTGCAAACCGAACAAGGAGTGCAAGTAATGAAAAATTTTGTGGTAGACGTCTGTAAGGCGAGACGCACCTGGAAGATGGGCGATTTTGTTGAGGCATCGATAAGAGAGATAAAAGAGGCAGTCGGCAACGGCAGATGTATAGTTGCGTTAAGCGGTGGCGTAGATTCTAGTGTCGCCGCAGCCCTTGTAGGCAGAGCAATAAAGGGAAATCTTGTTGCAGTTTATGTAGATACTGGATTAATGCGAGAAGGTGAGACAGAGCAGGTACGCAGGGCTTTTAGGCAGCTCGGAGTCGACCTTAAGATAATAGGCGCGAGTGACAGATTTTTTACTAGGTTGCAGGGAGTGAGAAGCCCCGAAAATAAGAGAAGAATAATTGGGAGAGAGTTCGCTAAAATATTTGAGGAGGAAGCTGTGAAGGCAAAGGCGGACTTTTTGGTTCAAGGTACTATATACTCTGATAGAGTGGAATCCGGATTCACTGGGAGATCTGCCACCATAAAGACCCACCATAACGTTGGCGGCCTTCCGAGGGGCATCGATTTCAAAGCTATAGTGGAGCCGCTGAGGGAACTTTACAAAGACGAAGTTAGAAAGCTTGCCGTAGAACTTGGCCTACCTGACGCTATAGCTTACAGGCAGCCATTCCCCGGACCAGGACTGGCGATACGTGTAATCGGTCCAATCACCAGGGAGAAGGTTGATACTGTTAGAATGGCAGACCATATAGTCACTACAGAGATAGAGATTGCCGGATTACATAGAGACTTGTGGCAGTACTTCGCAGTGCTTACAGATACCGAATCTGTAGGGGTTAAAGGAGATGCGAGAGCGTATGGATATGTCATAGCCTGGAGAGCGTTGGTGAGCAGAGAAGCAATGACTGCCAAGTTTGCAGAGCTTCCCTGGGAACTAATAAGGAAGATTTCAACAAGGATAACAAACGAAGTTCCAGGAATAACCAGAGTAGTATACGATACAACCGACAAACCACCCGGAACCGTTGAGTGGGAATAAGTCTAGTCTTAATAAGATTGTATAATTATTTACCGTCCGTCTTCTTCTTTCTGTCAGGCTTCATGTCTTTCTGCTGCTCTATGAAGTCCTTGAGCCCGGCTATGCCCATCGGCAACGGCAGGCTGAAGCCCTTTGACTCTGTGGGTATGAACACCATGACATTCTTTCCTGCAAGGCTTATCTCGTACATCATGTTGAGCCCCCTGAGCTGCATCGCAAACGGGTCTGTCTCGTACTTGTGAGCCGCTTCAAGCATCTTGTCCGCTGCTAGCGACTCGCTCTCAGCAAGTATGACCCTTGCCTGCTTCTCCCTGTCAGAGGTTGCGACCCTCGCCATCGCATTCTGGAGCTCCGGAGGTATAGAGACATCCCTTATCTCCACGGATATCGCCTCAACGCCCCAGTTCGTCACTCGCTCCTCTATGAGGTTCTGTATATCCCTCCCGATCTTGTCCCTTCCGGAAAGCATCAGCGAGAGCTCGCTCTTGCCTATTATGTCACGCATCGCTGTCTGCGACGCAAGTAATACCGAGTCATAATACGACTGCACATTGAGTACTGCATTTTCGGGGTTCCTGACCCGCCAGAAGAGTATCGCGTCTACATCTACAGGCACGTTGTCCTTTGTGAGGGTTCGCTCGGCCTTGAACGCCGTGCTTATCACCCTAAGGTCGAGCCTCACCGGCGTCCTGTCAAAAAGCGGGATTATCAGGTATGGACCAGGCCCTATTACGCCAACATACCTTCCAAGGCGGAAGACGGCCATCCTGTTCCACTGGTTCAGCACCCTCAGCGAGAGGGACAGCACTATCACCAGAGTGAAGAATAACGCTATGCCTGTGGATAGGATACTGGATGTCAGGTAGTACGCAGCCCCTGTTACTATGATTATTATAAGAGCGTCGACCGCTGCCGCTATTCCAAAAGTATAAGTCCTTGCAGTCCCCACAGAAGGCTTGGTTTCAGCCATAATAAATCGTTTATCAATCAAATCTATTTAAGGCTTTGCGTGGCCCAAATCCCTTCTGGTTTTATATAAACGCTTTTCCAATTTACAGAATGGCAAAAGAGATAGAGCTCAGGATAGTAGATATAGACAGAATGGCCGTCATAAAACGACTCAGAGAGCTCCGCGCAAAACATGTGGCCTTCAGGAGATTCAGGCGCCTCGAGGCGCGCCTGGTCAACACACCCACACTAAAAAGATGGGTGCGCGTCAGGACCGATGGCACAAAGACGATGTTCACGATGAAGGAGAACCGCGGGAGGAAGGAGAACATCTACGAATACGAACTCGAGGTAGGCGACTTCAACGCCATGGGAGAAATACTGCTGAGGATGCTCTCGAAGAACCTGAAATCCTACATAGAGAGCGAGCGTGACGAGTACACGCTTGACGGGACAGAGGTGACGATAGACAAGTGGCCCAGGATCCCGCACTTCATGGAGATAGAGGGCAAGACAAGGAAACAGGTGAATAGCGTATATAAGAAACTCAATATAAAAGGAAAGCCAATCGGCAACATCTGGGACGTCTACCGGCTCTACGGCCTCAGCTTCATAAAGGTCAACCAGAAAAGCAATTCCTTCATAGAGAAAAAACTTAAGGGCAAGTAGCATGACGAAGCGAGCAATAATTATTCACGGGTGGCAGGGCAACCCCAAGCAAGGTTGGTATCCGTGGCTTGGCAGCGAGCTCGAAAAGAGAGGGTTTAAAGTGTCGATACCCGTGATGCCAAATACAGAGGATCCGAAGCCTGAAGAATGGATAAGTGCTCTATCAAATGTAATAGGAGAGCTCGATAACGACGTCTACATGATCGGCCACAGCGCTGGCGCAAACACGATAATGAGATATCTTGAAAAGAAGCACACGCAAAAGGCTGGCGGAGCCGTCCTCGTGGCACCCTGGCCGTCGCTAAAACCTGAAGATAGAAGATATGGTAAGGAGATGGGAGCGAGATGGATGGACAAGGCCTACGATTGGAATTCGATATCTAACAATGTAAGAAAGATAACCGCAATATTCTCAACGAACGATCCTTATGTCTCGATAAACGATGCGGATGTATTCAAAGAGAAATTGCATTGCAGTGTAATAATAGAAGAAGGAAAGAAGCACATGTACACCGCTCCGTGGTTCACTGAGCTGCCTTCGGCACTGGAGGCAGTGCTTGAGTAGTCTGACTGCGAGCTTAATGACCCGCAGGCAAGATTTATCTGCCTATGGCCGCAGGCGCCGGTATCGCAGCCACTTCTCTAGCTCCTACTTCTAACGCGTTGCTGAAAACCCGTATCTCATTTCCGAGAACCGCATCTACTCTTAGTGCAACTTCCTTAGCAGGGCACGGAGTTTCCATAGCGCCCTTTACTTCTGCCAGAGCTGTAATCGCAGGAGCCAAAGTTGACTTTAGCCTTCTTAGTATCCTTCTAGCTGCCTCAAGCTGGGCATTAGCCTCTTGGTCTTTCCTCTCTAGTATAGGTGTCGTCTCTACATCAAACCTCTCAAGCACCCTAAGCATCTCCACTACCAACTCGCCAGTCTCGGTTCTCAACGCGTCCGGTTCTCTCCTTTCTTTAGGGATGTATGCTATCCTTCCGAGCAACTCGTCGGTAGGCAAAGCAACTGCATACGCAGTGCTTATTACGTCCCCATAACGCTCCTCCAGTAGCTTCTGGATCCTTTTTAATTGGATCTGCTCGGCGTACTCCTTTGCGTTCGGGCTCTCTGGAGTCAATATGGGTCTCTTTGATGGTGTTCTAGTTCTAGTCATACAATCAACCATTTATTGTTGAGAAACATAGCGTAAATCTACATATTTAAGCATTGCTATTTTGCATAGATTTAGTGCTAAAGTTTGCGCTTTTGATAACGCAGTCATTTGGATACCTCAGTAATCTGTGCCATCGGGGAGGGTTGTTGGTGCCCCATCTGTCTGTGCTCCTTGCCCCTCATGGCCGAGAGTATGGCCGCAGCTACGAGTATCGCCGCAGATATGATGAATACGGCGTGCATGCCGGCGATGAACTCTGCGGATATATGGCCTGTCAGGTCCGACGTGCCCAAGAATACCTGGAAGGCTATGCTCCTTGTGATTGCCAGGGCTGCGACCGTGACGGTTAGCACAAAGCTGCCGAGAAGGCCTATGCTAGACAGGGTCCTCAGCAGCCCGTTCAGCATTCCGTACGTGCCTTCTGTCGCGTTCGACATCACCGCGCTGGTGTTGGCCGGGAAGAACATAGCCATGCCCAGCCCTGTAAGCACGGTCACCATCACTATGAAGTAGTACGGGCTTGTGGCCGTTATTGCGAGGTACGCCAGCGCAGACACCATCATCAGCAGTATCCCCACGGTCGCTATGATCCGCGCACCGACCCTATCAGAGAGCCTTCCCATGTAGGGGCCCGTGAACCCGCTCACCACATAGCCCGGGATGAGGAGAAGCGCAGCGTCCAACGGGCTGAGCCCGCGCACCCCCTGGAGGTACATGATGATTATGAATGTTATCGCAAGGAAGCCGAGGCTCTGCAGGAACGCCGCCATCATCGAGTTGAATATTATCTTGTCCTTGAAGACGCTCATGTTTATCGTCGGGAACTTGGTATTCCGCTCCATGAGTATGAAGATGGGAAGCAGGGCAAGCCCGACAACGAGCATTGCTACGTTGTATGCAGCGGGGCCCACGAACCCTATCTCGGTGGCTCCGAGCGTTATCAGGAGCAACATCGCGCTGAGCACAGTCACTCCTTTCAAATCTATGTGGCCTTCCTTGCGCTCGGTCGGCTTTATATACTTGATGCCAAGGTAGAGCGCTAGCGCGCCTATCGGAACGTTGATGTAGAATATGTACGGCCAGCCCACGAACGTGGTAAGAACGCCGCCGAGGACTATGCCGAGGACGGAGCCGAGGCTCCAGCCGAAGGCCAGGAAGCCAAACGCCTTGCCCCTATGGTTCCTCTCAAAGGTGTCAGCTATTATGGCGCCGCTGTTTGCCGAGAGGAATGCGCCGCCCACACCCTGTATCACCCTGGCTATTATCAGCATGTATACGCTGAAAGAGAGGCCGCAGATCACAGAGCCGATTGTAAATATAACGAAGCCGAGGTTGAACATCTTGCCACGGCCGTATATGTCTCCAACCCTGCCCAGCTGGGTTGTCATTATTGCAGCAACCAGCAGGTACGCCAGTATGGTCCAGATGCTTGTTGCGAGGTTAGTGTGGAGGGTGTTGGTTATGTCGGGTATGGCGAGCAGCACGATAGTTCCGTCTATCGAGGCCATCAGCGAGCCCATCACGACCACGGTGAGCACGCTCTTCTGCGTGGTAGTCATCCTGCTCTGTGCATGGTCTATGCCGGTAGCCATATAACCCCAGAATAAACTGAATCTACATCAAGGTTCTAATACCTTACTGAGCTCCTCTTCATTATCGAACGACCTGTTCGAGCACGCTTTCCGTATCCTGTTCATTATCGCCAGGCCGATGCCCTCTTCGCTGAAGGATTCTATTATCCCGAATTCCACCCTGAGCGAGTCAAGGGCTATCAGCCCGTCGTAGAGGTTCTTTGCCACCCCGTACATATCTCTTTTACCTCCAAGCGCCACGGTGCTGCAGCCGAACGCTTTGGAGACGAGTTCGCAGGATTCGCTCGAGCCTATGAACGCGAAGGGCGGCAGGTTTTCTATGTTGTCGAGTATGTGTATCAGCCCGTCTGCCGTTCCGCCAAAAAGCAGCAACTTCGTATCAGGAGCGTAGTGGGCATACTTTGTTCCAGGGCTGATTGCTTTCTCTGTACTCGCGTAGCCTTTTGATACATCGCCGATCTTTGGTTTTTCACCGAAAGCCTTCTCTATCTCGTCAGGAGTAAAAGGCCCAGGCCTAAGTATGGTAAAGGTATCCAGGTCAATCACCGTGGACTCTACTCCGAAGAACGCCCTGCCCGCGTCTATTATGCAATCGACCTTCCTGTTGAAGTAGTTTATCGCCTGTTTCGCACTTGTCGCTGTTGGTTTCTTTGACGGGTTGGCGCTTGGTGCGGCTATCGGCGTCCCGCTTTGCTTTATCAGCGCCAGTGCAACGGGATGTGCAGGCATCCTTATCGCGACCGTGTCCAGCCCTCCAGTTACCGTTCTTGAGAGCTTGCCCGAAGATTTTACAATCACTGTTATCGGAGATGGCCAGACCCTCTTCAGCACATCAAGGTACTTCTTTGGTATCCTGCCAATCTCCGCTGCCATGTCAAGCGACGAAACATGCACTATGAGCGGGTTATCGCTCGGCCTTCCCTTTACTTCAAATATCCTTTTGCACGCGGCTTCGTTGAGCGCGTCCGCCCCGATCCCGTAGACGGTCTCGGTGGGGAAAACGACGATCCTGCCGTCCTTTATGAATTCGGAAGCCTCGTTTATCGTTCCGGCGTCAGGATTCACCGGATCCAGCTTCAGAACTGTTGTTTTCATCACAAACAGCTATCTCAAAATAGTCTTGACGATCTTTCCCCTGTCCTTTACGCTTCCTACAACCTCGTCCGCCCCGGCTCCCGCCAGCTCGTCTTTGGAGTAGCGGCTTGACGTGACGCCTATCGCCTTCGCGCCGGCTGCCTTCGCGCCCTTTATTATCTGGGGATAGCTGGCGACAACCCACACCGCGCAATTCGCATCAAGGCCGAATTCCTTCTTGGCCCTCTCGGTCGCCCTCTCTATTATCCTCTTGAAGTCATTCTCGTTGTTCCCGTACTCGCCGAACTTGAAGTACTCGGTAAGGTGCGCGCGCTGCAACTTGTTCTTTACTATCTCTTCGACATCACCTGTTGCTATTCCCACTATGACTCCTCTTTTTGTCAGTTCGTCGAGCAGCTGCTTCGCCCCGCCGAGGACCGTTATCGCCTCTCTTCCGACTACGTTGTAGTAGGAATACCCTAGCTCCTCGACGCACCCCGCCAGGCGCGAGTTTATCTCCTCCTTAGTAACTCCGTTCTTCTCGAGTATGTCGGATACCATGAGCTGTGCAGGCACGCCCTCGTAGTCGTCGAGCTTGAACTGCGGCTCAAGCCCATACCTGCTGCGTATCGCCTCAAAGACGTACTCGGACACGTCCTTCAGATCCTTGACAATGGTGCTGCTTACGTCTATGAGTATGAGTCGGTCTGGCATCTAATCCCCATTAATGATGCTAAGCTATAATCTGGAAAGAATAAATTCTTTGCTATGCTAATTGTTGTGATTCAATGATGCCGAATGTCGACCCCAGGACCCTCAAGAACATGATGGACAAGATGGGGATAAAGACCAGCGAGATAGATGCTCAGAGCGTTACGATTCACTGCGCCGACAAGGACATAGTGATAAGCAGCCCGCAGGTGACGAGGATAGAGGCGCAGGGGAGCGTCAGCTTCCAGATAGCTGGCAACATCGAGGAGAGGATAGCGATTGCCGCAGTTGAGATAACCGAGGACGACATCAATATGGTCATGGAACGCACAGGCGTTTCGGACAGGGAGAGGGTCCTCAAGGCTCTCCAGGCAGCGAATGGAGACATCGCCCAGGCGATAATCGTGCTAAAGGGCTGATCTGATGCATGTAAAGCTATTCATATTCGACGTAGGCAGCGTTGTTACCATCCCTGGGCATTACCGCAAGGTAAATGCAAGGCTGTCCAAGACCTTCAATGTGACAGAGGATGAGATTCACGAGGCATTGGAGCCTCTTTATCATCGCGCAACCTACGGGAGAATACCCAACAGCGTGTTCTGGAAGAAATTCGCCAAGCGTATCGGCGAAAAATCAGCAGAGCGGTTAAAGGCCGAATATACGAGGGCTTTCGTGGAGGGAAGAGAGGGCGACAGGGGCGTAAACCCTCGCGTATCCGCAATAATGGTCCAATTGAAGAAAAAGGGATATAAGATAGTCGCACTATCAAATTCGATGTTGTTCAACGAGCCGCTTCAGAGGAAGATGGGTCACTATCAGCATTTCGACATGGTCTTCCTCTCACACCACATAAGGATGGCGAAGCCGGAGGGACGCGCATTCCTGCACGTGCTGAAGGCAACCGGGATGAGCCCTGCCGAGACAGTTTTCATAGATGACAAAACTGAGAATGTACGTGCTGCAAGAAGACTTGGGATCAAGGCAATACATTTCAGAGACGCTGCGCAGCTTAAAAGAGAGATCAAAAAGTACCTGATATAGTCGCTATATCAGAAATCGACCTTGTACGCGTGCGCGTATGGTATTCCCTTGACCGTTTTTACGTGGCCTCTCTCAATCACCTTCTTGGCTATCGCAGCGTCAACCGCCTCGCTGCCGACGATGTTCGCTGACGTCATGTTGCTTGTGGATATCTCGGCAAACTGCTCGGCGGTTATCAGCGAACCCTTGTAGAAATCTGAGTACCCCTTTATGTCCAGGAGGACCTTTCCCTCCTGCAGCACCTTGTCGATAAGGGATTCGTCGCACATGGCGACTATCTTGCCGGTTTCTGTCTCGTGTATCTTGACATAGATCAAGCGATCACCCGTATTTGTATATAAGTGCGGTCGCGAACAGGTAGAGCACTCCGTACGTGCTGAGCCATATCGAGCCTGCGATGTTGCTCATGGTGAAGGCCAAGGCACCCAGCGAGAGCAGTGCCGCAGACATGGCAATCTCCACTTTGGTGTTCATTATCGCGTAGCGCAGGTTGTGCTTTGCGGTGTCGTTTGTCCTTACCGGCTTCCAGAAAGGATCCTTCTTCAGTATGGCGGCTCCCGCAGCCTGGGCCCTGGCGACCGCGAGGGCGAAATTAAGCACGAATATCATAAAGCCCTTCTTGACAGAGCCGAAGTACACCTTGGTCAGTATCACGGGAGCAATCATCGACAGCACGAATGCCGCGCCTCCGAATATCTCGAGGTACCTGCTTATGTAGCTTGCCTGGAAGAGCTGCTTTATCGTCATGTGCGCAAACGGTATTGTAGAGAACGACACGAAGACGGAGAGGACCGTGAAGGAGATGAGCACTATGGAAAGGTAATTGAGGCCAAACCCGTGGCTCAGGTAGTCCAGGGTGGACCACGGTTTCGCCTTCTTTGACTCCATATACTTCTTTGCGTAATACTTTATGAACTGGGTGTCCCCGTAGTTGTACCTGCGCTGCTGCTTCACTAGAGCGGTGTAGGTCTCCATAGGCCTTCCAAGGGCGTATACCTTTGGAACATAGAGGCTCTTGAAGTTGTGGAGATCCGACTCCAGGCTGAAGAAGGTGTCCTCAATTACATATTCGGGGAAGCCTCCTATCTCATCCAGGGCAGATTTCCTTATAACCCCGCAGGAGCCTGCAAAAAGCGCTGTGTTGTTGAGCGCTCTGTGCGGCTGTATGAACTTGAAGAAGAACGCGTCGAACAGATCGACCGCCTCGGAGAAGAAGGTTCCCCTATCGGCCCTCTTCTCAGTCTGCACAAACGCTATTCTCTTGTCTTCGAAATACGGCAGCAGGTCCTTCAGGAACCTGTCATTGACCAGGTATTCGTCGGCGTCTATTATGGCAAGGAACTCCTCCCTGCAGCGCTTGAGGATGTTGTTTATAGCCCCGCCCTTGTAGCCCTTTCTGCTGGTCCTGTGTACGAAATTTACCCCGGCGCCCTTGCAGAAGCGTTCCAGTTCACCCTCGGTCTCCTTTACGGTCGAGTCGTCCAGCATGTAATATTTTATCTTGTCCTTCGGGTAGTCGACCTCGAAGAGCCTTGTCATGTTCCTCTTCACCTCTTCGGGGTCCTCGTTAAAGACCGCCATGACTATCGCCACGGTCGGCAGCCTCCTGAGAGGCTTGAGCTTCGCCGATATGCCCTCTATGTACTTGTCGTAGTAGTAAGACCTGAAGTAGGATATCGAGGCGTAGACGTTGAAGAATCCTGCGAAGAGCGACAGGCTGAGGAAGGCGCATGCGAGCGCGAACGTGTATGTGGAATTGGCCTCTATGAACATGTACGCGGAGAAGATCAGGCTCGCAACAGAGAGGACTATGAATATGGCCACGGTGCTGAACCTGACCACGACCCCGCGCGTTATTGTTATGTTGACCATCTTACCATCGATTACTGAAGCTACCTACAGAGTGTCTAGACTAAGAAGATATAAAGCAATAATCTTTAATAGATAATGCCCTAGTCTAGCACTGTATAGGATACATGCCGGGGTGGCAGAAACTGGTATCGCGCCGGTCTCGAGCTTTTAGGGCGTCGAGAGCTGATCTATGATGCGAAAACGGGGCAACCGGTGCCCGCAAGGGCTTTAGGGTTCAAATCCCTACCCCGGCGATGAAACTTCACCATAATAGTGGAAATTTTCTCTCGACAATAAGTCAAAATTAGAGTTCGAATCCCTTTGAGGGCTTTTGCTCTTTGGATAAAACCCTTATACATCTCTGGTGTTGGGCTTGGAACGCATATAAAATAACCTATAAATATTTCCTATGGCGTATAATATTACTGATGGTAGCAAAGAATAATTTGGCGGAGGACAATAGCCGCCCAATTACAGGCGTTTCGCGCACGCGTAAACCTATTGTTGTCTCTGACTGGGAAGGACCATGGGTTTCGGCGGATCACGGGTTTGACGTAGCAGTTAGTGTGGTTCCGCGAGGTGTCGAACTCTTCCCAGCGATAGGAAATTATGTAGTATACTTAGCAGACGTTAGAGGAATTAAGGCATTTCAGCCAGGTGAAACTCTCAGTCTTGTAGCACCGTTTTTAATTGCAAGTGGCGCAGACGAAAGAATCTTGCATGAAGTAGCAGTGCAGGACGCAAGATTCATCAAAGGAGCCTTGGAGGGAATAGACACTATACAAAAGCAGGGATCTTCGTTTTGGGTTGTGAGCACAAGCTATCACCAATATGTGTGGTATACTGCACCACTGGCTGGAATACCGATAGAGAGAACGATCTGTACCTATTTCCCTATTGATGACCTGAAACGGCACATAAGAGATGTGGACAAAGATATGGTAAAAGAGATGATAGACAGAATAATCGAAACAAGAAAGGTTGAATTGAATCGACTCAAAAGAAATGAAGATATGCCAGAAGTCGCTAGAAAAGCAGCTACGATGTTGGATGAGTTCTTCTTGGACAAGCTACCTAACACTAGTTTCGGTCCGACACTAGAGACAGTGCGACCTATCGGAGGCCAGAGAAAGCTAGATGCACTAGTCGAGATACTTAGGAGGGAAGACCGTAGCATGCGAGAAGCAGTAGTTATTGGAGACAGTATCACAGACAGGAATATGCTCAGGGAAACAAGGGAAAACAAAGGCCTCTCGATCTCATTCAATGGTAATGAACATGCTGTCCCAAACGCTAACGTTGCAGTTGCATCTGAGGATTGCATGGTCACTCCTCTCCTGGTACAAATTTTTGGCAGGTCAAATATTGGCGAGGTTGAACATGTTGCAACAAATTGGGGCAGAGATACATTACGCAGAGAAGTATCTGCAGGCAATCTAGACCAATGGCTATTTGACAGAGTTTTCAGGCAAGAAGAGCAACCATCGGTTTATTGGGTTACAGAGGGAGAAATAGACGATATACTTATAGTAAGTAGACGTTACAGAGCGACGGTGAGGGGAGAGGCGGTCGGTAAACTTACATGCCCGTAAAATAGACAAGAATTTATATATTTGAAGTTTTAAGATATTTATGTAAAGGGGGTGGAATATGGTAATGGCAGAAGCA
>VFSW01007783.1_pt1 | contig 15500 bp, 23 predicted proteins | sample 5358111 | NCBI WGS metagenome assembly VFSW01 (sample SAMN11554181, study PRJNA540505) | mine drainage metagenome | isolation source: sediment from site ElyBrook_90M | place: USA: Ely Copper Mine, Vershire, VT | collected 2017
AGCCACCTTGAGTTCTGAAGTGATCGCCGTGCCGAAACCTGTCCCGCCAAACGACTTGAGTTGGACATTCGCCTGTTCCACCGAGGCTTGGAGAGCTTTGAATTGAGATTCAAGCAACAGAATCTGGGCGGATGCCTCCTCGCCGGTCGCCGTGAACTTCATTGAGACTAGCATTTCTTGGGCCATAATCGACAATCCTCAAATAGTACTTGCGCGAAGTATATCTTTTATCGAGCCTTATTCGCAAAGTAAAATAGGCCCTCAAGGCCTATTCTTCCAACTTTCTGCACAGTTCGTCCACAGCCTTTGCTGCATCGGCATCCAATACTGAAGCGATGGCGTTGCCCGTATTCCTTATAAACCGAATCGAATCCAGCTTCAGGCGGCGATTCGCTGCGCGACAAAACCCCTTGATTTGTCCAAGGGTCATCTCGTTTATGTCGGATCGGCTGTGTCCGGCTGAGATGAGAGTATCGAGGGTGTCGAACCAGTCCGCACGGTATCCATCATGGCTGCCAGACCCGCCAGAATCCGTGCTCTGAAAAAATCCACGTTCACCATCAAAATAGCAAGCACCAGATTCGCCCCTTCATCCATCTCCGCCTTATCCAAAAACTCGCGATCCTTGTCAATGGCCAGCTCACACAGCTTGAATACGTCCTCACCGATCCCAGACAGCACACTGGCAATCCGCACCGGCCACTGCGGAGTTATCGAGAACTCTCCGTTCTCGAACACGATCAGCCCCTGAGAAACCATCTCCGGCACCACACTGTTGAGCAATGTCGATACCTGTTTAACCTTTGTGAACCGGAATGGCTTGACCGTTACAATCTCACCGGAGATTGTAACCTGTTTCCCTTCCGGGAATAGCTGGTCAAGACTCATGGATTACGCCTTCACAATCGTCATAAACTGCGAATATGGGTTTGTTACCGACGGCAGCGGTTTTGTGGTATCTTGCAAAATCTCACCTGCCAAAGCCAGATCGCCGTGTTTCGCCTCAATCAGTGCGAGCGTTTTGGTCATCTCCATCTGCATCTGGTATATCGTTGCGACTATCGGCTGGTTGTTCACCGTGTTGAATCCGTTCAGTCGCGCGGTATAATACTGAATACCTGTGGTGAACGCCTCGATCTTACCTGTGTATGCAGAATACGCGTACGCACACGTCACGCTTGTTAAACCTGCTGTACCGTCTTGCGGGGCCGCAGTAGAGTAGCCGAAGGCCGGAACCAATGTCGAACCTGGCAGAATCGTTACTGTACCGTATACCGAGTTCATTGTGTAGTCCGTGTTCAGGACTAGCGGTGTAACTCCAGCGTTGATCTGGAACGTTGCGGTGGACCCTGTAGCTGCAACTGCTGTGGGTAACGTACCGGTACCGGGGTTGGTAACAATCACTCCAACTACGGCACCTGCCGCATTCGTGTAGGCAAAGCCTGCACAACCTGTACCCCCGGTAAAAGTCAGTGCGATCGCTTGGCTATACAGTACACTTACTCCGCTAGTCAAAACGGCAATACTGGCCACCTGCGCTGCTGTGCCTGCCAGCTTCAAAACTTCGGATGACGACCCTATATTGTTCAGATTAAATGAAGCGTTTACGGGGGCACCTACACCGTTGTTGTATGCGGATTGTGTTTCCGCTGTAACCGTTCCCGGCGCGACTGCGCCCGTATCCGTCGCCTGAAGCGCAGCAACCAGATTCGATTTCTTGTGATCCAAAAAATTCATATCCAACGTGGCTTCTGTGCGGGTCACTGGCTTGGCAGTCGTCATACGCAACCCGGATTGACTCTCCGCTACAGCGTCGAATGTCTGTTTCAATGTGGGAGCGAATTTATCCGCTTCGCCTGCGAAGATGAATGGCCCGAGAGGAAGACCATTACGCAGCCGGCGTTGGAGAAAAACTTGGCCTTGGCCCATGAATATGCTGCTGTCGTTATATGCCATGATAAATCCTTTCGGTTAAAATTGAGTTTACATCCCTATGCGAATTGCATACTGCTGTTCGTATGCCAGCCTGTCCGGGTTCACCAGCACCAACTTCTGACCCATATATTTCCATCTGTTGCGATTCGGCCCTTCGGTTCCATGAATAGCTGATCTTGCTGATCTGAGCAGAGGTATCTGCGTATTGATCAAATCTGCCTGTGTTGTGTATTGTACATAAATCAGCACTGTATACTCAACCAAAACTACTTGCGTCAACGGAACTACCCCCGTCTCGTTGTCCATCGGCTTGTCATTAGACAGCAACACCCATGCTGCTGGCAACGGAATTTTCGTCAGCGCAGGATCAGCGGCATTGCCGCCTGCCGTAAAACTCGCTGCGTTCGCAAGAGCGGTTACGCTTGTAAGCTTTGTATACAGGTCTGTTGAGAATGCGTCACTCATGGTCTACAAACTCCACACTGTCTTCCGCTGGTACTTCTTCCGCTGGTACTTCTTCCACTGGTACTTCTTCCACTGGTGCATCTACAGGGTTAATATCCACCATGCGCAGTCCCGCCTGCGCAGATATTAACCATGCTGCTGATTCGTCAGGGAGCACTATTGTCTGCCCTGCGTAATATTGGACGTCACCTTCTTTGTGATCCATCACCAGTCGTACTTGTCTCATACCAATTTTCCTTCCATAAAAAGCATGCTCATCCGCTCCACTTCAGCTATATCTTCAGGCGACCATCCAATGAATGGCCGATCATACATCTTTTTCGTGCCCCGTTGCAGAAACCGTGCATAGCCCACATTCGTCCCTATCTCCACGCCATCCCCAACCTTGGCAACTATACTATTCAATAAATTCCCTGTATCCCAGAGCAATCCCTGTGCGATATTTCCTGCGTGCCGACGTTCTTCCAGTCTGCGCAGTGACCACTCACGCCATAAGCCCCCTGTAGGAGACACCTTTGTCAGCTCTATCCGCTCTCGGATTTGATTCTGCTGCCACATCCCGATATCCGTATATAGAGTAGAAAAATCGCTCAATCTATCGGTCAATACCGACAATTCTCTTCTCACTTCTGCATCGTCTATCGTGATAATCATGGTTTTTCAATCCGCAGAACCAGTATGTACCCTGAAGCCGTCGGGTTGTATGTCTCTACCACGTATTGTGTACCCAACTCATCCGTCACGATATCATTCTTCTGTATCACACCTGCTCCACGCGCATTGATATGGCATTCCACTTCCGGCATGCCCGCTACCGTCTCCGACGCATCTGGAAACCCCGCTGGTAACTTGCCCCGAATTCTTGCTGAATACATAAATGCCGGCATTGCTGTTGCGACAATCTGGTTTGTCGGTTGTAAAGGCCCTGATGTACTCCATGCCGGGCGGCTTATACTGATAATCCTGTTGCACCGCACCGCTGGTATCGGCAGTGTCTCCTGAATATCCGCAATGAAAAATGTCGCTTCCGGAGCGATAATCCAATCCCCTATCGCAACCTGCCGACCATCCAAAACGGCGGTCCAATACTGTTTTTTCGGGTCCTGATATTTGGAGTAGTCATACCCCGTAGTGAAACTGGCATAAAAGTTTGACAGCAGCAGATTGCCTGAACTAATCGGTGACAACAATGTGGTAGACCGATACACGGCGCACGGAAATCCAACCCGAGCTGCAGCTTTACCTAGCCCTGCCCAGATTAGCTGCTGTATTCGCGTGCCGTTCATTTTTTTCCATGCAGCTTAATGGCCTTACCCACCGCTTTATGTGCTTGCGAAAGCGCAATAGCGACAGCTTGGCTTTGTTTTCGTCCGGTAGCTATCAGTTCCTTCACGTTTGCCGACACAACCTTCTGACTTTTTCCTTGTTTGAGTGGCATTATAAGTACCTCACAGAACTCGGCGCGCGCCGAGTTTTCTTATCAGGGTTAATGGGCACACCCAGAAAATCACTTAATTTTCCTTGCCAATGGTCATACAGGGCCGCGCGCTGGCCAATTTCATTAGCCCTGGCTTTCCATGGGCCTGCCGCAGAGGTATCGAGATTCTGCGATGTACCTCCAAATGCCGCTTCCAAGCCGTCCATAATCTGCAAGTAGCCGTGCACTGTTGTAGTACCGTCAAGGGATGCAAATGGGCTTGGTAGTGCACCCTGAGCCGTAACCTGTGGTGCAATGAGTCCTGTTCCTGATGCGGTTATCGTAAACGCAAAGGGGGCAGAAAATGCAACTTCTGCCAATGCCACCGAATTCTGACTAAATGCCCCATTCCCGTAGGGTGTGGCAGCGTAAAATCCTGCGGTCTGTAACACCGAATTTAGTGAACATGCTGCGGCGAGTGCATTTGTAAGCGTCACCAGCCCATCATTGCCATTTAGAGCTGGGGTGATGGCTGTGAGTGTTTGGGGTGAACCGAGTGCAGCGGCTGTCAAAACAACACTTACCGAATCACCGGGATTTGGCTGCAGTCCAGTCAGTGCGATCGAGCCTACTGCACTCCCGGTAAGCCTCGCCTCTTCGTCAGGGTTCAAATTGTTCATGCGGTATTCGAGAAAGCCGAATGCCTGATTAAAGCGCCAAGAGGCCGAAGCCCCGCCGACCGTCATTCCGCCCGTTGTCGTGCGTGACAATCCGATTGTGGGATATGCCAAGTGCCTACGAAGACCGGACTTCTGCTCGACGGTCAATGCCACAATTAATCCTTGTCTGGCTCAAATAGATTTGCGCAGCACGGACAGCGGATCAGCTTGGCCTGATCTCCGACAGGTACAATTGGTGCATTCTGAGCCAAAAGCTTTGCAACCAGCCCCGCGTCATCCAGAATTTTGCCCGCACGAAATTCCAGCATCATGCCGCTGATGTGCGCCTTGAAATCCCTGTCAGCCACATAGGCAGCGTTGACCGGTGCAGTGACCTTGGCCGCCTTGATCTTGGATTCGCTCATGTGATCGGCATACCTTGTGCCGCCATTGCCGCCAAGGCGTCAGTTGGAATGATGTAGGGCTGTCCATACCAGTAAGCCGTATTCGTGCCTTTCCAGTGGAAGGTGAAGTTATTCACCGCGAATACCGGCCCTGTGCCACCGGTAAGCGCACCGCCTGTACCGGAGAAGGTGACAGTCTCTGTACCCGCTGCTGTTTTCGTCGCCACCACCGTATTTCCGACAGGGCCGCTGACATATATCGTGATAACCGATCCTGCTACCGTTGCGCGAATATTTTCTGCTTGTGCCGCAGCAGAGTTGTTGAACAGCGTTGCCAGGCTATTCGCAATGCTGGCCGTAGTGTCCGCACCACCCACAGTGTAAGTCTGCGTGATCGAGCCGCCCGCAATGGCCCCTGATGTCAGCGTAATAGCCACCGTGTCCGCAGCCGTAATCGTGCCTCCGATTGTGGCAGTAATTGTCGCATCTGTACGCGGGTTTGCTGCGAGAAATGATGCAGGACTCTGATGATCCAGCGTGCCACCGGCGCTCATTACCGGCTTATCGAAACTGGGAATAAGCGTTGGATTTCGCGCGTCATATACACCGGGCGTGCCTGAGGGAGTAATAGTCAACATATCCTATCCTTATTTGCGTTTCATTGTGCCATTGCCGATTGGCGTCATTTTACGCCCCATTGCCGTGCGGTCGCGAGTTCTGTTCATCGCCTGCGTCAGACCCGCAGCAGCATCCCACCCCTGAACAAACGGGCTTTTCGGCACACTCCCCACTGTTTCGGTGAAGGGCCGACCAATCTGCTTAGGGATAGTCATTATTTTACAATTCCTGCGACGTTCGCATAACTGCGAGCAGAACGATCATCCACGCCTTGACGAGAATCATGACCGGGAGGTGCTTCTATTCCACCTTGGCCGGGGACTGTCATGGATACCGACACTGCAGGCTTCAATCGACCGAATTTGGGTTCACTCGGTGTGCGGCCCCCCTCGCTTTGACTACGAAGAGAGGCGGAAATATTTGGGCTGGGTGCTTTCATTTGATGCTCCTTAAATTTTTGGTTTCACAAACGAGTTACCGAGTAGATAACTCGTTGATTTTACTGAAATTAACCCGAATGCTCGACGCAAACTGCACGTTTATAGAGCGCATTACTGGCCGTTGTGATGATGCTGTTGTTAGCCGTAATGTCTGTTGGGCAAGCAAAGCCGCCGATCCAGTTCCATGCCAGCGAGCAGAATTGACCCAAGCGATCGAGGGGTGGGCGGACGATATGCGCCACACTGTCAACCAGGAAAACCTCGTTGATGGCGTTGACGTTCTCGCGATCCAGCCAGTGCTCCATACCCTCGAAGTCTCCTTGAATCATCAGTTCCGCACCCACCACAATCGGGCGACGTACATTTACGGCCAGGGCCGCAGTACCGGTAGCACCGCTGTTGCCGTCTGCATACACTGCGCCGTTGTATCCGGCGGTAGGGTGCTGTATATATGCTTCGGTAGTCGGGATGAACGTCATATCCAGCAACGACACGATATCGGAGGACTGGAACTCGGCGGACTGGTTACGACCGGCGTACAGAACTTTGAAGTCCTGATCTGCGAACAGTTGTCGCAGCGAGGTGTTGTCCAGAATGACATGGTATGTACCGTCGGCAGTGGGCGGAACCGCGTTATTTTTCAGCAGCGTAGTTGCGTCCTGCAAGATACTCAGAGTCAGCACATCACCGCCTGTCAGACCTGCAACTGTCGAACGACCATAAGGGCGCAGTATTTGTGCGGCGTTGGCAGCTACCAGCGCGTCGCCGTTTACTGGTGCTGTAGCTGCGGCAAACGTGATTGTTCCGGACACACCATCAGGGGTGGTTGACTTGTTGGTCGCATCCGCTACAGCGGCGCTCACAGTCAATGTTTGGGTGACACCGGAGCCGCCTACCGCAGTTTCATATACTGTCAGCGTATTGCCGCCGGACACAGGTGTAGGTACACCGTTGACCAACACTGTGAGGAATCCACGAATGTCGTCTACACGGCATGTAGTGGTTGTGCTGGCTGCCAAATCGGTACGTACTCGACTGTTGCCACCCAAGTATGCACTAAACATATTGGCACGACCGATACGTTCAAGGGATTGCGCGGCCTGCACGCCGTTATTTCGGCTGGCGCGTTCCAGGTTGTTGGCAATTGCCGCCATATCGTCCATCAGATTGATGTCGGTTGCGTGACCGTACTGGAGCATAGTCAGAGCATATTGTTCGAGATTGGCATCACCGATCGACAGACCGTTATCCAGTTGTGTGTTGTTTGCAGGCAGCAAATTGGTGGTGACTGGAGCCAAACGACCAGTGCGGGTGCGAGTAATCGTTTCGCCAATACGAGCGGGAACAGTTTCTACCAGTGCTTCGCGGCGATAGCCGAGGATGGAGTCCAGACCCTCTTCAAACTCGCGTTCGAGAAAGCCCGTTTGCAGTTCTGCGGCCAAGGCCGCCGGGAAATTCGTAAAATTGGCCATGATGTCAAAGTCCTCAAGATTAAAATAGGATTTTGGCACCTGGCCTAGTATCGGACGCTCTCAACCTGCTGGTTGCCGACCTACGAATGCTCGCTTGCATCATCGCCCCGACTTTCTCGGGCTTGGAGAATCTATCTCGTTAATTGGCCGCAACCTTAGCAGCATGAAAATAGCTTGTCAAGCATTTTGTGCGGCAAACAAAAAGAGACCCTAGCAGAGGGGGGCTGGTAGGGTCTTAAAGAGTTAGTTGCTCGGCCGTGCTGGAGTAACGAGTTTGTCAGGCGACGCGTAAGCGACTACGCATTGCTTTCTTATGGGCATCATACTCGGCCTTGGTCATATCTTTCACACTTTTCACTGTGCCTGTATCACCTGGCTTAGGCGCGGAAGGTGCGCCGGTTACCACGGGTTTGGCTACTGGAGCGGGTGCTGCAGTTGCCTGTTTGAAGTAGCTCGGCTTGCTTTCCTTGAACTTCGCCACAGCTTCTGCAATGCCCGTCATGTTGAAATCATCATCAACCTTTATTTCCCCGCGCGAAATCAGCGGCAACAAGTCCATATCTTCCAAGCCGGCTGCCGTGGCTTGGGCGCGGAGTTCGGATTCAATAGCCCGGTTGCGAGCCTTTTCCAGTATCGGTTTGTGGCGGGCTGATTCCTCGGCGACACGACGGTCTGCATCTGCTTTTGCCGCGATTAAGGCGTTATCTGCAACTTCACGGGCTTCACGTTCGCGCTTGGCGTCGATCCGGTGGGCCGCCGCTTCCGCGCGCAGGTCTGCTGCGAGCTGTGCAGGGTCTGCATACTGGCCTGACTGGGTTCGGGGCTGTGATGCTGTAGCTGCAGGAGCAGCAACCAGCACTGCGGGTGCGACGACTGGCGTGGCGGCTACAGACGGGTCTTCATTCTGTTTGAAGGGTTTATTTTTGAACATTTTTACTCCTTTTCGATTAATCTACTCGTGCAATGATCTGGCCTTCAGCGACAACTTCGCCGAGACCTACTAAAAACCGTATCGTCCCAGCGTAGGGGGATTCAACTGGATGAAACATCTTCATCATCTCTATATCGGCCACGCGTTCTCCGGCTTCAATTACCGCCCCGCTCTCGACACTTATGGCCGACACCGTACCATCAAGGTGCGATTTAATGAACTTGGCCATCAGTTTCTCTCCATGTCAGCGTGATGTTTATCGAGTCGCTGTCCATCTGCGAATGCGCCTTAACGATCAACCCGTGGTTACATCCCGCACCCAAGTAAAACGATCCTGTAAATACGTTGGTGAAATCGACAAAAATACGATCGTCACCGTCTGCGATCTGTACTGACACACCGGACTCCGGAGCCAGAATTAAAATTCCTACCAGCACGCACTCGCGCCTGGACAGCCGGTATTCCCCGCGTTTGCGAATTCGCGCTGAGCGCAGCATCGTGCCGGGCGCGGCGGGGGCGTACAGATCAATCATTTAGTGTGTCCGTGACAGGTCACGGAGTTTATTTAGTGCCCGTTCGGTCGGCTCTGACCCAATAAAATACATACGGTATCCGCCCGTGTCCTTGTCTACACACCACGTCTTGAACTCCTGAACATCTACACCCAAGCTGCGAATAAATGCTAGGCACGCGGGCAGACTCCATCGTTTAAACGGATGCGGTGGTCCACGATGAATAATCGCCTTGGGAATCACAATGTGTGTGGCTGGTACGCCAAATGTTTGTTGGCTCATTTCCTGAATTTCCTTATGTCCCATATCCAGAACTTACGCATCATTTCATCGTAGCTTGCATAGTAATCTACCAGCCAACCACCTGCGAAAGTATCTATCAGATGTGCGCGTTGTTGGTACACCCATTCATTACGAATCGTGCCGCAAATTACCCAAACCATCACGGCGGAGCATGCCGCTAATATGAACCACCCAAATAGCTCGAAACAGTTCATTTTGATTTCGCCTTTCCCGGCGCTTCTGCTATCAGTGCTGATTTGTATGGTACCCAAGCCAACGTCAGTCGGGTACTTACCCCGTGCTGCCCATCGAAACATTTTACAGTTAGCCCGTGGAACAGTCCGGCATTCAACATGAACATGCCCATCAGGATTGGACTCATTTGAAAAACATCACGACCATTTCTCGCGTAGTACCCATTGTCAGTCTCCAGCATCTCCGAATCGGGGAAATTCCCTCGGTCATCAGGTACACCATCATAAATCGACATGCTGCCCGTCCCCGCATGTGTTACCGCGATGGCCTGTAGCGCACCCGGCCCCGGTTCAAGCACATAAATTCCACCCTTTTTCAGCAGGTAGGTCTTTGCGCCGAGTTTGGGCGTAGGCATCTTGATCAGGGTGATCTTGTTTTTTACTTCCTCGAATCGGGGATCACTCATGGTGCGGTCGTAATCACAGTTGCCGTCATGTCCCGACCCGCTGCCGCAGTATCATCATCGTCCGGCTTGATTGGTGGAGATGGGTCTTTTTCCAACACCGCTGTCGATATGTCGGATACACCTTCACCATCAATATCCAACAGATTCAGGTCGAGCGCTGATTGAATTACCATCTGCGCCTGCTTGATCGTAATCAGTGACGGGCCTGTAGCCGTCGCATCAGGCACGGCAACCTTCGGTTTTCCAAACTTGTCGAACTGCTGACCTGGCTGGCCTGTCTTACCGCTGTTTCCAGCTCCACCGCCCGATGGGGCTGAGGCAATCACCAGTGCATTCACCAGCGTTAAAATATCATCTGGTGTCGGTGAGTACAGACGAGGCCAGTGCAGTGACATGCCTGACACATCGATATCAGGAAACGCCGCAGCGACGATTTTGCGCAGCAATGGTAAAAACCCATACTCGCCGTAATTTGAGCGCAACTCCATCACCAGATCGAACGAATCCTCATCCATGTACTCCATGGCCTTCGCGGACAGCGCCCCCTTGATTTTCTCAGGGTCTTTGCGGCTGGCGGCGATCACCTCCATCGCATATTTGTGCAGCACGTCAATGAGTTTCAGAGAAACCTCGATGCCGCTACCTTGCATCTCCAGCAACTTCGCATCTCCGCCACCCACCGTATTCCCGTCCTCGTCCTTGCGTGCTGCTTGCAAGTGGATAAAACTCATGATGTCCCGCGTAACCGAACTGCCGTCATCTTCGCTGCCAATCAATTCGCCTGTCACGGTAAGTTGTGGTGCGCAGTTATACCGCGTACCCCGCGAGGTCTGGCTCAGCAAATAGTCCAACTCAAGTCCAATAGGTATCGCATCCTCGAAGGTACACGCTCCGTCAGGCTCATCACCGCCCGACAAATTCAAAAACCAGTGCGCTGGGCAGAATCCCAAATCATGTTCGATGATTTGCCACGGTTCAAATTCCGTCACCTGGCTGGTCTTGAACCCCTGCACCGGATTCCACAGCGCCTCCAGAACAGGTTCATATGTGACTTCCTGACTGGCTCCATAATCTCTCACGAACCAATACATCGCGTCGGGTTTGAAGTCCGCATCCGGCTCATAACCCAGCTCCAGAAACTCATGTCCTCTAACCGGGTACCGTACAGAGAGCGCGGACAAATCATCCATACCGTCAAAAATCGGCTTGCAGTATTTCGCCGGCCAGACCTTTATCGCGGCTTTCGGACTCTCGGAATCCGTGCGATCGACGCTGAACGTTACTCCAACACTGCCAATACTGCCGCGAATCACAATATCCATCATTTTCTTGTACAGATTACCCTTGGCCACCAGTGTTTCGATCTGCTTGGACTGCACGGGGTTGGGTGTCATCACTTTCGGCACGTGCCGGCCGGCGAATAACTTCCTGCTCGACCAGCGAGCAACCATGCGAGGTAATCTATACTGAGACGACGGTCTGCGACGGCTCAACGGAACAGGTCCGGAGGCGGCCGTGTTACCATCCTTTTCATCATAAAACGCATGCGGCAGGTGATCATAAAACTGCCCGTCGAGCAGCTTGTCCCTTATGTCCAGATACTCATAGCGCGTACCTTTCTGCCAGTCCGGTCGAGGAATAGATGATGATATTTTTTTAAACACTGACTACCTCGCAAACAGATTAATATGTCTGGGTCGCACAATACACTTGTCACGCGGTAATTGCAAGAGGGTGCTCTTCGTTGGTGCCTCTGCAAAGAGCATATTTATCGCATCTCCACAATTCCTGACTAGACGCCCATTGGCGTAGTATGCATTGTGGGCGTCTAGTGTGATGTTATAGACCGCTGTTCTTTCTGATCCGGATGGAGCAGACACGGGAACACCCCCTGTGTTCGTGCGCTCCTCGCAGTTTTGGGTGTACGAACTCCCTACCACAATTCCGGCATTCGGACATGTATTTGACTTTCGCTTTAGCGTCGCTAGCTTTGCTCGCGCACTTTCCACCGCAGGTGCTTGGAGGATAGCTTTTTCTGGATTGAAAAACACCCCTGCACACGCTGCATATGTACGTTTTGTACTCTCTACCGACCCACGATGCTGGGCCATGTTTCTTGTGCCATGCCAGACCTTCTGGAGACCCGTGCCAGTCTCTGGATTTTTCGATAGCTTTTTCCAAGTAGATCGCATTTTTAGCCTTGAATTCATCACACTTAAACCTTTCAAGCATGTGCATACGACCGTGCGCAGACCCGAGAATACATTCAAGATTTTCAATACGATTGTCCCTCCAGTCCCCGTTAATGTGGTGTACGTGGTGCTTGTCAGGAATTTTGCCGTTGCGCTCAACCCAAATCCTCCGGTGTAAAAGTCTTTCATTTCCAATATTTTTTCCTCGGTGCCTTCCTGAGCAATAGTATCTACCTGTGTTGAGAACTGAGAACACCTCGCCTTTGTATAAAACCGATTCATGATTCGCCATTTTATCCGCCCTATGCCAGAATACTCTAGAGTATCACAGCATGATAGCATCCGCAACGGAACCCATCCCTTGTTCCATGTAAATACTCTATGCTCTGGCGTTCCTGTCAGTCCCTCCGCGGTATATATCTCGTCCGCGTAGTTTTTGTGGGCATATATTATTTTTGATACCCCCATCGGGGTTATGACCGAGTCTCCCACCCCTAGATTCTCTATTGCAATTAGTCCCCTCGGGGTAGCTACCAACGTCCCTGCAACGAAGCAGTTCGGAGACTTCGCCCCATCGGGGGCCTTGTCCACCAGCATCTTACCTGTGGCTGTGGTCTTGAACGTCGGCTGGCTTAACTCCATCAGCAACTCCTGTAACTTCGGTATACCCGAAGACAGGCTGATGATCTCGTCAGGGTCACAGGGTGTTCCGTTGACGACCCACTTGTATGTTTTCTCAAACCGCACTCGCAAACCCCACCATGCCTGTGCTTTTCGGTTCGCGAAAAAGTCCTTGTTTCTGCGCCCGGGTACGTCCCGCCCACTGGTCGGCGATGAACTGCCTATAAACGGCGTAACCATGATACCGTGGTCTTCACCCCGGCCCTCGTTGATCACACGGGCGTCGCCGCGCACACCTGCACCCAGCCCGTCACCGTCGAACACAAACGATTCATAGTTGCGGGTGTCGCAAATGTGGAACGCCTTCTGCACTGTGCCGAAGATATCCGACCCCAAACCCTTCCACGTCTCCACATACTCCACGACTTGTCCGTGAGCGCCTGCAAATGCGCACAAGTCCTTGCCCTGATCCGCCACATCCAGACTGCCATGGCGCGCTCCTGACGGCTCGATACCGAGTTTCTTGTGCGCATCCACTGCGGCGCGTGCCCAGATCGCGGGAATAATTATCCCTTCACGACTGGCCGTCAGATCGATATCCACTTCCTGTGCAATTGTAATCGCGTCAAACTTTGTGCACATCTTGGCATACCACGCATCGTCCTTCCTGGGGTCGGACCGCCAGTTGAAGAGGAACATCGGCACATTTCCCGCGAGCATTTTCTGTGCGAATGGATTTCCCACACCCTTTACGCTTGATATGTCGATCCGGCAGTTCGTGGTCGCCATCAAGCTGGCCTCCACCATGTCAGGTCTCTCCAAGTGCGCTGCCTCGTCAATGATCGTTGCCGAGGTCCGGCCGCCCCGACCAATATTGTCCCCGCAGTCGCCAGTAATGATTGAGTTCGTCAGCGGAAACCTCAACTGCATGTCAATGCTGTTATCTTCCCGGTTCCAACCCCCGGTAAACTCGCGGGGGAGCGATTCAAGAAAAAACCGTGCTTTCCAGAACAGGGAGTCCGGATTGGCGCTGTTATCCACGTCGGCTCGTACCTGACTGCCGAACCCGAACGTCAGCCCTTCGCGAAACAGACAGAGCGTGCACACCGTGGCGATAGCCAGCCAACTCATGCCAAGTTCGCGGCTTTTGGGGACGATCCCATTTTCTCGCTGCGTCCACCGCTCCAGGAACCACTCCACCCACTCCACCTGTCTCGGGAACAGGATAAACGGTATTCTTGAGGGGAGCCCGACTTCAGGGTTCCGAGGATCATAAGTCATACCCCATGCGGAGATAAATTCTGCCGGATGGTCTGTGTAGTACTTATGGATGCCCGGCACCTTGTCCGGATTGTCCTGCATGTATGCCAGCATCCTGGCCCGCTGTGAAAACACCGCCGTGTAATCCGGATGCTTCCAGTCGAACGGGGCGGCCACGTCTATTTCGCCGCCTTAATCATTTCCAGATACTGCGTGGCAGCCTCTTCGGCGGTAATAGTCGCAGGAATAACCCTGATCGGATTGCCATTCTGCCCGCCGAGATTCATATTCATCTTGTCGCCATACCTTTCCGGACTCCATCTCTTCAACAGTTCCAGACGCGCCCACACCCTCAGCTTACTGCGCTGCACCACTTCCGCATCCACCACGCGGTTACCCAGCTTGTCCGTGTACCGATCCTTGCTGGTGTCGTCCGCAATATCCAGAATACCCTCGGCCAAGGCATCAAACCCCATGTCCCGAGCCTCTTTCATCTTCGCAGCGAAAAGCGGGTCGTCTTTACCCCATGTAGATATCACACTCCGGTCCGGGATGTGGTCATCCCGACAGATAGACACCAGCGTCTCTCCTCGCGAAATTCTTCGCAGGATTTCATTCTCCAGTGCGTCTGAACGAAAGTTCATCTGCCTGGATGTATGTAACTTCAGTCTACTCATACTCTGATACTACCTGCTCTGGTACCGGGCTGTCAAGCATATGTCTTACCGTCGATGCATACCACCGGCCTCCACGTGATGTCGGCTGGCCTGCAGCATTGAGCTTATTCGCGATAGCCTGCATACTCAGACCCCCCTCATAGTAGGCTGCCACGATCGGACGTGTTCTGGCCGCAAACTCTATCGCCGTTATCCGTGGTGCCGATCCCCCCTTGGCTCGCCCCTCCACCTGCTTCGCTCTTCCCTCTTCCGTAAGCGCTCTGCCGGGAATCCAGTCTGGCTCGCGCTGTTTCTTGGCCGCCAGAGCCGCTTTCGTTCGTTCGCTGATCATCCTCCGCTCCTTTTCACCCATCGCAGCATAAATGTGGAGCATAAACGGGTCTACATCGATCCCCAGGTTACACACGATGAACGGTACCCGTGCAGCCATCATTCCGGAAATCAGCGCCACTTCACGGCTTAAGCGATCCAGTCTGGCTACAATTACCGGATAGTTCATCCTCTGTGCCATGGCCAGCGTCTTTTTGAGTTTTGGCCTGCCGGATAAATCCAGTCCACCACTCGCCACCTCCGTGATGATCCTCACAATCTCAAAATCCTCCGCTGCGGCAAAGGCTCGTATCGCCGCTTCCTGTGCTTCAAGTCCAAGACCACTCCTGCCTTGTTCCGTGGTGCTTACTCTGACATAGCCAAATGCTTTTTTAGTCGGGTAGTGCATGACGATCTCCTCATGGGTTTGTACGTTGACCATATTATATACATTCTGCTTTGGACGCAAGTAAAAATATAAAAATTTTTCGGGTGGTGGGGAAGTTTTGACTTAAGGGTCGAGCGTTAAGTCCATTGTATGTCCTTGATCGGGAAAATTCTGCCATAAGTGGGATGGAGCGGCATAAGTGCTTTGTGCGACCTGCATGGCATGGGGTACGGGGTATCCGAGTGCTGGTATCTACT
>VFSW01007784.1_pt1 | contig 15499 bp, 12 predicted proteins | sample 5358111 | NCBI WGS metagenome assembly VFSW01 (sample SAMN11554181, study PRJNA540505) | mine drainage metagenome | isolation source: sediment from site ElyBrook_90M | place: USA: Ely Copper Mine, Vershire, VT | collected 2017
TCACGAAGCTGACGCGGACGGAGTCGGGGTGGACGCTGACCGTGGGCGCGGACGGCCAGGAAACCGGCATTGAGCACAGCGCCGTGGTTTACGCTGGGACGGCCTTCAAGCTCGCCGAGTTGGAACTGGCCACGCCGGCCCCGCTGAGCCTCGCGGCCTTCGCGGAGATCCGCTATCCCCCGGTGGCGAGCGTGGTGCTGGGCTTCCGGCGCGCGGACGTGGCGCACCCCTGCCAGGGGTTCGGCATGTTGATCCCCAAGATCGAGGGCTTCAAAATCCTCGGCACGATTTTCTCGTCGTCGCTCTTCCCGAACCGCGCGCCGGCGGGCCATCTCACGCTCACCAGCTATGTCGGCGGCGAGCGGTATCCGGAACTGGCATCCAAGTCGGTGGAGGAACTAGTCGAGTTGACCTGCGCCGACCTGCGCGTGCTGCTGGGCGTGAAGGGCAAGCCGACGTTTCAGCACAGCGTCTATTGGCCCAAGGCGATCCCGCAATACAACCTCGGCTACGGCCGGTTCCGCGCGCGGCTGACCGAGATCGAGGGCCAGGCGCCCGGCCTTTTTTTCGCCGGCCACTACCGCGACGGCATTTCGCTGGGCGACTCGATCGTGTCGGGCGTGAACGTCGTGGGGCGGGTGGAGAAGCACCTCGGCGCCGGCCGCGGCTCTCGTTCAGTCTAAGCTCGCCATCCGGATGCCGAACTCCAGAGCCCACCCGAAGCCCGAAACCCGAAGGAGCGGCGCTCGGCCATTCGGCTTTCGGTTTTCCGATTTACCCCGCGCATGACTCCCGGCGTCCTGCTTGTCAACCTGGGTTCGCCCGATTCCCCGTCGGTGCGGGACGTGCGCCGGTACTTGCGCGAATTCCTGATGGACGGCCGCGTGCTCGACGCCCCCTGGCCGATCCGCTTCGGCGTCGTTCACGGCCGGATCCTGCCGTTTCGCCCGCGGCAATCCGCCGAGGCGTATCACAAGATTTGGACCCCGGAAGGCTCGCCGCTCATCGTCATCAGCCAGCGCGTGCAGGCGGAACTCCAGCGCCGGTTGCCGATGCCGGTCGAGTTGGCGATGCGCTACCAGAATCCAGCGGTCGTCACGGCGGTGGACCGGCTCCACGCGCGGGGGATTACCGACCTGCTCCTCATCCCGCTGTTCCCGCACTACGCGATGTCGAGCTACGAAACGGCCGTCGAGCGCGTGAAGGAAGTCGCCGCCCGCCGCGCACCGGGCCTGCGCCTCCAGGTCCAGCCGCCGTTCTACGCCGAGGACGATTACACGACCGCCCTGGTGGCCAGCGCGGAGCCGTGGCTGCGGGAACCGTTTGACCTGCTGCTGTTCAGTTTTCACGGCATTCCGGAGCGACACCTGCGCAAGAGCGATCCGACGAAAGCGCATTGCCTCCAGGCAGCGGACTGCTGCCACGCCGCCAGCCCGGCGCACGCCACCTGCTACCGGCACCAGTGCTTCGCGACGGTGAAGGCGTTCGTGGCGAAGGCAGGACTGCCGGCGGAGAAATATGCCGTCTCCTTCCAGTCGCGCCTGGGCCGCGAGCCGTGGTTGAAACCCTACACCGATTTCGAGGTGGAGCGGTTCGCGCGGGCCGGCGTGAAGCGACTGCGGGTGATCTGCCCCGCGTTCGTTTCGGATTGCCTGGAGACGCTGGAGGAGATTGGCCTGCGGGCCAACGCCAGCTTCCGGCAGGCGGGCGGGACGGATTTCGCCCTGATTCCCTGTCTGAACGACCACCCGCTCTGGCTGAATGCGCTTGAACGGATGGCGAGAAGTGTATTTGCTGTGCCCCATTAAGTATTTGCCGACCGTCGCCGCATGAGCACTGACACCGATCCGAAGTGGGAGAAGAAACACGCCTGGGGCCGCCTCAGCCGCGAGGAGCCGCCCAAGCGCGCCGCCGCCGACCGCTGCGCCGACTTCCACGAGATTTACGCCCTCTACGACGTGGCCAAAGTGCGCGAACAGGCCAGCCGCTGCCTGCTGTGCCCCGAACCGCTTTGCGTCACCGGCTGCCCGCTGCAGAACCGCATCCCGGAATGGATCGGACTGGCAGCGGAGGGGCAATTCCTCGAGGCCGCCGCGCTCTCGCGCTCGACGAGCAACATGCCCGAGATCTGCTCGCGAGTCTGCCCGCAAGAGCGCCTGTGCGAAGGCTCCTGCATTCTCAATGGCCGCAGCGAGCCGGTGCCCATTGGCGCGATTGAGAAGTTCATCCAGGAATTCGCCTTCGCCCACGATTCCGTGCAGGCCGCCATGGTCCCGCCCAACGGCCGCCGCGTGGCGGTCATCGGCTCCGGCCCGGCCGGCATCGCCTGCGCGGACGAACTGGCCAAGCGCGGCTACGCGGTGACGGTCTATGAGGCGCAGGCCGTGCCAGGCGGCCTGTTGATGAACGGCATCCCGGCCTTCAAGCTGGAAAAGGAAATCGTCCACCGCCGCATCGACTTGCTGCGTCGGCGCGGCGTGGAGTTCAAGCTGGGCGTGGCCGTCGGGAAGGACCTCCCGCTTCCTGAACTGCGCCGCGGCTGCGACGCAGTGTTCCTGGGCATCGGCGCGCAGAAGCCCAAGGCGCTGGACGTGCCGGGCGCCGACCTCCATGGTGTCTTTCCCGCCCTGCCGTTCCTCATCCAGAAGAACTCCGCCCTGGAAATCGACCTGCCGCCCATCGAGGTCGCTGGCCGGCGCGTGGCCGTGCTCGGCGGCGGCGACACGGCGATGGACTGTCTGCGCTCGGCGATCCGCGGCGGGGCGCGCGAGACGTTCTGCATCTACCGGCGCGACTTCGCCAACATGCCGGGCAGCCGTAAGGAGTATCACAACGCCGTCGAGGAAGGCGCGGTCTTCCATTTCCTCACCAACCCGGTGGAGTTGGTCGGCAACGGCAACGGCCGGGTGGCCCGCATCCGCTGCGTGCGCATGGAGTTGGGCGCGCCCGACGCCAGCGGCCGGCGCAAACCGGTGAAGGTGCGTGGCTCGGAGTTCGAGTTGGAGGCGGACGTCGTCCTGGCGGCGTACGGCTTCGACCCCGAACCGCTGTCGCAATATCCCGGCCTCAACGACATCGCCGTCAACGAGTGGGGCGGGGTGATCGTCAACGACAACCAGATGACAAGCGTGCCGGGCGTCTTTGCCGGAGGCGACTCCGTCCGGGGACCGTACCTGGTCGTCCATGCCGTGCGGGACGGCCGGAAGGCGGCGCTGGGGATTCACCGGTATCTGTTCGGGCAGACGGCGACCGACTGAGGGGCTGGGCGGACGCCGCCTGATTCTGGGACCGGCGTGCGGAGCGCCTGGTTCAGAACCGGTATTGGAGGCTGGAGAGGAGGAAGTGCGCCTGGTAGTTGTCGTGCCCGCCGTACAGGGCGTCGGTGTAATGATAGAAGCCGTATTTCACGGTCAGGCGAAGGTTCTGGGTCAGCCGTCTGACAATGGACGCGGTGACGCCATGCTCCTCCCCCCCGGCCCCGTAGGGCACGCCGAAGGTGGCGTTGTTCTGGTAATCGTCCGCCCGATAGTAGAAATAGCCCAGGTTTAGGTCGGTCTTGTCGTCCACCACCAGCCCGGCGTTGAAATTGAGCGTCCAGTAATTGTTCTGCGCGGCGAGGATGGCCTGCGTATAGTCCGAGGCGGGCGTCTTGGTTTTGCTGAGGACATAGTTGAAGCCGGGTTGCAGATACAGCCGGGGCCAGGGAGACCAACTCAGGTTTTGCGCGATGATCTGGCTCTGCATCTGGGAGGATTCCAAGCCGTTGAGGCCCGACGTCGGATCCGGCTCGGTATAAATGGTGGACCATTGGTACTCATAGCGGCTCACCAGGGTCAAGTTCGGGCGGAGCCGCAACGTCAGCCCCACGTTCCCGTCATAGGTGTCGAAGTTCTGCATCACCAGATACCCCGGGTAGCGGTTGGCGCTGTTGTTCAGGGTGCTGTCCAGGAAGTTATTGTAGTTGTAATCGTTGGCCTTGTAGTAACCACCAAAATCCAGCGTGACCCGCCGGACCGGATACCACCGGGCGTCAATACTGTATTTCTGGAAGAAGCGGCTCTCGTCCGTCCCCTGCTGGATGGGCGGGATCCCAATGCCGTTCACCGGGAGCAACCCGCCGTTGGCCGCCACGTTCCCTTGCCCCTCCGTCCATTCCCCGCGGGCGTTGAACACCCAGTTCGTGACGCCGGTGTAGTTCACGTCCATGCGCTCGCGGACGTCGAGGTCCTCGAGGGCGCTGAGTCCGCTGAAGGCCGTGGCCGGGTAGAGTCCAAGTGTTTCCATTCCGCCAGCGTCAGCGTCGGTATCCTCCTTTTGTACGCGCAAGGACGGGACAATGGAGAGGGTATCCAACGGCTTGGCCATGAGGTTCACATCCATCACGTATTGCTGCAGGCGGGAGTAGCCGCTCAGGCCGTAGTAGCCGAAGCCGCTTTGGGCGCTGGGCACGTAGCCCACGCCGAAGTCCGAACCGTAGATCTGGCTGCCGGTGAAATTATTGTCCAAGTCCGTGAAGGAGTAACCGGTGGAGAACATCACCTTCTTGCTAAGCCAGGTTTCCGTGAAGGCGTGGACGTTGAACAGATCATACGTCGTGCCTTGCCGGTCCGTGATGCTTTGCTGGGCCGGCTCCGTCAGCCATTGACTGATGTTCAGCGCGTCGTCCAGCTTGCCAGTCTCATAACGCAGCCCCAAGCCGAGATCGGTCGCCTTGATATGATGGGTGACGTCCACCTGGAAACTGTCGCTGTACTCATTGATGGTATAAAAGGAGGGGCCAAGCCCGCGCACTGTCGCGTCTCCGGCAGGATGCGTCGGTCCCCAACTGGTGGAACCCTCGTCGCCCTCCCGATAGGTATGCGTGTACTTGAAAGTGATCTTCGGCAGGTTCTTCAGCGTGAGACCGCCCTCGAGGGAGATTTCGCCGCGGTCCAGCGCCAGCGCGTCCGCCCCCAGCGGATACCACGTGCCGGCGGGCGGGAAGAAGCCACCGTCGCCGTTGTACCACGTGCGAAACTGGGTGTAGTTGAAGCGGACGAAGCCGGTGTCCGGACGCAGCAACTCCAGGCTCAGCTTGTAATCGTGCTCGTCGAACAGCGCGTGGCCATCCATGGTCAACGTGGTGCTCTTGTCCACGTTGCCTTGGTAATGGAAGTCCTCGATCCCGCCGAAGGGTCCGGGCCAACTCTGGTGCTGCTGTTCGAACTGGGCCCTGTTCCCGCCGGTCAGGAACCCGCCGGTGGAGAGGTCCAGCCAGTTGCTGTACGCGTTGGTTCCGCCTTCGAACATCTGCTCCGGAGACAGCGCGGGCGGTGCAGCCGGCGCGGCGGGCGCGGTGGGCGGAGCCGGCGCGGCCGCGGGGGGGGCGTTGGTGTCCGCCGCCGAGAGGGTGGAGGCGGCGGCGCAGGCCCCGAAAATGGAGGCCCAATACCACCGGGTCCGTTCATTGGGAAATGACCTTCTGGGTTTCATCGGCTTTCGAGTCGCTGGTTAGAACCGCAAGGAGGAACTGACCCGGGAACCATGGACCGCCTCATGGCAACCCGCCGTCCAGCACGTGCCTTGTTGCACGCGCAAGGAGTGGTCGGAGCCTCCGATGAGGATCCGGCCGCCGCTGACCTGCTGGAAGTGGCACTTGAAACAGAGGTTCGCGTCCCGCACGGTCAGCAGCTTGGCGTTGACCGAGCCGTGCGGGGCGTGGCAGGCGGTGCAGCCGTCGCGGACGGCCTCGTGCTCAAAGACGTAGGGTCCCCGTTGGGCGGGATGGCAGCGAAAACAGCCGTCGTTTTCCGACAGCAAGGAGGTGCCGCCGGCGAGGTTGATGGAACCTTTGTGGGGCGAATGGCACTGGGTGCAGCGCAGTCGGCCCTCCGGCACCGGATGATGGCTGGGCAGATTAAACTGGCCGCGCACGTCGGCGTGACACTGGAAGCAGACCGTTTCCGTGGCGCGCGCCGGCGGATCGGCCAGACGCGCCCCATAGCTGCTCGTCTGGGGGCGCCCCGGGGTGAAGCTGTACGGAGGCTTCACGTCACCGCCGGAGTCCGAGTGGAGGCTGCAGGGCCCGTGACAGGATTCGCACCCGGCGTTGATCGCGTTGGGTCCGGCGGCGATGAGGCGGGCGTGGTCGGCCGTCTGGAAGTCCCGGTAAATCTTGTCATGGCATTGCTCGCACTCCTTGGAGCCGATGTATTTCGCCCCGGGAACGTTGGGCAGATCGACCGCGGACCGGCTGACGCTCTGGCAGGAACTCACCGCCAGGAGCAAGACCAACGTGCTGGCCGACACCGCCAGCCCCCGCCACCATCCGGCGGGCGGCATTCTAAGTCTGCGGAAATTGCGATTTGTCATGGGGTCTCTGTCTTCGTTCGTCGCTGAGGCCACCCGGGCCGCCCGGCTGAAGGCGGTGCCGGGTCTTGGTCGTCTCATTGGCTCAACTCCTCCTGCACCCAGTTCTGAGCGGTGTCCAATAGGGTTATCGCGTACGGACCGTTGTGGACGCCGTAACTCCCGTCGTAAAGGACGAGGTATAGGTCGAAGCGCGCCTTCTGGATGTTGACGGGGATCAGCGCCTGCTCACTGCTGCTGGGTCCGGTTGTTCCTGGGGACAGGTCGCCGGGGTTCGTGTATTCCCAAGCGAGCGCGCCATACTTTGTCCGCAACGCTTCCGGCGCCTTGGTGGTGGCCCATTGATCCAGCAGTCCTTTGACGAACTGGATCTGGTTCGAGACGGCGGTGGTGGTGAACTGAACCAGCAATTCCGGCTGGGGATGACAATCGAGACAGGTGTTGAACGACTGCACTTGGAAACTATGGCCGGAGACGGCGGGTTGGGCCGCGCTCACGGCGTCCGCCGCCTGCACGTGACATCGCACGCACTGTTTCTCGAACAGTGCGTGGCTGGCGGGCCGGCCAGCCGGGGTGCCCAATTCCAGTTCGCCCACGGTGCCCAGCAGCATGTTGTACTGCGGCGAATGGTGTGGCGCCCGGCTCGAACTGCTCCAAGCCGCGCCCCGATGGTTGTGACATTGGGCGCAGACGTTGATGTCGGGATCGTATTTGTTGGTGAAGACATCCGAGGTGCTCAGGAAGTAGTCATTGGTCGAGGCGAGGGGGTAGCGGAGTTGGTTGGTATAGATCATCCCAAGCTGATTGTTCGTGACGATCACTCCGGTCAGCCCGTTTGTCACCAACCCGCTCAGCACGTTTGTATGGGCATACACCTGGTGCGGATCGTGGCAAGTGGCACAGGCAATACCCACCGCGCCGGCTTCGTGGCCGTCGGGCAACGGCTCGCGTTCCAGGAGCGATTCGCGCACCGTCCCGGAGTGGCAGCGCCCGCAGCTCGGGATGTAAACGGTCGCTCCCTGGCTGCCCGAAAAATCCGCTTGTAACTCCGTCCGCACCGCCCGATGGCCGGAGGTGTTCCACTCCTCATAGTAAGGACGATGGGAGGCTGCGACCGCAGCGGGCACCCAGCTCGCGTTATGACATCCGCCACAGACCGTGGCCGCCAATTCAACGCGCGGCCGGACGGTCGGATCGTCCGGATTGGCCGCGTGATTCGCGGCCGGCCCATGACAGTTCTCGCACTGCACTCCAGCAAGCTGCGGTGTGACCGACAGCATGGAAAATCCCGTCGGCAGCCCGTTCCCCACGCTGTGACAGCGCAGACACGCGCCGTTGGTCTGGCCGCCCTGCGCCAGGAACGTTACGCTGGTGGTGGCGCTCGAATGCCGCGTCTTCATCACCGTGTCATGGGTGTCCTGATGACATTCGAGGCACGCTTGCGAGCCGGCAAACTGCGGAGCGGGTCCGGAAACCCGGAAGAAGGCATTGCTCGAGGCGACCGATAACGTGGCGGTCCGGTCTGGGTTGGGTCCGCCTACGGGCTGCCAGTTGGGGTTCCTTAGGTTTGGGCTTTGGAACAGTCGATAGTAACCGGACGGGCCGTCCCAAGTCACATCCACCCCGTTGGTGTCCTGCGTAATCCCCGTGATGACCGGCCACGCTGGCATGCCCCCCGGCTGGATGATGCCCCAATGAGGCCCATTCTGCGCGCTGGCCGGCCAGCCGATCAGGAGGCAACCCGCCGCCGCGACAAGCAAAACGGTTCCTGGGGTTGCCAGCAGAGCTTTGGTGCTGTTCATAATCTGCAAATTCGCCTGCGCCGAGCCGTTCCGTTCGGCCGGGCCGACGGCCCGCCTGGCCGGGTCAACCGAGGTTCGTGCGACACCAGTTCCGGCCCAGGACGGCACCCACCGCCCGGATGCGTTAATGACGCTACACGGGGGGGGATCAGCAGCAATCCCAATATTGTCAGATGTTCACCATCTGTTGCCCTGCGCGGACTTAGCTGACGCCCTGTTCCCTTTACCGGAGCAAGTTTTCCTCGCCAACCTCCGCCGCCTTCGACAAATTGCGGAAGACAAGCGCGCGAGGCGCTTCAGCAGGAATCGAAGCTATGACACCATCAACAACCGGCCCGGCCGGGGCCGCGAGAAAGCTACGGACGCGCGAACAAGCCCGGGTCCGGACGCTGCTCCTTCTGCTGGTTAGCTTCCTGCTTGGCTTGGCGGGCGGGGCCTTCTGGTTTTACCGCACCACCGGACGCAATGCGTCCGGTTTGGAGCGCGTTGTGGGCGTGGTCCGTCCGCTGTCCGAGGGCACCCAGGCGGTGTTGCAACGCCTGGACTCCCCAGTGGAAATACGGTTCTACTCCTTGCTGGATCCGGCCAGTGTGTCTCAAGCGTTGCAGGCTTTCGCCGGACGGGTGGATCAACTGCTGGCCGAATACGAGTCGGAGGCCCAGGGTAAGATCAAAGTGGTTCGATTCAATGCCCAATCGGACGCGGCCTCCGCCGCAGCGGCGGCCACGGCGGACGGCCTCCGGCCCTTCAACTTGGACAAGGGCGAGGCTTGTTTCCTGGGGATCGCGGTGGCCAAGGACGCACGCAAGGAGTCGCTCCCCCGGCTCTACCCGGAATGGGAAGAAGCACTGGAGGCAGACCTCAGCCGGGCCATCGAGCGCGTGTACCAATCGCGGCCGCCGGCACAGCCCTTCGCGGCCCTGCCTCCTCCCGATACCGCCGCCATCGAGGCGGTACGCCGCTCGATCCCGGACCTCGCTTCCGTGTCGGTGGACGAAGGCACCCGGATTCTCCGCGAAGCGGCGCTGAAGGAGTTCACCGCCGCGGCGAAGGACATGGAGAGCCAGGTCCAGGAAGCCCAACAACGGCTGAACCAAGCACGGCAAAGCCACTCGGAAGCCGAACAGCAAGCCGCCGTGCAGCACCTGCGACAAGTCCAGGCGCAGCAAACGGAGAAGCTCCAACAGATTGCGGCCCGGTCCCAGGCGCAAATCGCGGCGCTCAAACAGCTCAAGGAAACCGCCCGCTGACCCTCCGGCCGCGGAGGCTCACTCGCGCTTGAGCTGACGCGAGAGGCCGTACGCCAGCCCGGCGGCGATGGCCAAGCTGCCCCACAGTTGGCCCCAGTGGAGTGGTTCGCCCAACCAGGCCGCGGCCATCGCCACACCGGCAACGGGTTGGACGAAGATCGTGAGGGCCACCACACTCACGGGCGCTTCCTTGATCACGACGTACCAAAGGCTGTAACCGACGACGGTGCAGACGAGGGCCAGGTAAACCAGGAGGAGCCAACTCCGGATCGGCAGCGCCTGGGCGGCGGCCAGGGTCCGCGAGCCGTCAATCAGCAGGTTGGCGACCGTCGCGCCGAGCAACGCCACCGCCACCACTTTGGTCCCGTCGGCCCGCTCAAGGAGGGGTTTGCCCAGGATCGAGTAGGCCGTTTCGCAGAGGAAGGACGAGACAAAAATCAAGCTGGGCACCACCCCGGTCCAGTGAAAATCCGCGCGCCACGCGCCGTTGAGCAAGAGCACACCGAGCAAGCCGACGCCGAATCCGATCACCCGGCGCGGCCCGATGTGCTCGCGCAAAAAGAGCGCCGCGGCCACGGTGGTCAGCAGCGGCTCCAACGCCATCAGCACCGCCGAATCGCCTGCCTTGCCCAGCTCGTTTCCCCAAACCTGAAGGCGTTGGCCCAGGACGAAGACCAGAAGGCCGATCAGGACGCTCATCCCGAAGTCCCGTCCGCGCGGCGCCCGGCCCGGCAACCAGGGCCAGAGGGCCAGCAGGCACAACGCGGCGACGCCGAAGCGCAGCGTGGTGATGCCGCCGGGATGGAGATACGCGCCCAGCGCCTTGTTGGCGGACATGGTGGCCGCCCAGCAGACGTTGAGCACAAGCAGGGCAATGAGGTGCGAAATTTTCATTCCGGTCCGGCGCGGGCGCGCCAACCAACCCGTTCGCGGCGGGTGTGGCAAGCCGGCGTTTGGAATGGCCCGCGCCGCCAACATCGGCAGTGAGGAAATCGAGTCCGCCCGGAATGCCGGCGCGCCCGCGGCGGCGCGAGTGATTGGGCGTCTGAGGGGTGATCCTTTCGGTCGAAACATGGGCGCCCATTCTTCACGGACCCCTGACCTCTCCGCGGTGCTGGCTCCGCGTTCCCTGGGCAAACTGGCGGACCGCTTTCTCGTAGTCTTCGGGCCGGTCCAGGTCCAGGCCCAGGCCGGGGTCATCGGCCGGGCAGGTCGCGAGCGGACAGGAAGTGCCGCGCAGGAATTCCCGGAGCGTTTCGGCGCGCGAATGCCGCAACTCGGCAAAGGCCCGGCGCGGCAGCACCACGGGATGCCTGGCCGTGCCACCATAAGCCGGTTGGCACACGGCTTCCGCGTGACCCCGGTGAAACCCCAGCAAGGTGCGCAGGGTGGCGAGGCGCAGATGCGGTTGGTCGCCCAAGGCAATCACCTGCGCCGTGAGGCTGGCGCGCCATCCGTCCCAGTTCGCCGCGACGAGAATGGAACTGAACATGCCGCGTTCGGGGTGGGGATTGTGGAGGCGGTCACGCGCCGGGAAGTCCAGGCGATCCAGTTCGGCGTCGAGCCGCGTGTCTCCCGCCGCTTCCACCACGGCGATCTGCTCCGCTGCGAGCGCCCGCCACTGCCCGATCAGGTGGCCAATCACCGACGTGCCGGCCCAGGGCAGCAGCAGTTTGGGCCGCCCCATGCGCGAGGAAGCGCCCGCGCCGAGCAGGACGACGCCGAACGCGAAACGATCCGGGGCAGACGATCCGGGTGTCATGGGCTGGTGGGCGGGGCGTGAGGACCAGTCTCCGGCCCGGCCGCCTCCGGCCGGTAAGGAGCGATGTCCGGCGGTTGGGCGACATGCTCCGCGCGTTTCTGGATGCACTGGGCCAGGATGCTCACGGCGATTTCATGAACGCCCTGCGCCTGAATTTCCAGCCCGACGGGACAGCACAGCTTGTTGATTTCCTCCGCGGTCGCGATTTGGTCCTCCGGAAACTGTTCGCGCAGGAGCCGCGCCTTCCGCCGGCTGCCGATCATGCCCAGAAACACGAAGGGCCGGTGGATCCATTCGGCGAGCACCCGCGCGTCGTGCTGATGCCCACGGGTGACGATGAGTCCGAAGACGGGCCGCGCCGGCCACGGTTCGGCCAGAAGTTGCTCCCACGGACCGACGCGCAGACGGGTGGACGCCGGAAAGTAGCGCGGGTGGGCCAGCGCGGGGCGGTCATCGAACACCGTCACGTCGAAGTCGAGCGGCGCGGCCAGCGGCGCGACGGCCTGCGCCACGTGGCCCGAGCCGGCCACCCACAGCGCGACTGGCGGCGAAACCGTTTCCTGGTAGAGCCACTCCCCGGGCGCGCCGTCTTCCGCCCAGCGAATGGAAAAATCCCCGGCCACGCCCCAACGACGCGGGGTTTCACACCGGGCCAGCTCCCGCCAGATTCCGGCGGCCTGTGCGGCGTGCGGCAGGATCAACCCGCCGACGCTCCCGCCGCAGATCAGCCCGTCGTCCCAGCCGAAATCGTGGTCGAGTAGCAACTCGAACGTCCCCGGCTGGCCGGAGCGCAGCGCCCGCCGGGCGCGGTCCTGGACTTCCGCTTCCAGGCACCCGCCGCCCAGTGTGCCGACGATCCGGCCATCGGCGAAGAAGAGCGCCTTGGCGCCCGTTTTCTGCGGGCTGGAGCCTTTGACGCCGGCAATGAGGCCCAGCGCGAAGGGCTGGTTTTCCGCCAGCGCCGCGGCGATCTGTTCATAGAAGCGGGCCATGGAGGTGCGCGTTCGCCCGCCACCTTAAGCGATTGGTCCCGGCTGGCAATCATGCCGTTGACGGGGAAAACCAACCGGGCGCATCTCCGTTTCTTGCCGGCTGGCGGGCCCGTTATCCGGGCAGGCCGCAGGGCGGAAGCAGGAATCGCCGTGGGTGCCATCCACGATCCGGGCGTCCCTCCGGCAGCCCGACTCTGGACACCTGGAAACCCTTCGGGTTCCGGGGAGTGCCCGCCGGCCGGCAAGAAACGGAACTGCGCCCCCTGCCTGGGATTCATAGCGAACAGGGGGCGCCGGCGTTCACGGTGAACGTCTGGGGCGGTGGAACCCGGCCAAGCGGGCCGCCCGGTGAAACACGTCTTTGGCCGGGAAGGGTATCTACGGTTGTGGCCTGAAATCCGGCACCGGCAGGATGGCGCCTTGCAGCCGCCGCAGGTCGGCCAGGTCCGCCGCGTTTTCCGCCCGCTTCCAATAGCTCTGCTTTACCTTGAATTGCTTCGGCCATTTCCACTTCCAGCCTTCGACGTGGCCGTCGGCAAAGGACAACACCCCGGACTGGTTGTGCCGGTCCGCCGGCAGGTTCACCCACCGGTCGTCCGGCGCGGGCCACGTCAGGAAATGCGCGTCGTCAATGCTGTCCTGGTCTTCATCAATGAAGACAAACAGCCCCGCCGAGACCGGTATCTGGCCCGCGAATGCGACGGTGCTCTGGACTTCGTTGGTCCGGCCGCCTAGGCAGCCGCTCATCGAGTAGCTGCGCGTGCGCAATAGCGGCAAATCTTTGCCGGTTTGGAGGTCGCGCACTCTCGACTTGTCCGCCGGGCAATGGTAGAGCGCCACCGAGCGGTTGTAGTCGTATTGGAACAGCAGCCCCCGCTCGATGGCCGTGAAGTCGGTGTCGAAGGGCGCGCTGCTGTTGCCAATCCACGAGTCCGGCGTGCTGCGCCAAATGCCGTTGACCAGCGCCGAGCGGTTGGGCGGAACCCGGTCGCCATTGTCGCCGACGTACATCTGCCAGCAGAGTTGGAGTTGTTTCAAGTTGTTTCGGCAATGGGCTGCGAGGGCGGTAGCCTTGGCCTTGCCGAGCGCCGGCAACAACAATGCGGCCAGGATGCCGAGGATGGCAATGACCGCCAGCAACTCGAGCAAGGTGAAGGCGCCGCGGCAGCCCCTTCCCCTTTGCTGGAGCGGAGTCATCGTTCGGAGGTCCGCACCGGCCTTCATGGAAACGTTGCCTGTTTCTCCAGCGGGCGCCGGCCATTCCCGTGCAAAGGGCCGTACGCCCCGCGTCGAAGTTTCCGCCGGACGCGCAGCAGACCCTTCAGATCCCCCCACGCGGTCGAGACCAGGCGAACCCGGCTATCGGGATCATCCACCCAAGCCACCGGCACCTCGCCGACGCGGTAGCCGAACCGCTCGGCCAGCACCAGCAATTCCGTGTCGAAAAACCAGCCGTTGTCTTCCACCCACGGCAACAGCGCCTGGCCCGCCCCACGCGTGATGGCCTTGAAGCCGCATTGCGCGTCCGAGAAACGCACCCGAAAAAAGAGCTTCACGAGCCGCCGGTAGCCGCGCGACAGCAATGCCCGCTTCCAGCCGCGGCGCGTCTGCGAGCCGGGCAGCAACCGCGAGCCGATGGCGATGTCATAGCCTTGGCCCGCCACCGCTTCCACCAGCGATGGGAACGCCGCCAGGTCCGTCGCCAAATCCACGTCCATGTAACTCAGTATCTCCGCCGTGCTTTGCCCCCACGCCGCCCGGAGCGCCCGCCCGCGGCCTCGCTCGTCCCGATGCATCACTTGCACGCCCGGATACTGCCGCGCCAACTCTTCCGCCAGGGCCAGCGTGCCGTCCGTCGAGCCGTTGTCCGCAAGGACGATCTCGAAGTTTAACCCGCCCAAGCCGATCAGGAAGCCGTGCAGCTTGGGCACGCAGCGGGCAAGACGCCGGACTTCGTTATATACGGGCACCGTTACATTGACCGTGGGCAGGCTCATTTCAGGACTCGGTCTGAGGCGTAACCATGGTGACCCCGGAGGCTACGGTGCCGCGGCAGTCAGGCCGGACGGACGGCCGCCGCATCGTCCCGGCCAGGTGCCGGATCGCCAGCGCCAGCGCCGCCCCCATCACCAACGCCAGCAAGGGCCGGGGGACAGGCTCCTTGTTAAACAAGTAGGGCAGATAGGTGAAGAACGAAGCGGCTTGGATCAGCAGCGCAATGAGCCAGCGGCGCGGGAACCAAAACGCGAAGGCGACTCCCAGGACATCCGCCGGGAAGAAATACCGCTCGTGCATCGCCGGCAGCACATAGGGCATCAGCACCAGCGACACGAGCGCCGCCGAAAGCAAGGCGTCGTCGCTCAGCCCGGCGGGCTGGCGGCGCCAAACGAGGAACACGAACACGCTGGCCGCCACCGCCGCCAGCACCAGCCCCGCGGGAAAGAACAGATCGAAGGAGTGATCCGGCAGCCATTGGTAGAGATTGGTCGCGCCCAGAGTCAGCGACGCGAACGGCAGGATGCGCTGGTTGGCGTAAAGCAAGAGCAGGTCTCCCAGCGGCCGCCCGACCAGCCACGCCGGCAGGGCCGCGGCCAGGTACACGCCGGGCACGACATAAAGCAGCAACGGGGAGAAGCGTCCTTGCCAGACCAAGACCAGCAGCAGCGGGGCCAGGAACACGGCCTGCGGCTTCAGCGCGAAGGCCAGACCAAACGCCACCAGCGCCCGGCCGTGTTGCCGCCGGAGCAGGTGGCAGACGCACGCCACCACCCCGGCGGTGTACATCGCGTCGCATTGCCCCCAGAGCGAGCTGTTCAGGACCACCGTCGGCAGGAACAGCGTGACCAGCGCCGCCGCGGCGGGCCTCCGCCCCGCTCCGTAACGCTGGCGCACCATCCCCCAGACATATCCCGCCATCACGTAATCAAACACGACGTACACCGCCTTGATCGCATAGACCCTCGGCAACGGCAGGTAACTCGCCAGCGTCAGCAGATAATAATACAGCGGTGGGTAATTGCCGATCTCCTGCCCGAGCGCCCGCAGCCCGCCGTGCGCGCGGATGAATGCCGACCAGCCGAGCATGTCGCCCCGCATGTCCCCGCTCACGAAATCAAACAGGCACAACCGCAGAGCCAAGGACCCCAGCAGCAGGACGCCGAGAATGATGCGTTCGCTCTTAGAACTCACGTCCATCATTTCCTCGACTCAGTTGGCATCCCGGTGGCTCCATGGCGCAAAATTTGACGAACGGCCTCATGATGCCTGTGCCGGGTTCGCGGATTCTCCCCGCTGGTCCTCAGCCGGCGGCAACTGGCGCCAGAGCCAACCGATGCCCCCGATCAG
>VFSW01007785.1_pt1 | contig 15495 bp, 13 predicted proteins | sample 5358111 | NCBI WGS metagenome assembly VFSW01 (sample SAMN11554181, study PRJNA540505) | mine drainage metagenome | isolation source: sediment from site ElyBrook_90M | place: USA: Ely Copper Mine, Vershire, VT | collected 2017
TGTCGTACTGGGGTCAGCCGAGCTTCGTGCCGCACTCCCCGCAGAAGTTGACGGTCGGCGGATTCTGGTGCTGGCACTTCGCGCAGACCTTGAAGCCGAGGGGGGCGCCGCAATTCTGGCAGAACTTCGCGGCCCCGGACGGTTTCCCGCAGGTGGAACAGAGGGTCGAACGGTCCGTGGTCGTGTCCCCGTCGAAGAGCGTCTGTTTCTTCACGGCCTCCTGCATCTGCTCGACGCGCGCCTGGGCCTTGGCCGCCTGCATCTCGGCGACCAGCGAAGGCGCGTCGGTCGTGCAGAGACCGGCCTCGTCGTTCCAGTCGTCGGCGCAGACATAGTTCTTGCACTTTGGGCACTTCTTGAAGTGGACCTTGGCCTCGTTGACCGCCTGGAGAAACGCGTTGTCGTGCTCGCGATGCCAGTCGGCGGACATCCCCTTGAATTGGCTCGCGGCCCCAGCCGCCTGCCCCGCACCGTAGAGCCCGCTCGCCGCGCCGCCCGTGAGACCCGAGGCCATGCTGCCGATGGACGAGAGCCCGGAGCTGAGGAACCCGAGCCGCCGTGCGGAGGCCTGGCTCTTCGACGGGATGAACGTCGTGTCGTATCCCGAGCCACAGAGGTCACAGTGGAACTTCCACTGGAACCCATGATCGCCACTTAGGTCGTCCACGTTCTTCGGATGGTCCAAGAGCGCCATGGGAATGCACGTGGGGTGAGGGGTGCGTCGTTCTTAAACCCGAGGTCGCCGTCGCGGCCAATCAGAGACCTTTCGACTTCCAAAAGTCTTTCAGCTTTGTTCCGCAGCGCTCGCAGCGCTTTGCCCCGGGTGTGATGACGGCGGCGCAGGCGGGGCAGCGGTACCGGACGACCGCACTACACTTCCCACAGACGTCGTCGTCCGGACCCGCCGGGGCGCCGCACCGCGGGCATGCGACCACGAGCGGTTTCGCGCAAGCGTTACAGACCTTCCAGCCGGGTTGGACCGGGGCGAAGCAGTTCGGACACACCATCTGGAGCGGATGGGCACGGGAACAGAACGGGCACGCGGCGGAGTTCTCGTCGATCAGGTTCCCGCAGAAGCGGCAGGGTCGCTTGTACCCCGGCATCGTCCCTGGATGGCGAGGGAGCTATTTCCCTTCCGTCCCGGAGACGACACGACCCGCCGGCCTGCACGCCCGCACGTCGGCATCCCGATCGGGCAGGCAGGGGCCGACGTCGCCCGTGAGGCGTTCTCGCTCGTCCTCTGGGACCGCACGTTTCCCACGCCCGTTGAGGCGACCCGGACCGGACGACGCGTCTACGACAACCTACGCAAGGCGCCCTCCTACGCGGTCGCGATCCACGTCGCGATCACCGGAGAGGCGCTCGTCCCGGTCGAGATCGTCCTCCTCGAGCTGATCATCGACCCGGCGAGCTCGCTCGTCTTCGAGGCCGAACCCGAGGAGAGGGACGTGATCGGCCATCCCCCGCGCGACCCGGCGGAACCGTTGCTCGGGGCCCGGCCGCCCCGGGTTAGCCTCCTCTTGGGGGGGTGGGGCCTCGCCGTCGCTCTCGGCGTCTATCTCGGGGCGATCGAGCTCGGACACCCCACGGGGGAGAGCTGCGCACCCGGCTTCGCGGCGCTCATCGCGGTGAACCTCGCGATGGTCTTCGTGAGCCGTTGTTCCTCGGCCTCGGTCGTGCGGAGCTTCGGTGGGCCGAACTCGCTCGCGTAGGCCGTCGCGGCGTTCGGCACGACCCTTCTGCTGGCGTCGATCTACCTCGCACCCTTCGAGGGCTGCTTCCCATTCCTCCTCCCGGATTCGCCCGACCTCGCGGTCGCTCTCCTCCTCGGGGTCGCGGGGGAGTTCTCGAGCGACCTCGTCCAGCGGTACTGGCTCGCTCCGGCGCGCGCACTCCGCGTACCGGCCGCGACCGGCCGGACCGATCGCGACCCCCTCGAGATCCCGCCCGATGAGGATCCGGACGCTCGGCGCCGGCGCGGGCGAGAGCGACTCCGAGCTTCGGGCGCGGTCCTCCCGAGCGCGTTTCGTAGGAGTCGTCCGCCGCCGGGCAGAGCCCGACCGGGGCGGGCAAGGCGCCCTCGTCGACCTCCCGGCCCACGGCCGAGCGCGGAGGCGGCTCGCCCCGCGCGGTCTCGAATTCGGGGGCTGGGGGCGCTCCCGGGGATGGCGCCGAGCCGCTCCCGGGGCCGTACGAGCCCGGACCTCGAGTCGAGCCCGAGGGCGCCGACTCCCTCGTTCGTCCGGACCGCGAAGCCGACCGCGCCAAGCGACCCGTGGGCGTTCCCGGACCCGGCCGCCTTGCCGACTCTCCCCCGCGGATCGGGCGCCGCTAGCGCCAGGCCCCGGCGCCTTCCGGTAGCTGGCCCTCGGGGCGTGCCGCCGGAGGGACGCGGGGTTCCCGACTCGGGGCGTGTGGGAGCGGGCTCAGAGCCGGTGGTCCGCGAGGAAGCGGTCGAGGACCGCGGCAACGCCGCCGCCGAGGTCGTCGAAGTTGTAGCCGACCGCCACGATCGGCTGGGGAACGTGCACGAGTCGACTCAGGTCGACGGGGCTCCCGTCGAGGACGAGCTCCGCCTCCGACCGGCGAATCGTCTCCTCGAGGTCGCGGACCTGCGCCGCGCCGTAGCCCATCGCGGGGAGGATCCGCCTCAGGTGGGGGTACTCGTGGTAGACCTCGGCGAGGCTCCCGACCGCCGACTGCTGGGCGTCCACGACCACGGCGCCGTGGGCCTCGGCGACCAGCATCGCGGCCCCAAACGCCATTCCGCCGTGGGTGAGCGTGGGACCGTCCTCGACGACCAAGACGCGTCGCCCGCGCAGGCGCTCCGGGTCCGCGACCGACAGGCTGAGCCCGGCCTTGAGGAGGAGCGCTTTCGGATTCGCGCGAGCCGCGCTCTCCTCGACCTCGCGCACGCCTTCGGGGGGAGCCGAGTCGGTCTTGCTAATGACGATCACGTCCGCCTTGCGGAAGTTCGCCTCGCCCGGATGGTAGGAGAGCTCGTGGCCCGCGCGGTGCGGGTCGGCGACCACGAGGTGAAGGTCGGGCGCGTAGAACGGGAGGTCGTTGTTGCCGCCGTCCCAGAGAACGACGTCCGCTTCGCGCTCGGCCGCCCGGAGGATCGGCTCGTAGTCGACCCCCGCGAAAACGACCGCCCCCTCGCGCAAGTGCGGTTCGTACTCCTCTCGCTCCTCGATCGTGCAGTTCGCGCGGTCGAGGTCGGCCAGCGTCGCGAACCGCTGGACCGCCTGGGCCTCGAGGTCGCCGTACGGCATCGGGTGACGGACGATCGCCACGCGACGGCCGTGGGCGCGCAGGTAGCGGGAGACGTAGCGCGTCAGCGGGCTCTTGCCCGCCCCCGTGCGGACCGCGCAGATGCTGACGACCGGCTTCGACGACCGGAGCTCGGTCTCTCGCGGGCCGGGAAGGACAAAGCTCGCGCCGGCCGCGAGCGCGATCGACGCCTTGTGCATGACCTCGAGATGCGGAAGGTCGGAGTACGACAGGACGACGAGGTCGATCCCCTCGCGCCGGACGAGGTCGGGGAGGTCCCGTTCCGGGACGATCGGGATCCCGTTCGGGTATTCCGGTCCCGCCAACGACGGCGGGTACGCCCGTCCGGAGATATTCGGGATCTGGGCCGCCGTGAATGCGACCACCTCGTAGGCCGATTTTCCGCGGTAGAGAACGTTGAAATTGTGGAAGTCCCGGCCCGCCGCCCCCATGATCACCACGCGCGGCCGCTGCATGGAAGGCGACGGGGCCGGACGGGAGATAAAGTCCACGGTTCGCTCGAGGAAACCGGGGACCCGCGAACTCCCCTCCGCGCCGGTCCGAAGCGCGATGAGCGAGTCGACCCGGTTACCGCGCGACGTCCCTGCGGGCGCGTTCGGTCAGGACTCCGACCGGGAAGAGGAGGATCCGGTTCTGATCCGCGGAACCGATCGCGTCGACCTCCTTGAGGATCCGCACGGCCTCCTCGCCGCTCGCGCTCAGGCGATAATTCTCGCCCGCGTGGGCGATCAGGCCGTCCTCCTGGAGAGTCCGCAGGTGGAAGGAGAGCTTGGGGGAATCGTCGATCCCGGCCGCCTTCATCACCTCGGTAAACGACGTGGGCCCTTCCTCGAGGCGACGGAGGATGAGCCGGCGAAGGGGGTTCGCGAGCGCCCCGAGAGTCCCGTGGACTCGAGCCGCCGAGACCGCGGTCCGGATCATCGTGACCGACTGCTCGGGGAGCGTGGTCGGGTCGAAACCGATGCCGATCGGCCCCTTCCCTTCGATCTTGCCGACCGCGTCGCCGAGGATCTGAGCGATCTCTTCCGCCCGGTGGGCGAGGAAAAGGCGCTCGATCCCCGCGACGACCACGGCGGGGCGCGAATGCGATTCGACGAACGTCGTGATGGTCTCCCGGAATCCGACCGACGACTCCGAGATCGGGAGGTCGATCACCGTCACGCCCGGGATCGGGCGTTTCGGGGTCGCCCCGAGGAGGAGCACCTCGCGCTTCTCCTTCGCCCACCGCTCGGCGAGCCGGACGGGATCCCGTTCGTCGAAGTCTCCGCGCGAGAAAGCGCGCTCCTCCTGGATGAGGTCGATGATCCGCTGCACGTGCTCCGACCGGAACGGCTTGCGGAGGTAGTCGAAGGCGCCGAGCTTCATCGCCTCGACCGCGGTCTCGACCGTCGCGTACCCCGTGATCATGACGACAAAGACCCGAGGCCAACGCTCGCGGACCTGGCGCAAGAGTTCGATGCCGCTCATCCGGGGCATCCGGACGTCCGAGAAGATCGCGTCGAACTCGGCGATCGTGAGCGCCTCGAGCGCCTTCGCCGCGGAGTTCACGCTCTCGACCTGGTGACCCCAGTCGCTGAGCAGCGTCGAGAGCTCCTCGCGAAAGACCGTGTCGTCGTCGATCACGAGAAGTCGCATGCGCCGACACCGGCCGAGGAAGTCATAACCTTCGCTCCCGGACGGCCCGAGTCCGCGAGCCGCCGGCGCCCGTCCCGGCGCTCGGCGGGTCGCCTACGCCATCGAGGGAGAGAACGGGCCCGGGACGGCAGGGAGGCGCGGAAGACGGACCTCGAACGTCGTCGCGCGGCCGGGCGTCGACTCGACCTCGATCGTCCCGCCGTGGGACCGGACGATCCCGTGGCAGATCGCGAGCCCGAGGCCGGTCCCCTTCCCCTCGGGCTTGGTGGTGAAGAACGGCTCGAACAGGTGCGCTCGGACCTCCGGAGGAATCCCCGGGCCGTTGTCCGTCACGCGGATGCGGGCCCACTCGTCGGTCGCCGAGACATCGACCTCGAGACGACCGCGGCCGTCGACCGCGTCGTAGGCGTTGTTGACGAGGTTCGTGATCACCTGGCCGATCTGGTCGCGGTCGGCCCGGATGACGACCGGGTCCGTCGGGACCCGGACCTCGACCTCGACGTCGGCGTTCTGCTTGCCGCGCAGGAAGCTCACCGATCTTGTGACGAGGGCCCCGAGGTCAACTTCGCCGACCTTGGTCTCGGGCCGGCGGGCGAAGTCGAGGAGGCCTCGAACGATCCGCGCGGCCGACTCGGTCTGGTGGAGAAGGGAGTCGATGCGTCCGTGGGTCCAGGGGTCGGTGGCCCGCCGCCGGATCGACTCCGCGATGAGCGTGATGTTCGCGAGCGGGGTATTGATCTCGTGCGCCACGCCCGCGGCGAGCTGGCCGAGGGAGGCGAGTCGCTCCGAGTGCATCGCGCCGCGCTCCCACGCCTTGCGCTCCGTCAGGTCGACCGCCACACCGAGGAAGTGCGTGATCGAGCCGTCCGGCGCCCGGATCGCGGTGATCGCGAGGAGGACGGGATGCTCGTTGCCGCGTCGGTCGCGGTTGACGAGTTCCCCCGACCATGCCCCGACGTTCGGGTCGAGGAGCAGCTTCCACATCTGATCGTACGTCGCGAGGTTGGTCCGGCCGCTCGAGACGACGTTCGGCCTCCGCCCGATGAGCTCCTCCCGCGAGAAGCCGTAGATCCGTTCGAACGCCGGGTTCACATCCACGATGTACCCGTCGCGGTCGGTGAGCTCCATCGCGTTGGTCGAGTGGAGGAACGCCTCGTAGAACAGCCGCGCCGCTTCGGGGCTGTCGCGATGGGCTCCCGTCCGGTCGTTGATCATCACGAGCACACCGACCGCGGTCCCCGGCGTCGATTGGGGGAGGATCTCGACGTCGACCAGGTGCCGACGGTCCCGGGCCGCGGGCTCGAGGACCGCGCGGGAGACCGAGAGCCGTGTTCCTTCCGCCTGCACGCGGGCGCGGGCGGATTCGAGCCAGGCGCTCGCCGGCGACAGGAGATCCGCGAGCGGTCGTTCGACCGGGTCCCCCGAGATTCCGAGGAGCTCGCGTGCGAGAGCGTTCGACCGGCCCACGCGGCCGTCCGGGCCGAGCAGGAGGGCCGCGGTGGGGCCTTCGCCGAAGGTGTCGTCGAACCAATCGTGGGCGGACATGGGCCGTTCGCCCGACGAAGAGACGGACGGACTTGAGGTTCCCGGGCCGGCCCGCCCGAGGGGTCAAACCAGCTCCACGGGGGGACGAATACCCGGCCCGAAGTACGTCCCTTGATGTTGGTCCCGACCGCGCTCGTCGTCCGCGAGACCCCGAGCCTCGCCGACTCCGTACAATTGTTCCTCGATACCCTCGGCTTCCGAGTCGTGACCGCCGGCGGGCCGTCCGACGCCGCTCTCCGTCTCTCCGACGCCGCCCAGGACCCGGTCGACCTGATCGTCGTCGCCTGCAACCGGGCCCGATCCGAACTCCTTGAGGCGTACCCCGGGGCGCTCCCGGACGACGCCCGTCGCCTACCGGTGATCGTGGTCGGGGACCCGTTCATCGAGACGAGGCGCGCCTGGCCACCGAACGTGAAGTGGCTCCCCCTCCCGCTCGAGACGAACGTCCTGGCCCGCCTCCTCGACGAATTCACCTCGTCGGTCGTCTCCGAAGGACCCGCCCCGAACGTCGGCGAGGCGTGAGCAACGTCGGGACCGTTCACCCGGCGACCGGCGGTGCGTCCCCTTCTTGAACCTGAGGTCAAGCCTCGTTGACCTTCCCGCTCGCGGTGAGGCCTCAATCCCCCCCGTCCGGGGGTGGGCGCGGAGGGGCCGGGGCCTTCCCGCGGAGGAACGACGGCACGAGCGCGATGAGGCAAAGGACCGCGGAGACGAGGAAGATCAGGTGGATCGCGTCGAGGAACCCGGCGGCCGACGGGAACGGCGTCCCGGCTCTCGCGGTCCCCAGGAAGATCGCCTGGATCGCGGAACGCGGGAGCACCGAACTCATCACGACGAGCGTGATCCCAAGGCTGATCGTCGCGCCGCTATTGATGAACGTAGTTCCGACCCCCGACGCCACGCCGCGACGGGCCGGCGGCACGGCCGTCATCATCGCCGCGCGGTTCGGGGAGGCGAAGAGCCCCATCCCGGCGCCGACCAGAACGAGGGGGGGCGTGAGGGCGAGGAAGGAGTCGCTCGGCCCGATCGTCGCGAGCCAGAGGAATCCGGCGGCGCTCGCGATGAGGCCGACGACCAAGAACGGCCGAGGGCCGTATCGGTCGGAGAGCCAGCCGCTCAACGGACCGAGAGTGGCGAGGGACGCCGAGACGGGGATGAGGAAGAGACCGGCCGTGAATGGGCTGAGGAACCGCGGGGGTCCCTGGAGGTAGAAGACGAGGATGAAGGTGAACGCTCCGCGGGCGAGAGCGTTCAGCAGCATCGCCGTCGCGGAGGCGCTGAACTCCCGACTGCGGAACAGCGAGAGGTCGAGCATCGGCGAGCGCTCTCGGGACTCGACGTACAGGAACGCGCCGAGAAGGACGACCCCGACGACGATCGCCGCGGCGGCGTCGGTCGCGGTCCACTGACCGAGCGCTCCGAGAGTGATGCCGACGAGGGCGATCGTGAGCGCGGCCGCGAACAAGACGTTCCCGAACCAGTCGATCCGCGGCGCCGACTCCGGTCGGACGAGTTCCCGGAGGTCGAAACGCGCGCGCAGCGTGGCGACGATCCCGATCGGAACGTTCACGAAGAAGATCCAGCGCCAGCCAATCGTTGAGGTGATGATCCCCCCGAGGACGAGCCCCGCGACCGCTCCGACGACGATCGACACTTGGTTCACGCCGAGCGCCCGTCCGCGCTCGTTGGGCGGGAACGCATCGGTGATGATCGCCGCCGAGTTCGAGAACAGGAAGCCGGCGCCGACCGCCTGAACGAGCCGGAAGAGGACCAGCTCGAGCCCCGTCTCGGAGAACCCGCACAACAACGAACCGACCGTGAAGATCGCGAACCCGAGCACGTAGAGGCGCACGCGTCCGAAGAGGTCGGAAAGACGGCCGAAGTTGAGCAGGACCACGGCGGTCAGGAGCGAATAGCCGAGCAGGATCCACAGAAGCAGGGTCGCGCTCGTGTCGGCGAGCTCGCGCCCGATCGTCGGGAGCGAGATGAGCACGATGTTCGCGTCGATGGCGGACATCAGCGTCGCGACGGTCGTGTTGGAGAGCACGCGCCATTTGTACTGCATCAGGGGTCCCCCCGGTTCGGGTCGAGCGCCCTTCGGCCCACGACGCGGGCGCGGGCGGGCCCGGCCCGAGGCGAGAACGGTCGCATGGCCCCCGGTCCGAGATTCCCTCGCCTTCAGCCGAGCGGGGTCAGGTTCGACTGGTAGCCCGCGATCCCGGAGGTGAGCTTGTCGACGTACTGACGGAAGATCGCGAGGACATTCTTCGCGGTGATCACGCCGAGGACCTGGCTCTCGGTCCGTACGACCATCCGGCGGACACCGAGCGCCGACATCGTCGTCACGACCTCATCGGTCGGAGTGTCGGGGCTACAGGCGTGGACCGTGGGGGAGGCGAGGTCGCGGAGCCGGACGGACGACGGGTCGACCCCCGCCGCGACGACCTTCTCGAGGAAGTCCCATTCCGTCACGATCCCGGCGATGGCGCTCGGGTCCCCCCGAGTGACGATGGCGTACCCCTTCCGGCGCGCGACCATCGACCGAGCGCACGAGAGCGCATCGGCCTCCTCATCGATCGCCAGTACGTCCGTGTCCATGATGTCCTTCGCCCGGAGCACCATGGCCGGGCGAGCGGCCCCCGGGTTATGAGGGTGCGGACGGCGACCGGGGTCCAGCGAGACCGTTAAGGGCGCGTTTCGGTCGGTCGAGCGAGGATGACCCCCGGACGCCAAAACCCGGCGCGGACCGACGACCCCGGTCCCCTCCGGCTCGATACCCAACTGCTCGACGGCTTCACGTTCGGGTGCCGTCCGGACTGCGGACTCTGCTGCTACGCCGAGCCGAGGGTCGAGACGGGGGAGGTCGCGGGGCTGCTCGAGATCGTTCCCGAGGCGGAGATCCGACGCGTGGGCCGAGAGGCGTTCGTCGCATCGCGGAGCGACGGGGGCGCCTGCCAGTTCCTCGTCGGGAACCGGTGTCGGGTGCACGGACGCCGTCCTCACCCGTGCCGCGAGTATCCCCTCACCGTCCACCTCGGCCGCCGGCTCCAGGCTACGGTCGTCCTCTCCTGCCCGGGGATCGACCCGGCGGGGATCCTCGCTCGGGCGGGGCGAACTCCACCCCCCGCTCCCCGCGGCCTCGAGACCGAACTCGCCGCGGTGGCGGAGCGGCTCGGCCCGTCGACCCGGCGACGCCTCGACGCGACCCGGCGGCGAGGCGAGAAGGTCGAGCGAGCGCTCTCGGATCAGGGTCGGTGGGAGGACGACGCGGAGGTCCGACGTCGGCTCCGGGGGCGCCTTCCCGGACCCGATCCCAGCGACTTCCCGACGGAGGATCCCCCGGACCGCCAGGACGGCCTCGAACGGTTGCCGCTCTTCTGGGACGGGCGGACGGGACCGGTCGGACTCGCTCGGGGCCTCGGGGGCTGGGAGGCGCTCGAGTTCGTTCCAGAGGGAGGCGCTCGCTCGCTGGGCGTCTTCCCGCCTCCCGAACGGCCGCCGGTTCTCGACCGGGCCGCCCACGAACTCCTCACGGCGTACCTCGCGTACTGGCTCGAACGGGACGCCTTCCTTGCCGCCGTCCACGTCGGGATGCTCGGCTCCGACGAAGGCTCGGTCTCCGCTTGGGTCGCGGAGGAGCTCCGGGTCGTCGCGGCCGAGACCCTCTCGCGAGCGTCCGTCCGTGCGAAGCTGCGGTCGGGACCCGTGGACGTCCTCGACGCGGACCTCGTGAGGGACGGTATCCGCGCGGTCGATCAGGACTGGCTCGACCGGCCGACCTGGGGTGAGCGACTTTAGCCTCGAGGGCGCGCGGTCGGTGGCGAACGGTTTCCCGAGGTCTCCGAGGTAGGGGAATCGGGAAACGCCTCGACCCCCGACTCCACCGAACGCGCCGTCCGATCGCGTCGCCTCGGATCGTTCTCCGCTGTCCCGGCCGCTCGGCGCCCCCAGATCTGGCGCGGAGTCGGCGAGACCCCCGGACGACCGGTGCGGTCGGGGCATGGCGGCTCTCGGCGGCGGGGCGTCGAGGTCCCGACCAAATGACCTCGGGGGCCCGGGGGGCGTACGTTCGGCGGAGCGGCTCTCGCCGACCGACGTCACGCTCGAGACGGGACGGTGCGTCGGCCGACCGGGTCGCCCGGTCTCGATCCCGGGCGAAGGGCGGCCGAGAGCGGGTCCGATAGGATCGGTCTTGGGTCGCGGCACTCCGGCTCCGCGACCGGAGCGGCCCGTTCTCTCCGCCACGAGGCGGCCGGGCACCTCGCGATGCGACTCTTCCGCTCCCCCGCCGCTTCCGCTCCCCCGCCGTCGAGCGGGCCGGGAGCTCGCTTCCGGCGTTCCACCGTATGGGGTTCGTCACGGAGGGCCGGCAGCGTCCCGCCGCCTTGGAGCGAGACCGGGCCCGGTCCGCCGTCGGCGATCAGTTCGGTCGGGGAAGCGGAACGCCCAGCTCCGACTCGAGCACTCCGACGAGCTTCTCCTCGTCCTCCGGTCGCCATCGGCACGGGGCCGGTCCCGGATGCTCGCCCCAGGTCCGAGGAGCGGTCGAGCCGAGGGCGGCGCGAAACTCCTCCCTCCACCGCAGCGGCAACTCCGCCGAATCGTCCGGAACGTCGACCCGTGCCAGGATCGACCCCGCCCGTGCGAGGACGCGGCTGACGGAGTCGGCCCGGTAACCGCCACCCCCGGTGACGAGCAGTCGGCCGCGCGTCAGCTCCCTCGCGAGAGCGAGGACCGTGCGGTCGATCTCCGCGTACGCCGCGGGCGTGTACTGCAACTGGGCGAGCGCGTCCCCGACGTGGCCGTCGACCCCATGCTGGACGACGATCACGTCGGGGCGAAACGACCGAAGGAGCGGGGGAACGATCCGATGAAAGAGGGGCCGAAGCGCCCCGTCGCCTGCGCCCGGCGGGAGAGGCACGTTCACCTTCAGTCCCGCACCGTCCCGGCGGCCGCACTCCGTCGGGAACCCGGTCCCCGGGAAGAGGGTCCGCCCGTCCTGATGGAAATCGATATCGAGCACGCGGCCCGACTCGTAGAACCCGTACATCACCCCGTCCCCGTGGTGGGCGTCGATGTCGAGGTACGCGACCTTCCGGTGCTCGCCGACCGCCCGGGCGACGGCGACCGCCACATCGTTGAAGATGCAGAACCCGCTCGCTCGGTCGGGGTGGGCGTGGTGGAGACCGCCCGCCGGGTGGAACGCGGGACGCGCCGACTCGAGCGTGGTCTCGAGCCCCCGGTCGGCCCCGGCGACGATTCGGGCCGATGCCTCGTAACAACCCGGGAACCCGGGGGTGTCGCCCCCGTCGAGGAGCACCGTTCCGCGGGCCCCACCGGCCACCCGGACCTGGGCGAGATACTCCGGCCGGTGGAACCGCTCGAGGCTCGTCCGCTCCGCCGGCGGCACCGAGCGCAGCCACTCGATCGGACCCGGGTCGTCCGGTGGGACGACCGTTTCGAGAAGCCGCACCGCGAGCTCCCGACTCCGCTCCGAGAACGGATGACCGGGGCCGAAGTCGTAGTCGCGGAACCTCTCGTCCCACACCACGGAGAGCTGGGGGGCCGAGGTCACGCGAGCTCCCCGGGCGCTCGCCGCGCGAGGACCCCCACGGGCGCGCGCGCTCGAGAGCGCGGCCGGTCCCGGCGCCCGGCGTCCCGCGGCGCTCGCATCTGGGCGAGGGAGACCGGCGGCGGGATAAGCCAATCCCATCCGGGCCGCCATCATTATCTGCCCCGCGAGGTCGCGAGGTCGGGGCCACCGATGGGTATCGAGGACGAAGTCTCGCCGAACGCGGTCAAGGTGTACAAGGCGATGAAGGACATCGCGATGCTCTCCGAAGAGAAGATGGGCACCGCCGAGCGCATCACCCAGTCGGCCCACTTGCCGAAGACGATGGTCATGAATGCCCTCCAGGAGCTCCAGACGAAGGGCTGGGCCCGTCGCAAGGTCCGCGAGAAGGCCGCCGGCTACTACCTCGTAAAGTGAGGGGCCCGCCGGCCGCGGCGCGCTACTCCGTCTTCGTGGCCGGGGTACCGGGGCGGTTCCAGACCTTCTCGACCAGGCGGCTCGTGGAGCGGAGCGTCACCTCGGTCACCGAGCTCACGCGGGCGACCTGGGCACGCGACCGGTGTTCGCCGTTCTCCTCGGCCGCGAGGTAGATCAATGCGGCCACGAGGCCGTGCGGGCTCAGCCCGGAAAGCTCGGGGTCGTCCCGCGCCTGGTCGAGCATCGCTTCGACCGTCGAACGGACCCGCGGCGAGAGCGCGAGCTCCTGGGCGTACCGAGTCAGGAACGCCTTCGTCCCGATCCCCGGAATCGCGAGGCCGCTTCCTCGCTGGATGACCTTGAACGTGCGGCCGACCTCCGAGCGTTTCGCGCCGACAGCGTTCGCCACTTCACCGAGGGTGCGCGGCAGGGAGAACCGCCGGCACGCGGCGTAGAGGCAGGCGCCGACGCTCGACGGTAGGCTGCGTCCGCGGAAGAGGCCCCGAAGCCGCGCCTCGCGGTAGACGACCTCCGCCTCGGCGAGGACGACACCGGGGAGGCCGATCGACTCGCCGGCGACTTGGATCTCCCCCCGCGCCGGGGTTCGGTCGAGCGGGCCGTCGACGGCCCGCGCGGTCTGGCGCTGCATGACGCGCTTCAAGTGCTGGAACTCGTAGCGACGGTGCCAGTCGAGGCGCTTTCCCTGGCCGTCACGGGTCAACGAGAGCGTCGATCCGAGGGAGCGACGGGTCCCGCCGGGCCGGACGAACGGACCGATGCCTCGGCCCGAGCCCTCATTACCGGTGCTGTCGGGAACCGGCGGAGGGCTGGCGACGATCGCCCGGTCGTCGAACACGAGGCCGCACTCCGCGCAGTGGGTCTCGAGGAGCGCCGGGTCCACGATTCGGTGAGTACTGCGACACATCGGACAGGCGGGTGCGGCGGGGCCCGGCCGAACGGGCACCGGTTCTCCCTGGGTCACGGTCGGATGGCCTAGGGCCGTAGGGTATTTACTCATTTTACCCTGCGAGCCGCTTTCCGTCGGCGTACGAAGCGGCCGCCTCCGAACGGGAGAACCCCGGGGGAAGCTTCCTCCCGGGCGGCCGTCCGGTTCAACGCGGGACGGACCCTGGGCCGGGCCGAAAGGCGCGGCGAGCGACCCGGCCCGGAACGGAACGGAGCGTCCCGCTCCAGCCTCGCGATCTCCGACCGAGACCGTCGGGACACTCGAAAACGGGCTCCCCGCCGGGGAAGGCTATTTCCCGAGTCCGACCTATGGTACGCTCGTGCGAACGGGCCTCGTCGCCGCGGGGATCGTCATCGCGGTCGTCGGCGCCGGCCTGTTGGTCTCGCTCTTCTACCTTCCGCCGGTCCCGACGAACATCCGGACCGCCTCGGTCGCGATCACGGACCTTGGGCCCGGCACCACGCGCAGTTGGGTCATTCCCGAGGCGGCGGCGCCGTCGGGGCAGCTGACGCTCACCTGGACCGCCTCGACGGCCGTGGGGGTGTCGCTCTGGAACACCGCTCGCTGTCCGGTCGGGGGAGGGATCTGCCCGATCGGGGCGGCCATCACGGGGTGGAACGCGAACGTGAGCGGCAGCTGGGCCTACACCGGCGACGTCCATGCGACCTACCTGCTCTCGGTCACCAACCCCGCGTCCACGCCGCAGTCGTTCACGGGCGTGCTGACGGAGACCTACCAGGTCCCGACTCCCAGCCAGGCGATCCCGGCGTGGGCGCTCATCTCGGTCGGGGGGCTGGTCCTGGTCGGGATCGGGGGGATCGCGGTCTTCCTCGGGTTGTTCCTCGGGTCGGGAGTCTACCGGCCTCCGCCGACCGAGGGAGATCCTCTCGACCCCGAGTTCGCGGAGCTTTCCGACGAAAATCGACCGGGCGGGCGCGGTTCCCGCACGTTCTAGCGGATGGCGACGGCGCATTCCGCGGGGCGCCTCACTGACCCCAGAACGGGTGGGCCGCCCGGTGGATCCGAACGACCTCTTCGAGGATCTCGCTCTCGCGCGCCGAGAGGGTCCGGCCCTTCAGCGTTCGAGCGACCGACTCGGGAAGGCTCACGAGCAGCTGGTCCCCCTCCTTGAGGTTCCGGCCGACGACCGCGCCGTCGATCGACGCCGCGAGCTCGCTCGACTCCTCGGCCTCGGTGACGCTCTCGTTCTCCCGCTGGAGGCTCTTCAGGACCCCGACCTCAGTCCCGTCGAGGTGGATCAGGCGCACGCCCGGCCTCAACGTACCCCCGAGGACCTTGACCCCCACGATCGCCGGCTTCGAGGCCCGGAAGATGTACCCGCGCATCACCTCGAGCTTCGCCGGATGGACGAGGTCGAGCCGCTCGCGGAGGAGGAGCTCCTTCTGCCGCCCGGCCTGCCAGGTGAGATACTCCTCGATCGCCCGGTACATGACCTCCGAGCGAAAGACCCGGACCGGCCCGCCCTCCCCCTCGGGCTGCGCGTCGGGGAGGACCGGGACGTTGAACGCGAGGACCGCCCGGTGCGTCGGGTCCCTGACCATCGCGATCCGGAGGATAGTCGCGCGACCGACGGGCCCGACGGCCGCTTCGTGAACCGGGATCCCTTTCTCCCGGCACTCGAAGGCGAGCGCCTCGAGGCCGCCCAGGGTATCGGCAAAGATCCCGACGCCGCTCAGCGCAACTTCGGCGACGGGTTGGCTCTCGCGAGCGAGCTCGGAGAGCACGGAATCCCGCTCCTCGGGAGAGGCAACGACCTTGAGGAGCCCCCCCGGCATCGCGTCCTCGACCCCGGGCGCGGAGAGGTAGACCCCTGCCGCCGCCCCGACCCCGTCGACCGACTCGAGCCGGACGTTCTTCGAGCTCGCGTTCTTCGCCGGAAGGGGTCGGTAGATCCCGCGGACGTGCGTCACGAACGGGTCGGTCCGTCCCGTCACGACGATCTCGTTCCCGACCGCGAGATGCCCGCGGTAGACGATCACGCTCCCGACGGGCCCGACCCCCTTCTGGTCGCTGCGTTCGAGGATCGTCGCCTCGCCGCCGTCGC
>VFSW01007786.1_pt1 | contig 15495 bp, 9 predicted proteins | sample 5358111 | NCBI WGS metagenome assembly VFSW01 (sample SAMN11554181, study PRJNA540505) | mine drainage metagenome | isolation source: sediment from site ElyBrook_90M | place: USA: Ely Copper Mine, Vershire, VT | collected 2017
TTATACGCGACCGCCCGTAGCCCCCGCGACAGGTGCTACCCCCGCGGTCCCGGCTACTTCTGCAACGCCTCCAACGAGCGCCACGCCGACGGCCCCGGGGGTGCCTTCGACGCCACCCGCAGGCGGCGCGACCTCGGCTCCGCCTGCGGCGGCGTCCACGCCCACGCCTGCGGGTGCGACGCCTGCGGCTCCCGCAGCGCCTGCTCCCGCTCACTGAATCCTTCGGGCGGCCCCCCTTGCCAACTGTCAGAGGCCAGGGTGGGCCGCTCGGCACGACCGATCCACGCAGTGCCGGACCCCTTGCAGCCGCCGTGCTTTTCGTCGTCGGCATCGTCACCTGGGCGGCGCTTCCCACGCAGCCAGGCTGCTTGCACATAAACCCAGAGTTTTACCCACCAACAACACGGCGGGAACGGAGCGTCCCGACGCTTGCTGTTGGCCCCGCGCCAGACCGCACAGACGTGGGTGTACCCACCCAGGACGCCGGTGCAGACTTTGTTCGCCCGAGCCGTGTTGTTGCACTCGCCGTATGGACGCCGGTGCACCGTGAGCCCCATCGGGACGCTCACAACGCTGGGTATCTACGCGCTGGTTCGATCGTCGACGTGATCGACGGACCGCATGGGCAAGACGGCTGCGTCGTGCACAGAGACCATCCCGAGGGTGGGTGGTACCAGATCTCAGGGGGATATGTGTGTGTGGGTGGAGCGATGGCGGTGCCGTGGCCAACGCGGCGGTTTACACCCCCTGCGCAGCCCGATCTCGATGCCGGGATGCCGTACACCTACGCGATTGAGTATGGCCACGCGGTGATGTACCGCCACCCGCCGTCGAACGCCGAACTCCACGAGGCCGAACCCTGGCGCTACGCTCCGCGAAACACCGACGCGGGAATACTGTCTCTGCACACAGCCGTTGGGGAACAAGGCGACGGTGGCGAAGGGACGGATCCGTCGGTGGAGACTCTGACCCCTGTGCACGATGCTGGACAGACGCACCTCGCGGACCTCGCGGGCGATCGTGGCGGACCGGTCATTCGGCGGATGCTTACGGGAATGTACGTGGCCCTGGATCGTACCGTGAGAGACACTGCCGACGGTGAGCTTTACTGGCGCACCCAGAGCGCGGGCTTTGTGCGCATGGGGGCGCTCTCGCCCCTGCGGTCGTGGCCTACCTTTCGTGGAATGGAGATCACGGCGACCCAGACGCTCCCGGTCGCGTGGATGGTGAGTGAGACCGGGTGGGATTACATGGTCGCACCGTCAGGGCGGTCGGTGTCGTCGCACCGACGGATGCCACGACTGTCCGGTGTAGTTCTCGCGGCAGATCCGCCGATCACACAGGGCGGTCAGACGTACTACCGCACGACGGACGGGCGCGCGGTCAACGGGAGAAACATTCGCCGAGCGACGCTCCGTTCGCCGCCGGACGGCGTGGGTGCCAACGAGCGCTGGATTGACGTCGACCTCGACCAGCAGGTGCTGGTGGCCTACGAAGGTCCGCGGCCTGTCTATGCCACGTTGGTTTCTTCAGGCCGTCGCGACGAGCATCGCCCCGAGCGAAACTTCGAGACGCCCGCCGGGAGCTTTCGCATTCAAAGCAAGCACGTCACGACCACGATGGACGGAGACACCGCAACCGACGGACCGTACAGCATCGAGGATGTCCCGTGGGTGATGTACTTTCAAGGTTCGTACGCTCTCCACGCGGCGTTCTGGCATAACTTTTTTGGTTGGCGGATGTCCCACGGATGCGTAAACCTCGCGCCGGGCGACGCTCGTCGGTTGTTTCTCTGGGCCGAACCGGCTCTCCCCGCGGGCTGGCATGGCGTCTTTGCCAACGACCAGCATCCAGGCTCGCGCGTCGAGCTACGACACTCCCTCGCGGACGTACCCGAAGAAGGCCGTCCAGCGGGCGCCGCGCACGCCGTCCCCGAGAGCGCGCGGTAAATCCCGCCCAGGGACATCACCAAAGATCCGCGATGCGTCCAAGCCAGCCGTAGCGGCCGTAGAGCACTCCCAACGCCGTCCGTGCGAGACGGTATCGTCCGGAGGAGTGCGTGAGCCCACGCGCTCGAGCGGCCAGCGGCGTGTTGCGGTCAAACACCCTCTGGGTTCTGCACATCGCCCGTAGCGCCTCGCGTGGGTCGTCTGCGTCGCGCCAGACCCATCCGTTGATTCGTACGGTACCCGCAACGAGGCGGTCAGCAAGAGATTGCGCCCGGGCAACGTCTCGGCCAAAGACGCACGCCGCCGAAAAGGTCTCCAACGCGTTGACTTCGGCAACCGCATCGTCGTCCGACGCAAAAGGAACCACCGTCACCCGCGGCGTCACGGCGGCCACCCGTGCGGCGATGGCGCGATACACGGCGTTGTGGGCGTAAACCCGTTCCGTCGACCCCGGAGATCCCTGTGGCTGGGTGGACGCACTCGCGATGACGGCTTCGACGGTGAGGTCCAGGTTACAGTCATCCCGCGCGATCACCGGGGTACTGCCCACGAGATGCAACACGCACGGGGTCAGTCGTCGGCCACAGAGCGCCGCCACCCGCCGCGCATCGGATTCTGATCCCGAAAACACGACGCAGCCAACGCCAGCATCGAGAAGCGCTTCGTCGATGTCGTCATCGCCCACAACCCTGGCCACGAGGTCTTTGGGAAAACCCGCCCCGCGAAGAATCGTGATCGCCATCACAGCCGCACAGGGCTCCGCAGAAGACACCTTGAGGACAACACCGTTGCCGGCAAGCAACGCGTCCAACACCGGGATCCAGACGCCCGCAAAGGGATCCCGCGAACACCCCAGCACCGCGACGATGCCGACAGGCGCAAAGCGAACGATGCCACCGCCGTGCGACAGCAGATCCGGCGGGATCCTCCGGTCGGAGAGGGTATCTTCGGCCATGCGGGCGGCGCGGTGACCGCGGTGGGCGACCGCGGCGACGTCATGGACGAGGGTCTCGTATGGACTGCCCGATGTCTCCGCCATAATGCCGTCCACGAGTTTGTCAGCGTTTGCGACCATGGCCTCCAACGCTGAAACAACGTACGCCGCGCGGCTGGCAACAGTCCGCGCCGCCCAGTCGCGCTGCACAATCCCTATGCGGGAGACCAGGTCTCCGACGGTGCCTGTCGATGCTGCGAGCGTGGCGTCCGTCCCAGATTCGGAGGGCAATGGGGTGACCGCAACCTTCATGCAGCGTCTCGAGTCTGTCAGGAGCCCCAGAGAATCGCCCGTACCGGACGATTCTGCACGTCGGGATGGTACACGCTAGGCCAGACGGGAGATCACCGCGCGGGTGAAGTCTTCTGTCGTGGAGTTTCCGTCCAGGTCCGAGGTCCGCGTGTCGGTGTGGGCGTAGACCCCGGCCACGGCGGCCTCGATCTTTCGGGCAGCCTCACGTTCGCCCATGTACGTCAGCATCAGCGCCGCTGAAAGAATCACCGCCGTAGGATTCGCGAGGTTCTTGCCCGCAAGATCCGGCGCGCTGCCGTGGACGGCTTCAAACACCGCGCAGGTGTCTCCGATGTTTGCGCCTGGGACAACCCCCAGCCCCCCCACGAGCCCCGCGGCAAGGTCCGACAAGATGTCTCCGTAGAGATTGTCCGTCACGATCACGTCGTACCGCGACGGGTCCCGCACAAGTTGCATCGAGCACGCGCTGACAATCGCCTCTTGTGTGTCAATCTCCGGAAAGCGCTTGGACATCCGTCGGCACACGTCTAGAAACATCCCGTCCGTGAGCTTCATGATGTTTGCTTTGTGCACCACGGTCACCCGCCGGCGGTGGTGTGCCCGCGCGTGGCGAAACGCAAACTCCGAGATCCTGTGGCACGCCCGCTCGGTGACCACTTTCACACTCTCGGCGACGCCCGGCGCCACGATGTGCTCAATCCCCGAGTACAACCCTTCGGTGCTCTCCCGCACGATCACCAGGTCGACGCCCTCGTACCGTGACGGCACGCCCGGAATCGATCGCACGGGGCGCACGCAGGCGTACAAGTCCAGCGCCCTTCGGAGGGTGACGTTGACGCTCCGAAAGCCCCCGCCGATGGGCGTGCCCACGGGTCCCTTGAGGGCGATCCGTGTCCGTTGCACGGCTTGGACGACTTCGTCCGGGCAAGGATTCCCCTGGGACTCGGCCACGGCCGCGCCTGCGTCGTAGCGCTCCCAGTGTACCTTGACACCCGCCGCGGAGACTACGTCACACGCCGCGCGGGTGACCTCCGGGCCAATGCCGTCACCTGGGATCAACGTCACCGTGTAGTCCATCGCCTCGAACCCTCCTCGTCACCCCCTGTGGCCTGGCACTTCCTAGAGCCCTCGTGCGTACAACCCATCGGCCACGGCGACAAGAACCTGACAACACACTGGGGACCCCGGGCACACAGAGATGACTCTGGTCGCGTCATGCCACGCGATTGTTCTACCTTTGTCGATGGGGCCCCAACGGCCCGTGGATTGCTTGTAGGCTCGCTGGCGAGGCGGACCCTCACCGTGCCCCGTGGATGGGTGCGGGGGGGTGCGGGCGCGAGGGCAGGCCGCGCGCGGGTGAGCCCTGGCGACCCCGGGGCCGGCGCGCGCGCCGACGGAGGGGACAGCGCTGTGGGAGCAAGGGACGCGGGCGACACGGGCGTTGACATCCCTTACTTTGACACCAACGTCTACGACGTCTACCGCGGGAATCCCTGTCCCGGCACGCCGCCTCCGCCCGTGCGGATGTACACCTGCGACCCTTTGAACACCAGTTCGTGCCCCGCGGGACAGAGTTGCTACCCGTCCATTGACTATCCCACCATGGTCTGTGGCGTCGAGACCTACCGCACCGATTGCTTTCCCGCCGGGACCTCCGGGCAGGATACTTTCTGCATGTTCGGGACACAGTGCCGCGTGGGCTTTTCGTGTTTTGTCACCGGCGCGATGAACCGCTGCCTGCGTCTGTGCCGTCTCGATGGCAGACCCCCGCAGTGCGACAACGGCACGGTGTGTGAAATCTCGGACATCCCAGACTTTGGAGCCTGTCAGTGATGTCGCGGTGGTCACACCCGTGGGTGTGTGTCCTCGGGGTGTACACTGTGCTTTCCGTCGGCTGTGGCGCCCGCTCGGGTCTGCGAGACATGGACGCCGGCCCAGGGTGGGAGTGTCTCACCAACGCCGAATGCAGCGATGGGGTGTATTGCAACGGCGTCGAAACCTGCATCGAAGGTCGGTGTGCCCCGGGAGCACCCGTGGTGTGCATGTCCACGGATCCGTGTTCGACCGGAGCGTGCGACGAGAGCACCCGGGCGTGTGTGTACACACCCGTGACGCCGGACGCGGACGGCGACGGGTACAGGGCGCCACTGCCAGGATTTCCCCCGGGTGCGCCAGGGTCGTGCGGCAACGACTGCAACGACCACGATCCGAACATCCACCCGGGTGCGCGGGAAATCTGCAACGGGATCGACGACAACTGCGACGGAATCATAGACAACAACGCCACGCTCACCCCGTCGGGAATGGACGTGCAAGTGAGTACATCGTCTATCGAACCGTCCGAGCCCGGTGGACTTGCGTACTCAGGCGAGAGTTACCTCGCGAGTTACGCTGGGTACGAAGACAGCAAGTCGCATGTGTACACGGCCACGCTCGACCGGATGGGCGCGGGCGTCGGGATGCCATCACAGGTACGTCTCACCCAGCCTCCTGCCGATGCCTTTGGCGCCGACGCCGTGTGGAACGGTACAGAATACGGTGTCGTGTGGGACGATCGCCGGGATCCTGGCGGCGGCTACGAGATTTACTTCAACCGCTTGGACCCCTCGGGACAAAGGCTCGGGCCGGATCTCAGGGTGACGTACGCGCCTGGCTTTTCGCTCAACCCAACGGTGGACTGGACCGGCAGCGAGTGGGTGATCGCCTGGCAGGACGAGCGGAACGAAATCGGCTCGGGGTCTTACCAGATCTTTCTCCAGAGGTTGGACGCCGAGGGGCGGTTGATCCTGCCCAATCAGTTGTTTACCCATGGACGGGTGGACGACGAGTCGCCGGTGATCGCCGCAGGCCCAGAGGGACTTGGCATGGTCTGGATGAGTCTACGAAGCGGCGGGCGGGCCGTGTGGTTCTCGGCGATGGACAACACGTTCAACCGCTTGCTCCCAGACCAGTTGATCTCGCCCGCGGGACAAGAATCCGTCGGGGCCAACCTTGTGTGGAACCACGACCGTTGGACCATCGCCTGGTACGACGACGGAGACAGTTCTCCCGACCACGAAGTCTGGGCCGCCACCCGCGACGCCGGCGGCGTGCTCCGCACCGCCCCCGTGCGCGTATCCATGAACCCTAATTACTCCCGCTACCCGACGATGTACCCCATGGGAGATCGCCTCGCCGTCGTCTGGGCCGACGACCGCATCGACGGTGCGTACAAAATCTTTTACCGCATGGTGTCCCGCGATCTCGTCCCGTTGACCCCGGAGACCCCCGTCACCATGGCACCGGGTGGGAGTGTGTATCCAACAATCTCCAGGGGACCCGCGGGAGACGTGGGGATTCTTTTTCGTGACCAGCGCATGGGCCCGATCCAGACCTGGTTCACACGACTCGTGTGCGCGATTCCCGTACAACCCTGAGGGCGGTCAAGTGCCCCGCGCGACAGACTTCGCGTGGACTCTTGCCGCCTCCCACCGCGCGCGGTCGTCCGTGAGGGCCGCAAGGTAATCAATCACCACGGGCGGCGGGGATACACCGTCTCCCGGTGGATTGCCCAGCGCGTCTGCAAACGCCCGTCGGTCTTGGAGAGACAACGGAAATGGCTCCGGGATTTCTCTCGCGGCGCGGGCGATGGGGGCCAACGAAGCGCCCGGGACGTGTCCACGGCGTACGAGATCTCCCGCAGAGGCTGCCAGGTCGGCGATCGAAAAGTCATTCTCGATGGCCAACACCGCGGCGAGCCGCACGGCCGCCGCGGGAGAAAGTACCCCGTCGTGCGAGAGCACCACTGCCGACTGAAAATAGTTATACACGGGGACAACCCGCGGGCCGTACCGCCGAAAAAAGTCAGGCTCGCTCCGTCGGTCGAGGTGAATAAAAATCCTGCGCACGGGATCCGTGGGTACAACATCGTGTACGAGTTGGAGCGTGCGCGCGATGACGTCCGGGTACGACCCGGCTTGTTCGAGCACCGTGGTGAGGGTTTGGTCTCCCACGCGGGAGGCAAGGATGTCGGCGTAGAGGGAGTACACCAGCGCGTCGGCCTCGGCGTCGTCGCCAAAGAGTGTCTCCGTTGCATCCACCGGCGCGCGGACGCGGGCTGCGAGCAGCGCCGGGAGCTTGTATCCCACTTGATCCCGCAGCGCCCGCAACCTTCCGCGGAGAATGTTTCGCAGGGAGGGCTTGAGAATGAATTCATCCCATTGGACGCCATCGAGACGGAGCTTAGACTCGAGCGTCGATCGCATTTGTTCGGGACTGCCGGACACAATGGTGATGGTCACGGGACCCGAAGCGCGGAGCTCACGGATGAGCGCCGCCGCGCCAGGGACCGTGCGTTTACGCTCCGGGCGTTCCCACGCCGTGCGCACGAGATCGATCCAGGTGTCAAAGTCCGTGCGAAGGTAGGTTTTGTCGAGGTCCCAGCGGTAGATCCGACGGACCTCCCTGGTGAGATCCCCGGGGACGGGATTCACGTCGGACACGCCCGTCCCTGCCGACGGCGGCGCCAGAGAGTTCCCAGTGCAAGTCCCACCCAGCCTACGTTTGTACCTCCACCCCCAGCCGTCGTTCGGGTGTCACACGCACAACCGCCAGTGACAGACTGCGGATGCACGAGGCCGGCGTCGAGCCCGGTGTCCCTGCCAGTGTCATCACCGACGTCGGCGGAGGCGTCCGTGCCGCTGTCCGTGTCGGTGCTCCCAGCGTCGGGGGTGGTACTGAGAAGATGCCCACGGTCGACCGTGGCGGTGGCATAACCGAGAGCGCACGACTCGATGGCTTGATCGAATTCGTCGGCGAGCGCGTCGGTGACGTCGGCGCTCGTGGCGAGGAGTACCCACACGACGTCCATGTCCCGGGGCGTGTTGGGATACGCTGGACGCCGCGGGCCGTTGGCCTGGACGATGTCCTGGATGCCGATGTCGATCCGTTGCCCGGCGATGAGAACACTACGGACGTTGTACTCGGGCGGAGAATCTCGGGAGATACCCGGCGGGAGCATGGTGGGATTGGCGATGTAAAAGCTCGGACGGACGTCGACTGGCGAGAGCAGACCCATGTTGTAAAGATCCAGGTCTGAAAAGGTAAACGTGGGGTGCAGGGTCTGAAACAACCCGGGAGCTGTCTGGATCCAGTTGTTGCCTTCCATCGGCGAACCACCGGTGTTGAAAAAATAGCTCCAGTGGGCGCGGTTGATAACCATGCCGGACGGGAGGACGTTGCCGCGGCCGAGGAGCGCGTCGCGTGCGAGCGGGCCGATGGCGACGTCGGGAGAACCGTCGGCGGTGGAGGCGACGTCGGAAGAGGCATCGGGGACGGACCCGTCGGGGAGAGATCCGTCCGGGAGAGATCCGTCGGGGACGGAGGCATCGGGGATGGACGCGTCAGGGACCGAGGCATCGGGCGCGGTGCCGCCCGGGTACGGAACAATCTGGGATGTGGCGCCGAAGCGATGGCCAAACTCCTGGGTGCAGATGAGATACCGACCAAATTCCTGGGCGCGGGGGTCGGTGTAAAACTCCAGAGTGTTGAGGTACAAAAAGCCTTGGAGAGGCCAGGCGGTGCGGAGCTCTGCGTTGAGGTCAAAGACCTCGGAGCGGCCGTCGAGGGGACTGACCTGCCCGATGCCGTAGACGTCGTTGCGGATGGGAAAGTAAAACGCGAGGGCGCTGCCGTCACCCGGCGGGATTTGCATCGCAGCGACGTAGTCCCCTTCGTGAAAGCCGGGGAGTGCGTCGAGGGCGGCGGTGACGTCTTGGATGAAGCCTTCGGTGTCCCGGGTCGCGGCGATGGGAACGACACTTCCGTAGGTCATGTCGCCGGGGTCGTCGGTGACGATGTACCCGTGACGGGTGACCCTGGCCACGGTGATGGCCTGGGTGGGAGATCCGAGAGAGAAACACGCCGCCCCGACGAGGGCCGATACCAAGAGACACCGTGCAGCCATGAGAAAAGACCTCGGACGGTACGGGATCGCGACCGGAGGCAAGGTACCACGCCCGCGTGCCCGAAAGGACACCACGGCGTCGCGCCTGAACGCCGAGGGCACGCCGGGTCCGTGGAGGATGCCAAGGCAGGGCCTGGTAAGCCGGTCTCACGCTTGGGGAATCACGAGCGCCACGAGAAGCACAACCAGGGCCACGTTGGGTCACGATTTGCGCCGTACGGACGTCGGCGCTGGTTTACCCCCGGTGGGTGGTTACTATGGGCACCCGGCCCGGGTGACAGTATTGTGGTCCATGGTCACCGCGGCGTTGAGCGCAAGGGCACGACCCACGACGCTCGTTCCGCTCATCAGGGTGATGCTTGAGAAAGCGACGAGGTTGCCCTGCAGTGCCGTTCCGGTCCCAACCGTTGCAGAACTGCCGACTTGCCAGAATACGTTGCACGCACTGCCGCCGCCCGCCATGACCACGGAGGCACCCGTGGCGGTGGTCAACGTGCTTGCAATCTGAAAAATCCAGACGGGATTGGCCATGCCCCCACCATCCAGGGTCAACTGACCGGTAAGTCCAACCGACGAGTTGAAGCAGTAGACACCCGGCGGGAGGGTCCTGCCGCCAAGGTTTTCACCACTCAAGTTGTGTTCACACGCAACCGCGCGGAGGCTCTCGTAGGCGGTGCCGAGATCGACGTGCGCTTGAGCGGCAGGGGTATCCCCTGCATGGAGGGTTCCGGTGACCGTGCAGTCCGGGCGGAAGCCCGTGAGTCCCGTACCAGGACTGACGCCAACATCACCTATGACGGCCGAAGCGTTGACGCACGTCACCGTAGAAGCGCCAAGAACTGCAAACGTCGCCGCGGAACCGAGCGATGGCACCGCGCCCGCGAGAGCGTCCGTGACGGACGACACATCAGCACTTGTGCGGGCATCCGTGACGGACGACACGTCAGCGCTTGTGAGGGCGTCCATGACGGACGACACGTCAGCACTTGTGCGGGCATCCGTGACGGACGACACGTCAGCGCTTGTGAGGGCGTCCATGACGGACGACACGTCAACGCTCGTCAGGGCGTCCATGACGGACGGCACGTCAACGCTTGTCAGGGCGTCCATGACGGACGACACGTCAACGCTTGTGCGGGCATCCGTGACGGATGACGCATCAACGCTTGTGCGGGCATCCGTGACGGATGACGCGTCGCCACCCGCGAAGCCATCCGTGACGGATGACGCGTCCGCGCCCGGAGGGCCGTCTGTGACGGACGACGCGTCCCCAGCCTGGAAGATGGAGGAACACGAAGCCAAGAGGCTCGCCGCCAACGCGGCCACCCCTGCAAACTGAACCGACGTGCAAGAAAAGCGGGTGATTCGAAGCATGGAAACTACCTCTTCATTTCGTCCGCGTAAGAGCGCGTCGTCCGGTCGGAACCAGCGCGGAACTGGGTTCACCTTCAACGCTGTCGCCTGTCTCGTATTGGCTACGCACACGCCGCGCCACGCGCGTTCGACCCACGGTTGTCAAGGATCACGGGCGTTGGCCGAGAGCGCGTGGAGGAGTCTATGGACACCCCACGTATGGGTGTGGCGTTCATGTACACCGCCACCGGCGACAAAGCGGCTCACAGTTGAAGGACCGTCCCCGGTCGCGTCGATGCCATCCCCGCCAGGACCTCTTCGACCTCTTCGATCACCACGGGTTTGGTCAAGTGCACATCGAAACCCGCAGCGCGCGACCGCTCACGGTCACTCTTCTGAGTACGCCCTGTCATCGTGACGAGCACGATCGCGCTTCCCAGGTCTGCCCGTACCCGGCGTGCGACCTCGTAGCCGTCCATGTGCGGCAGGCCCAGATCCACGAAGGCGATGTCGGGCTTGTCTGCAAGGATCAGTGCCAGCCCTTCGACGCCGTCACGCGCTTCTTTCACGCGGTGCCCGCCTTGTTCAAGCACGGCTCGAAAACACGCCCGACCGTCGTCGTCGTCTTCTACGATGACGATCCGACGCGGGCCTCCGACGTTCGGGATGCCGGCCAGAAAAGTGGACAGTTCGACCACGCACTGGCTCGACGCATCGGTGTTGGATCGTGCCGCCTCCCGTTCCATCTTGTCACCGATGTCTGAGATGGCCTGGAACCCGAAACTCACGCCGGCGCCCTTCATGCCGTGCCCGAGACGTCCCACGGTCTCAAAGTCTCCACGCGCCAGGGCGTCGTTCAAAACGATCACGTCCTTTCTGCGGTTGAGCAAGAACGATGGAATCTGTGCGACCAGCCGGGGATGCACCCACGGAACCATCGAATCGCTTCGGACGCTCGTCGGGGACGGGGTGGGCGACGCGGCCTTGGAATGGTCTTTGATCGTCTGCAGCAGCACCTCCTGCTTGACGGGCTTGGTCAAAAACGCCGTGCACCCTGCCGCCATGCACTTCTCCCGATCGCCCTTCAAGGCAGAGGCCGTCAGCGCGATGATCGCTGTAGGTGTCCGACCGTCGGCCTTTTCCAACGCTCGGATCGTGCGCGTCGCGGTCAGTCCGTCCATGACCGGCATCTGCCGATCCATCAGCACCATGTCGTAGTGGTTTGCGGCGAACATCGCACAGGCGATGGCTCCGGTCTCGGCGACGTCCACTGTGTACGGCGTCCCCTCCAGGTAGGCGATGGTGATGGTGCAATTGTCCGGGGAGTCTTCTGCCAGAAGGATCCGTAGCGCAGGAAGTACCTGCTCGGGTCCCGCACCGACTGCGATGGGCGCGCGACGCGTAGCCTCGGACCAGGTCTCGAAGGGCACCGAAAACGCAAACACACTGCCCTCTCCGACCACGCTATCCACCCCAATGTGCCCTCCCATGAGTTCCACAAGGCGCTTGGAGATCGTGAGCCCGAGCCCCGAGCCGCCAAATCGACGCGTGGTGGATGAATCCGCCTGGGTAAACCGCTCGAAGACCTGGCCCAGTTTCTCTGGTGGAATCCCGATGCCCGTGTCCGAAACCGTGAAGCGCAGCAAGGTGGGAACCGCAGCATCGCCTTCGAGTGTGACACGCAGGGATACTTTACCTGCCTGGGTAAACTTGATCGCGTTGCCGAGCAGGTTCATCAGGACCTGCTGCACTCGGGTTGGGTCGCCCTGAAGATCCGTCGGCACGTTCGGCGCGATTTCGCACTTTAGGAGAAGGCCCTTTTCGTGGGCCCGGATCGTCACCATCTCCATCACTTTCTCCAGCACGTCCACCAGCGAGAAACCGGTTTGTTCCAACTCCAGTTGCAAGGCTTCGACCTTGGAGAGATCGAGAATGTCGTTGATAAGGTTCAACAAGTTGTCGCCCGCACGACGAAAGATCTGGACGTACTTGTCCTGCTGCGGGGAGAGCGAAGTCTTCGCGAGCAGATCCGCGATCCCCATGATGGCATTCATCGGCGTGCGGATCTCGTGGCTCATGCTGGCGAGGAACTCGGACTTGGTCCGGCTCGCACTTTCAGCATTGGCCTTGGCCTGCTTCAACTCGGCCTCGAACCGCTTTCCCTCGGTGACGTCGCGCGCGGCGGCAAAGACGCCCTGGAGTTTGCGCCATCGGTCGTAAAATGTAGTCGCATTGAAAGAAACCACCGTCGTTTTTCCGCTCGTGTCACACGCCGTCAGTTCGTAGTCGGTGACCTTCTTTTCGTTCAGCACGATTCGGATCGCGGCTTCGGCACGGTCCGGGTCCGTGAAGTAACCCTTGAAGGGCGCGCCGATGAGTTCGTCTCGGGTGCAGCCCGTGAGCGCCTCCATCTGCTTGTTGACGTCTGTGATAATCCCCGCTGGGTCGATGGCCATCAGCGCGTCAAGGTTCGACTCGATCAGCGAGCGGGTATAAAACTGCTGGTCACGCAATCGCTGGTCGAGCTTTTTCTGTTCGGCTTCGACCAACTTGCGCGCGGTGTTGTCGGTGCCGATCAAGAGGTACCCGATGATGGCGTTTTGCGCGTCGCGCAGCGCCGTGACCGACACCACCGCCGGAAACCGACTGCCATCCTTGCGGATGTACGTGAGTTGGTAGATGTCCTCGATCCCGCGCGAAGCCTTGAACACCAACGCCTCAAAGCCCGGCGTGATCGGTGTTCCGAGCTCGACGCTGAGCTCTTTGGCGCGCGCGATGACCTCCTGCGGATCCGAGATGTCCGCCGGGGTGATCTTGTTCATCACCTCGGCGGCCGAGTAGCCCAGCATTTTCTCTGCGCCAACGTTAAAGATCTGGATCACGCCCTTCGCGTCGGTGGCAATGCTCGAGAAGTTGGCGCTGTTGAAGATCGCGCTCTGGAGCGCGCCGGTTTTGAGCAGCATCTCCTCCGCCCGTCTGCTGGCAGCAACTCGGCGGGGCCCGGATCGCGACCGTTTCTTGGGCTCACCGACGGGATCCGACCGAGACGGCTTTGCAGGAGTAGTCAAGATGCCTCGTCCCTGCGCCGCGGTTGGGCGCAAGCCGGATCGGTTACAAACGTGCCTACATGTCGGAACGCAATTATTGCACCGCACCTCGCGGGGCACGAACGGCCCGTGGAATCGATTGTGTCGATGTGACAGTTCGCCACACGTGTGCGTGGCGGCGCGGACCCGGCCGCCGGCGTAGGCCCCGACGATCCGTGCCGCAAGGCAGTCCCACGAAGATCAATGTCCCGAGATGGGCGCTGAGGCGCCCGGCTGGCAAGGCATCGTCGTTCGATGGTACCGACGAGCAACGCAGCCAGGCGGATGCATCGGCGTTCAGATCGTGGCATTGATCTCCGTGGGACTGCCCAAGACCGTGTCGACGAGCCAAAGACCTTGACCCGAACGCCCCTCCGCCACCGCCAGACTCGGATCCACGCGGGCAGATCTAATTTCTCTCCAACAAAGAAAAACTCTCCCCAACAGACTCAGATTCGCGCGGACAGTCCAGATTTCTCCCCAACAGACTTGGATTCACGCGGACAGGTAAAATTTCTCCTCAACGAACTAGAATTTTGTTGGGTGTACCGTTTTTAGTACGTAGACCCAGAATGTGACCGTCGACTCGAAAGTTCGTCGGGCGTGGGGCCACTTTGGGTCGTCGCATCGAGACGGGGGGGTCGGGGCGCCCTCGCAGCGTGGCCCCGAGAGCCACCGGCCAGATCGATCGGAACACCGCGCGGGCAACGGAAATGCGCGTTACCCCACCCAGCGCCAGGAGACGTAGCGCACCGCAAACCAGAGTTGCAGGACGTACAGCGCACCGAGGAGCACGGTGACAACGCCGCGCGGGAGCTTGCAGAGGCCCATCGCGGTGACGAGGTACACGGGCACGATCACCACGAGAAAGCGGTCAAAGCCCAGGAGGCGGTTGGTCACGGCCGAGACGATGCCGAGACAGAGGCTCCAGGCGACCCAGGGGGACCATGTACGGTCCCGCTGTGCGGCGCGGACAAGGGCGAGAGAAGCGAGGGCAAACCACACGAAGGCAATGCGGTCGATGGCCCCTCCCAGGGGGGCAAACCATGCCCGTATATGGACAAAGGTGCGGACAAAGGACCCGGGAGACAAAAGCGCGAGGGCGGAGGCGTGGGCGACGAACTGGCGCTGGATGGCAAAGCCCGCCAGGGGGTCGCCGACCTGGGCAGCCATGAGGCCAAAGTACAAGGCATAGCCCACGAGAGGAAACACTGCCCAGCGCAGCGCGCGGACGGAGCGTTCACGGTGGAGGGCGGTCCAGAGGAGGGGAAGAAGGATGAAGATGCCCACGGGGCGGGCGAGCGGGAGGAGGGTGGAGACGACGGCGGCACGACGGAGATCGGCGCGGGCGAGGGCAACCAGCACGGCCATCGCGAGCAGGAGAAACAACGCCTCGGAGTAGGCAAAGGAGAAGAACATCGAGGCTGGACTCAAGGCAAGGAGGGCGAGGGTGACGTCGGCCGTGATGCGATCGGTGATGGTTTCGGCCCAGCGGTGCGCGAGGAGCATGCCGGTGACCGAGAACACTTGGGCGGCGACGAGGGCGGCGGCGAGGCGGTGGAGGCCGGTTGCAAGAGAGACCGCGCGGATGGCGTACGGCCAGAGGGGGTAGAAGGCGAGTTCGGGCCCACCGTTGGGGAGATACCCACGGTGGGCGAGAGCGAGGTAGTGGGCGGCGTCCCAGGCCATGAAGCCCGTGCGGAGCGTGGGCGCCACCCGCGGCCAGCCACCGTAGTTGGCGTGAAAGAACCGAATGTATTCAACGCGGTCAAAGAGTTCGGGGCGGGTGTAGAGCGCAACCGCGGCGACGGCCAGGACAGCCCCGCGGACGACCAGAAGCACGGATCCACGGAGGCATAGTTCCCGGATGGAGGTCGGTGGACGCTCGGGGGTGGACGCCTGGGGAGGGTTCACGGG
>VFSW01007787.1_pt1 | contig 15495 bp, 13 predicted proteins | sample 5358111 | NCBI WGS metagenome assembly VFSW01 (sample SAMN11554181, study PRJNA540505) | mine drainage metagenome | isolation source: sediment from site ElyBrook_90M | place: USA: Ely Copper Mine, Vershire, VT | collected 2017
GAACGCACCATAGTCCCGCAACAGGGTGTCTCAATCCTTCGCGTACGCGAAGGACCGTTGCGTCCAGCGCCGGGACCGCCCCCTGGGTCCGCCCCTGGGTCCGCCCCTGGGTCCGCCCCTGGGTCCGCCCCTGGGGGCCGATCCGCACTCAAGGCTGCGGGGCCAGGCGTGCGCGGGGCCAGCGGAGCAGGCAGAAGGCCCGCCCCCGCGCCCGGGGGGATCGAGCCGGGCCGGTCCATCCCGCCTCAGCCGCGGTGATAGGGATGTCCCGCGGCGATCGAGCGGGCGCGGTAGAGCTGTTCGGCCAGCAGCACCCTGGCCAGCAGATGCGGCCAGGTCGGCCGGCCGAGCGAGAGCACCGCATCCGCCCGCGCCAGCACGCCGGGATCCAGCCCCTCGGCACCACCGATCAGGAAGCAGAGCGGCCGCGAATTGCCCAGCCAGCGTTCCACGAGCCCCGCGAGTTCCAGGCTGTCGGGGGCTTGTCCGCCTTTGTCGAGTGCCACCGCGAAGGCCTCGCGGGGCAGCGCCGCGAGCAGGGCGGCGCCTTCCCTGCGGCGGATTTCGGCCGGTGCGCCGACGGCCTCGGCCAGTTCGGTGAGCGCGAGGACGGGGCGCAGCCGCGCTGCGTAGCGGGCGAACAGCACTGCTTCCGGCCCGGCGCGGCCGCGACCGATGGCGATCAGGCGCATCGGCAACCGATCCCGGCCGGCGGAACCCGCGCCGCGAAGCCGGGCGTGTGCGGCCGTGCAACAGCGCCTGCGGCCCTGGCCTGCGCGCCGGCGGCACCGCGGCGGGTCATTGCAGCACCGCCAGCATCGCCTCCTGCGTCGGGCGGGATGCGACATGGACCCGTCGCCACGGCAGGCGGGCCAGCACCTGTCCCGCCGGCGGCCCGATCGCCACGGCCTCGATGTCGCCGAGCGCCGCATGCTGGCCGGCGCGTTGCAGCAAGGCGGCGAAGGCGGCGGCGGTGGCGGCCGAGAAGAACAGCGCGGCGCGCAGCCGGCCTTCGGCCAGTGCCTGCATCGCCGGTCCTGGCAGCACTTTCACTGGTCGGGCTTCATAGACGGTCCGGCGCAACACGCTGAAGCCGTGCCGGCGCAGCGCGGCAGCCAGCGTCGCGCCCTGGCCGGTGCCGCAGGCCAGCAGCAGCGGCCCGTCCTGCCTGCGCAGGCTGGCGGCGGCCAGCGCGGCGAGCGCGGTCGCATCGCCGTCGGCCGAGCGGATATCGGACCAGCCCGCCCGTCGCGCCGCCGCCGCGGTCGCCTCGCCCACCGCGAGCAGGGCCAGACCGGCATGGGTCCGCGGCAGGCAGGGCAGGGCGGCAGCGCTGGTCACCAGCACCGCGGCCAGCCGCTCCGGCTCCGGCAGCCTCGCCTCCAGGGCGCGCAGCACGAGCAACGGCGCCTTGACCGCGGACAGGCCGAGGGAAGCGAGCCGCGCGGCGGGCTCGCGCGCTCCCGGCTCCGGCCGGGTGATCAGCACGCCGGCGCGCTGCCCGCCGGGCGCGGGCGGCGCCTGCCGCAGCGCCGAGGGCGCCGCCGGCAGACGCCCGCCCGGGCCCGCAGGTGCGGCCGGATCAGGCAAAGAGGTCGGCGGGGCTGTCGGCGCGCAGGCTGGCGCCGAGTGCCGCGCCAAGCCTGGCCGCATCCGCCCGCGCCCCTTGCAGGCTGCGGCGCAGCAGGAACGACCCGTCCTCGCGCGCCACGAGGCCGGTCAGAAGCAGGCTGCCATCTGCCAGCACATGGGCATAGCCGCCGATCGGCGTGCGGCAGGACCCGTCCAGTGCCGCGAGCAGCGCCCGCTCGGCCGTCGCGACATGGCTCGCCTCGGCATCCTCGATCGCGCCGAGCAACTGGCGCAGTTCCTCGTCGGCCGCGCGCACGGTCACGCCGACGATGCCCTGGCCGGCCGCGGGCACCATCACCGCGGGGTCGAGCACCAGGGTCGCGGCATCGGCGAGGGCGAGGCGGCGCAGCCCGGCCAGCGCCAGCAGGCTGGCATCGCACGCGCCCTGGCCGATCTTGGCGAGCCGGCCCTGGACATTGCCGCGCAGCGTGGTGATGCGCAGGTCCGGCCGGGCGTGCAGCAGCTGCGCCTGGCGGCGTACCGAGGCGGTGCCGATCAGCGCCCCCGGCGGCAGCATCGCGAAGGCGGCCCCCGGGTCGGCGAGGTTCAGGGGCTCGCGGCAAGGCGGCGCGGCGACAGCGCAGGGCCGATCCGGCGGCGTCGGCATGGGCGCGGATTGTCCAGCCAGCGCGTCCGTCGGCGCGACCGGGTCCAACCGCCCGCCCGCCGGTGCGACGCGCCCAGCCCGGGCGGCGGCCTCGGCACAGCCGGGGCCCAGGATCAGCGCATCGCGCGCGTCCTCGCGTTTCAGCGTGCAGGCGAGCACGATGCCCGGCGGCAGCGTGGTCTCCAGATCCTTCAGGCTATGCACGGCGAAATCGATCCGCCCGTCCGCCAGGGCCTCGTGAATTTCCTTTGCGAACAGGCCCTTGCCACCGATGTCGGTCAGGCGGCGGTCCTGCACGGCATCGCCGGTGGTGCGGATCGCGTGCTCCTCGAACACGTGCATCGATCGCAGCACCGGACAGAACCGCACCAGCTCGGCCAGGAAGGCCCGTGTCTGGGCGAGCGCCAGCGGCGAGGCGCGGGTGCCGACCCGCAGCGGCAGGGTGCGGGTATGGGTCTGGACCCGGATGCCATGGCTGGCGGGGTCATAGGGCTGGGCGACGGTCATCGGCGTGTCCTAGAACCGGAGGGCGTGAAAGGAAAGCGAGGCTGATGCAGTCCGGCCATCCCGGCGTTGATCTGGGCCCGGTGCTCGGGATCGAAAGCAGCTGCGACGAGACGGCGGCTGCCGTGCTCGACCGGCATGGGCGCGTGCTCGCCGAGGTGCTGCTGAGCCAGCTGGCCGAGCACGCCCCGTTCGGCGGCGTGGTGCCCGAAATCGCCGCCCGCGCCCATCTGCTGCATCTGCCCGGGCTGGTCGGCCAGGTGATGGCTCAGGCCGGGCTGGGCTTCGCCGATCTGGGCGGGGTGGCGGCCAGCGGCGGGCCGGGCCTGATCGGCGGGCTGGTGGTGGGCACCGGCCTCGCCCGCGGCATCGCCATCGCCCGCTCGCTGCCCTTCGTCGCGGTGAACCATCTGGAGGCGCATGCCCTGACCGCGCGGCTGCCCGGCCTGCTCGCGGCGTACCCGGACGGCGTTGTGTTCCCCTATCTTCTGCTGCTGGTCTCCGGCGGGCATTGCCAGTGCGTCGTGGTGGAGGGCGTGGGGCGGCATGTCCGGCTGGGCGGCACGGTGGACGATGCGGCCGGCGAGGCGTTCGACAAGGTGGCCAAGCTGCTGGGCCTGGGCTGGCCGGGCGGGCCGGCGCTGGAGCGTCTGGCCGCGGCCGGCGATCCGCGCGCGGTGAAGCTGCCGCGGCCGCTGCTGGGCCGGCCGGGCTGCCAGTTCAGCTTCAGCGGCCTGAAGACCGCGGTGGCGCAGATCGTGGCGCGCGCGCCTTCGGGCGCGCTGCCGCGCCAGCTGGCGGCTGATATCGCCGCCGGCTTCCAGGCGGCGGTCGCCGAGGTGCTGGCCGACCGCGCGGGCAACGCCATGGCCCTGTTCGCCGCGCGCCATCCGGCCCGGCTGATGGTGGTCGCGGGCGGGGTCGCGGCCAATGGCGCGGTGCGGGCCGCGCTGGAGGCGGCCGCGTCGGCGCGTGGCTTCGCGCTCGCGGTGCCGCCGGTGCGGCTGTGCACCGACAATGCCGTGATGGTGGCCTGGGCGGGGATCGAGCGGCTGCGCCTCGGCCTGTCCGATGGCCTCGATTTCGCGCCCCGCCCGCGCTGGCCGCTGGACGCGCCGGACATGCGGCCGGATCGGATGACGGATCGCCCACCGGGCCTGCCATCCCAGGACGGGACGGAGAGGGGCGTGTCTGACGGGGCGGACCGGGGCGTGTCTGACGGGACGGATCGGAGCGTGTCTGACGGGACGGATCGGGGCGTGTCTGACGGGACGGACCGGGGCGTGTCTGACAGGACGGACCGGGGCAAGTCTGACAGGGCGGACCGGGCGTCGTCCGATGAGGCGGCCCGGTCACTCCCCGGCGGCACCGGCCCGGCGCATCCGGGCGTGACCGACCGGAGCCCGGGGGAGTGAACTACCGCCACGCCTTCCACGCCGGCAATTTTGCCGACTGCTTCAAGCACGCGCTGCTGGTCTGGCTGCTGCAGGCGCTGCTGCGCAAGCCGGCGCCGGTGTTCGTGCTGGATACTCATGCCGGCGCCGGCGCCTATGATCTCTCCTCGGGTCCGGCCGAGCGCACCGGCGAATGGCGCGCCGGCATCGGCCGGCTGCTCGATGCTCCGCCGGCCGAGCTTCCCGCCGCGCTCGGCCCCTATGTCGGTCTGGTCCGTGCGCTCGGCCCGTATCCCGGCTCGCCGGCGCTGATCCGCGCCCTGCTGCGCCCCGATGACCGGCTGGCCTGCTGCGAGTTGCACCCCGAGGACTACGAGGTCCTGCGCCGACGTTTCGCCCCCGACCGTCGCGTGGGCGTGCATCGCCGCGACGGCTGGGAGGCGCTTGGCGCCCTGCTGCCGCCGCGGGAGCGGCGCGGCCTGGTGCTGATCGACCCGCCCTACGAGAATCCGGACGAGTTTCCGGCCCTGGCTGCCGGGCTGCGCCGCGGCCATGCCCGCTTCGCCGGCGGCGTGTTCGCCGCCTGGTACCCGATCAAGCACCGCGCGCCGGTGCGCGGCTTCCATCAGGCGATGGTGGAGAGCGCCATCCCCGACATCCTGGCCGCGGAACTCTGGCTGCGCGCGCCGGACGACCCGGCCAGGCTGAATGGCTGCGGCCTGGTGGTGGTCAATCCGCCCTTCGGCTTCGAGACCGAGGCCCCGCCGATCCTGGCCGCCCTGCGCGACCGGCTGGGTGAAGGTGAGCCGGGCGAGGGCACCGCCCTGCTGCGGCTCGCCGGGGAGCAGGCGGGCCGGTGAAGACCGTCGCGGTGATCGGCGCCGGCGCCTGGGGCACCGCGCTCGCCCTGCAGGCCGCGCGCGCGGGCTGCCTGGTGCGGCTGTGGGCGCGCGATCCCGAACGTGCCGCCGCGATCGCGGTCAGCCGCGAGAATCCGCGCCTGCCGGGTTTCCGCCTGCCCGACACGGTGAGCGTGGGGGCGCCTGCGCCGGAGGCGGAGGCGATCCTGCTCGCGGTGCCGGTGCAGCATCTGCGCGCGGTGCTCGCCTTCCTGCCCGAAGGCGCCGCGCCGCTGGTCTGCTGCGCCAAGGGGATGGAGGCGGAAAGCCTGCAGCTACCGCTCGAGATCCTGGCCGAACAGCGCCCCGGCGCGTCCTGCGCGGTGCTGACCGGCCCCAATTTCGCCCATGAGATCGCGGCCGGCCTGCCTGCCGCCGCCGTGATCGCCACCGCCGATCCCGGCTTGCGCGCACGGCTTTCCGGCCTGCTCGCCAGCCCCGGCTTCCGGCTCTACGGCAATGACGACCCGGTGGGGGCGCAGGTCGGCGGCGCGGCCAAGAATGTCGTCGCCATCGCCGCCGGCGCGGTGATCGGTGCCGGGCTGGGCGAGAACGCGCGGGCGGCGCTGATCACCAGGGGCCTGGCCGAGATCGGCCGTCTGGCCATTGCGCTGGGTGGCCGGGCGGACACCGTGGCCGGGCTGTCGGGGCTGGGTGATCTGCTGCTGACCTGCACCGGCGCCGCCAGCCGCAATTACAGCCTGGGCCTGGCGATCGGCCGGGGCGAGGACGCCCACGCGGTGCTGGCCGCGCGCAGCGCGGTGACCGAGGGCGCCGCCACCGCCCCGTGCCTGGTGGCGCGGGCCAGGCGCGCGGGGCTGGAACTGCCGGTCTGCGAGGCGGTGGCGATGCTGCTGGCGGGAAGACTGACCTTGGAACAGGCCATGCAACGGCTGCTGGCAAGGCCGCGGGGGGACTATTAGGATGGCGTGCCGCGGGGCGGATGGGGCGATGGGGGTCCGTCCCGTAAGGCGGCAAGGGCCGCGCGCGGCCCGTTCTGGTCCCGCTCGCGCCGTGGCCCCGCGGCAGCCGTCGGTCAGGACCCTCCGGGTCGGTATGCCGGCCGGAATCGCGGTCGGTGCGGGTTGGATTGAGCGGGGGGCGCCGGCAGCGCCGGGCACGGACCGGCCCGCGGCGGTTCAGCCCGCCAGCAGCGCATCGGCCAGGCCCAGGATCCGCTCCCGCCAGGCGAGCGTCTCCAGCCAGCGCCGCGGGATCGCGTCATAGCCATACAGCGCGCCGGCGATCTGGCCGGTGACCGCGCCGGTGGTGTCGGCGTCCTGGCCGAGATTGACCGCGAGCACCACCGCCGCCTCGAAACTGTCGGTCTGATCCACCGCCCAGAGCGCGGCACCCAGCGTGTCGATCACATAGCCCGAGGCACGGACCTCCGCGCGCGGGCGGCCCCGCCAGTCGCCGGCGGAAAGCGCCGTCATCGCCGGATGCCCAAGTCGCGCCATGGGCGCCAGGATGGCCTCGCGCGGCGCGCCCAGGATCGCGCGGCGCAGTATTTCGGCGAGGAATACGCAGGCTTCCACCGCCTGTGGCGCGGCATGGGTGGTGCGGCTCTGCGCCGCGGCGATGCGCGCGCAGGCGGCTTCGTCCTCCAGCGCGTGCAGCGCCACCGGGGCCAGGCGCATGATCGACCCGTTGCCGGCGGTGTCCTCGCCGGTCTGCCCGGCAAAGGGATCGCCGGTGCGGGTGTAGCGGTGCAGCGCCTGGCGCGTCGTGGTGCCGATGTCGAAGCAGGTTCCGGTCGCGGAATAGGCGCCGTGACGCCACCAGCGGACGAACCGGTCCATCAGGTCGGCCGCATCGAGCCCGCCCCGGTCGATCAGGCTCTCGGCGAGCGCCAGGGCCATGCTGGTATCGTCCGTCCAGACCCCGGGCGGCAGATCGAACGGCCCGCCGCCGATCATTTCCGTATGGTGGGGCAGTGAGTCGCGATGGCTGAATTCCAGCGTGGTGCCCAGCGCATCCCCCACCGCGAGCCCGACCAGGGCGCCGCGGGCACGATCGAGCGTCTGTTCGCTGCGGGAAGCCGATTCCATGCAAAGCATCTCCGGAAGAAAAAACCCGCCTTGGAAAGTACCTCCCAACGGAAGGGGTCTGGGGCCAAGGCCCCAGCGGGTTTCCAAAGGGCAGAGCCCTTTAGCCTTACTTTTCCCCCGAGTGCATCAGACCGCAAGCCGCTCCCGCACCGCGCTCAGCGCCGCCTCGGCATTGGCCCCGTCGGGTCCGCCGGCCTGAGCCATGTCGGGCCGTCCGCCGCCGCCCTTGCCGCCCACGGCGGCGCTCGCCGCGCGCACCAGATCGACCGCGTTCAGCCGCGCCGTCAGGTCGGCGGAGACGCCCACGACGATGCTGGCCTTGCCTTCGGCGGTGGAGACCAGGGCCACGACGCCGCTGCCGAGTTGTTTCTGGATAGCCTCGGCCAATCCCTTCAGGTCGCGGGGCGGAATTTCGCCCAGGTTGCGCGCCGCCAGTCTGATTCCGCCGATCTCCTCGATCTCGGCCGCCGCGCCGCCGGTCGCGAGCTTGCGCTGGAGTTCGGCCACCTGGCGTTCCAGCCGGCGGCGGTCTTCCAGCAGGGCGGCGACGCGCTCGGGCACTTCCGCGGGTCGGGCGTGCAGGGTGGCGGCGGCCTCGGCCAGGCGCCGGTCGGTCTCGGCGATGGCGGCGAGCGCCGCGGCGCCGGTCACCGCCTCGATCCGGCGGATGCCGGCGGCCACCGCGCCTTCGGCGACGATGCGAAACAGGCCGATATCACCGGTGCGCCGGACATGGGTGCCCCCGCACAGTTCCACCGAATAGGCCGGGCGGTTGCCTTCGCCTTCCCCCATCGAGACGACGCGCACCTCCTCGCCGTATTTCTCGCCGAACAGGGCCATCGCGCCCTGGTCCACCGCGGCCTCGGGGGTCATCAGGCGGGTGGTCACGGCGCTGTTCTCGCGGATCCGGGCGTTCACCTCGGCTTCCACGAAGGCGAGTTCCTCGGGGGTGATCGGGCGGGGCTGGCTGACATCGAAGCGCAGCCGGTCGGGCGCGTTCAGGCTGCCTTTCTGGGTGACATGGGTGCCGAGTTTCCGGCGCAGCGCCTCGTGCAGCAGATGGGTCGCGCTGTGATGGGCGCGGATCGCGCCGCGGCGGGTGTGATCGACCTCGGCCAGCACCGCCAGGCCGGGACGGGCTTCGCCGGCGGTGATCCGGCCCAGATGGACGAACAGGTCGCCGAGCTTCTTCTGGGTGTCGGCGATCTCGATCACCAGCCCGTCGGGTCCGCTGATGCGCCCGCTATCGCCGACCTGGCCGCCGCTTTCGGCGTAGAACGGGGTCTGATTGAGGATCACCGCGACCTCGGTGCCCGGTCCGGCGCGTTCGGCGGGGGCGCCGCCGGTGACCAGCGCGCGGATCTCGCCCTCGGCGGTTTCGGTTGAATATCCCAGGAATTCAGAGGCTCCCAGGCTTTCCTTCAGTTCGAACCAGACCCGTTCGGTGGCTGCTTCGCCGGAGCCCTGCCAGGCGGCGCGGGCGCGGGCGCGCTGCTCGGCCATCGCCGTCTCGAACCCCGCGAGATCGACCTCGCGTCCCTGTTCGCGCAGCGCGTCCTGGGTCAGGTCGAGCGGGAAGCCGAACGTGTCGTACAGCTTGAACGCCACCGCGCCGGGCAGCGCCTCGCGCTCGCCGAGCCGCGCGGTTTCCTCGGTCAGCAGGCCGAGGCCGCGGTCGAGCATCGCCTTGAAGCGGGTTTCCTCCAGCGCCAGCGTCTCCCCGATCAGCGCCTCGGCGCGGCCGAGTTCGGGATAGGCCGCGCCCATCTGGCGCAGCAGTGCCGGCACCAGACGGTGCATCAGCGGCTCGCGCGCGCCCATCATGTGGGCGTGGCGCATGGCCCGGCGCATGATCCGGCGCAGCACGTAGCCGCGACCTTCGTTGGAGGGCAGCACCCCGTCGGCGATCAGGAAGGACGTGCTGCGCAGGTGGTCGGCCACCACCCGGTGGCTGGTCCTGAAGGGCCCGTCCGGCTCCTGCCCGGTCGCTTCGGCGCTGGCCAGGATCAGCGCCCGCAGCGTATCGGTATCGTAATTGTCATGCTTGCCCTGCAGGATGGCGGCGAAGCGCTCCAGCCCCAGCCCGGTATCGATCGAGGGGCGCGGCAGGGGCACCCGCGTGCCGGGCGGGCCTTCCTCGAACTGCATGAACACCAGGTTCCAGATCTCGATGAACCGGTCGCCGTCCTCATCGGCGCTGCCGGGCGGGCCGCCTGGAATGGATGGGCCGTGGTCGTAGAAGATCTCGCTGCACGGTCCGCAGGGGCCGGTATCGCCCATGCGCCAGAAATTGTCGGAAGTCGGGATGCGGATGATCCGGTCTTCCGGCAGGCCTGCGATGGCGCGCCAGAGGCGGGCGGCGTCTTCGTCCTCGCTGAACACGGTCACCAGCAGCCGCTCGGCGGGCAGGCCGAAATCGCGGGTGACCAGGGTCCAGGCATGGTCGATCGCCTGCTCTTTGAAATAGTCGCCGAAGCTGAAATTGCCCAGCATTTCGAAGAACGTATGGTGCCGCGCAGTGTAGCCTACATTGTCCAGGTCGTTGTGCTTGCCCCCCGCCCGGACGCATTTCTGCGCCGTGGTGGCGCGCGCGTAGGGGCGGCGTTCCTGGCCGGTGAAGACGTTCTTGAACTGCACCATGCCGCTGTTGGTGAACAGCAGCGTGGGATCGTTGCGCGGCACCAGCGGCGAGCTTTCCACCACGCGATGGCCGTTGCGGGCGAAATAGTCGAGGAAGGTCGCGCGGATGTCGTTGCTGCTGGCCATGGCGGCTCTGGGTTCCTGCGGCGGCGTGAAGGCTCGGGTGAAGTAGCGCAGCGAGGGAGGGATCAGCAAGCAGCGCCGCTTGGTGTGGCCCTGGCCCTGCCTTGCTCCGCTGCCGGCGAACCGGCCACTTGGGTCCGGCCGCGGTCGCGGTCATAGTGGCGCGATGCGCGGTCAGGGCATCGTGGTGACGGGCGGGGCGAGCGGTCTCGGGCTTGCCATTGCCCGACGCTTCGCCGCCGCCGGGGCGGTTCCCGCGATCATCGACCGGGACGGCGCGGCCGCCGAAGCCGCCGCCGCCACGCTCGGCGCGGGCGCGGTCGCGGTGTGCGGCGACATCACCACCGCCGCCACCGCCCACGCCGCCTTCGCCACGGCCGCGGCCGCGCTCGGGCGGGTGCATGTGCTGGTCAACAATGCCGGGGTCTATCCCCGCCGGCCGATCCTGGAGATCACCGACGCCGACTGGGAGGCCTCGGTCGGGGTGAACCTGCGCGGTCTGTATCACATGTCGGTCGCGGCGGTGCTGCACATGCGCGCCCTAGGCGGCGGGCGCATCGTCAACATCGCCTCGATCGATGCGTTCAAGGCGCATCCGCAGAACGCCCATTACGCCGCCACCAAGGCCGCCGTGGTCAGCCTGACCCGGAGTTTCGGGCTGGAGTTCGCGCCCGAGGGCATCCTGGTGAACGCGGTCGCCCCCGCCGCGATCGCCACCGACAAGGCTAGGGCCGCCGGATTTTTGCCCGAACTCGCCGCCTCGACGCCGATCGGCCGCGCCGCCGCGCCCGAGGACGTGGCCGAGGCGGTGCTGTTCCTGGGCTCGGAGGCCAATCGCTACATGGTGGGCGAGACCATGGTGCTCTCGGGCGGCTATTTCATTCCCTGACGGAGGCGGCACGATGGATTTCGGCATCTTCAACCTGATGAGTCTGCGCGATCACCCGCGCGGGGCGGCGGGCGTGATCGACGATACCGTGCAGATGACCCTGCTCGCCGAGCAGATCGGCTTTTCCACCGCCTGGTTCGCCGAGCATCATTTCAGCAATTACGCGGTCTGCCCGTCGCCGCTGATGATGGCGGCGCATCTGGCCGGCCGGACCAGCCGCATCCGCCTCGGTGCGGCGGTGGTGGTGCTGCCGCTCTACGACCCGCTGCGTCTCGTGCAGGAGATCGCGCTGCTCGACCAGATGTCCGCCGGCCGCGCGGTGCTGGGCCTGGGTACCGGCTATCAGCCCTATGAGTTCACCCGCTTCGGCAGGAACATCGATCGGAAGGCCGAGTTGTTCCTGGAATACTGGAGCGTGCTGGAACAGGCGCTGACCGAAGGCCGCGCCGCGTTCCACGGCGCCCATGTCGAGGTGGAGGAAACCGTGTTCGCGCTGCGCCCGGTGCAGAAGCCGATGCCGCCGGTGTTCACCACCTCGGTCGATCCGCGCATCCTGGCGCGGCTCGGCCCGCGTGGGGCGACCGTGTTCCTGGGCGCCGGCTGGCTCGGGTCGGCGAAGCTGTTCGACCTCGCGGCCAACGCCGCCGATGCCTGGGGCAAGGCCGGGCTCGGCCAGACGCCGATGAAGCTCGCGGTACAGCAATACATCCACGTGACCGACAGCCGCGCCGAGGCGCTGGAGGCCGCCGAGCGTGCCCGCTATGTCGCGCGCATGGTGGCCACCCTGCGGGGCAAGGTGGTGCGGCTGGACGGCGCGTTCCTCGACGCTCCGGCGCTGCCGGACGAGCCGGGGCTCGACGTGTTCCGCGACAATCTGCTGATCGGCGATCCGCACCACGTGGCCGAGCGGATCGTGGCCGAGATCCGGCGGCTCGATCCGGTGCACTATAATTGCTTCCTGCAGTTCGGCGACATGCCGGCAGAGCGGGCGCTGCGGTCGCTGGAACGCTTCGGCGCCGAAGTCCTGCCGCTGGTCGATGCCGCGCTGGGCAGGGCGGCGGCGGCCTGATCGTGGGGTATCGGCGTCAGAGGCAAGGCCCTGGGTCTCTGCCCTTTGAAAACAAACAGGGGGCCGGGCCCCCAGACCCGCATCCGGCAAGAAGACCCGCGGGTCATGGGCCCCGGCCGGCGGCTGCCGTATTCCCCCCCCCCGCAAGGGATGCGGGCCCAGGATGCGGGCCCAGGATGCGGGTTCCGGGGACCTCTGGTCCCTGGTGGGTCCCGCTGGGCCGTGGGGGCAATGCCCTGGCCTTATTTTTCTGAGGACCCTCCATCGCCGCCGGGCCGCCGCCAGACCGGCGGATCGGTCGCGCCGGTCTGGCCGGTGATGCGTCCATAGGCCTCCGGCCGGCGGTGGCGGTCGAAGGCGAAGATCGTGCTGCGTCCCAGCCGGCACAGATCCAGATCGCAGTCGGCGGTGATCACCTCATCGCCCCAGCTCGAGGCCTGGGCGATGATCTCGCCCTGCGGGTTGACGATGATCGAGTGGCCGAACAACTCGCAGCCATCCTCCACCCCGGCCTTGGCGGCAGCGGCGGCGAAGCAGGCATTCTGGTAGCAGCCGGCCTGGATCGACAGATGGCTGTGGAACACCCGCAGATGTGGCGCCTCGAAGCCGCCGGCCTCCTGGTTCAGGCTCGGAGTGTTGTAGCCCAGCGCCACGAGTTCCACGCTTTGCAGGCCGAGCACCCGCCAGGCTTCCGGCCAGCGGCGGTCATTGCAGATCATCATGCCCAGATTGACGCCATCGAGGCCGGGGAGCGGCGCGCGGATCACCGGAAATCCCAGATCGCCGACCTCGAAATAGCGCTTCTCCAGATGCTGCACGGCGCGCCTTGGGTCGAACTCGGCATGGCCGGGCAGATGCACCTTGCGGTATTTCAGGAAGACGTCGCCTTCGGGGCCGACCAGGATCGCGGTGTTGAAGTGCCGGGTCCGCATCTGTCCGGCCGCGTCCGGCGCGCGCGCCAGTTCGGCGTAGCCGAGATGAAATCCCATCCCCAGCTGCCGCGCCCGCGCGAACAGCGGCGCCGTCTCGGCCGAGGGCATCGTCTGCTCGAACCAGACATCGGCCTCGGCGCGATCGGCGTGGTAGTGGCGCGGAAAGAACGTCGTCAGCGCGAGCTCGGGGAACACGACGAAGCCCGCGCCGCGGGCATGGGCGCGCTCGAGCAGCCCGATCATTCGCCCGACGGCGAGGGCGCGCGGCTCGGATTTCTGGATCGGGCCGAGCTGGGCGACCGCGACCACCAGGCTGCGGGCCACCGGGCTAGTCCGGTCCCTGGGGTTCGATCACGCCCGCCCGCTCGGTGATCGGCCCGTATTGCGACGGGCGGCGATGGGCGGCGAAATCGAACATCTTGGTCTTGCCCTGGCGGCACTGGTCGAGGTCGCAATCGGCCAGGATCACCTCGTCCTCCAGCGTTGCCGCCTCGGCCACGATCCGCCCATGCGGATCGACGATGCAGGACCCGCCGATCAGGCCTGATCCATCCTCGATCCCGGCCTTGGCGACCGCGATCGCCCAGGTCGCGTTCATATAGGCATTGGCCTGCACCACCAGCTGGGAATGAAACACCCGCAGCGCGGCGTCCTCGCTCTGTCCGCCATTGGGGTCGTAGGCGGCGGAATTATAGCCGATGCAGACCAGTTCCACCCCCTGCAGCCCCAGCACGCGCCAGGCTTCCGGCCAGCGGCGGTCGTTGCAGATCAGCATCCCCGTGATCGCGCCGCCGAGCGCGGCGGGGGCGCGGAAGGCCGGAAATCCTTGATCACCATAGGCGAAATACCGCTTCTCCAGCTGCTGGAAACGCGCCCCCGACCGCGGAGCGATCGTGCCGGGCAGATGGACCTTGCGGTAGCGGCCCAGCACCGCCCCGTCGGGCGCGACCAGGATCGCCGCGTTGAAGCGCTGTCCCGCCGGGGTGAGCTCGGCATAGCCGGCACAGAACCCCACGCCGAGCGCGCGGGCGCGGTCGAACAGCGGTTGCACGCCGGGGTTCGGCATCGCGGTCTCGAAACAGGCGAGCAGATCGGCCGGATCCTCGATCAGCCAGCGCGGGAAGAAGGTGGTGAAGGCGAGTTCGGGGAACACGACCAGCTTCGCCCCCGCCCCCGCGGCCCGTTCCAGCAGCGCGATCATCCGCCCGAGCGTGTGCGCGCGCGGATCGGCGCGCTGTGTTGGCCCCATCTGGGCACCGGCGATGCGCAGTCTGCGCGCCACGCTCATGTCCCCCCCGGCGCCGGCTGCCGCTTCACGAACCGCCCATCGCCGGGGCGGGCGAGCACCTGCTCGCCATCCCAGATCAGCCGACCGCGCAGCAGGGTCGCGGCGACCCGCGCGCGCAGCGCCCGGCCGTGATAGGGCGACCAGCGCAGTTCCGGCCGGTCGACGATCGCCGCCTCGTCGAAGTGGAACCGGCCTTCCTCCAGCACCAGCAGGTCGCAATCGGCGCCGATCCGGATCGCGCCCTTGCGCGGATACAGCCCATGCAGCTGCGCGCTGCGCTCGGCGCAATAGGTTGCCATCAGGCCGGGCGCCAGTCCGCGTTCGGCGAGCAGGGTGAACATCAGCGGCGCGAAGCTCTGCAACCCCACCAGCCCGGCGCCGCAGGCGAAGATGTCAGGGTCGGTCTTGCGTGACAGCGGCCAGGGCGCGTGGTCGGTCGAGACATAGGCGACCTGGTCGGCCAGCAGCGCCTGCCAGACACGCTCGACCTCGGCCCCGGTGCGGAAGGGCGGGTTGCACTTGCCGCGCCCGCCCAGCCGGACCAGGTCGGCCTCGGTCATGCACAGGTACTGAATGCAGGTCTCCCCGGTCGCGCGGCCGCCCTGGGCGCGGAATTGGGCTGCGATCGCGAAGCCGCGGGCGAGCGAGGAATGGGCGATGTGCACATGCGCCCCGGTCGCGAGGCCGAGTTCGAAGATCGCCTGGTCGGCCATGGTCTCGGCCAGCGGCGGGCGGGTCTGGCAATGTGCGAGCGGGTCGCTCCGCCCGCCGGCGCGCGCCGCCGCGCTCAGTTGCGTCACCAGTTCCTGATCCTCGTTATGCACCGCGACCGGCAGGCCGGTCTTCGCGATCTCGGCGAAGGCCTCCCGCATCGTCGCGTGGTCGATGCGCGGGAACCGGACCGGGTCGTATTCGAAGGTGGAGAGCTTGAACGCCGAGACCCCCCCCGCCGCCAGCCCCGCGATCGCGCCGATGCCGCCGGATTTGCGGATGGTGCCGTACAGCGCGACATCGACATGGGCGGTACGTTCCACCCAGGCGATCTTCTCGGCCAGGATCGCGTCATCGGTGACCGGTGCGGGGGTGTCGTAGGGCATGTCCACGCAGGTGGTGACCCCGCCCGCCGCGGCGCTGCGCGTCGCCCACGCGATGCCGGGAAAGCCGAGCTGGGAACCGGTATGCATATGCCCGTCGACCAGGCCAGGCAGCACCAGCCGGCCGGAATAATCCAGCGTTTCGGCCGCTTCCGGGGGCGGGCCCTGGCCGATCGCGGCGATGGTCTCGCCGCGCACCGCCACGTAGCCGCCGCGCAGCGTGTCGCTGCCGGTCACGATATCGCCCAGCACCACGCGGTCGAACGCTTTTTCCAGCCGATCCATGCGCCACCGCCATCCCTGCATTCCGGCGAACCGCCCGCGCGCCTGGCGCGCTTGCTGTTACCCCCGCGCGCCTGGCGCGCTTGCTGTT
>VFSW01007788.1_pt1 | contig 15495 bp, 12 predicted proteins | sample 5358111 | NCBI WGS metagenome assembly VFSW01 (sample SAMN11554181, study PRJNA540505) | mine drainage metagenome | isolation source: sediment from site ElyBrook_90M | place: USA: Ely Copper Mine, Vershire, VT | collected 2017
GTCTGCGTTTCCCCGATGCGCCCAAACAGACCTGGGGTGTCATGCTGGGCCGCTTCATATACCGCAACAACGAGTTCTCGATGTGGCCTTCCATGTCCATCCGACGCTCCCCCCAGTTCGTGGGCCAATTCGGCGATATGGAAATCCCCGACGATATCTCCCCCGGCCGCAACTTGCAGTTCATTCCGTACTGCCTGTTTTCGAATGGCCGTTTTCTCGACACAACCAGGGGCTTCAAGACTCAGAACGAAGCGCGCGGCGGCCTGGACGCCAAGACGGTCGTGAAGGATGCGTTCACGCTGGATCTGACATTGAACCCCGATTTCAGCCAGGTCGAATCCGACGAGCCGCAGGTCACCGTCAACCAGCGCTACGAGGTCTACTTTCCGGAGAAGCGACCGTTCTTCATGGAAAAAGCATCGCTGTTCAACACACCGGAGACGCTGTTCTTCTCGCGGAGGATCGTGGACCCACAATTCGGGGCACGGCTCACGGGCACGGTAGGGCGCTGGAGCCTCGGCATGCTGGCGGCGGACGACCAGGCCCCGGGCGAACTGCTCTCCGAGGACGACTTCATGCGAGGCAACCGCGCGATTGACGGCGTTCTGCGGGTCGAGCGGGGATTCGGACGCCAGTCCCATGTCGGGGCGCTCGTCACGAGCTACAACTTCGGGTCGAGTTTCAACCAGGTGGGTTCGCTCGACACGCGCATCCGTATGGGCGGCAACTGGGCCTTCGTGGCGCAGGCCTCCACCAGCGTCACCCGTTACCGCGGTGGCGCGCGGCTGGCCGGGCCGGGGTATTTCGCATCCATCCGGAAAAGCGGCCGGCACACCGGCTTCTTATCCACGTACACGGACCGCAGTCCGAACTTCCGCACCCAGTTAGGCTATATCCCACGGTTGGACATCCGCGAATGGAGGAACGCCGCGAGCTACACGTGGCGGCCCGAGAGGGGTTCCCTGGTCAGCTTCGGCCCAGGCATTTCGGAGGCAGTGACCTGGGACCGGCAGGGCCGTGTACGAGACTGGTCGGTGCAACCCTATTTCGGCATCGAATTGCACCGGGGGACTTATCTGCAGGCCGGACGCACGGAGTCGTTCGAGCTGTTCCGAAACGCGGGCTTCCGAAGGAACAACACCGATCTCTCATTCAACACGGAATGGTACAGGTGGCTGGCGTTCTCCGCCGACTACAATTGGGGCAAGAGCATCAATTACTACCCGGGGTCCGGACTGCCGCCTTTCCTTGGACGCTCGACGGGCGCCTCGGCGGTGGTGACCTTCCGCGCGACGCCTCGCCTGCGCTTCGACGAGTCCTACAACCTCAGCCGCCTGAGCGCCCAGCGGAAGTGGCTGCCGGACCCGGCAATCGCGCCCGGCACGATCTTCATCAACCACATCCTGCGCTCCAAGGTGAACTACCAGTTCAGCCGCGAGCTCTCGCTCCGCGCGATTCTCGACTATAACAGCGTGCTGCCGAATTCGACGCTGGTTTCGCTGGACAACGGCAAACGCCTTGGGGCGGACGTGCTGCTTACGTATCTTCTCCACCCCGGCACGGCGCTGTATATCGGCTATACCAATGTTCACGAGAACGTGGCCTTCGACCCGTTGATGTCGCCCGCGCTGCGACGGACCGAATTCCCGGGCACGACAACGGGCCGGCAGGTGTTCATCAAGCTGAGCTACCTGCTGCGCTATTGAAGAATCGGCGAGCCTCGAACCGGCTCAGGGCTCGATCAAGCCGAACACTGCCGGATGGCGCAGCGTGCCGGTGACGCCCGCGCAAAGTCCAACCCGCCTACCGCACGTCGGAGAAGGCCAGCGGGCTTACGAACACGATGTTGAGGTTGGGCACGGTGGCGACATCGGGGTACAGCGCCCCCAGCCTCTTCCACTCCGGGTCGCTGCTGGACACGCGTCCCGTGCTCTCCCGCGCCGCCAGATCGTCGAAGCCCAGCATGTACATCAGGCTCGGCATTCTCGGACCGAATACGGTCTCGCCGAAGAAAACCGGGAGCATGCCCGCCCGCGCGAAAATCGCGGTCTCTCCCTCTTCGAACATCTTGATCTTCCGTTCAAGCGCCGCGGAGGTGTCCAATTCGTAGGTACGCAGCTCGAAGATGCGTGAGGTCTTTCGACCTTCCGTGGGCGGCGGCATCATCACCGGAAATCCACCGAAAGCGCGCAGCAGCCGCACTTCCTCGCGCTCATAGGGCCGGCCCTTGGCGTACCATTCGTCGCGAGCTTTGCGGTAATCGGGGTTGGCCTGGAGCTTGGTCAGGCAGGCATCCATGTCCGCAAAGCCCTTGAAGCTGGTCATGGCGAGCAGGTACGGGGTGTCCTCCCCGACGGAGCTCGAGAACACGCCGATCGTCCCCGCGCCGGCGAGCTTGGCAAGGGGCACGTAGGTCTTCAGAAAAGCCGTGGCCCTCTGGCGCTGGTTATCCGGGCCGTTTCGCAATCTGAATATGCGCAATTCGAACAGGGATCTCTGGGCAGGTTCAGCCGCGCGCATCTCTACCGCCGCTACCGCTGCCGTGGCAATCAGGCTTCGTCTGGTCATTAAAGGGCCACCTTCTGGCTGGGGATTTCGTTACGGATACTCAACGGAGTTCCATTATATACTGGCACCCGGAGCCGCAGGCAGTCAGAGTCCGGACGCGCCACCGGAAAGCCGGCATCGCGCCACCGCCTTCCGGCGGGCCACACGGCTACCGGGAACCCGTTTGCGGACTGGTGGCCCCGACATGCACCTTCACCCCGGCGAGCCAGAGCCCCTGTGGGTTGTCGACCAACAGCGTGACCGGGTAAACCGAGACTCCGCCCCGGTGGTTCCCATTCACGGGTGCGCGACGTAGAAGTGGAAGTCGAGGTTTGTCAGCCCGTCAGGGCGAAAGCCAATAGCCCATGGCGTGAGCCATGGGAAGAGGACGAGATCAACCAGCCCCGGCAGGGGCGAAAGAGTCATTCTGGTTTCGCGAGTCTAGATCCAGACCGTCTTCTTCCGCCCCTATCGGGGCTGCCGATTCGGCGCCGGGTCCCCATCGCTCACGCGATGGGCTACTATCTGGCGCCCCTGCCGGGGCTTACTGTCCGCATTTCAGCGGTTCTAGCGTACAGGTACGCACGGCTTTGTTCGATTGGCGCGGGTTCCGGTAGTTCCCACACTTCTGCGTCGCGCACCCCCCATTCACCCCGCCCTTGACACCCTCGGTTATGCTATGTTTCACACTAACGCGCGGACAGCGGAAGAGGCGCATCATGATATTTTTTGCATGCGGCGTTGGGTGGGTTACAGGCGGCCGGTCATGATCGACGAAGTCGACGGAAGTAGGAGGGCAAACTGAAACAAGCAATCATTTCCGCGTTTCTCGGCAGGCTGCGAGACCGCTTTTGCGAATACCAGGAGCCACTGACGATTGCGGAGAAGCTCGCGACCATGGCGAAGATCCCCGGCGTTTCCGGCGCCGAGGTGGTGTTCCCGTACGAGGTCGAGCCCCCGGAAGCGATGAGGGGGCTGCTGTCGCAAAACGGCCTGGAGGTCTCGGCGGTAAACGTCAATGTCAAGGCCGATCCCCTCTTCATATACGGTTCTCTGTCGTCACCCGATCCGTCGATCCGGCAGAAAGCTATCGACATCATCAAGAGTGGCAAGGATTACGCCCAGGCCATTGGCGTGGACCAGGTGACGTGCTGCCCGCTGAGCGACGGATACGACTACTCGTTCCACACGCACTACGTCCGGGCGTGGGAGCGGATGGTAGATGCGGTGCGCGAGGCGGCGGCCTATCGCCCCGAGGTCACCCTGCTCATGGAGTACAAGCCTTCCGAGACGCGGGTGCATTGCCTGCTTGACTCGGCGGCGAAGGCGCTGCTGCTGTGCCACGCCGTGGGGCAGGACAACGTCGGAGTGACGATCGACCTCGGCCACTCGATCTACGGCGGCGAGACGCCCGCGGAAGCGCTGGCCCACGTGGCGATGAGCGGCCATCCGTATTACATCCATATCAACGACAACAACGGCAAGTGGGACTGGGACCTGATGGCCGGCACCTGTAACCTCTGGCTCTACGTGGAGTTTCTTTATTACCTCAAAGAACTGAAGTACGAAGGCTGGATCACCTCGGACACTTCCCCGGTGCGGCAAGATCCGATCGAGACGTTCGCGTTCAACGTGCGGTTCACGAACCGGATCTGGAAATGGCTGGACCGGGTTGACCGCGGCTTCATACGGGAGCATCTCGAGAAGCACGAGTTCCTCCCCATCCTGAAGGTGCTCGAGGGTGCGCTTTTCCAGAGCGTTGAAGCGGGGCCGGCCGGCGGGTAGGGTGCAGATGCGGCACGCGGTACTTACACCTTTCTTCGGCAAGCTACGGGACCACTTCTGCGAGTACGGCGCGCCGCTCTCCGTCGAAGAAAAGCTCGAGCGGGCCGCGAAGGTTCCGGGAGTGGAGGGCGTCGAGGTGGTCTTCCCCGATGAGTGCGGGGAACCGCTTGGGGAGATGCTCGAAGCGCTGCACCTTGCGCCCGCCGCGATCAACGTGAATCTGAAGGGGCGGCCGGAGTTCCAGAATGGCGCGCTTTCGTCCCCGGATTCCGGCGTCCGTACGCAGGCGCTGGCGTTGCTGAAGCAGGGGAAGCAACTCGCGCAGCAACTGGGCGCGGACAAAGTGACGTGTGCGCCGCTCGCCGACGGCTACGACTATCCGTTTCACACCGATTACCGCAAGGCGTGGACTCGCATGGTGGACGTGCTGGGCGACGCAGCCGAGTTCTGCCCCGAAGTGGCACTGCATCTCGAGCATAAGCCGGCGGAACCCCGGGTCCGGGGGCTGCTCGATTCGGCCGCCAAGGTGCTCTGCCTCTGCCACGACATCGGCCACTCGCGCGTTGGGATCACCTTCAACGCCGGGCATGCCTTCTACGGAGGCGGCACCCCGGCCGAAGCGTTCGCGCAGGTCCTGTTCACCGGCGTGCCCTACTACATCCACTCCTGCGACGGCACGGAGAATTGGGATTGGGACCTGTTGGCCGGCTCCCGGCATCTCTGGCAGTGGGCGGAGTTCCTCTACTATCTCAAAGAGGACGGTTACCAGGGCTGGATCACCGCCGATGTCTTTCCCGTGAGACAGGACGCCGCGGAGTTGTTCGCGGCGAACGTACGGCTCACCAACCGGATCTGGAACTGGCTGGGCACGCTGGATCATGCCCTGCCGACGATAGAGGACCTGGAGAATTGCCTACCGCTTCCGTGAAACCCGAACACAGCCACGTTCGCTGGCAGGTGGTTGCCGCGTTGTTCTCGCTCTCCTTCCTGACCATCGTGGACCGGGTGTGCATCTCAGCCGCGAAAAATGACATGTCGCTTTATCTGGGCCTCTCGGACGTCGCGTTCGGGTGGGTTTTCGGGGTGTTTGCGCTCGGGTACGCGGTTTTCCAGATCCCGTCCGGGCGGCTGGTGGACCGATACGGTCCGCGGACCCTGCTGGCGGCTATTGTGCTTCTGTGGTCGCTCCTGACCGGGGCGACCGGATTGGTCTTTAGCAGCGTGGTGTTGATCACAATCCGCTTCCTGTTCGGGCTGGCGGAGGCCGGCGCTTATCCCGCCGCGGGCCGGGCCAGTTACAACTGGCTCCCCACGCCGGAACGCGGCGTCGCACAGGGCCTCATATTCGCGGGTTCAAGGCTGGGCGCGGCGTTCGGTCTCGCGGTCATGTCGCTTTCCGTGGAGAGGCTAGGATGGCGGCAGTCATTCTGGCTTCTGGGCGTCGTCGGGATCTTTTGGGCCGCTTGCTGGTTCCTCTGGTTCCGCCACTATGCGGTGGTGAAGAGAGGTGGGTCTGTGGCGCAACTGGCACACATCGGCTCGGGCCGGCCGGCCGGAGAAAACATCAGGGAACCGGTCAAGTGGCGAGCGCTGATGCTCGCGCCCGGTGTTCCTCCGCTGCTGGTACAGTATTTCGCTTCGAACTTCACGTTCTTTCTATGCTTCAGTTGGCTGCTTCCGTACCTGAGAAGCCGGTACGGCCTGACTGCCGGCGAAGCGGGCGTCTACGCCAGCGTGCCACTGTATTTCGGAGCGTTCGCCAACTGGATCAGCGGAATGGCGGTGGACGCACTTTACAAACGTGGCTACCCGAGATGGTCGCGAAGGGGGCCTGCGATCGCCGGGTTTGCCCTGGCGACCGTCGCGCTGATCGCGGCCGCGTCGATGCCCTCGGTTGGCGGGGCGGTGTTCTTCTTTGCGCTCGCGACATTGGGCGTGGACCTGACGCTGAGTCCAAGCTGGACAGCCTGCATGGACATTGCGGGTAAACACACGGGTACGCTCAGTGGCGCGATGAACATGATGGGGAACATCGGCTCGTTTGCCAGTTCCGTGACCTTCCCTTATCTCCTAGAGCTTACGTCGAGCCCAAAGACGTACTTCTACATCGCCGCGCTTTTGAACATCGCCGCGATCGGGTGCTGGTTGCGTGTGCGGCCCCGCGAAGTCCGGAACAGCCAATGAAGATCGGCACCACCTCGTTCGGTTTCCGTTACCTCCTTCAAGACCAGTTCCGCGCGCCGTCTCTGGCTACGGTCCTCGAGCGCACTCTTGACTGCGGCCTGGGGTGTCTGCAGATTTGCGAAAACGCCCGCCCGCTGGATCTGTCCACCGGCGAGTGGAAATCGCTCCTTTCGACAGCCGCGACTCTCGGGCTGGAGCTTCAGCTCGGCTGCAAGACCCTCAACCCCGACGTGCTGGCGCGCAACTTGGAGCGGGCGGCGATGATTCCCAGCAGCACGGTCCGGATCGTGCTCGAGGAGGACGGGGGACCGCATCCAAACCGCGAGACGATGGCGCGGTTTCTCGACGCCAGCATGCCTCGGCTGGAAGCATTCGGGATGAAGCTCGCAATCGAGAATCATTTTGATATTCCGTGCCGGGTGCTGGCCGAAGTCGCTGGCACGTACCCGCCTGCCCGCGTAGGTTTCTGCATCGATGTCGCAAACTCGCTCCGCAACTTCGAGCCGCCCGAGCGCGTGTTTGACTTGCTCGGCACGCGCGCCGTTTTCTATCACCTGAAGGACTACAGGGTGCACGGAACCAACGTGGGGTTCTCAGTAGAAGGCGCTCCGCTGGGCACGGGCGACTTGGACCTCCGTGGTGTTCTGCATCGGATTCTGGCGACCGACGCGGATCCGCAGCTATTTATCGAAAACTGGGTCCCGGCGTCTGGCGATCATGAGGCTGATGTTGAGGCCGATCGGCGGTGGTTGGAGGAGTCTCTCGCCAATCTGGCGAGGCGGCTACCAAACTCGAGTTGAGGAGGACATAGAGCGGACGGACATGGCGTAGCGACAAAGTCATTGTGCTGGCGATGCTCGTCGGTGGTTTGCATCACGAATACTGGCTCGGTAGGGCGATCACCGGCTTAATAGGGCCGCCTGCCGGTCCAGTTGCCTGGCGGATCGTAGTTGCAGACCCAGACCTCGCGTTTTCCCCCTCGCGCCACTGCGCAGCCCACCTCTTTCGTGTCACCCCAGACGATTTGCGTGTAGTGCCCGCACACGCCGCTACATCGGTTCGAAGTGTAGTTGTAGTCTCGAGATTCAGCCGCCCACGCCTTGACAACTTGCGCGGGCGATGCGGTCGCACCGGTGATCTCGAACAAGTTCTCGCCGAAGGCCGAGTTTGGACGGTGGATGAATTGCTTGCGCGCCAGGAGAGTGTCCGCCCAGTCTTGCGAACGTGCGGCCAACCGATCGGACCATGTCAGTGGAGGCATCGCCACGCGCGCCCGCACAGCGTTGTGGCCAGCGAGCATGTCGCGCGAGAGAGAGGATGGTGCGAGAGCCGCTGGCCCCTCGCCAAAGTGACGCCATTGTGCGCTGCCGGTTCCGGCGAACATGATCAGAAACCAGATCGCCTGTCGCATACTTCTATAGACGCGCGCGGACGGGCTTTCGTACACAGCCGGAGCGACCAGGGGAAATGCGGAGCGAGAATGAAAGCGTGATCATTACCCAGAAGCTGCAGCCTGTGGCTTGTAAGCTATTGATTTTCAATGTCGAAAAGAGAGGAATTGGGACACTTGAAGCGTCAAAAGAATCTGCAACTTGCAGATTCCTCGTTGCCGGGAGTGCCCGGGAGTAGTCAAAACCAGAACTGCCCCGCGGAAGAACCGCCGGCGAGTCATGGGCGGCGCTGCGAAGCTGACCGCCGGGCTCCCAAACCAACCTCGGCCTACTACCCGCCGTCCCTGTCGATGATGATCTCGGGGCAGCCGGCGTCAAGGTGGACCTTGCCGTCCACCCACAACGCGCAAGCGTAGCGGTACGCGCCGGGCTGGGCGGTTCGCCGCACAATCCCTTCCAACTCGAATATGTCCCTTTGGGCCAGGGAACGACGGCCCCCAAACGGCACCGGCGAGATCCCGGCGAATTGAATTGCAAAGGGCCCCTGGTTACTCCACCACCGAATCGTATCCCCCGGCTTGGCACGCAGCAAAGCGGCGCTGTAGTTAATCTCCTGAGTATCCGCCTCAACTCTGATGTGGACTTCCCTTATTGCTTGTTTCATCATTCACCTTCGCTGGATGTGTAACACTGTTTTCGGCTGCGCTCCCGGGATCAATGCGCTCTCTGTCCCTCGGTCAACTCCCGGAAGCGAGAATCCTTCCGCAATACGGCCAGGTCTGAAGCCGACCGGATCATCGCCAGCGAGTATCCGCCCGCCGCAGCGGCTGCCAGGGACTCCAGGGCCTTTTCGCGATCCCCCGCCGCTTCGTAGACCAATGCCGCCCGGAACAGCACTTCGCTGTCCTTCGGCGCCAGGGTAAGAGCCCGCCCAATCTCCGCCAGCGCCTGTCTCTTGTCGCCCAATCCCATCAAGTACGAAGCCAGACTGGCTCTGGCCCCGGCGCTCTGGTTCACGGCCAGTTGCTTTCTCACCAGCTCCACGGCCCGCGCGTACGCCGGACCAGCATGGCCTGACAAGCCCGGCGTGTGCGCGTACGCGTCCCCCAGGTTGCCCCAGACTTTGTATGTGGGAGTGCCGCCAGAGGAAGCCTCTTCCAACAGAGGCACGGCTTCGGGGTAACGCCCTTGCAGAATGCGAAGCGCGCCGAAATTGGAATACGCTTCCGGGGTCGGCCGGATGCTCAGCGACTTCTCGAACATCGCCGCGGCCTGGTCGTAGTTCCATTCGAGGATATAGATCCCGCCCAGGGCCGAGTAGGCGAAAAAGTGATCGGGCACCAGCCGGATCACTTCCCGGAACTGCTCCGCCGCCTGGTCATACCGCGCCTTATTGCTGCAGAAGACGCCTAGGTACCAGTGGCAGCTCCAGCAGTCCGGCCGCAGTTGGATTGCCTTGCGATAGGCGTTCTCCGCATTCTCCGCCTGGTCCAGCGCTCCATATGCGCGGCCCAGTTCCCGGTATCCTTCGGCGCTTTTCGTGTCCAAGGTGACGGCACGTTTGAGCTCCTCCACCGCCTTGTCCTTTTCCCCGATCCCCCTGTAAACCATTCCGAGCGTCACGTGCACTCCCGACAGGCTGCCGTCAAGTTCGGCCGCGCGCAGGCAGCTTTTGAGGGCATCGTCGGCCCACTGGCGCTCCTTGGTGTCCTGGTACTTGCGCCAGAAGGCTTCTCCCAGGCCAGCATAGGCGAGGGCGAACCGTGAGTCCCGGCCAATGGCCTCCTCAAACAACCGGATCCCGTTATCGACGTCTTTCTTTCGCTCTGCTTCGAGCTCCTTCTTCGGCTCTGGGACGTCGTAACGCGCAAAGTGCCCGACTGCCCGCAGATAGGAGTCATACGCCGCCGCGACCTTGGTCTGCCCGGCGGCCAGCGCCTGCCGAGCCGCCGGCTTGAGGTCCAGCTTCAACATGGCTACGGCTCGGCTGAAGGCATCGTTCTCGATCCCGATCAGCTCGCCCGCTCTACGGTCGATGGTGTTGCTGCCAATCTGCCGCAGAGTCCTGGCATCCACCAGATTGAGGGTAAGCAGAATTCTGCCGCTCGCTCTGCGAACGCTGCCCGACAGCACCAGATTCACACGGAATACGCCGTTCGCCTGCTGTGCGGTAGCGACCTTTGCGCTCCGCACCTCGCTGGCGGCCACCACGTGCAAGGTGTCTTGGAACTGTTCCAACTGGCCGAACTTTGTCGCCAAAACGTCCACCAGCCCGTCGCAGATGAATTGATCCTCCGGGCTAGCGATGACGTTGTTGAAAGGAAGCACCGCCAGGTGGATCTGCGCCGGCAGCGGCGTTCCTCCCAGCCAGCGCGGCAGATGGGCGCGGAACAGCAGCGCGGCCAGAAGAACCAATAGCACCGCCACCGCGGCGGCGGACCACTTTGCCAGGCGCGATTTCTTCTGGCGGACCGTTCCAACGCCAATCGCTGCGGGCCGGCTGTCGATCCGCACCGTTGCGGGCGGTCTTGGCGCGCCAATGAGGGATCGCAAATCCGACGCCAGCTCCTGCATGCTTTGGTAGCGTTCCTCGCGGTCCTTCGCCGTGGCTCGCACCACCGTTCGATCGAGCTCTTCGGGAAGTTCGGGATACGCAGCCTTCAGAGAAGGCGTCGGTGCGTGGAGGAGCTTGTCCAGAGTCTCAACCGCGTTCGGACCGCGGAATGGAAGCGTCCCGGAGACCATCTGGTAGAGCGCCACGCCCAGGGAGAAAATGTCCGTGCGGTGATCGAGTGGCTGTCCGCGCGCCTGTTCCGGCGACATGTAGGCCAGCGTCCCCAGCACAACCCCTTCCTCGGTCGTCTGCGTCAGCGTCCGTGTGACGTCTTCCTCTCCGGCGCCGTCCGCCGCCCGGTCCGTCAGCTTCGCCAACCCGAAGTCGAGCACCTTGACCAAGCCTTCTCCGGTGATCATCACATTCGACGGCTTGAGATCACGATGAACGATGCCGGCCGCGTGCGCCTTGGAAAGCGCACTGGCAATCTGGGCGGAGTAGTCCAGGCACTGGCTGAGCGGTAGTCCCCTGCCCTGGATCAGTTCGTGCAGGGTCTTGCCTTCCACGTACTCCATGGCGATGAAGTGAACGCCGTTCGACTCCTCGATGTCATGAATTGTGACAATGTTGGGGTGATTGAGCGCGGAAGCCGCCTTGGCTTCCTGCACAAAGCGGCGTCTCCGCTCCGGGTCCTCCATCTTTGCATGCGGCAGCACTTTGATGGCGACGAAGCGGTCCAGGTGCGTGTCACGGGCCTTGTAGACCACGCCCATGCCGCCCTCGCCGAGCTTCTCGACGATTTGGTAATGCGAAAACGTTCGGCCAATCATGCCGCTATTCCGCGCGCCGGGCTGCTACCAGGGTGATGTCATCCGTCGGGGGTTGCCCTGCCGTCCAGCTTCGTACAGCTTCCAGGACAATCGCCAGTATGGCTTCAACACCGTCCCCCCGGGATTCCCGCAGAATCTCCTCGAGCCGTTCCTCACCAAACTCCTCGCCGCTTGGAGACTGAGCTTCCGTAACGCCGTCGCTGTAGAGCAACAGCAGATCCCCGACTTCCATCACGCAGCTTCGCTCCTGGTAGCTGAGTCCCCGCAGGATGCCCAGTACCGGCCCTCCTCCTTCCAGGCGCACAACTGTCCCATCCGCCCGGGCCATCAGCGGGGGATTGTGGCCCGCGTTGCAGTAGGCTAGTTCACCGCTCCTCAGATTCAGTCGCGAGTAGAAGAACGTGACAAACCGGTTATCCGGACACGTTGTGGCTACGCTGCGGTTCAGGCGCGCCACAAGAGCGGCGGGGCTCGGGAAGGTCTCCGCGATCGCCTGCACCTTGGCCTGCAGCGACGACATCAGCAGTGCCGCCGGCATCCCCTTGCCGGCTACGTCGCCGATGGCCAGCCCGACCTGCTCATCCGGGTACATCAGGTAGTCGTAGTAGTCGCCGCCAACTGTGCGGCAGGGCATGTTGCAGCCAGCTAACTGCAGGCCCCGGACCTCGGGCGTGGTGGTCGGCAGTAGACGCCGCTGGATCTCCGCGGCCTGCCCAAGTTCATGGGCCATCAACTGCTCGGCCTGCTCGATCTCCGCCAGGCGCTCATACTCAATCCGGATCCCCGCTACGTTCGCCATCACCGTCAACAGATTCAGATCCTCAACGGCGAAACCGTCTGAAGAGGCCGGTGAATCCAGATACAGCAGGCCGATCACCCGTGTATCGGTCTGGATGGGCACAGCCATCAGACTGTGGATTCCACATCCGATGATGCTGTCCCTATTCTGAAGGCTGGCATCCAGATCGACATCCTGGATCAACAGCGACTCTTTTTCCTCTAACACCTTCCTACGGACCGCCGCGCTGAGATGGAAATCGGCCCCGCTCAACGCCTGAATCTCGAGGCCGCTCTTCTCGCAGGTGAGGAGCACCCCTCGTTCAGCCCCGACCGCGCTCAGAGCCAAATCCAAAATGATTCGAAAAAGCTCCGGAAGCGGCCGCCGTAAGGCGAGTTCCCGGCCGGCGTGCAAAAGAGCGGACTCCGAGGTCACCCAGCGTCCCGAGGTTCGGTTGCCCTGCGGTTGAGGTCCGCCACCTCCCTGGAGTCGTTGAGCCAGGGTCGTGATGATGGTGGCGCCCCCGGGCTCGGGCCGGTCCTCGAAAACCACTCTTTTTGCAGCTACTGCCGGGTCGTAGACCAGCAACATCTTGCCTGCGACAATTCGATCGCCGGGTTGAAGACGGGTCTTGCCCGTGAGCCGCACCCCATTCAAAAAGGTGCCGTTCTTGCTGCCCAAGTCGCGAACCGCCCAGTCGTCGCCTTCCCTCTCCAGGTTCAGATGCTGTCGTGACAGACGGGCGTCCGCAGCACACGAAACTCCGTTGGTTTCAGACCTTCCTACCGACAGACTGGTCCCTTCCAGCCTGAGTATCTTGGTCTGCCCTTCGGAGGTAGTGATCGCCAGATCCCGGCCCATCCATCCACCGCCTGTGCGCATCCGCTAGAAAATGAGACTCCGCGGTTAGTAGGACCTGACGTAGGCGCCTGTGGCGGCACCCTTGTCAGCAAGAAGTATACACCCGATAGCTGGGTAGTCCGCCAAAAGAAAATTCGTCATTCCCGCGGTGTGTCCATCGCTCTTACTTCTTTGTCGTCAGCTTCAGTGTATGGATCGCATACGGAGCCACCGTAAGCGTCTGCCGCGGCTGGCCGGGCAGGTCCTCCTCAAGCAGATTGGTTTCGCCGAACACGGGCGTGCCGTCGAGGAATTCGACGGTACTCTCCGCGGGGGCGCCTTCGATCTCGTAAACCCTCAGCAGGAGGGATGCCTCGAGGTCGGACTTCTTCAGCGCGCTGATTACCAGATTGTCTTGTTTCAGCGAGCAGAACGAGCGGGTGGGAGGCAAGGACTTTGCCGAGATCCGGTCTGCAACCTCAACGGCGACGAGCGGGTTGTTCAGCCCCATGCCGGAGCGGTAGGCCTTAGCCGTCTTCCAGTCGCCTGCCGCGGACGAAAGCGAATAGCGAAAGACGTACCGGCCAGGCGGCGGATAGAACATCGAAGTGACTTCTTCGCCGCGCACAACCTTCACCGACGTGTACCGCGTGCCGCGCGGCATTTCGGCGCGGATCAAATTGTCTCCCAGACGGACCTGCTGATGGTCGGAGGCAAGCGTCAGGCCCCATTCGGGGCCACCCGCGTGGATCCAGTCTTGAATGTGGTGTGAGCGCTGCCAGGATTCGTTCGTGATTTCGTCCGAAGCGCGCGGGAGATATTCTCGCTGTACTCCACCACGTGCAAGGGGATCGAATTGCCAGCCTCGTCCAACAGCCGGAGCCCTTTTCGGAAAGCGCCGAGATCGGCGGGCGAGACTTCGCCGTAGAGCGTCAGGTGGGTCCGCACCACATCGTCCCGCACCCATCCCAGCGGGTTGAAGACGACGATCGGAAAGCTTCCCCGGGCAGGCGCCTGCACGCTCTCGGCGATGTTGCGCAGCGCATCGCGCAGAATCTCACCGCCGCGGATCTGCGCCAGGCGCTGGTACTCGATCGTGCGCTCGTCTCCAAGCCGGCCTCCCTGGCCGTCGTGGTTGTGGTCCATCGACTCGACCAACTTCTTCCATAATGGCCGCGAACTTCTCGGCGTTTAATAGCACGTCGGTGCCAGTCGCTGGTTGAGGAGCGTGGCGTTCTGAACGAGTTTCTCGTTCGCCGCCTACAGGTCGGTGCCCCAGGCCAGGAAAACCGGGCCCGCGGTAGTGGCCTGCACGTCGGCGACGTCCTTGACGATTCGCGCCAGCCCCTGCTCATCAAGGTCGCGGTGCAGGCCGAGATTCACGCCCCAACTGTACCCTTTGAAAGAGTGCCACGCCAGGATGCCCGAGCCGTCTGGCGCTTTCCAGCGGAACAGCGATCGGTCGGGCGGGCCCATGCGTGTCATCACCATATACGGCACGCCGGCCTTGCTCAGAATCTGCGGGTACTGCCAGGTGTAACCGGGCAGGTCGCCCAGATGAGCCACTTTGGGATCGACTCCGAAGACCCGGCGGGCGTAAGCCTTGCCGTAGGCCAGGTTGCGAATCTGCGCTTCGCCGCGCGGAAGGTTTTGACAAATGCCAGCCCACTTCGGCACGATCTCGAATCGGCCCTCTTTCACCAGGCGCTTCAGCGTCTCCAGTTCCGGCGTGCCCTGCCGGTTGTCGACGAAATTCGCGAGGAACACGTCATCCTCGATCAGAAACCGGAATTCCTGATGTTGCTCCGCCAGTTCGATAGCCCGCGTGATGATGCGGTTCCCGCGGCTTAAGCACTCTTCTCGCGTGCCGCCCCAGAACAGGTCAAGGTGGGAAAACGGAATGATGAAGACATCGCCCGCCACCGCGAGTGCCGCGAGTGCCACGCAGAGAACTGTGAGACGGCTTCCGATCCGCATGACGTACCCTCTCTTTCTGCCGCATTGTAGTGCCGCCGCAGTGAACAAGCGAGTATGATTCTGGTCCCATGGACCATTCTTCCCGACCGAACGGAGTACAACTCGAACGGTGTATACTGCCATGTTGCCGACAGGAGGTCTGGTCATGAGTCCCAATGTTTCCCGGCGTGACATCATGCGCGTGGCGGGCGCCGCGGCTGTGGCAACTTCGGTTGCCCGCGGCGCGGCGAGTCGCTGGCCGCTTACCGAAGGCGCGAACACCCCCAAGCTCTGCATGCTCTCCGGCGCCACACCGAACGAGCGCGCCATGCGGCGCATGAAGCAGATAGGCGTGGATCACGCCATCCTGGGAGGACCGCGGATTCCCTGGGAAGAGACCCAACTGCGCGCCATCATGGAGCGTCATACAGCCGCCGGCCTCACCGTGCTCAACATGATGATCGGCGGCTTCAACAACGCCATCTACGGCAGGCCGGGGCGCGACCAGGACATCGAAAACGTCCAGAAGTCGATTCGCGCGGCGAGCCGGGCGGGTCTGCCCATCCTCGAATACACCTTTTACGCCCATCGGGCCACGGAGGGGTACTTTGACGAGCCTGGCAGAGCGGG
>VFSW01007789.1_pt1 | contig 15494 bp, 9 predicted proteins | sample 5358111 | NCBI WGS metagenome assembly VFSW01 (sample SAMN11554181, study PRJNA540505) | mine drainage metagenome | isolation source: sediment from site ElyBrook_90M | place: USA: Ely Copper Mine, Vershire, VT | collected 2017
AAGAGCGCGCATCTCGCTGCACTGCTGCCACTGGGTGGAGTGGGCACTCAAGCGCTTGTGCGGCATCTGCTGCTATCCTACACAGAGGGTTATGCGATTGAGTATCTGCAACGCAAGCTGCGGCCTTACTGGCAACGCAACAATATGCCGGTCTCCCAGATGCTCGACGAGGCGGCGACGCAATATTCAAGCCTGGACAAGACAGGCGCGACACTCGATTCAGAGCTGACCGCCGATCTTACTCGTGCCGGAGGCGAGCACTACGCTGCGATTTCGATTCTTGCCTACAGGCAGGCGATGGCTGCGCACAAGCTGGTGGCAGATGTGGATGGCACGCCATTCCTGTTTGCCAAAGAGAACTTCAGCAATGGCGATATTGCCACCGTTGATGTGTTGTACCCTTCGGCGCCATTCTTTCTCTTCTTCAATCCGAAGCTGCTGGAAGCACAGATGATGCCTGTGCTGGAATACTCCGCCCTGGCCCGCTGGCATTTCCCGTTTGCGCCGCATGACCTTGGCCAGTATCCGCTGGCAAACGGACAGGAGTATGGCGGCGGCGAAAAGACCGAAGAAAATCAGATGCCGGTGGAGGAAAGCGGCAACATGCTTATCCTCGCGGACGCCTTGAGCAGGGAGGAAGGCGATACGGTTCTCGCAAAGAGGTACTGGCAGCAATTGACGCAGTGGGCCGCTTACCTGAGAGAGAAAGGTCTGGACCCGGAAAACCAGTTGAGCACCGATGATTTTGCCGGACACCTGGCACATAACGCCAACCTGTCTATCAAGGCAATCGATGCGCTGGCTGCGTACTCGGATCTTGCAAAGCTGCTGGGGAAGGACGCGGAGGCGAAGGAGTACAGAACTGCTGCGCAAACCATGGCCGCACAGTGGGTACAGATGGCCAAGGACGGCGACCACTACAAGCTGGCGTTCGACAGGCCTGGAACATGGAGCCAAAAATACAACTTAGTTTGGGATGAGCTACTCGGATACAAGTTGTTTCCGGAAAGTGTTCGCGAGACCGAGACGGCCTTCTACCTGACAAAACTGAACACCTATGGCCTGCCACTGGACAACCGGGCGGACTATACAAAGCTGGACTGGGAGTTATGGACGGCCACCCTGGCTTCCACTCCTGCGCAGTTCAACTCACTGGTGGACCCAATCTACAAGTGGCTACTGGAGACTCCGACGCGGGTTCCGCTGACCGACTGGTATGACACTAAGAATGGAAAGCAGATTGGCTTCCAGGCGCGCAGTGTTGTGGGTGGCGTTTACATCAAAGCACTGGCCGACAAACAGCTTGCCTTGAAATGGCGCAGCAAGGCGGCGTCCCCAACTGAGATGCAGACGACGCCTTGATGGCATTGGTTTAACTCGTCAATTGCGGGAAGGCTGTAATGCGTAGCTTTGCCGCCGCGTAGGGAACAAGTGTGATGGTCTCTTCAGCCTCGCCGCTTGCGACCGGACTCTGCTGCACGGGGTCCGCGACACCGTCCTCCGCGTGCCAGGATGGCAATTTGCGCGCCTTTACATGCAGCTTGACCGGGGTCTGCTTCAATGCGAAGGGGCTTGCGCCAATTGGAAATTCCTCGACTGGGAGTGCATGGATATTTTCAGCGGTCACCGCAAGCCCGTAGTTCCATTGCGAAGCGGGGTAGACCTGCCAGTCGGCGGTCATGCCCCGGTCGCGTAGCTTTACCCAGTCCTCTCCAATGGGGTATGAGAAGACCAGCGGGCCGCGTTCGATAGAGATGGAATCGTTGTAGCCGCGGTTGAGCGATGGAGTGAATGGGATGACAAGCTCCACGACATCGCCTGATTTCCACGTGCGATCAATACGGGCAAAGCTGCCTGCCGCAGGCGACGGTTCCAGTCTGCCATTTACTTTGATGGTAGCTCCCACGGCCCATGCCGGAATGCGGAGTTGAAGAGGGAAGCGTGCGGAGGAAGCAGGGTTGACTGTTATTTTCACAGTCCCGCGAAAGGGGTAGTCAGTCTCTTCCAGCAGATGCACATCCACACCGCCGGCCATGGTGTGAACTTCGCAGGGCGCATAGGCCGCAGCTACCAGACCGCCGTTGCTGCCAGAGGAGTCGCGTTGAGTTGCCATCCACAAGCTTGCCGCAAATTTCGGCCAGCCCTGATGGAAGTTTGCCGCGCAGCAGCCAAAGTTTGGCTCCAGGCCGTAGAGGTTGGACTCCGGGCCGTCAGTGGTCCAGGGTTTGCGGTGCAGGCTGCACTCCACCTGGTTTGGCTCTTGGTTGTACTGGTGGGCCCACATGTCGTCCGTGAAGGTGCCTGGCAGCGCATTGAAGGCGATGCGTTCCAGTCTGTCTGCCAACTCAGGTCTGCCGAGTATCGCAAGGGATTGCTCCAGTGAGAACATCTCCTCAACGACGGTGCAGAGTTCGGTGCCCTGCGAAGGGTTGCGGCCGGCAAAGTGTTCGTCGGCGGAGAACATGCCGTTGGGCAGGCCGTGGTAGCGGTCCAGCGCACCAATCTGACGGAAGATGGCCTGGCGGTCCTCATCAGAGTGGGAGACAAGTGACCACACTGGTGAGGCCTTGATAGCTTGTGCGTTATTGACGCCATGGGTCTGCATTGCGGCGTCAGAACTTTTCCCTTCCTTCAAGCTGATGGCTTCTGGCGTGACGCGCTCTGTGTATTTGAAGTCGACGAACTGTGCCTGCCAGTCATAGCCTTGCTGGTGCAAGAGTCGTGCCAGGTCTACCAGTTTTGGGTCGCCCGTGCGGTTGTAGAGCCAGAATACGGTGAGCGCCTCGTCCTGCCAGCGATACTTGCCCCAGTCGACCAAGGGGCGTCCCGGCAGCGCACGCAATTGATGTGCAAAGTAACGCGTGAGAACTGGGACAACGCGCGGGTCGCCGGTGGCTTCATGATACTGCGTGAGCGCTTTGAGCATCACCATGCGCGGCCACCAGTCATTGTTGCTTCGCGGGCCGATCATGCCTTCCGCCGTCTGGTTGTTGAGCGTCCAGTCAATATATTTCTGTGCTTTGGCTTTGAGCGCGGCATCATCGAGCAGATATGCGAGCGGCACCAGGCCATCGATAAAATACGGGCCGCGCTCCCACGACTCGCCTGTGCCACCGAGCCAGCCGCTATTGGGGCCAACGTCCTCCCATGTCTCGTCCAGGTGTCCGCCGAGTCCGTCCGCCTGGATTTGCAGTTGAGACCTCAACCAGCCTTTTGGACGCACAGCGCCCAGAGGCAGCGGATCAAAGGCGTTGGGAGCAAGCGGGGCGCGGTTTCCGACTGCGCAGGATGCGCCAGGCGACGACTTATTGTCGCCCTGTGACGGAGCGACGGAGCCGAACACTTGTGGTGAAACAGCTGCAGCTAGACCAATTGCGCCGGCCTGCTTCAGGAAGTGGCGGCGGCTGCGAAGCCGACTGCTGGTTGATTTCAAGGATGTCTCCGATGAGCTGGCAGTCGCCGGGGTAGAGGATGCACCCGGTTCGATTTCATAGCTCCCAAGTAATCTACCCGGAGAACGGCCTGTCCACATGGTTCATTAGTACTACGGGCTCGCGGTGTCAGGTCTGTTGGATGATTCCTCGGAGAATGGCGCTTGTGGCAGCCTCGGTGCGGCCAGACACTTCGAGCTTCTCCATGATGCTGTTGATGTGGTTGCGGACTGTATTCTCGCTGATTTGAAGAACTGCGCCGATTTCCTTGTTGGTCAATCCCTTTGCAACCACAGCGATGATCTCCAGCTCTCGCGTGGTGAGCGTCGACCGCGTCATGCGCTCGGCCAGGCGTGAGGCGATGTGCCTGGGCAGGTATCGCTTGCCCGCATGCACGGCTTCGATGGCGTCTATCATTTCGCGCAGCGACGTGTCTTTGAGGAGATAGCCCTGCGCTCCAGCTTGTATGGCTTGATACACGTCCTCATCCATCTCATAGGTGGTCAGTACGATGGCTTTGGGCGTTCCCTTCAGGCGCTTCAATGCCAACAGCATATCGATACCGCTCATACCTGGCATCCGCAGATCGAGCAGAAGCACATCCACGGGTTCGCGCTGGAGAAAGGCCAGACCCTCTTCGCCATTGGAGGCGGAGCCGACTATTTTCAACTCGGTGCGAGCTTCCAGCATACTGGTCAATCCAGCTCGTATGACTGGGTGGTCATCCACGATCAGGATACGGATGGGAGGCTGCTCTTTCTTGTCCATTCTAGTGGTGCTCCTTGAAGTATTCCCAGACGTAGCGTGGGAAGGTGGAAAGGCTGAGCTTCGGAGCAAGTGGCGCAGTGACCAGGACACGCGTTCCCCGGCCAGGTTCGCTCATGATCCACAAACTTGCGGAGACGATATGCGCCCTTTCACGCATGCCTCGCAGGCCAAAACCAGGCAGTTCTCCTTCGTTGGCGAAACCGACCCCGTCATCCTCGATGGAGAGGTCCAGCGTATGCTTCCGGTAAACGAGGAAGATACTGATTGAACTGGCTCTCGCATGTCTGACTGCGTTGGCGATTGCTTCCTGCCCGATGCGAAAAAGAGTATCAGAAACAAGCACGGGCATAATCCGAGGGGTTCCCTCGCTGGAGGCATGGATATGCACGGATCCTCCCTCGACCATTCTGGCAGCACAGCGCTGAAGCGCGGTAACAAGGCCTACTTGATAGAGGGAGTCTGGCCGGAGAGTGGCAATGCAGCGACGCGCCTCCTCATGGCTCTGTCGCACAAGCGTGCAGGCAAGTTCCACGTGCTTTCGCATGTTGCTGTTTGCTGGCGTCAACTCACCGCGAACAGCCTGCAACTGGAAGCCGATGCCTGCGAAGCTTTGCGCCAGCGTGTCATGCATTTCGTGAGCCAGCCGCTCGCGCTCCTCCAGCACGGCGCGCAACCGCCAATGCTCAATGCGGCCATACAGGTACTGGCCAACCAGCAGTAGTAGAAATGTCGCCAGGGTGATGGCGATTACGTGGCCAGTACTCCACCATGGGGGGCCTGCGATAACATCCACATCGTCTGTGGAGCGCAGCAGCAGAACAAACGGGACCAGGCTGCGCGTGTACATGGCATCGGAGGCGCAGATGCCCCGAAGAGTGAGCAGGCTTCCTGTTTTGAGTTTTTCAAAAAGCAGTGACGCACGTTCCCCATTCATGATCGCTTGAAAAGTCTGCTGGCCCTCCTCCAGGCTCAAAATCAGGGTGCCATTGGGGCCACGTTCCTTTCGGCGCAGATATCATTTTACCTCAATCAGTGTCGGATCAATGGAACCTATGGCGGCCTGCGCTGCGGTGACGGACAGTGGGGCGATAGGGGCGCCGGCCCACAGCAGGTCCACGGTTGCGTCCCGCAGAATGAGACTAGCGCCGTTCGATTGGACGAACCCGGTTGCCTGCACTTCATCGCCTATATTGAAAGACCGGTTGGCATTTTGAACAATCCGCACGCCGGCATTGGAATCCTGTATGTAAAGACCGGGCGTGGTCGCAACCACTATTCCGCGCACGGTGGCAGGTGAGGAATCCACTGGGGAGGCGAGCCGTAAATCTCTTATGGATTGGACGTTTTCTATATGTCCCTCATGCCCGGGGTTAACCGCAAGAACCTGCGCTGCGCGGGCAAGATCGTCATTCTTCGTATTGTCGGCAACATGTGTTTCCAGCGCAGGAACTGTTGGCTGCACGGCTGCGTGCATGGAGTCCGCAGTGCCAAGCATGGCCAATAAATCCGCATGGCTTGCCGACTTCACCACCACATCTCGCCATGAGGCACCCGAGGCATAGGAACGCAAGCCAATTTTCCCAGCGGGAATACAATTCGGATCTGTCGTTGCAATGGTGGGGGTCTGGCCGGAGTTGATGGGGAAGGTGGCCGACACTACGATCTGGCAACCATAGGCCAGCACTTTGAGGTGGTACCACTGGAAGGGGACCACGCCGCCGTGAATACTGGTTCCTGTGATTTCGTGGTATGAGTGGTCTGCTACTCCAATCAGGAGATGGTTATCGGTGCTGGCAAGGTTGTAGGGTTGACTGGCGAGTCCGGCATAGTAGCCGCGGTAGGAGTCCACGCCCTCCTCTTCATCACTCACGCGCACTAGCAGTCCGGCATCCCCTTGAGAGCCGGACAACTGTACATCCGCTTCGACCGAGTAGTTTGTCCAGTATTGTGATCCCGTCAGTAATTTTGCGCCGCGCTCATCCGATGTATTCTGCATGGCGCCATTGGAGACTTCCCATATGCCACCGTAGGCTTTCCAGTCGTCCAGCCTGCCGGACAGAAAAGAATAGCGGTGCGGGAGGCCACGCGTGGAACTGTCAATATGATCGCGGAATCCCCAGGCAACTGCCACGACCGCACCCAGAACCATCAGCAAGGCCATGTACCAGCGCCGTCTTGTGCGGAAGGAATTCAATGGACCAGTCTCCAATTAAAGGACAAGATTTTCTGCACTTGTGGCAGATCAAGGTTGTCGCGGGTCACGAGGATTGGTTTCAATTTTGTCACAGCCGGTACCTGCTGGTTCTTTGACTCAGCCAGGATCATGGCGACGGCCTGATATCCCATTTGATAGGTGTCCTGCACGATTACGGAGTCTATCTTGCCTTCTTGAACGGAATCAAAAGCTATGTCCTGGTCAAACCCGACCAGCTTTACCGTTCCAGCTTTGCGTGCATCTGCCAGCGCAAAGTAGGCGCCGCGCGTCGTGGTGGATGTGAGCGAGAGGATTACCTGCAGTTGGGGATATGCCCTGAGCGTCTCCGCCGCGACTTGTTGTTCGTGTGGCAGGTTGTAGGTGCCGAAGCGCTTCTCCAGAATTTTGACGTTGGGATAGCTGCGCGCGAGGTTGGCCTGGAAGCTTCTAGCTCTGGTCATGGCTCCAACGCTGTCTGGATCAATGCCCAGCATTGCGACAGTGCCTTTTCCGTGCAGAAGTTTTCCAATGCGATTGGCCGCCAGCCGCCCACCCTCTTACTCGTCATTGAGGATGAAGGTAAGCTTTCCGCCAGCAGGAATGGACAAGGGGGACCTGATGACAACAATGGGAATTCCTTTTGCAAGGCCTCTGCGGATAGGCGTCACCAACGCAAGTGAGTGGTCAGCAGCCAGGATGATGCCTTGCATGTCCGCCCGGTCTATCTCCCGGTCAAGCAACGTAATCTGGCCTTCCACATTGTCTTCCCGGGTAGGTGCATTCCAATATATCTTTGCGTTCGATCCACTTGATGCTATTGCGCCGTCGCGCACCGGCTCCCAGAGTGCAATACCTGTGGTTCGGGGAATCATGGCAATGACTGGCGTGTGCTCTCGTTTGCAGCCGAGAGCCATGAGGAACATAACGCACAGGATTATCCAAGTTATCTGAGTAGAGATACGCTTCGCGATCAGGCTAGCCTCCACAATATTCGGATGCAGGCTGATTTTATTTGAAGTTTCCACGCGTCTGGATTGATCTCCTATGAGGGAGGATCCACCTTCATAGTCCATTTGTACTATGTTCGATGGGTCGTGTTGGTTCATGCGCACTGCCTTGTGAATGACTATCTTGGCCATCGGTTCAACAACCATATAGATTGTGTGCCGTAATCGGCAATCGCTTTGTTCGAGGGCCCCTCCTGAAGCCGGGGTGGTTTCTTCCACGGGGCAACAAGATTGCACAGGCAACAAATCAGCAGGTCACTTGGGAGGTCGAATGGGCAAGTTCGCAAGAGTAGCGTTAAGGGTCTTTCTTTTAGTCGTATTGATGACGGCATCCAACAGCTTTGCGCAGTTCAGTGGCGGCCTGCAGGGAACTGTGCAGGACAGTTCAGGTGCGGCCATTGGCGGCGCCACGGTGACCCTTCAAAATCTTGACACTCAAGTCATTCAGAAGGCGACCTCCGACAATGGGGGAGCCTATCGCTTCACCAGCCTCGCGCCGGGCAGATATCAGGTGTCGGCTTCAGCCGCAAATTTCAATGAGGCAAAAACACTCTTCACGTTGAGCACAAATGAAACCCAGAATGTGCCTCTGGCGTTGAGTGTCGGCAACGTGAGCACAAGTGTGATGGTGAGCAGACAGGCGCCGCTGCTTGATACCGCCGACAGCCGCAATCAGTTGACGCTTGAAACACAGGCTTTGGGCGACTTGCCTTTGGCTGCAAGAAATCCGCTGGCGCTGGTTACGCTCACTCCCGGAGTCACAGGTCTTGGTGCTGCTGCCAGCACGAACTTCAACCCGGAAAACTACGTGGATGCCAGCGCCAATGGGCGTGGCCAGAATGGCAACCAATATATTGTGGACGGTATGGATGTGACTAGCAGCATTCGTCCAGGTGTTGTGAATCTGACGCCGAATGTTGATTCCATTCAGGAAGTAAGTGTCCAGACCAACACTTATACGGTGGACTATGGACGGGCAAGTTCAATTCAGACGGTGATGACCACAAAGTCTGGCACCGAAAAGTACCATGGCTTCGCCAGCGAGTACTACACCTACCAGGGGTTGACGGCGCGTGGCGAATTCGGAATACCGCAGCCGACAAAGCTCGCTCCGTTTCACGTCAACAACATGTCTTTCGGCATTGGCGGCCCGGTCATCCCCAACCATAAGTTCTTCTTTTTCGCCTCGCTTGAGCCATATCTGGCATTGAATTCCAACGGAGGCAGCCTGGTCACGTTTGAGGACCCGGCGTTCCTGGCTTTTGCCCAGCAGGCTAGACCGAACAGCCCTGAAGTTGCATTGCTGGCGAAGTACAAGCCATCTGGAGCAACGTTCAGGAACGTTCTTCAAAATGCAAGCCAGGCATTTGGGCCTCAGAACGTGGCGGGCAACACCGGCTGCGGAACGGCGAGCACGGACAACATTCCCTGCTCAACAGCGGTATTCGATCAGGGCAACTTTAATTCTGTCAGTTCCAACCGGTCAAAGCAGTACAACGTTCGCGTGGACAAGTACTTTACAAAAGACCGTTTGTACGGGAATTTTTACCGTGACACAATTGTGACCGGCTCGCCGGCAGTTCGTCCTGCCTTTCCAAGTTCCGGAAACGACTTCACCTTTTCTCTACAGGCGAATGAGACCCATACGTTCACGGCAAACTTGTTGAACGAGGCAATCTTTGGCTACAACCGCGTAGAGGGAATACTCAACAAGGCGAGCAATATTGACAACACCGTGCCCATCGTCAACGTGACCGGCTTGGGCGTTGGTTTTGGCAATGGCTTCGCCGACGGTGACTTCATCCAGCACGCATACCACTGGCGCGATGCGTTGTCATATATTCACGGCAAGCACAGCTTCAGGCTCGGCTATGAAGGCTGGCATGGTGATGACATCGCTTTGTTTGCTCCGCCGGCCGCTATTCCATCCTTGCAGTACAACAGCATGATCGACCTGATCAATGACAATCCCTATAGTGAGAGCGGTTTGTCCTACGATCCTCTCACCGGTAAACCCAAAGCCCATAATTACGGCTTTGCGCAGACCACTGGCGGAGCATTCGTGGAAGATTCATGGAGAGCAACCCAGAGGCTGACCGTGAACTATGGGGTCCGCTACGACAACTTTGGCAACGCGTATCCAACCCTCGCCGGTACTACTCTGGCCAACTTCCATCTGGCTGCGGGACCGGACTTCCAGAGCCAGGTAGCAGGTGGCGCGCTCACCGTGCAGAGCCACACCTTCCCCAGCGACCTGAATTACGTATTCAGTCCCCGTCTCGGGATCGCGCTTGATCCGACCGGATCCGCGAAGTGGGTTGTGCGCGGCGGCATCGGTTTGTTCCATGACTATTTCACCCTGGGCAACTCTGAGAATGGCTTGTCTGGCAATCCTCCAGCCATCGCATTCCCGACATTTTTTCAGTCTGGAACTGTAGGCAAGCCAGCATTTGGATATGGAACCTCCAACACCTACCCGTTCGGCTTTCAATATCCGACTTTTCAAGGCGGCGCTTTGAACTCCAAGGGCGGCATTGTGGGTCAGCAGCTCAATATTGGTGGTGTTGCCGCCACTCTAAAGGCTCCGAGTACCCTCAGTTATTCGGGGGCGGTGGAACGTCAGCTCACAAGCAGTATGACGTTCAGCCTTGGCTACGTAGGATCGCACTCCAGCAATCTGGTGGCAAACGGAGGAAATACAGGATCCACGTCCTATGGCTTCGACGTGAATGCATTCGCCGGCGATTTGCTTCAGCATCCTAATTTTGATAGCAACGGAAACTTCCAGGGATCTGGGACTCAGACTCGCCTGAACACAAGTTTTGGCGCGATCAACTACGCTTACAACGGAGCGCGGCAGAACTACAACGGCTTCATCGCCGCTGTGAATGGTAGATTCTCGAAGCGAGGATTCATCACTGCTTCTTACACCCGGTCGGTTGCGAGGGACAACTGGGAGAGATACCCTACCGCCCTTAATCTGGACCAGTATTACTCCAACTCACCAAACGATGTGCCGAACCGACTTTCCTCTGGATACAGCTACGATCTGCCGGGAATGCGCAATGGCAACGGCTTCCTGGGTCGGCTGACCTCTGGATTCGTGCTCGCAGGGACGACGATCCTGCAGTCTGGTACGCCCTTCACTGTCTTCACTGGCGCTCCTCTGGCGATTGGCCAGACGGGCAAGGATGGAGCAACGATCACCGCAACCAACTATGCGGCGGAACGTGCCGCTGGAAACCTTCTGTTCGCACCGAACAGCGGCGATTTCAATGCGGATGGCGACAACTACGACTATCCCACTGTGGCCAGCTACAAGCAGGGGCATAAACGGAGCGACTATAAGTCCGGGGTCTTCGGAAGCTGCTCCGGAAGCGTATATAGTTGCGGCCAGTTCCTGCAGCCGCAGGTGGGAGCAGAAGGCAATCAAAAGCCAAACCAGTTCCGTAACGCCGGCTACGCGGACACTGACTTTACCGTGAAGAAGGTCACGCAAATTACTGAGGGTGTATCTCTTGAACTGCGCTTTGACACCTTCAATCTATTCAACCGCGTGAACCTTACTGGTGTTGACAGCAACATTCAGGATGGCACGTTTGGAAAAACCAGTGGGACGCAGCCACCGCGGAATATGCTGCTGGGAGCACGGCTAAGCTTTTAGCTACTATTCCCAAGACACGTGTCCCCGGACGCGTGAAAAATAAATTGGCGGTGCTGCTTGCTACCCTGGTAGCGGCAGCACCGCCAATATTGGTTGATGCCGTACATCGCGGATTGCTGCTATTCAATAAACTGGCAGGGAGGTTGCAAGGTGTGCCTCCTCTGGCAATTCCATTGGCAGCAGTTGCGAGCGAGTCGGTAAAGGTGTCTATGGTTCAGCAAAGCAGGACGCGGGTTCAGCAAAGCAGAGCGCGCCGCGTTTCCAGATGGACAGTCAGATCTGCGATGTGGCTCTCGCTTCTGCCTGGCTTGCTTTCCCCGGCACTGGCGCAGAGTGCGCAATCGGATACGAATGCAATTGCGAACGCATTGCAGGGCCGCCGCTTCGACGAGGCTGTGCGGCTATGTGGCCAGGCGCTGAAGAGCAACCCGGAGAGTTACAAGCTGTGGACGCTGGAGGGAATGGCGTTCGCACGTTTCAACCAGCCCAAGGAAGCGGAAGCAGCTTACGGGCACGCTCTCAAACTGGCTCCCTACTATCTGCCAGCGCTTGAGGGAGCGGCTGAGCTGAAATACCAGCAAGGCGATACGCATGCCATTCCCTTGCTAAAGAAGATCCTGACAGTCGGTGGCGACAATGCCACCACCCATGGCATGTTGGCGGTTCTGGAGTACAAGCAGAAGAACTGCACGGCGGCTGTCGACGATTTCAGGTTGAGTTCTTCAACGGCGTCGGGCAATCCCACAATGCTCACCGAGTATGGCTTTTGCCTGGCTGAGTTGAAGCACTACACGGACGCAGCGCCAATATTTCAACAAGCTCTCAATCTGCAGCCGCGCGTGGAGGCTGCTCGATTCAATCTGTCGCTGGCGCAGTTGTTGGCTAATGATGGCGAGTCCGCGCTTACAACTCTGCAGCCGCTTCTAGCATCTGCTGGAGCTTCGAACGATACGCTGAATCTTGCGGCTGATATTTACCAATCCCGCGACGACACGCCGAGAGCGGTCGAGTTGCTCAGGCGGGCCATTGTTCAGGAGCCCAGGAATGTGGAGAATTATATTGAGTTCGCCACACTTTCAAACAAGTACGGGTCATTTCAGGCTGGCATCGCTATGGTTAATGCCGGGCTTGCCAACGTCCCGAAGTCTGCCCGGTTGTATGTGGCCCGTGGCGTCCTATACAGCCAGTTGTCTGACTACAGAAATGCCCTGGCGGACTTCGAGCATGCAAACCAGCTTGACCCCAACCTTGCTGTGGCGTCTTCCGCCGAAGGCTTGATGCAGTCACAGCAGCACAATCTCGACGCGGCCCTTGAGACTTTTCGCAGTGCGGCGAGGAAGCGGCCCAACGACGCATTCACGCAGTATCTTCTAGCGGAAGCCCTCTCGGAGAAGGGATATCCAGCGGGCAGCGCCGGGTCCCGTGAGGAAATTGCGGCTGCCACACGCGCCGTCAACCTCGATACTGGCCTGGTGGCGGCGCACGACCTGCTCGCCTCACTCTATCTTCAATCCGGGGAGATTCAGTTGGCCGTCCAGCACTCCGAAGCCGCACTACGCAAGGATCCAAATGACCAGCAGGCTTTGTACCACCTGATCCTCGCCTTGCGGAAGACAGATCGAAAGGGTGAAGTTGCCGGCCTCAGCCAACAGTTGACCAAGCTTCGGCAATCGGCCCAGGCCGAGGGACAGATCAGGAGGCGGTACCAGCTTTCAGTGCAGCCAGCCAGCGGGGAAGCAACTGCCGTCGCGCCCATACCGTAGTTCTGGGCGAATGGAAACAGCCTGGCTATGACACATCAATCTCCAGGCTGGCGCGGCCTGCGAGTGTTTCCTGCTTCACAACAACAAAAGTGCCCTGTGCTTTGCCAATGGAGGCGGTGGTGAGAGGTCTTCCGTCTGCTGGATGGATGTGAATGTGTAGATCGCCTGAGAAGACCTGTGGCAGCGTGAGGGAGACCTTCCACTTGCGGCCTGGCAGCGCCAGCGTTTTCCAGCCGATGCCGCCGAAGCGAGTGGGACAGCGCTGGACGGATATATGTTCTCCCTCTGCGAACCAGTGCTTCGGAGCAGCTTTCTGCAGATGGCAGATGGCGATATCGCTTTCCTCATAGCAGAGGAGCCAGCGAAGTCCGAGAGTAGGCTGCAAGGTGGAGTTGACCACTGCGGACCATCCATAGGGGCTGCCTTCTCCGGCATAGCTGCCGGGAATGAATGCGTCCTCTGGAGCGTAACGGTTGCCGGAGTCGGCAGCATAGCAGACCAGGGCATAAAGATTGAGCAGGAAGGGACGATAGTCCTGCTGGCGAATCTTCACGGCGAGCGCGCCGTGGTCCATGCAGTTGGAAGTGCGGTTGGATATACCATCCGTGTGCAGGCCAGCAATTTGCATGCCGGCTATCTCGCGGTGCGCGAGATGACCGAGGTCCAGTTCGCGGTCGCCCCAGTCCGCAAGGAACCAGTCCTGCATGAATCGATGATTTTCGTAGCTTGAGAGAGTTTCTGGTTTGCGATGAATATCGCTGGGCGTAAATGGCGTGATGCCTGAACTCTTCATCTCCGCATTGCAGGCGGCGAGAGTGGCGGAGAGTGAGCGCTGTATGTTGGCGCGCATTTCCGTGGCGATGGCTGCGAAGCGGGCAGCGTGGCCGGCGAGCTGTGGGTCAACTTTGGCAGCCGCGGCCAAGGCCCTGGAATAATCGCTCAGGCCGCGCCAGGTCACAACAGCATTCTGGTAGTAGAAAGGGTGCGAGTCAGGGAAGTCGTTGTGAGGATCGCCCAGGTCGGCTTCCGGCGATCCCCAGATGAGGCCGTAGCGCCGATCGTCCCGCGGGAAACGCTGTTTGGAATATTCGTAACGGCGGAGGACGTATCCGGTCATGCGGTCCAGTACTGGCATCCGTCCGCGCAGGGCATCAAGGTCGGGGGTGTACAAGTATGCACGTGCGGAGTTGGCAAGGAACAGACCTACATTGAGCGGAGCCTCAACTTGATCCTGAGTGTTATAGAGAAAGTTGCCATCCGGAAGAATGTACTTGTCCAGGTAATTCTGGAAGTAGGCATCAGAGGATTCGGTGAGGTTCCATAGTTGATGTGCCCATATGAATTCATAGTGGGCGACGGGAAAGAGCGCATGGCTGCGCTCGGGAATCTTCGTATAGGCGCCCTCGCCCACCTGATACGTGGGTTCCAGACCGCGATAGCTGCAACGTGAAAGTGTTATCCCGGCGCGGGCAGCGTGTAGCAGCCACTCATCTGGAATTTCCACCGGCATCGAATCCTGGTAGAAGCTATGCCAGCGGTTCCATATGCCGGCAAGCGCGGAGAAGAACGCCTCTGGAGTACCGTTTGCGTATCGGTCGACGAAGGCGCGGCCATTGTTGTCTCGGTATACCTTCATGCCGGGAGCTATCTGGTCATCCGGCACCATCACGCGCATGCGCGCCATGGGTCTGGCATCCTCTCCGGGTGGCAGCAGCACCATAGCTTCATAGCCGCACTTGTAAGTCTCATTCCATACGCCGGTGTCGGCAACAGGCGCATAGCCGCCGAGCAGCGTGCGCTTGCTGAAGCCCTTTTCATACTTCCATAGCTGGCCATTGTCATTCGGAAAAAAATTGCCGGGATCAAAGATTGCGCCCAGCTCATCCGGCGCCCATGCTGCTTGTGGAGGGTCGTTGTGGAGTTCGCGGGACTTGCCGTCCGCCTCCAGGTACATTGAACGCGTCGGGCCGGCTTCCTCGTTGGCCACCAGCGTCCAGCCGATGTACTCTGGGCCAAGCGCAGCAACATTCTCGTAGCACGGGTCCTCATTCGAGCTGAGGATATAGTTTCCCGCTACATGTGGGCCGGGAGTGTAGCGCGCAGGGCGCTCCAATCGAATGCCGTGCGGAGTGCTGGTGGGCCGCGGCCGAATCATGGAAAGGTCGCCGACCAGCTTGGGTATGAGCGCAATCGTGCCTTCCGCAGGCGTGACATAGGCAATTGCGCCTCGATGAGTGACATGCTTTTCAAAGACTGCTGTCTCTGAGCCGTTCATGTCGACGATAGTGAGCAAGCGCCAGCCGTCAATGCTTTCGCCTGGATGCACTGTCGCACCATGGCCGCCGGCCTGCTCGCCTCCCGCATGGGCCTCAACCGTGCCGCCACTTATTCCGGTCACGACCGGTACCGTTGCCAGCGACGCCTTTTCCCCAGGAAGAAACAGGGAATAGTCATTCACGATTCGGCCCGGCGTGTAGGAGCCGTGGGGCAGCGGTATTTGTGGCTCATCTGCATAAAGCAGGGCCGGGTCCAGCGTGGTGGTCAGGCCCGCTGCTGCAAGAAGTTTCAGGAAGGAGCGGCGTTCAAGAGTGTGCATTCGATCTCCGTGCGTGTGCGCGTAAGACAATCTGCGCAAGAGCACACGTGACTTTGATACATCTGCAAGCC
>VFSW01007790.1_pt1 | contig 15493 bp, 22 predicted proteins | sample 5358111 | NCBI WGS metagenome assembly VFSW01 (sample SAMN11554181, study PRJNA540505) | mine drainage metagenome | isolation source: sediment from site ElyBrook_90M | place: USA: Ely Copper Mine, Vershire, VT | collected 2017
CTCCGCCGCCGCCCAATGGGCTGTCGCCTCCCAAGCCACCTGTAGAATAAGCGATAACTCCGGATACGCCGTTTCCGCCCTTGTCTCCAGCTAGCGAAATGAGAGTAGATGTGAGCCCAGTAATTACCCCTAAGACTCCGCCAGCTCCGCCTGCGGTATTGCTGCCTTGAGCAGCAGCTCCGTTAGCGACAATAACTGGGCCAAACGCTGTTACTGTCCCGGCTCCTCCTGCAGTAGCAGATCCAGTTCCAGATCCATATCCGCCGGCGCCTCCGGCAACCATTCTGATTTTCTGGTAGAAAATATTTGCTGGCGCCGTATAAGTCGCTAAAGCCTGAGTCAGCGTATAAGCGATCGTAGCCGTTCCAGATCCAGCAGTTCTAGTCAGATTACCGCTCGCAGCTGGAGCCGTTGCTTGCGAACAGAACAATACTGCGCCAGTTTGAGCTGAGAGAGCCCCTAAAACTGTGTAGGTATGCGACCCGCTATCGGTGTAGGTGTCTCCTACGGCGCAGGTTGACGAGGTCGTGATCGTAAATAACCAACCAGAAGTTGATCCGGTAGACGTAAATTTTTGAACGGTTGGGATTGTGTTTAACAATGCTTTCGTCTGAGCTACCGTCTTACTTACTACATTACTTGAACTATCGGTTCCAACCAAAAGGCTAGCGGATAATCCAGTCAGCTGAAGCGTTCCACCAAGTACGCTTTTAGATGTTCCAGACTGATTGATGAAAAAATTTCCAGAGAACGAAGTATTATCGGCGAAGGAAGCATTATTGGATGCCCCGCTGGTCGGTGACGCGAAATATTGGATGAAGTTAGTGACGGTGGACCCGGCACCAACCGCTATGTCGGGGATCGATATTGCTCTATAAGACGGGCAGATAAACGAAGTGGCTTGCGTCTGGCAGTTTAGATATAGTCCGTACATTGTAGACGTAGCCGACGAATTACAATAAGAATCACAGCGAAGGCTTTCCTGGGTACTTCCGGAAAGCCCGGTGACTGCATTGAAATAAGCTGCCACTGATGCATTTACTCCGCCTGGACCGAAACCGAATCTACCGCTTCCGTCTAGCTGAAAATAAAGAGTGCCTGCCGTAGACATTCTTACATTGTTAGCAGCTGTGGCATGCGTGTGCCCAAAGACAGAGATTACACCGCCCGTGCTAGCCGAAGTATCACCGGCTAAAGTCAACGCCCCATCAGTTGTGTTCGGCTGTATGTAACAAACCGTAGCAGCCACATCTGCCGCATTCATGGTAATCTGACTTCCCTGAAGCGTTATAGGGCCAGTTTTAGATACGAGCCCATTCAGCTGCGTTTGAATCGACGATGTTGCGTCAAGGTAAGAAAGCGTCGTGGTAGAAATAAAAGATGAGGATGCGCAAACATAAAGCGAATTGAAAGTTATCTGGTTCGAAGAATTTACAGATAACAACAAATCATTCGAATTTGCAGCATTGCGCCACCCAACCGAATCAGAGTTGGCTAATCGAATTGAACCAGATCCAGAAATACTAGCTGAACTTGATTTGAAATAAGACGCGATGATACCAAACGACGAGCCAAGAATTAGATCACTGGCTAGCGCATAAGTCCCTCCAGCCGGAGAAAACGCATTCTGCGCCAGTGAAACTAACAGCCCATCGACGCCATTAGCCCCGCTCCAATTCAGATCACCTACTGCTCTCGGTATCCCGTAAGTGACTCCGTTGAAATTAACGCTCTGAAATGCCATTCGTTAACTCCACGGTGTCGGGGTTGTTAGATCAATATCAATCCACGAAACAGTGCCGCTCGAGATATCAATGTCGGTGTAGGAGGCAGGAGGGACCACGTCGATATCAGCGTAAGGTTCGCCATCCCAACCAAACGTATCCCACCCCAATGTATCCCAACCAATTGAGGTATAATTTGTCGACATTTGTAGGCCTCGTTAGGCGCCACAAACAGCTTTAGCTCATGCCAGCTTAGACTTTTTCGCGGGCAACCGCGAGTCCTCGTCCGGTAAGATAAGCTTTTCGATGTTAGGGTGGCGCATATTCGTGTGCGCTTCGAGTTCTTCTGGGCTCGGAGATACATGCTTGCAATCTTTTGCCATGCATCGATACGACGATTCAGCTGACGACGATTTGTCCTTACCGCCATCAACCGGAACCATTTCAATCATCTTGAAATATTTTGCATCTCCAAGCATTTTTCCACTGCCATCCATAGGGACGGGACGGTATTGACCTCTGAAATCATTCGCTTCGAATAGATCAAATTCTTTCTTGTTTCCCGCTTTATCTCGCCAAAAATCATTCGGCTCAATAGTCACTTCAAGCCCCTTGAACATCTCGCGAAGCGGGTAAACATTTTTGTTCAGTATGTACACTTTATCTGCCATTTAAGTCTCCTTACTATTGTTCTGAAACACAAATAAATTTGAACGGAGCATTCGACGTGATTCCAGCCGTAGCAACTGCTGTCGTCTCTACTTTCACATATCTAAATGCGAAGTTAGGAATATACACCATTCTCTGAGTAGCACTCGATTTGATAATAAAGTCATTCGCACCGATCGGAGTCGTATTACTCTCTGGGTTCGAGAATCGATAGAATGTGGAGTTATCACCGCTTCCCTGGAGCATGATTGAAGTATCAGCTGCGAACCCGCCAGTCATAGTCGGTATAACGAGGTACATGTACAAATATGACCCTGGAATCTCGACTGAACTAGTCAGCGAGCTGCCAGAAACCATACTCGGTACGGTGAATACCTGCTGTAAGAAGGCCATTTTAGCTCCTTCCGATAACTGTCAGATAGAATACGTCTCCGGAGGCGCATGCCGATACTGAAACAGCTCCTGCAATCGAGGTCGCAGAGTTTCCCACGTTGATCTTCACCTTAGGGGCTGCGGTCGACATGGAAATGGGGCTGATATATGCTGCGAACGCGTAACCGATACCAGCGACTCCGCTTGCTGTAGTATCTCCGTTCGCACTATCTGCCACCATACTCAGAACCACGACTCGCGCATTTCCCCAAACCGACTTTAAAGCAACTGTGCTTGAAAAGGCCATACTGCCTCCATTCTTGTGTGTCCGTTAGGCCACGGTTAGTAAAGCAAACGTTTATCTGGAATCTCTGGGCTCTCGCATTGAGTTTTCAGAGTCTCGTACAAATTGTACATCCCGATAAAATCTTTAATCCCCATTTGGCGCATTGCCATCAAATTACCTTCTGGGTACGCGCCAAGCATTCCGCCTTCAGTGCAGTTCACATAAAGACCTGGGACTGTCAGTGAAACATAGTCAAAAAAGTTTTTGAAATTGAAATACGACTGCCAAGTAAGCACCTTGTTTCCGTAGCAATCGACTCCGCGCAAGACGTGCCCAATATTAGCGTCATACGACGAGTTCCATGCGTGAAACTTATGCCCATCCCCTGTATTGTACCCGAAACAGAAGTCAGCGCCCATATAAGCTATCGGGTTTGAGCCCATGATCGCTTTTGCGATATAGACGCACGCTCCCAAAACATTCCCGCCATTGGATACATAGCAGTTGAATTCTTCTAACGCTGTCGCTGCATCAATGTATCTCTGATCCGGTATGGGAGCTGTAAACAAGAAAACTTCGCCCTGCCATTTGTCAAAAAGCCGCGGATCCGATCCAATGAACGCAAGTAACTTCTTGTTTTTGGTAGACGCCCAATATTCATCGGGCGTTTTCGCCCCACCTTCGGAAACCTCAGTCAATACGATGGGGCCAGCATCCAAGCTAACGTAGTAATCAATATCAACGTCTCGATCTTCGAAAAAGTGATAATTATGAAGGCAAGAAAGGGCCAAAATATCCCCTTTATCCTTCAAAAACTCCCCGTTGTAGCCTAAAGATGGGCCAGAACCGATGCAAATGGCTGGCTTATGTCGATTTGAACCATAAAGTTTACCTAAGCCGTGATCCTTGAAGCTTTTGAATCGTTCATGATTCGCAGTTACGTTTTTTATCCATGTCTCGCGCCAGGAATCGACAGTGATTCCGTCAGACGAGCATGCCGCAGCGTACATTTGCGCCGGTTTCGCCGGCGGAGTCTCGATATAGTTCTGATACTCGAGTGTTATTTCAATTTTTCTCTTTTCGGCCATGTAATTCTCAACCCTTTAAGTCGCCCTACAGGACCGGCGCCGGACCACCCGACGCCAGCCCATAGGTGTAGATTAACTCTTATCAAGTCCCGTAACAGCGAACATACGCGAGTGCCGAACTGCCAGACGCAGCCCCCGACACGACGTATCCGATCGGCTGAAACGCGACAGCGCACTGAAGCGAAGTCGCTTCACTCAGTACAGCTGCCAACCCCTGTCCGCCCGGATAAAGGACGTCAGCAGTGGTAGCGCTTTGGTTCGCCACCATTTGGACCTTGGTGAAGCCGCGCGATAGCAGCCATCCATACCCAGCAGTTACGATCGCAGTATGCTTCGCAAATCCAATGGGAAAATCATAACCAGTCACGGAGCTGACTGTTACGCTGAACCCAGAATTTGCCGAAAATACGGCGTAGTTTCCAACTGGAATGGAAGCAGTACCGGCGTTGTACACATAGACGTATTCCTCACCGCCATAGAAGCGAACCTCACCCGGATTTACCGAATTCGTAAGCGTAACGTTAGATACGCTCTCAAATTCCACCGGGAGGCCTTGAACTAAAAATGACTGCATAAGATCCTCCTAGTTGGTAAGTGCCGTCAGAGCGCCCTGCAAACGAGCATTGGAGGTGCCATAGGCACCCATCCAGTAGATCTTTGCAACTTTGACGTTCTGATTGACAGGTTTAGAGAAAGGCTCAAATCGCATATCCTCTTCCTTATGGGCCCACAAGTGAATGTAGTCCTCATTCAGAAAGAAGAAATTGCTCGCTGGAGCATGCGAGTCCGGAAGGACAGGCAATCCGTTGAACAATAGCGATTGGAAACCGCCAGCAGCACTCTCAGAATCCTGGAATCTCTGCTGGGGCTGAAGCAACGCATAATAGCTGTTAAACAGCGAACGCGTTGTAACTGCCACAGAGGGAGACCAGGAACCGATCGTGCATAGGTTCCATACCGTCTGCAGAGCACTTAAGCTCAGCGTCGTAGTCGAGGAATCTACGGATCCGGCCTGCCACCAAGAGTAGGTGGACTGACTGATTCCGCCAATGGTATTAGCCGTGGCCACAATCTGCTGAAGGCCGACGATGCTTTTCGCATTCGTGGCATTCGAAAAGATTCCGGTTCCCAGCTGATCTTCCATTTGCTTTTCGGCGATCTTCACCTTGCTTTTCACAAGGCTGACCATTTGCTCATCTCCAGCATTCTTCAATTCGTCAGTGCGCAGAATTGAGATGTTGGTGTAGAGCGCCTTCCAGGTGTACTCAGCTGCCGTAATCTGATCGTTGTCGTTCACGTTCAGAGTATCAGCACCAAAGTACCAACCGGAAGCGGTCGGCACTGCATAGTTTAGCGGTACCATGATTGAAATGCCGCCATCCACTAGCTCATACGAACGTTTCCGATGCCGCTGCAAAAGCGGATTGGAATTAAAAATATTGTCGTAGAGCTTAGGGATGAACTTTCTCTGGGTTATTCCAGAGATCTGGTCGTATGTAAGACCCATAGGTTCTCCTTAAGGTTTATTTTACGACTCGCCCAGCTCTGAGTTCCTCGCGGATCTCCTGCTCAAGCTCCTCGTAAGAAGTTTTTCTAATGTCTTTCGGCTGCGAGTTTCGGTTCCATAACGACGACGGAGTGGGCGTTTCGCCTAGAACTCCAAGTTTAGTTCGAGTCTGGATCCCCTTGGCTACAGCCAGCTTTGCCTGCCCTTGAGCTTTGTTTAAGAGCTCCTTATGGAGTAGATCCCGGAAAGCTATTCCGAATTCTCGAATTCCTTTTGATTGGGCATGTTCGAGAATGCGTAGCTCGAGGGATTTTCCGTTTTCATCGAGAGTATCCCAATCTAGATCCGCATGTTCGCCGCGGATGGATTTGACCTCTCTGTCAAGATTTTCGTCTTCAATTCTTTGCTGCTGGTCCTGATAAAACTGACTTACCTTCTGAACTACAGGCTCGAACTGAGAAAGCTTTTGTTCTAGTGCTTGAAGCTTTGGGTTGTATGCATCTTGCGCTACAGGGGCATTGGCGGTGGCGGTAGCGGGAACTCCGCCAGGCTGACCTCTGGTTGACCACGCTTTCTGCACATGATCCCACCATTCTTTATTTTGCTTAGCGTAGGCGTCAACTTGCTCGTACACTTGCCATTGCTGCTGCTTTTGAGCTTTTTCAGCTTCCCACTTTGCTTTTTCAGCGTTGATTTTTTGGGCGAATTGAGGTCTGTCATAACCCATTTGAGCCCATTTAAGGATCTGCTCTCGCGTTCCTTTAATGGTCTTCCCGTTATGGACAATTTCGAATGTTTCTCCAGTCGCGCCAGGGGCAGCAGGTGTAGCTGACTTCGCTGGAGCATCATGCATCGGTATATCGCGGTTAGTCGCTTTGTCCGCATTATCAGCTAGCGCATCTAGCTCTGCATCTGTTCGATCAGGTACAACTGATTCATCTAATTCTGGGTGCATCTTTTAAGTCCTTTCAAAGTTTAAGTCATTTGCGGAGCGGGTTGAGCTTGGGCATTCGCATTAGCTGGCATCGGCTGACTCGGCGGCTGGTTCACTGGTTTCGCGCCCTGCTCTGGGCCAGTCATTGAGTCGATGAAATTGCCAGTCGCTTGCACAGCAGCTTGAAATAGTTTCACGTCTTGAGGGTCCACTTGACCCTGCGCCGATTGAATCATCTTTGCGAGCTGTTCAAAGCCGGTTTGAATCATCTTGATTGCTGCCTCAGGGCTCGCCTGCTGCGGCTGCCCTCCAGCACTGGGGCCCGGACCTTGAGACGGCGCAGCTGCGCCCTGCGCAGATCCACCTTGGGGAGGGGTAACCCTCATAAAGTCTCCTTTGTTTTTGAAACGTGATTAAGTCGTTAAAATTTGGGGCGAATGTGATCTTGCTGCAAAGCTTGTAGTTTTCCAAGCTCTTTGGCATGAGTCGTAGCGCCGGCTAACTGAACTTTTTGCTGCATCTGCTGCTGAACCTGCTGCTGCTGCATCTGCGATTGCGCTTGAGCTGCCTGCTGCTTTTGCTGATTCACGCGCTGCAATACAGACTCATAATTCGGATAATCCAAAGCCTTAAGCAACTCTTCCGCATCAATCACCTGCATCTTAAACAGGTTCATCGCTAGCCCAGACTTTTTATCCTGCTCAAACCCAAGAGTGGATCCGGTAGAGACTCGTACGTCGAAGTCGCCTTCAATCTCAACCGTATTACTAGTCCCATCGTGCTTTGTGATAACCGCATTGCGCTTGGTGACTGGGTTACCAGCCGCATCCTGACCTTCGAGTTTCTCGACATGGAAATAAAAGAATTGAGACGCGTTCTGGTCTCCCGACACGCGCACGATGCGAGGTACGCTGTAATACTGGAACACTCGCGACAAGTACAATTTTCCGAAGTCTTGAAGGAATGCATCTATGTTGCGCGCTTTGAGTCTAAGGCGCGTTTGCTGCGCCTGCTGCATGAGATCAATCGCGTCTCCTGACATTGGATCTTCGCCTTCGACGCCTTTTGAAAGATCCGTCTGACCCGACACACCGTCAAAAAACTTACGATATCGGTCCAAAAGAGGGAGGACAAATGAAGGGAGTTCAGCTCCCGGCAATCTTTCGACTGTGCTTCCTTCCGCATACTCTACGATTAGCCCCGGCTTATTGAATAAGTTGTCGGTATCAACCCCTGACGCATCGCTTACTTTCCAGATGGGATTACCCATCAAAGTCATTGTATCAAGTACGAAAGAAATAATCTTGTTTATGGTCTTTTGAGGGCTGTCAAGATTCTCGACTTCACCGACGCCCCAGAATTCGCGAGGTAAGATGTAATTCGTGAGTTTAACAAACGGAAACTGTCCGTCCTCGAATTCAAGCTCGCCGTCTTCAAGTAATACGCCGCCAGCAACAACAATCTTTCTGCCTTGAGGGTACTTAAGCGTTCGGGTGAAGGTGACCTGGTCGTTACCGTTTTCATCCAATTTCGGAGTTCCATCCTCGCCCAATTCAATTTTAGATTCTTCATTGAAGTCGTCGTCTTTCGAATAAATCGTTAGTTTAAGCGTCTGATTCTTGGCAATCGTGTCATAGCCGCTAGGACCTTCTACGATGAGCTTCGAGTCGGTCGGCGATTTGAACATGACCTGGTAGATATCTGCCTTGTCGCCCTGCTGGAAGTCGACGACGTCTGCTGAGATGTATTTCGCGTCAGGAACGTTAGCATACTCTTTTTTGACGGCAGAGACATCGACCGGTTCAGCAATAATAAAATGCTTCGTTCGTTTGCCATTGATATCTCTCGCTTGAGGGTCTGGGAACGTGTAGAAGACGTCCTGTGATTCGAATTCGATCGAGCCAAGACCCATTTCTGCGTCTTTATTAAAACCAACGTGCGCAAAGCCAGTCCCATAGAAATGCGCATCAAAGATAATCTCAGTCAGCGTATAGAGCCAGTTGTTATGCTCCCAGTCGTTCGCTGCGACTTTCGTTAAAATGTCTGCGAGCTCAAACTGGGTAGGAATCGTAGGAAGGAACTCGAGCTTTGGTTTCGAGTCCGTTAAGATTGGAACCATACTCTGTATGGTCTCAAATATGAGATTGAGGACTTCTGAGTGGCGATAGGCGGGTCGAACTTCTTTCCATTGGCGCCCGCGGAACATTTTATAAAAGTCGATCCAGCGCTGATCATAGCGCTTACGATATTTCTTAGCGCGCGAATAAAGCGCATCGCACATTTGAAGAATCTTTTTCGTTTCCTGGTCAGGGTTGTAGCCAGGCTGACGGTCTCCAGAATTGAAGTTATCGCTGGCCTGATGCTCTGGAAGGTAGGGAACTGTCAATTCACTCAATTGCTGCCCCCTTCAGTATGGACTTTGGCTAGTCTTCTCTGCATAGCATTCGCGTCAGGGGGGGTGATTGCCGCCGACGGCGTAACGTTCTGTATAGCGGCAGTCACCCCAGGAGCGCCCGTAGCCTGAGTGAAGCCACGGGATATCATCGCAGCAGCTTTTGAAGGATCAACTTGTCCCATCTCCTACCCACCCCTTGTCAGCATCAGCCCAAGATGCATCGCGTTTCTGCTCTCTTACGCGATCAAAATGCTTATGCAGCACTTCTGGCTTTTCGTTACCAATCTCCTCGACGCCTTTCGCTTTTGCGATCTCAGCTCTGTGGTACTTATTGCGGGTGATACACCCAAGCCCCGGGTTGTATTCCGCATCTTGTACCTTCTCCCCGCTGAATAGTAGCCGAGTCGGAGCGAATACATACATCGCAATCGTCTTGCAATCAGGGCACGTCTCCGGCTCGTACATATCTGAGACTCGCTTTGCGACGTCGAAATGCCGGCCGCATTGCGGTGATTGGCATTCGTACTCGTAAATCATTTATCGCTTAACTTTAGGAATCTCAGGAACGGTTCCCTGGCTATCGTCAGCTTCGTTCATCGTGTAGTTTTCAAGACCGCCATCGCTGTCTTGGTGCGCGAAGTCTTCACGAGCCCCTTCGGGTACCGTAGGGCCTCCGCCAGAATCAAATGTTTCGTAAACTCCCTTAGAAGGCTTTTCTCCTGCCATGATTGTCTCCTTTTTAGATGATTTTTCTATGGTACCGTACTTACAAAGTTTGCACTAGTCAGGTTCGTGCCGGTGCCATTGTAGCCGTTTCCGGAATGATCCACAAACCCTCCTGAGTTCGTCGCATTGTCCCCGTCTCCAAGGTGCCACCAACCTTGTAGATTTGACGCTCCGGCAAGGTTAGTCGGAGTCCCTGAGTTGTACATCGCAGTTACCGTACTACTCGATAGCACTGCGTTGAAAAACGAAAGATTATTGAGATAGGAGTTCACTCCAATGGAGGGACGATAACCTACAAAAAAGTTGCCCGCATTCGACGTAGAGCCAAGGGTTCCAGAACTTTCGTTTGTCAGTGTAGCGCTACCAGTGCCGTCATTGTCGGGACGACTAGATAAACATAGGGCCACACTCTGCGCAGATCGTAGACTGGGGTCATGGAACCGCCAGTAGAGATTGAGTTCGTGAAATATTGTGTCGGCCCGTAACTCATCCTACACCATTCGAGTCCATGGCGCCTGAAGACCTGGTCCAGAACTGATACAGGTACGGGTACGTCAATTGATATCTCGGGTACTGGCAAGCCTGAAGCAACGCGATCAAATCAGCTTGCGCCTGAATTAGCACTTTCTGGGCTTCGATGATCTCTTTTTCGTTCATCTAATACACCTTGCCCATTCTACGAGCCATGGCTTGCTCGCGGTCTTTTTTGTACAAATCGCCTTGCGTATCTTTGTGATCATCCGACTCGTTCGCGAGGTTCGCATGCATGTTGCCCCAAGCTTTCGCGACAGCACGGCCGATAGGCCCGTTGTTCAACTTCAGTTCCCCGTAGTAGTTCGTAGCGGGGTCAATGGCTTTAACTGGCTGATTAAGTTGATCGGGCATTTTAGCTCCAAGTTTCGGTAGATTGTTTACTTCGGGATCTGGCTTTCATGAGCCGCTTGAATTTAGCCTCTTGATTTTCGGTCTCAGCAGCGACTAGACCCTCATCGGGGACGAATGGCTTTATTGTAAGCCCGGAACGGTACGTCCGCAAGGTTACGAAACGATTGGCAGACATGCAATGGTCATTTTGCCCTACGGGAGCTTCGTCATCGACGTCTTGATCCGGCTTATGATCCCCGGGCTCTGGGTAATGATATGTGTCATATTCATCGAGCGTGTATGGAGATGAATCGCGAAAGACTTTATAGCGGCGAGTCTTGATTAGTTCGTAGTGCAAATCAGTCCCCGGTTGTATGCTCTTTTCCGGAACCCCAGTAGCAGGGAGCTTATTTTGGTTGAAAAGAAGGATATTTTCCGGGCGCTCGTGGCCGCAATAGAAGTGCTTAATGCCGAAGGTCGCCATCTTTTGGCGAGCGACGCGAATCTGATCAATGATTGTCATGCCGGTTTTATAAAATTCGCTAACCTGGAAATGTCGCTTATCAGCGGTAATCGCACGCACAACCAGCGCAAAAGCCTCCGTATGTCCCCAGTCGACTCCAGCATAAAATTCTGTGCCCGGCGGAAGCTTAAAGGGATCGCAAATGTTCGTATCGTCATCGAAGCAGTCATAGACGAGTCCAGCCTGCTTGCCCCACTCGCCGCCGAATAGCATCTCGAAGCGGCGAATATCCATTTGGGCCATCATGGCTTTGCGCTTATCGATATCGCTTAGCGTGTGGTACGGGTTTTCCCATGACGCTGCCTTAATGAGTTCAACGTCGAGTTCTTTGCCCTGCTCTTTGGGGCGAATGTAGTTTTTGAATAGCCAGTTTCTTGAATAGGGAGATGTTGTATAAAGCCCTCGAGCACCAACGCTCGCAGCGCGCGCCTGGATATTCTCATGGAAATATAGTGAAACCTTCCCCGCTTCGTCCAACCAATACGCTCGTAGCTGCGGAATGCCCACGATAGAATCCGGGTCTGTTTCGGTCCTGAGATAGACTTTTCTCCCATCATAACAATGGAACGTCGCTTCCGACTTTTTGAATTCTCCAATGCCTTGTATCTCCATGAGTTTGATGAAATAGGGAAGCATCGATTGAATCATGATCTTGTAGGTTGGGGCCATAAGGACGAAAGTGTCAGCTGGATCCGTATTCAGCGCCATTTGGCGCATGAGCCAAAGGCTGCCAGCGATGCTTTTTCCCCACTGAGTGCCGGTAGCAGCAATCGTCAGGGGAGCGTCCGAGTAAATCAGTGTTTCTTGCTTGACTGAGTGAGGGGTGAAGTCGAGCGCAGATTTCATTCGATATCATCGTACCAGAGCCCGTCTTGCGGCTGCAGGTCTTTAGTGACGCGTTTGCCGTCAAACTGATCAATGCCTTGTGGGCTCGCAGCTCTCAGATCGTCTTTGAGAGAGCGAAAGCATCCGAAATTCACTCCAAATTCGAGACGGTCGATGCCAGCTTTCAGTGGCTTTGTGACTTTGAGACGCCTGCGCCATCTCGCCTGCATGGGGCGTTCTGGCTCGTTTCTGCCCTTATGTGGATCCCGCAGAACTGCTTTCGCGGCGCGTTTCAGTTCCGAACAATACTCTCCAAACTCGCGGGGGCCAACCGAAACAGATGCATCAGGGCTATCGATATTTCCAGCATGAATATCCCTGAGAGAATCGAAGTGCTTTTCAAATACGAGCGCCCCAGCACCCAATGCAGCCAAGGCTAGTCCGCTGCCGAGCGTATGGTCTGACACCCCTACTTGAACTCCGAACGAGTCCCTCCAGCGCGTCATAGCCTTGAGACAATAGTCTTGGGGGTTGGCTGGATAAGCGGCAACGCATTCAAGAATCGTATGCTCAGCTGCGAACAATGCTCTGGCGATTGCGTCAACCTCCTCGTCTGTCGCTCCTCCTGTCGAAATGATAAGCGGCTTTTGAGAGAGCTGTGCAGCTTCGAATATCGAAGGGTCGAGCATCTCAGAGCTCGCTATTTTGTGTCGTTTGACGAATCTGTCTAGGAATTTGATCCCGTCCGCACTAAAAGCGCTGCACATGAATTCAATCTTATGCTGCTCGCAGTAGGCAGCGAGGGTTACGACCCATCCCCTGGGGAGGGTATATGTCTCGTCTCCCTCGATGCCATACAGCTCTGTGTGAGAAAAGAGCTGAAACTTTACTGCGTCTGCGCCGCACGCAGCAGCGTCAGAAATATGGCGGAGCGCAAGATCTATGCCAGAGTAGTTTTTGCGTTTCCAATTGGATCCGACTTCAGCGATGATAAACGGTGCATTCATTATTTTGGTGGCCCCAAATTGTCTTTGACGAGGTATCCGTACGCCACCATGCATATCGCGACGACAAACACGAGCGTCGAACAAATCCAATTCGTCATTTACTCAATCTAAAAGAAAAAGCCCCACGAAGCAATGCCTCGCAGGGCCAATCCTCGAATGAACGCTCTTAAAACTAGGGCTTACTAACTGGCGCAGGACCGTTCGATTGCGCTTGCAGAAAGCCAAGCGACGCAGCCAACTGAGCAGCTAACGACTGAATGTCGATACCCGTCTCAGGCGGCGTGGTATTCGCAGCCTTCTGACCCTGCTGTCCACTGTCTAATTGTCCTAGCGAAGGGCTATTGACGAAGTCACTCAGCATTTTCTCTGCAATGAGATCTAATCGAGCCTGATGCTTCACAACTTGAGCCTGGAGCTGGGAGTTCGCCCACGCGCCCATACCCGCGACGGTCTTCACGTTATCGCTCGTGACGCTATCTACGATCTGTTCATTTACTGTAGCTGGCATTGAATGCCTCCTATTGGTTTTCTAACCGGTTAGTGTGTCGTACGAGTGAAAAAGGATAAGGTCGACTGAACGAGTCAATCAAGCGGAAAGCGCAGTCTGAAAAGCTTTTGCAGCACTTTTAGAATATCAGATTGAATGAATAAAGCTCGACGCGGTTCGTTTAATAGGGGCTCATTTAGAGGATCCGATTTCGATACCAGAGTCGTCGAAATAAGTAGCAATCCGAGGTTTTTCTTCTAAAACAGCGTCCAGGACCTCGAGTTGGCAATCGATATCGCGTAAGTCCGAGGCGGCGTCCTGTACGCCATGAAAATCCTTATTATTAAATTTGGCAGTTAGGTATGGAAGCAGTGATGCGCGTTCACTTTCTAATCGATGCCTCCATTTGATCAATTCAATTTGCTTCATTTCCCCCCCCAATCCGGTCGAGTTCGGCTCTTACTTCGCATGTTCGTTTCAATGCAGCGGCATCATGCTGGAATGTCAGCCGAGTAATCTCATCCATCGCCACCTTCAGCATCCGGGCGAGTTTGGGGGTGGCTTCGATCAATTTCTCATTGGCGCGACTGCGCGGGTCATTCACGCCAGATATCGTTTTCGCAGTGTCCAGTCTCAACACCTCGTCGATCAAGTCCTGCGCGGTCATTTGAACTCCTCGATGCACACGAGTCGGGCGAGTACGTGTCCGAGCATTTGACGCGCTTCGACCGCCGTTAAAAGATTGGTTCCGATACGATGTGGCTTCCCGTGCTCCGTCACGCACAAGTCACTGCAAACCGTTTCAGGAAGGGGCCAAGCCAGAAATCGATTTACCAATTCGTCAATATCGAGAGACTTCGTCAACTTCTCGCGAAGGATGCGGTTGATCAAATCTACCGTTTCGTCCAGACGAATGATATCGGTAACGATTTTCCCATTCGTCATAGTCATCTTGATGCCGCGAAAATCCTCCGCCTTAAATTCCAAATCGCCGAGGTTCATTTCGGAGGCCCCAATCTATCCTTCACGAGAAAGCTATACACATACATGTCGATAAAGATCAAAATTACTATCCCCGACGCAATGATGCTATTTGTGTGAGCAAGTTGTGAGCAAGTTGTGAGCAATAATGCCCGCGCCGATTACCAATCCGAGTATATAGAAAAGAAAATCCTCCAAACTACTTCCCCTTACTTCAGTTGATTCGTATTTATAATCGAACCAAAATTCCTTAACCGCAGCTCCGATAAATACGGCTCCGACAGATAGCCACATTCCCTTCAATCCGAATAAAGTATAACCGGCCAATACTGCGAACGCACCTCCAAGCCAGTGACTCATTTGAGATATTGCGTTAAATAACTTCCAATTCATTGTATCGGTATCGACTGGGAGTATGTAGCCAGGTTGACGCGTTTTAATTTCTTCCTCGAGCTTATTCATTTTGTCTGCCATCTCGACTCCCATTTCTGATACTAGTTTCGCGAATAACTCAAAATCTCCTACGCCGCCACGAATCAAATATCGATAATACCCCCGAATCGCTTTGAGCGATTCGATCATTTTTCGTTCAACCTCTCACACAGCTCATCGAACAATATTCTCGGGTTTTCTTCAGACAGAAAGGATATCCCCACAGAATAAGAATTCAATTCGTCAATAAGCCTCAGAGCGATGCTCAATACTCTCGCTAATTTTGGGGCTGCTCCTGCGCAGAATAAATAGTGCTTGTAGCCGTCTAGTGATAGTCCTTCCGGAGCCCTATAATTGACTGGATTCAATACTCCTGTAATTAATTCCTGAGTTGTCATTCTTCTTTCTTGGGTCGATTGCAGATACACTTCTTGCACGTCACCTGCGCCCACACCTTAGTCTTATTGACAGTCTCATAAATCGGACCGCTGCCGTTGCAGAGAATACCACGGGCAGTTGAGCTGCTGTGCTTATGGACTTTCATTTCACAAGATCGGAGCCGGAGCCGGAGCCGGAGCCGGAGCCGTCGCCGGAGCCGTCGCCGTAGCCGGAGCCGTCGCCGTAGCCGGAGCCGTCGCCGGAGCCGTCGCCGGAGCCGTCGCCGTAGCCGTAG
>VFSW01007791.1_pt1 | contig 15493 bp, 12 predicted proteins | sample 5358111 | NCBI WGS metagenome assembly VFSW01 (sample SAMN11554181, study PRJNA540505) | mine drainage metagenome | isolation source: sediment from site ElyBrook_90M | place: USA: Ely Copper Mine, Vershire, VT | collected 2017
GCCTGGGGGAGTGGGGGTGTCCCCCAAATCTCCCCCCCAACTTCCCTTGTCCCCTGTGGGCAGGGATGCAGGGGGCGCCGCCTCCTGCCGGGGGGATTGGGGGTGTCCCCCAAATCTCTCCCAACTTCCCTTGTCCCCTGTGGGCAGGGAGCGACTGATTGACTTACCGAGCGAGCGCTGGAAGCGAGACGCGCGTAGTACAGGAGAACGAGCGACATGGGCGATGAGCAAGACCAGGATGTTCAGCGAACGCCACTCTGGCCTCCTGACACAGAGCCAGAGCGTGATGCGCCTCTGCCGCACTCCTGGCCAGCAGCCGCCAGCCCGTGGGAGGGCCAGCAACCGCCAGATGCGCTGACTGTCAGCGAGGAGCCGACTGTGCGGGTTCCCGCCGCCATGCCAGCGCCGGCCATCAGCGAGGAGCCGACTGTGCGAGTTCCCGCCGCCATGCCAGCGCCGACTGTCAGCGAGGAGCCGACTGTGCGGGTTCCCGCCGCCGCTGTATTGCCACCCGCCAGCGTGCCAGCAGCCCCCGCCACCACGCCAACCGCTCCGGCTAGCCCGCCTGCCGCCGCGCCCGCGCGCAAGGGACTCTCGCTCGCCTGGCGTCTCGGTCTGACGTTGCTCGTCTGTGTCGTGCTCCTGGCGGGCGCTAGTGGCCTGTATAGCTACGCGAAGTCACTGGCGGCGCAACCCCAGCAGCTCATGACGAGCTATTGCGCGGCGCTCACCCATGACAATTATCGCGCAGCCTATCAGCTGCTCTCAGCCAGCGCGCAGGCGCAGCAGCCTGAAGCGCAGTATCTCGCCGACGCCGCACTCCGCGACACCATCCAGGGGCGTGTGACGGGATGCGCAGCGACGCCAGCGCAGAGTCTCTCGGCGCTCTCGTTCCTGCGCACACCAAACGCGCTGATCTTCAACGCGCAGATGACACGCTTGCAGACAAAACAGACCACAACCGGGCAGATTGCCCTGACGCGCGACGTGAAGGGCTGGCATATCGCGGCGCTCGCGCCATCCCTGCGCGGGATTGACCTGGGGCCGATCACAACGGAGCAGGCGCTCTGCCAGGCATTCAGCCAGCGCGCCTATGCGCAGGCCTATGCGCTGCTCTCCACGCCCTACCAGCATGAGCAGGGGAGCGCCACGACGTTCGCCCGCGCCTTTGGCGATACACTCGCCGTGACGGGCTGCGCGCCCAACCTCAAGACCTACACAGTGAATAGCGCCGACCAGCAGGCCTCACTCGACGCTACCCTGACGATCAGTGTCTCAGGGACGACGGGCGGCGCGGCCTCCAGCGCCTTCCCACTGCCCGCGCAACTGCGCTTTGTGCGCGAGGCAGGTGGCTGGCGTGTGGATGCGATCACCCCGCAGCTCAGCCAGTGAGCGGTCGCTGAGCGCACGAGCGCAGAGGAGCTTCCCACGCCAGCGCGAAGAGACGATGCGCGTGACGCGCGCGACAAACCAGCGCCCCCCGGCGCTCCCGCGTGGGCGCCCCTGCCAGTGGATGCGCTGACCCTCGCCGAGACGACGCGGCGCATCGGCGCGCTCATCGAAGCAGGAGCCAGCGCGCAGGTCGTGACGCTGAATCCAGAGGCGGTGATGCGCGCACGGCGCGACGCCGGACTGGCGCAGCTGATACGCGCGGCGCAGCTCGTCACCGCTGATGGCGTGGGTGTCGTGTGGGCGCTGCGGCTGGCTGGCCAGCCTGTCCCTGAGCGTGTCACCGGGGTTGACCTGGCGCAGTCCCTGGCGGAGCAGGCGGCGGCGTCTGGCTTCTCGGTCTATCTGCTGGGAGCGGCGCCAGGCGTAGCGCAAGCGGCGGCGGATGCGCTGGCGCGGCGGCTGCCGGATCTGCGCATCGCTGGCTGCTGGGATGGCTCACCCTGGCCTCGCGACGACGCTGAAGCGATACAGCGTCTGCGCGCGTCAGGAGCGCGGCTGGCGCTGGTGGCCTATGGCGCGCCTGCGCAAGAGTTCTGGATCGCGCGCGCGCTGCCTGCGCTGCCCGGTGTCGTCGCCATCGGTGTGGGTGGCGCGCTCGATCTGCTGGCGGGGCGTATCCCGCGTGCGCCGGGCTGGCTGCGCGCCGCCGGGCTGGAGTGGCTCTATCGTCTGGCGCGGCAACCCTGGCGGTGGCGGCGCATGCTGGCGCTGCCCCATTTCGCCGCGCTCGCAGGCATGGCGGCGCTGCGCGTGTGGCTGACACGACGGCCAGATGCTGGTATGCTAACCTTGCGCGGGCCAGCGGAGACCGCTCGCGCAAGCGAGTAACGCATGGTGTGGCGCGATGAGCCACGGGTGATGAGGCACATGAAGGCGTGTGGGAATGACTGAACGGGAACGACTGCTGGCGCTCGTTGATCGGTTCGGGGAGAAGCGTGCGCTGGTGCTAGGCGATATGGTAGCCGACGAATATATCTTTGGCGCGCCGTTCCGTATCTCACGCGAGGCGCCCGTGCTGGTGCTGCGGCGGCAGGGCTACAGCGTCGCGCCAGGCGGCGCGCTCAATCCCGCCGTCAATGCCCGCACACTTGGCGCGGAGGTCTACCTTGCCGGTGTCATTGGCGCCGATGATCCCGGCAAACGTCTGCGCACGCAGCTCAGCGCGCTCGGCCTGCACATGGAGGGCCTTCTCACCGAGCCGGGCCGTCCCACCTCGACCAAGACGCGCGTGCTGGCTGGAGATACGCAGCTTCGCCAGCAGCAAATCGTGCGCATTGACCAGATTGATACCTCTGAGCTGGAAGCCGAGACGCAGCAGGGCATCATCGCCTATCTGCGCGAGACGATTCCGCTGGTGGATATGGTGATGATCTCAGACTACGAGAACGGCGTCATCAGCCCGGCTGTGTTGCAGGCGGCGCTGCCCCAGGCCGAGCGCCTGGGCAAGATCGTGGTGGCCGACTCACATGGTGATCTGGCGCGCTTTCAGGGCGTAACGGCGCTCACTCCCAATCAGCCCGAAGCGGAGGCGACGCTGGGCTGGGAAATCAGCGACGGCCCAGCGCTCAATCGCGCCGGTGAGAAGCTGCTCGCCATGACCAGCGCGGAGGCGGTGCTCATCACCCGTGGCAGCCAGGGTATGAGCCTCTTCACACGCTATGGAGAGCCGTTCCACCTGCCCGCATCAAACCGCGCCGAGGTCGCTGACCCGACCTGCGCCGGCGATACCGTCGCAGCCACCTTCACGCTGGCGCTCGCGGCGACGGTAGGCGTGCCTGAGCCTGGCGATACCCGCTTCCGCGACGCCGCGATTCTCGCCAATCTGGCGGCGGGCCTCGTCGTGCAGCGGCTCGGCTGCGCCACGAACACCCCCGCTGAGCTTGCGGCGGCGGTCATCGCCAGGATTCCCGCATGACAGCGCCGACACCACCCACACCACCATTCAAGCCGGACATCCAGAGCCAGTTCGCGCTGGAGGAGGTCATCCTGCCGCGTGAGCGCGTCGCCGCCATCGTCGCGGAAGAGCAGGCGGCTGGCGCTCGCTGTGTCTTTACCAACGGCGTCTTCGATCTGCTGCATGTCGGTCATGTTCAGTTCCTCTGGCGCGCGCGCTCGCTGGGCGACCTGCTCATCGTCGGCCTGAATAGCGACGCCTCTACCCGGCGGATCAAGGGACCGACGCGCCCGTTGATCCCGCAGGATGAGCGCGCCGAGACACTGGCGGCGCTGGCGATGGTTGACTATGTGACGATCTTCGACGAAGATACCGCGAGTGAGACCATCGCGGCGCTGCGGCCAGCCGTCTATGTCAAGGGCGGTGACTACGCCACGACCGATCCCGGCGCTCGCGACCGCGATTACCTCGTCGGCCCGGGCGACTTGCGGCGACTGGTGGCTGGCGATATGCCGACCGATAGCGCGCTCGTCGCCTTGAGCGGATTGGTGGAGCGACTGCCCGAAGCGCCTGTCGTGGCGGGCTATGGCGGCTCGCTCGCGCTGCTGGCGTATCTCTCTGGCCATAGCACGACTGAGCTGATCGAGCGCATCATCAGCCGCTATGCGGCGGAAACACCCTGACACGCCTCGTGTTCCATGCAGGACATGTTCTAGTTGCTGACGGAGGATCGCGCCTGTGCAATCATTCACACCGCGCAATGGCGATGAGGCCCATGCTCATGAGCCAGGCGAGGCTCTGCTGCTGGGAAATCCCGAACTGCCCGGTGAAGGCGCGCAGGTCATTCCTGTGGCGGCGGCGAGCGAGGTGACTGACCAGACGGCCAGCCACGAAGCCACCAGAGCGAACCGCCGCATCGTCTCGGCGGCGGCGCTCATCATGGTCGGCCAGCTGCTCAGCAGCCTGATGGGCATGGTGCGCATCGAGACGATCAATATCCTCTTCTATGGCGCGGCCAGCGGCGCCTTTATCATCGCGCTGCGGCCTATCCAGCAGCTAAGCGACCTGCTCGTCGGCGGCTCGGTGAGCGGCGCGCTGATTCAGCCCTTCGTGGACTATTCCGCGCCGGAGAAGCGCGCCGAGTTGCGGCGGGTCTATTCCACTGTGGCGACGCTGGTGATGGCGCTGATGGCGCTGGCGGTGGTGGCGCTATTCTTCCTGGCGCCGTGGCTCGCGACACTCTATCTGAAGCGCGCCTCGGTCGCTGACCAGCAGCTGACCGCCAGCTTCATCCGCATTACGGCGTTCGGGCTGTTTGGGCTGGGACTCTACGCCGTGGGGTCAGCGTTGCTCTATGCGCTGAAAGATGTCGTGTATCCCGCCTTTGCGACGTTCATTCAGCACCTCGGTGTGATCATGATCGGCGTCATCGCGCTATTCATCGCGGGCGCGCAGCTTGGGCTGCCCGTTGGCGCGATCTTCGGACGGCACGCGGGCGGCGCGGTGGGCGCATTGCAAACGACGGGCGCCGTGGGCCTGGCCGCTGGCTTTGTCATCGGCGCGGCGGGCGAGGCGGCGCTGCTCATTCCAGGACTGCGGCGAGCGCGCACGACCTGGCGGCCCGCGCTCAACCTGGGCCATCCGGCGGTACGCCAGATTGGGCGGCTCTATGTGCCTATCGCGCTGGGCCTGCTGCTCAGCCTGGCCCAGCAGAATGTCGAGCTGATTCTCAATGGGGCGGCGCCAGGTGACGCGAGCCGCAATATCACGGCGCTCCAGAGCGCGACGACGCTGATTCAGTTCCCGACAGGGCTGGTGGTGGCGGCGCTCTCATTCGCTGTGCTGCCCCCGCTGACGGCGGCGGCCAACGCGGGCGATGGCGCGGGCTTCAAACGCACGCTGGGGTTGGGCTTCCGTCTGGGGCTGCTGCTGATGACGCCAGCGATGGTCGGGCTGATCGCCTTGCGCACGCCCATCGTGGCGCTACTCTTCCAGCATGGCGCGTGTCACACGGGCTGCACGTATCTGAACGCGCTGGCGCTCCAGAATTACGCCTACCAACTCCCCTTCCTCGCGCTCGACCAGATTCTCATCGCCGCGTTCTACGCGCGCAAGAATACAGTGACGCCAGTGGTCGTTGGCGTCATCGCGATTGGCCTGTGGGCGCTGGTGGCCGTGCCATTCACGCCGACGATTGGCATGCCTGCGCTGGCCTTCGCGAATGCGATACTCAACTCTAGCCATGCGATCATCCTGTTCGTGCTCCTGACGCTGACCATTGGCAATCTGGGCATGCGCGAGTTGTGGGCAGGGGTCTGGCGCATCGCGCTGGCCTCGGCGGCGATGGGCGGCGTCATCTGGGGATTGCTGCTTGCGCTGCCCCGCTGGGAGCCTGCGATCTTCACGCTGGACTCGCTGCGCGGCCAGGCGCTGACGGTCGTCGCGGCGGGTCTGCCTGCGGCGCTGCTCTACTTCGCGCTGATCTCGCTGCTCGGCGTGCAGGAGATACGCCTGCTCGGCGGCATCATTCGCGGGCGGCTGCGCGGGCGTCGCGCATAGCCGAGGCGCGTGGCGCTCCGCCGCTTTCGCGCGATGCGATACAATCACCGGTGGAGCGTCACAACGCGCCCGCTGAGCCTTGCGACAAACGAGAAAGACCCCTGGCATGCCCAACATCCGGCGACAACCATTACTCACCACCGTCGTGGGCAGCTACCCCACCGATGACCTGCCCACGCGGCGAGCCATCGAGCGCGCAGTCGAGGATCAGATCCTCGCGGGAGTGGATGTCATCAGCGATGGGCAGCCACGCGGCGACATGATCGAGACGTTCGCCGCGCGTATCCCCGGCATCGAGCGGCGCGCGGATGGCGACTGGGAAGTGGTGGATACGCTCGACTTCCCCGGCTCGCCGATCCTCGCATCAGACTATGTCCTCGCGCGCACGCTGGCCGCCCGCCGCGCTGAGGTCAAGGGCATCATCACCGGGCCGATCACGCTGGCGCTCTCGCTGCGCGTGGCGCCCGAAGCGCCCTACAATGCGCCGTTTGACTCCGCGCTCATTCTGCGCCTGGGCGAGATTCTTGGACGCGAGCTTGCCGCGCTGATAGCGAGCGGCGCACGCATCACGCAGGTGGATGAGCCGCTGCTGCCACAGGCGCTGGCCGGGCCGGTTCCGCTGGAGCTGGCATCCGATGCGCTGCGCGAGTTCGCCGCCACTTCTTCCATCCCCGTGCTGCACACCTGTGGCGACGTGCGCTCCTTCGCCAATGAGCTGTTGCTGCTCAATTTCGCGGTCTACGACATCGAAAACAGCCAGATCGCCAACGCCGCCGCCTTCGATGATGAGCAGCTCGACTTCTCCGGCTCGAAGCTCAGCGCGGGCTGCGTGGAAACAGCGAGCGCTGAGATCGAGGAGACTGCGACCATCCGCGAGCGCATCCGCGCGACGCTGGCGAGCATCCCCCCAGAGCGGCTCTGGGTCTCGCCCGACTGCGGCATGCGTCTGCTGCCACGCGAGGTCGCCCTGGAGAAGTTGAAGCGCATGGTCTCCGCCGTGCAGGATCTGCGCGCCGAAGTCTTGTGATGGTTCGTGGCGGACAGCCAGCGGGGGCCATCACGACGTCGGGCGTGATGGCCCCCGCTGTGGCGCGATGCGGATGTCTCGCTACGCCAGCGAATCGTCGAGTCGCTGGCGTAGGTCTGCCAGCGCGGCCAGCAGCCCGGCGTAGGGCGTGGTGGCATGCAGTGTATCGAGCGCGGCGGCCAGTTCACCTGCCCGCGAGGCGAGGCGCGTCACATACTCCAGGTGCTGCGGATTCTCCACCACCTGGCGCACGAGGTCGCGCAGGCTGTTGAGATCGCCCTGATACGTCACACTATCGGCGGGCGGCTGCTGCGCGAGCGCGCCGACGACCCGCTGGCGGGAATCTTCGAGCGCGTTGCGATAGCGATCCGCTACCAGAATCGCCTCGCGCGCCTGCTGTGTGATTTGCGACCCGATGGATGCCATCTGATCGCGCAACTCCTCTGGCTCAGGCGTCTTCGGCGGGGGCGGCGCCACTGGCTCGGCGGGCGCTGGCGCCTCCGCATGCGCGGCGGGCGCAGTCGGCGCGAACGCCTCGAACTGGCTCATTGGCGCAGCGGGAATCGTGAATGGGTCGAGCGCATCTTCCGCAGGCGCGCCAGGCGCGGTCGGCGCGCCTGCGAACGCGAAGGGGTCAGCCTGGTAGCTGGCCTGATGATTTAGATGTGACGCGCCAGAAGCGACGGCGCTCATCGCGGCGGGTTGCGATTGTGGCACTTGCGCGGTGTCAATCTCGAAGTAACTGCTGGCGACACGCAGGCGACACTCGCCGATGGTGATCTCGTCGCCCTCGCGCAGCGGCGTCTCGCTGTGAATCTCGGCGTCATTGACCTGCGTGCCGTTGCTGCTCCCCAGGTCAGTGATCGTGTAGCCACCGTCACTGGCGCGCAGCACCGCATGGAAGCGTGACACCAGCGGGTCGCCATCCAGATTGACCTCACAGCTGGGCGCGCGGCCAATACGAATCTCATGCCCGTCGAGCGGGAACTCACGCCCCACAGACTGCGCCGTGACCGTCGGCGTGACGGTAGTCAGCCGCGCCACGAGCTGCGCCTTGATCGCCGGGGAGAAGCCGTGTGCGCTCCCGGAAGCAGGCGCAGCTTCTGACGCAGCGGAGCGTGTCAGCCACGAAGGTAGACCTGTCGCCGCCGGGCCGCTCTCAACCGCGAGCCGCTGCCCGCAATACTGGCAAAACGGCAAGGTTCCGTCTGTTTCCTGCCCACAATGAGGACATACAGCCATCACGCCTGTTCCTGACCCTCTCTGTATAGCGCAAGCGCCTTCGGCTGCTCGTGGCGTATGCCATCGCCGGGCTGCTGTGCGGTCGCTGCGTCTGCCGCCCCTGTGTGTTGCGCAGGAGTGGCGACGCCGTTGTCACTCGCCAGGGCTAGTATAGCCCATGTGCGCGCTCTACCCAAGATGTGAAACGCGCCAATCCACCATTGGCGCCGACAACCCCGACTTTCAGGGGACAGCCGATCAGCGCCGCAACGCGCCTGTCATAGTGTCAGCCCGCAGTCATTCGCCGTCGAACAGATCCTTGAACTTCTCGAAGCCGCGCTCGAAGAGATTGGCGTCACCCTTCTCATTTTGTTGCTTCTCGATCTCGGCGAACTCTTGCAATAGCTCACGCTGACGCTTGGTCATATTCTGCGGCGTCACGATGCGCACGGTGATCAACTCATCACCGCGATTGTTGCTGTGGATGACTGGCACACCCTTCCCCTTCAGCCGGAAGACGCGGCCACTCTGCGTCCCGGGGGGAATCTTGAGTGTCTCCATGCCATCGAGCGTGGGAACTTCGATATCCGTGCCGAGCGCCGCCTCACTGAAGCTGACGGGCTGCTCGAACGTAATATCCTGCCCTTGCCGCTTGAAATATTCGTGCGGCTTGACTGAGAGCGCGACATAGAGGTTGCCCGGCGTTCCACCGTGCGGCGGAGCCTCACCCTCGCCCGTCACGCGGACGTTGATGCCATCATCCACCCCAGCGGGAATATTGACGGTCACTCGGCGTACATTGCGCACGCGCCCCTGGCCGTGGCAGCGCTCACATGGCGTCGTGATGATTCGCCCTTCACCACGGCACCGATCACAGACCATCACATTGACGAACTGCCCGAAGATGGACTGCTGGACACGGCGAATCTCGCCCGATCCCTGGCAGTTGGGGCAACGCTGGGTCGAGGTGCCGGGCTGTGCGCCGTTGCCGTGGCAATTCGGACAGGATTCCCAGCGGGGAATCTCGATATCCTTCTGCACACCGCGCACCGCCTCATCAAATGAAAGGGTCAGCTCATAGCGCAAGTCGGCGCCACGCGCTGCCCCGGCGCGTGTGCGTGCGCCAGTGGCTCCGGCTGCCCCGGCGAACAGCGTCTCGAAGATGTCATTGAAATTGCCAAAGCCGAAGCCCTCGAATGGGTTCCCTTCAGCGCCCGCAGCGCCAGAAACCCCCGCGTGGCCAAAGCGGTCATAGGCGCCGCGCTTCTGCGGATCCCCCAGCACCTCATAGGCTTCATTGATTTCTTTGAAGCGTGTCTCAGCGCCCTTTTCTTTATTGACATCAGGGTGATATTGCCGGGCCAGACGGCGAAACGCCTTCTTGATCTCGTCTTCGGTCGCATTGCGCGACACGCCCAGCGTCTCGTAATAGTCACGTTTGGCGGCCATCGGCATCCTCTTCATTGGCAGGCAACGACGCCGGACAGCCCTCATCCACCAGACGCCCGCCGTCACCCCAGCCTACGCCGGAGCATGCAAGCAGGCTGCCCAACCTGAGCTACCCGGCCACTGCAAAAGTAGCACAGCATAATACCATAGGAGCGCCAGCCAGACGCCTGCGAGTCCCACCGCTCGGCGGGACACATCGGCTCCTGGCTAGCGCTGGCGTGGCGCCGCGCAGACGCCACGCGAGAAGCATGCGAGAAACACGCGAGAAACGTTGGTCGTTCGGCTACTCGTCTTTGAACTCAGCGTCAACGGCGTCGTCGCCCGGCGCCCCGGCGGACGACCCATCCGAGCCAGCGCCAGCGCCAGCCGCGCTATAGATAGACTCGCTCACCTTGAACATCGTCTGCTGCAATGCGTCACGGGCAGACTTGATGCGCTCCACGTCGTCGGTGGCGAGGGCGGCGCGCACATCAGCGATACGCGCCTCGGCGTCGGTCTTCTGATCCGCTGGAATCTTGTCGGCCAGGTCGCGCAGGGTCTTTTCCGCCGTGTACGCGGCGTTGTCCGACTCATTGCGCACCTCGACCTCTTCGCGGCGCGCCTTGTCCTCATCGGCGTGCGACTCAGCGTCGCGCACCATCTTCTCGATCTGATCCTTCGAGAGACCGCTGGACGGCTGGAGCGTGATGCGCTGCTCGCGGCCCGTTCCCTTGTCCTTCGCATGGACATTCACCATGCCATTGGCGTCTATGTCGAATGTCACCTCGATCTGCGGCACACCGCGCGGCGCGGGTGGAATGCCGTCGAGGATGAACTTGCCCAGCGACTTGTTGTCGCGCGCCATCTCGCGCTCGCCCTGCAAGACGTTGATCTCCACGCTCGTCTGGCCATCGCTCGCTGTCGAGAAGACCTGACTCTTCTGCGTCGGGATCGTCGTATTGCGCTCGATCAGGCGGGTGAAGATGCCACCCATCGTCTCGATGCCCAGCGAGAGCGGCGTCACGTCGAGCAGCAGCACGTCGCGCACCTCGCCGGTGAGCACGCCCGCCTGAATCGCCGCGCCAATCGCCACCACCTCGTCGGGGTTCACACCCTTGTTCGGCTCCTTGTTAAAGACCTTCTTGACGAGCGCCTGTACGGCGGGCATGCGCGTCATGCCACCAACCAGCACCACCTCGTCAATCTGGCTGGCGTTGACTCCGGCGTCCTGAAGGCACTTCTGCACTGGCCCGGCTGTGCGCTCGATCAGATCGTCCACCAGCTGCTCCAGCTTGGCGCGCGTCAGCGTGATGACCAGATGCTTCGGGCCGGAGGTGTCAGCGGTGATGAAGGGCAGGTTGATCTCACGCTGCGAGGACGACGATAGCTCTTTCTTCGCTTTCTCCGCCTCTTCCTTCAGGCGCTGGAGGGCCATCTTGTCCTGGCGCAGGTCAATACCCTGCTCGCGCCGGAATTCATCGGCCAGCCAGTTGATGATGCGCTGGTCGAAGTCGTCGCCGCCCAGGTGCGTGTCGCCATTCGTCGCCTTCACCTCGAAGACGCCCTCGCCAAGCTCCAGCACGGAGATGTCGAAGGTGCCGCCGCCGAGGTCATAGACGGCGATGCGCTCATCCTTCTTCTTGTCGAGACCGTAGGCCAGCGAAGCCGCTGTCGGCTCGTTGATGATGCGCAGCACATCCAGTCCAGCGATGCGTCCGGCGTCGCGGGTCGCCTGGCGCTGGGCATCGTTGAAGTAGGCCGGAACGGTGATGACGGCCTGGGTGACACGCTCGCCCAGGTACGCCTCAGCGTCAGCGCGTAGCTTTTGCAGGATCATCGCGCTGATTTCTGGCGGGCTGTACTGCTTGCCCATCACCTCGACCCACACATCGCCATTGGCCGCGCGCACCAGCTTGTACGGGACGAGACGCTTCTCGCGATCCACATCCACATCGTCATACTTGCGGCCCATGAAGCGCTTGATGGAATAGACGGTATTCTCGGAGTTAGTGATGGACTGACGCTTGGCGATCTCGCCCACCAGGCGCTCGCCGCTCTTGGTGAAGGCGACGACCGATGGCGTCGTGCGGCTTCCCTCCGAATTGGGGATGACGACCGGCTCGCCACCCTCCATGACGGCGACGCAGCTATTGGTGGTTCCTAGATCAATGCCGATGACTTTGGGCACGTTGACCCTCCTCATACATACTTGTGGTGTTGGTCGCTCAGGCGAGCGGCTTCTGCGATCTGGGCGCGGCGCGTCGCCCCTCGAATGGGCTTACGAGCGTCTGGCGGCGCGCCCGCGCCAGACAGTCCCGGCCTACTACGTTCCAGGCGTCGCTTCAGTTGCTTCGTCAGCGCTCACGGCGCTCGCCGAACTGTCCTGGCTGTCTGCTGGCTGTTCAGCGGGCTTGCGCGCAAGCTGCACCAGCGCCGGGCGAAGCCGCAGGCCGCTCACCTCGTCGCCGCGCTGGGCCAGGGCGGCGACATGCCCCGCAGGATGCTCCCCGGTTTCCACTTCACCGAGCGGCTCGTGGCGGGCCGGGTCAAACGGCTCCCCCGGCTCCACGTCAATCGCGTGGATGCCCTGGATTTCGAGCGCGCGGCGGAGTTGCAGCTCGACCAGCGCGATACCCTCGATCCACGAGAAGCTGCGCAGCGTGGCAGGCAGCGCGATGAACGCGCGCTCCAGGCTGTCCATCGCGTTGATCACCGGGGCCAGCGCCTGCGCCGCGAGCAAGCGCTCGCGTTGCTCCTGCTCCTGCTGTGTGCGGCGCTTGTAGTTGGCGAAGTCGGCCTGCGCCGTATGCCAGCGCCGCATGTAGTCGGTCGCCTGGTCGCGCTCGCGCTCGACCTGCCGCTGAAGCTAGGTGAGCTGGCGGTCGAGGTCCGCGATACGGGCAGTCTCGCTCTCGTCTGACGTTGACGCGGCGCTCGCTTCCCTATCGGTCACGCTGGCGGCGTCCTGTGGCTGTTCATCAGCCATTCCACATCACCCTCTCCACTCAGTAGTCATGCGTCCCAACGTGCGGGACATCTCCAGAGCTATTGGCGTCATCGGAAGGTTGCGCGGGATTCGCTTCATCCGGCTGGCCAGAATAGGTTTCGGTATAGGTCTCCGCCAGCAGGTCATTGAGCACCTGTGTGAGATAGCGCACGACCGCGACAGCCCGACCATATTGCATGCGTGTCGGCCCAACGACGCCCAGCAGACCGCTGGGTCGCCCCTTCGCGCCATAGCGCGCAGCCACCACGCTGATATCTTTCAGCGCATCGGCGCCGCTCTCGCCGCCGATGATGACCTGCACACCGTCCGCCGCCATCACCTGTGGCGCGATGGTCGGCAGGAAGCTGTTGCGCTCCAGCGCCTCAACGACATCGCGGATGCGCTCTGGATCGCCGCGCGTGAACTCGTCGCGGCGCAGCAGGTTAGCCAGCCCCTCGTGGTAGACCGCTTCGGGCAGGCTGAGCGAGGCCTGGTTGAGCATGCGAATGAGCGAATCTACGATCAGGCGTTCATCACTGGAGAGGTCGTAATCCATCTGGGCGGCGCGGCGGCGCACAGTCTCGGCGTCAGCCCTGCTGAAGCGCTCGTTGAGGCGGCGGGTGAGGTGGCCCAGCTCGTCCTGACGATAGGGCGCATCGAGCGCAAGCCGCTCCTGCTGGACAGACCCATCGGCCATGACCAGCACGACGAGCGTGATGGTCTCGTAGAGCGAGAGCAGCTCGAAGTGCTTGACCTGGGCGATAGCGCTGCGCGGCGGTGTGATGATCGCGGCGCTCTGCAACGCTTGCGCCATCACACTGGCGGTCAGGCGCACCCACTCGTCGAGTTGGCGCTGCACCTGATAGAACTGGTGGCCAATCAGCCGCTGCTCATCGAGCGAGAGCTGCGATTCGCCCATCAGCCGCTCAACAAAGTAGCGATAGCCGAGGTCGGTAGGCATCCGCCCGGCGGAGATGTGCGGCTGATAGATCAGCCCTTCCTCCTCCAGCGCGGCCAGTTCGTTGCGCACGGTGGCCGAGGCGTAGCCGGAGCCGAAAATCGCGGCGAGCCGGTCAGAGATCATCTTGGAGGCCACCGGCTCAGCCGTGCGCACGTATTCCTCGATCAACGCGCGGAGGATGACCTCTTTGCGCTGGCTGAGATGGCGATCCACTGGCATGCCGCGATCTCCCCTTGCTCCCCCTGGCGCTCACTGCGGCAGAGTGTTGGCAGTCAACGCATCCGACTGCCAACACAGGTACGATAGCACCGTCGTCATGGGAGTGTCAAGACATCGCGCTGCGTCGGTTCCATCACAAACCGAGGGTTGGACGGCGAGCAAGCTGGCGGTTAAAACCGCGCCTGGAAGGCGGCTTCCGCCGCCGCGAAGTCGGCCTACGCCGACTCCCGTTCGCCAGGACCCAGCCCGCGCAGGCGGGCTTTGCGGCCCGCAGGCCACATAGGCGCGGCTTCAGCCGCCAGCTCGCTCGCAGCCCAACCCCCGGTTTTTGGTAGAACCCGCTGCGTCTACAGACTCGTTGCGGGATCCACATCCACCGCCCAGCCAGGGGAGAGCGCTTCGGCGGGCAACGCGCGCAAGGCCTGCAATGGATCTGGCCCACGCAGGATGATCTGCCAGCGGTACCGTCCACGCAGGCGCTCCATGAAAGCGGGCGCCGGGCCGACGAGGTCTGTCTCGCGTAGCTGCTGGCTGTGAATGACACGCTCCAGCGCCTCGGCGAGCGCCATCGTCTCTACCTGTGCGCTGTAGCGGTCGTGATGCTCATAGAGCAGCTTCACCAGCCGCCGGAAGGGGGGATAGCCATACTGCCGCCGCACGCTCAGCTCCACCTCGGAGAATGCCGCGTAGTCATGCTGCGCGGCGGTCTGGATGCAGAAATGCTCTGGGTTGAAGGTCTGCACGATCACGCGCCCCGGCGCCGCGCCGCGTCCAGCTCGCCCCGCGACCTGTGTGAGTAGCTGGAAGGCGCGCTCCGAGGCGCGGAAGTCAGGCAGCGTCAGCGCGACATCGGCGGAGACAACGCCCACGAGCGTCACAGCGGGCAGATCGAGGCCCTTGGCGATCATCTGCGTGCCAACCAGCAGATCAGCCTGCCGCTCGGCGAAGGCGCGCAGCAGATCTTCGTGCGCCTGGCGTGTGCGCGCGGTGTCGCGATCCCAGCGCAGCGTGCGCGCCGCCGGAAACATGCGCTTGAGCGTCGTCTCTACCCGCTCGGCGCCCAGCCCGAAGTAGCGGATGCTCGCGCTCCAGCAGACAGGGCAGCTACGCGGCGGCGTCTCGCGTCTGCCGCAGTAATGGCAGATCAGCGCATTCTCGCCTGCGTGGAAGGTCAGCGAGACATCGCACTGGGGGCAGCGCGCGATGTAGCCGCACTCGCGACAGATCACGCTGGTCGCATAGCCGCGCCGGTTCAGGAAGAGAATCGCCTGCTCGCCGCGTTGGAGCGTCTCCGTCAGCGCTGTGCGCAGCGTCTCACTGAGGATGCTGGTATTGCCCTCGCGTAGCTCCGCGCGCAGATCCACCACCGTCACAGGCGGCAGGCCTGGCGTGAGTGTGGGCGCCGCCTGCTCCGGCGCGTCTGGCGATGCGGGCGCGCTCCCTACCCGCTCATGCATCTCGATGAGTCGCCAGACTCCCGATTGCGCTCGCGCGAAGGACTCCATCGCGGGGGTGGCGCTGCCCAGCACGAGGGTGGCGCCCGTCTGCGCCGCCAGCCGCGCCGCCACGTCGCGCGCATGATAGCTGGGCGTGCGCTCCTGCTTGTAGGCCGCCTCATGCTCCTCATCCAGAATGATGAGGCCTAGCTGTGAAATCGGCGCGAACAGGGCGGAGCGCGATCCCAGCACGATATCCACCTCGCCCGCGCGGATGCGCCGCCACTCGCTCAGGCGCTCGGCGGGTGTC
>VFSW01007792.1_pt1 | contig 15489 bp, 13 predicted proteins | sample 5358111 | NCBI WGS metagenome assembly VFSW01 (sample SAMN11554181, study PRJNA540505) | mine drainage metagenome | isolation source: sediment from site ElyBrook_90M | place: USA: Ely Copper Mine, Vershire, VT | collected 2017
AGATCGCCGGTTTTGCAAACCGGAGGCCTCGGGTTCGAATCCCGACCAGTCCACTTCCGGCCACTTCCGCGAGAGGCCATCGCCTCGGGGAGAGGAGGCGCACGTTTGAAGTCCGATCGTCCGCACCGCGTGAGGGCACGGGGGCGGGCGAACCTCGGCCGAGATTCGGAGCCGACCTCGGGAGCCATCGAAGAGCCTCGACTCCCTGCGCCCATTGGAACTCGCGAGCGGGAAGTCCGGGCGGAGACGGGCGAAGGGACGGCCTTACGAAGTCTCCCGTGAGGGTGGTCGGAAACGCGCTCGTCGCGTCGGCCAGCGGATCGTGGGGCCTAGCTCGCTGGCTCGAAGATGTCCCAGGGCCGGGGTCCGCCCTGCATCGCGACGCTAAGGAGGGACACCGGTAGGCAAACCCCCCACGACCTACCGGTAAGCGACTCTGGATTCAGGTTTCGTCGGGTGCCGAGCGGCGAGCATCGATGTAGCTCGAAGCCTTCCCGCCGCTACCCTACCGAACGTCAGGTGGAAAGCCCGGCTTGCCTTTCTCGCTACGATTTCGGTGACCGCGGTCCTCCTGTCAACCGTCGGAGGGGCGCACGCGAGGAGCCCCACTGAACCCGCGATGGTCGGGTCGCAGTGGGTGGTTTACGAACAAGCGACGCTGGCCTCGGGGTTTCTAAACTACAACCCGGCGGCCCAGGCGACCACCCTGCCCGGAGGAGGGGGAGTCGAGTTCCTGATGCCGAATGCTACATCGTCGAGTCCGGTCTACGTGAGCCACCGGCTCGACACGTTCACCACCCCGCTTAACGAATCCAACACGATCACCGCGACGATCGGCGTCGCGACTCCATCGGGAAGCCCGTCGTTCCGGGGCGATACCTTCGGAGGAATCCCCCTCGCGACACCGGCCCTCGTCCGACTCTTCCTCCAGGCGAATCTTTCCGACGACGGCAGTGCCGCCTCCCTGAGCAGCTCGGGCCATACCAACAACGTGGACAACTACTGGTGGGCCGGTGTGAGCTTCTACACTTTCACGACCGGAGGCTCGGGCGGTACGCCACGCCCTCGGCGTCCCTCAGCAACCCCAACGGGTCGGGGATCTGCGGGATCCCCGCCCGCGCGAATCCCGCTAGCTTCGATGCGGCCTCGTCGCATATCATGTACGTCGGACTCTCGTTCGGCAGCGGTTACTTCTTCGCGAGCGGGGTGGGCGTGGACGGGGCAACCGGAGCGACGCCCTTTCGAGTGGTGAGCTATACGATCACGTAGGACGCCTTCGTTCGAGGCCAACCCCTCCTGCGTTCACGGGAGGGTTGTCCACGACCGGACCGGTTCCTCGGCCCCGCGCGCGAGGGGGGATGTCCCGCACGGTCGCGTAAACCCTTTAGGGACCGGCGTCCGAACGGCGGTCGTGGCCGACGAACCGCTCGACCCTATCCTGATCCAGGTAACGATCCCGCTTCCGATACCCATGATTTACACGGCGCTGACCGAACCCGCGGGGCTCGCGCAGTGGCTCTGCGCCTCGGCGGAGGCGTCCCGTGAGGTCGGAGGCCCGTACCGCCTCACGTTCTCGGAGCCGGTGGCGTTCGAGAGCCCCGGCGAGGTCGTCCGGGCGACACCCGACGTCGACATCGGGTTCAAGTGGTACGCCCCCCCGCCGTTCGACCGCCTGATGAACGGCCCCCCGCCGGCGACCCAGGTCTACGTCCGGCTCCAGGAGTCCCCCGAAGGGGTCGATGTCACGTTCGAACACGAGGGATGGGGCTCGGGCGAGGAGTGGGAGGATGCGCGTTCGTGGCACTTCCACTTCTGGGACGAACGGCTCACGCGGCTCAAGGACTACCTCATCAAGGCCGCCTACGGCTAACGACCAGGGACGTTCCGTTCGCTAGGGCGCGCCCGGGGCGTAGACCCGGCAGACGAGTTCGCCGCAGATCGCGCACGGGCCCGACGGGACGAGACGGTAGTTGCCGGTCGTTCCGACCGATACGACCACCATGTGGTGCGTCGGCAGGTGGCCGCAACGGCAGCGGGTCCTCAGAAACCCCGTCATCGCCGGGCCGGTCGCTCCGCGCGCCGCCATCCTACCGGCGAGGGAGGGCCCGTGGACCAAAAGGATTGCCGAAGCGGTCGAGCTATTTACGGCGCGAACCGCTGCGGGGAGCGTGGAGATCGACGGCTGTCCGCTGCCGGACGACCGACGCTACGACCTCGAGCACGACGTCTGGTGGCAGGACGATCCCGTTTCGGGGACCGCCCGCGTGGGCGTCACGGCCGTCCTCGCGTCGTTCGCGGGGCCGTTCCGCTCCCTCGCGTTCCGGCCGGTCGAGGGGACGCTCGCCGCCGGACGCAGCGTCGCGACGGTCGAGAGCGTCCGGTACGTCGGCGCCGTCCGGCTGCCGGTCGAGGCGACGATCGTCGAGCGGAACGCGGAGCTCGTCCGGCGCCCCCGTGACGTCAACGACGACCCCTACGGGTCCGGCTGGGTCGTACGCGTCCGCCCCGTGCGGCCGGACGACCCCGTACGCCTCCTGCGGGAGGCCCGCGAGGTCGCCGAGCTCGTGCGCTCTCGCATTCGCTCCCAGCGCGTCCGCTGCTGGCCGGCGACCCCCGAGGTCGAGATGGTCGAGGTCGGTGTCGAGTGCTCGGCGGTCCTCGCGCGGCTCAACGAGGAGATCGTCCACCGCGACGCCGGGGAGGCCCTCCTTCTCGTCACCGACGACCCGACGAGCCCGATCGAAATGGTCCGCTGGTCCGACCAGACCGGCCACGCCGTCCTCGCGCATCGCACCGAGGGGTCGCTGCACCAGTTCCTCGTGCGGAAGGAGGCGCACCCGGTGCCGCGCCGCCCGCGCGGGTAGGAGCCGCCCGACGCCCCTACTTCTCGATCGGCGTTCGGATGAGGTTCCCCCACTCGGTCCAGGAGCCGTCGTAGTTGCGAACGTCGGGGTATCCGAGCAGGTACTTCAACACGAACCAGGTGTGGCTCGACCGTTCGCCGATCCGGCAGTACGTGATCACGGGGCCCGCCGGCATCACCCCGTGCGACCCGTAGAGCGCGGCGAGCTCCTCGCGGGACTTGAACGTCCCGTCGTCGCGCACGGCTTGGGCCCACGGGATGTTCTTCGCGCCGGGGATGTGGCCCCCCCGTTGCGCGTGCTCCGTCGGGTACTCGGGAGGGGCGGTGATCTCGCCGCTGAACTCCTTCGGACCGCGGACGTCGACGAGGTGGACCTTCGAGGCCTTCACGTCGGGGAGGACGGCCCGGACGTCGTCGAGGTACGCCCGCAACTTCGGGTCGGCGGGTCCGGCCGTGAACGTGCCCCGGGACGGAGGCGAAACGGCCTTCGTGATCGGGCGGTCCTCGGCGATCCACTTCTTGCGCCCTCCGTTCAGGAGCTTCAAGCGTGGAACGCCGTAGTAGGCGAAGACCCAGTAGGCGAACGCTGCGAACCAGTTGTTGAAATCGCCGTAGAGGACGAGCGTGGTGTCGGCCCCAACCCCCGCGCGGCGGAGCAGCTCCGTGAGCGCGTCCGGGCTCAGGATGTCGCGGCGGACCGGGTCGTTGATCTCCTTGCGCCAATCGATCAGCACCGACCCGGGCACGTGGCCGAGCTCGTAGTTCGCGGCCGGGTCGTAGTCGACCTCGGCCACGCGGACCTTCGGGTCGTCGAGGTGGTCCGAGAGCCAGTCGTTCTCCGCGAGGACTTCGGGGTGAGCGTACGCCGTCATCGTCGTCTCGAAGTCCGGTAGGGACGGGAGAATATACGGTCTTTGAAGTGCGTAAATGCTCCGGGCGCCCGAGGTCTCACCCCTCGAACCCCCCCTGGCGGTGGGTCGACTACCCGCGCCGGCCCCGTTTCGGGAGAGCGGTGTCCGAGACCTCGATCGTCTCCGGATCGAACCCGAGGCGCGCGAGCTCCTCGCGGATGCGAGCCCGGTGGTCGCCTTGGAGGTAGACCTCCCCGTTGACGACCGAGCCGCCGGTCGCGAGACGGTTCTTGAGCGACCGGGTCGTCTCCGCGAGGTCCACCCCGTGCGGGAATCCCGAGATGACGGTCGCGGGCTTGTTGTAGCGCCGCGGTTCCGCCCGTACGCGGATGCGCGCGGTCTCTCGGTCGAGCGCCGACAGGATCTCGTCGAACTCTTCGTTGCCCATCGTTGTGTCCCTCTACGGTCCTCCCGGATCGAACGGAGGGAACGTGAATCGAGGACGGCCGGCGAACGGGACCACCGGTCCGGTCCGGCCGCGAGGGAGGGATGCCCGAAGGTTCGGTAGACGCACCAGCCCTGCTAGGCCGCGGCCCCCCATCAACGTTTCCACTGCTCAGGCGTCCCCCCAGCGGTAAAGCCTCAGGGTGACCGTGAGGACGACGACGGCGGACGCCCCGAGGAGCCCCGCGTACAGGACCATCTCGGCGGGGGTCGCGGGAGTGATCCCGATCGCGCCCTGGACGAGCAGCGCGGCGTACGTGGCGGGAAGGAACCGGGCCGCGTCCTGCCAGACCGGCGGGAGCGCCGAGATCGGGTAGTAGAGCGGAGAGAGCATGCCGAGGATGGTGAACGTGAGGTTGCTCACGGGCCAGATCGCGCGCTGGGTCTTCACCCGGCTCGAGATCGCGATCCCGATCGACGAGAAGAGGACCCAGAGCGTCGCGAGACTTCCCGCGAGCACGCCGGCGGCGTACGGCGTCAGGGGCAGCCCTCGGGACCCGCCGACCCACGCGAGGAGCACGGCGAGGATCGCGAGCGCGGGCAGCATCGCGATCAGGTTCGAGAACGCGATGCCGAACAGGTAGCGGATCCGCCCCAGGGGGCTCGCGACGAACAGGTCCTGAAGCGAGCACTCGATCCTCCAGGTCGCGCTGTCGCCGAGCACCCAGGAGCCGATGTTCTGCATCGTGAACAGCATCGCGCCGACGATCTCGAGGGGGAGAAGGGAGGGCGGCGAGATGAACGACAGGAAGTAGAGGAAGATGAACGGCAGCAAGATCGGCGCGATCGCGACCGCCGGATTGCGCCCGATCCACCGCCAGCCGACGATCAGGAACGCGGGGAGCGCCCGGCCGCGCAGGGGGACGTTCGGGAAGTCGGACCGGACGCTCGCCATCTACCGCTCCTGCACGGTGCGGCGCGCCCAGTAGACGGCGAACAAGAAGAGCCCGACGGTCTCGACCGCGAGCGCGGCGGCCGCGAGCAGGATCTGACCGTCGGAGAGGACCGTGACGCCCATCGCGTGCTGGACGAGCGCGGCCGCCGCGCTCGGCGGCATCACGAGCACGACCGGGTCGAGCGGTTTGGGGAAGAGCCCGAACGGGTAGAAGACCGGGGGAAGGACCCCGAAGACGTTGAAGAACAGGCTCGCGTATGCCCAGATCGCGCGGTTGTCGCGAAAGAACGTCGAGAAGACGTATCCGATCGAAGCGGAGAACAGCCAGACCGCGGCCGCGAGGGCGAGCAGGAGCAGGCCGATGCCGACCGAGAGGTGGGCGACCGCGACCGTGATGGCCCCCAGGACGACGACCGGCGCCACGTAGACCGTGAGGATCCCGCCCGAGAGGCCGAGGAAGTACCCTTCCGGCGAGAGCGGGCTCGCGAGGTAGAGGTCGTTCGCCTTGTGGTCGATGCGGATGTACGCCGCCTCGTTCAGCACCCGGGAGCCCATGGCGAACATCGAGAACAGGATCGCGCCGACCAGGGCGACGCCCAAGAGCGACGGGTCGAGGATGAGCACGAAGACGAGAAGGACCCCCTGGACGACCATCGAGGTCGCCATCGCGAGGCTCTCGTGCGCCTGGACGAGGGCCTCGGTCCAGAGGAACGCCGCGAGGCCCCGGAACGGGCGGCCCGCGACGCCGACCCCGCTAGTCCTCATCGATCGACCGCCCGACGACCCGAAGGAACGCCTCTTCGAGCGTCACCGGCCCGACCGTCGCGACCAGGCGCTGACGGACCGCGAGCTCCATGAGCTCGCCGAGGCGCTCGGGGGGCACGATGATGGTGAGGTGCGAACCGTCGACCACCGACGAGCCGAACGAGCGGAACGACTCCGCGAGGTCGCCCCCCCCGGGCATCGTCACCTTGAGCGTGCCCCCGACCGACCGCTTCAGGTCGTCCGCGGTGCCCGTCACGAGGACCCGGCCGCGCTCGATGATGTAGAGTCGGTCGCTGAGCGCTTCCGCCTCGTCGAGGTAGTGGGTCGTGAGCAGGATGGTCGACCCGCGCCGGGTGAGCTCGCGCAGCGACTCCCAGACGTCCCGTCGGGCGAAGGGGTCCATGCCGATCGAGGGTTCGTCGAGGAAGAGGAGCGGGGCTTCGGTCGCGATCACCGTCGCCACCATCGTTCGCTGGCGCTGGCCTCCCGAGAGAGTGATCGCGAGGCGGTCGGCGATCTCGGTGAGCCCCATCCTCCCGAGCGCCTCCTCCGTACGCGACCGGGCCGTCTCGCGCGCCAGTCCCCGGGCCCGGAGGTATGTGTAGACCTGCTCGCGGGGGGTCAGGTGGAAGAACGGCTTGCCTTCCTGCGGAACGACCGCGATGTACGGCCGGGCCCGCTCGGGGGTCCGGGCGACGTCGTACCCGAAGACCTCGATCGATCCCGAAGTGGGTCGCAGGAGCGTGGAGGCGATCTTGAGGAACGTCGTCTTCCCGGCCCCGTTGCGCCCGAGCAGCGCGACCCGCTCGCCCCGACGGACGTTGAGCGAGACGCCCGCGAGGGCCTCCACCGGCGGCGCCCCTTTGGTCGTGTAGACCTTGCGCAGCTCCTGGCTGCGCAGCGCATCCCCGCCCATGGGCACGGCCCGACCTACCGAGGCGTATCTACTTATCGAGTCGGCGGCGCGCCGGCCCCGGCTCGCGACCGTCGCGCGGAATCCGACCTAGTGCGACCCGCAGCCGCACCCGCCGCCGTTCGACGCGTTCGAGCCGCAGGAGCCGCACCCACCGGCCTGCCCGGCCGCGTCGGGCTCGGGAAGGTTCGGGTTGGTGACCTTGAAGCCGGACTCGTGCAAGTCCTCGACGTAGTCGACGATCGCCCCGTCGACGAACGGGGCGCTGGTCGGGTCGACGAGGAGAGAGACCCCGTCGACCCGCACGACCTCGTCGTCGGGCCGCGGCTTGGCGAACGCCAGCCCGAATTGGACGGCTCCACCGCCGCCTCCGCAGCACCCGCCCCCGCCCGGCTGGGCGTAAAGGCGGACCCCTACCTCGGGCTTCTGGCCGCGCATGAGCGTCTTGACCTGCTGGACCGCCGGAGCGCGGACCTCGATATGGACCATCGTCGTTCTCCTCGCCTTGAGAAGCCCGGTGGGGCGTTTAAGGCCTCTGCCGCGCCGCGAGCGACAGGCGAGGAGTTCGGGACGGCCGCCGGGGCGCGGTCGGGCACGGGGCGCCGGGCCATCACGGCGGCCGGGGACCGGGAGGCTCTTCGGACTCGTCCGTTCCAACCGACTCGACCTTCGGAAGCTCATGGGTCCCGGTGAACGTCTCGGGCAGCACGGGTTGCCAGAGGCCGGGCGCGCGCGAGAGGTCGACCGGTCCGATCCCCGGGGTCGCCTCCCTCCAGCAGAGCCGGGCGAGCCGCTCATGCAACCGGGCGGGCAGGCCGATCGACGCGCCGATCTGACGCACGTCCTCCCGGGTGAGCTCCCCGATCAGCGCGAGGACGACGAAGTAGACCGCGAAGCCGAGCGCGACCGCCGCGGCGAGCTGGTAGTATCGGCCGTGCGGGAGGAACCGGTTGAACTCGGAGATCACCCAGAACGACCCGGCGGCGCTGAACACGATGCTCGCGATCGAACGGGGCTGGACGTGCACGCGGATCAGGACCTCCATGAAGTAGGTGTTGAGCGTCACCGCCGCGATCGACGAGAGGAGCACCGCCACCGAGCCGGCGATCAGCCCTTCGCTCCGCGGCAGAATCCCCCACGGCGGCATCAACACCCCGACCGCGGTGAACAGGACGGCGACCTGGGCCGTCGTGATGTAGAGCTCGAGCCTCTGCCGCCCGATCGCGTTGATACCCGACTGCATGATCTGGCTCAGCGCGAGCGGCACCGCGCCGACGACCAGGATCGCGAGCGGGAGCGACCCCGCCTGGGCGTACGCGGCGTTCGCGAAGACGTTCAGGAACACCGTGCGGTAGGTGACGAGCGCGACCACGCCCGGCACGATCAGCATCGCCGAGTACCGCAACGCTTGCCAGATCCCCCGGCGTATCCCGTCGAACTCTCGCCGCTGATGGAGTCCGGCGAGGTACGGGAAGAGGGGAGTCGTCACGGCCGCCGGGAGCGAGAGGACCAGGATCCGCCAGCCGTTGGCCGCGAGGAAGTAGGTGAGCTGGCCGACGCCGAGGCCCGCGTTGATCACGAGCGGGATCAGGTTCGTGACGATGTAGCCGAGGACGAGGCTCCCCATGAGCGGCCAAGCGAACCGAAAGAGCCCGACGACCTCCGCCCAGCGGAACCTGCGTAGGCGCCCGACGACCGCCGGTAGGCAGAACAGCGTCGAGACGACCGCCCCGAGAACGTAGGCGATCGTGATCCCCTCGATCGTCGGGTCGTAGAACGAGACGAGGACGATCACCGGCAGGCGCGCCGTCGTTTCGAGCAGGAAGGGGTACTGGGCCCGGACCGAGTTCCCGAGGCCGATGAAGAGCTGGTTGTAGACCGACGAGAACGACCAAAGCAGCGGCAGGAACAGGAAGATTCCGAGGGAGGTCAGGTTCGCCCCCCCGGAGGCGATCGGCGCCCCTCCGAGAGAGAGCGGCGCGATGACGAAGATGACGACCCCGGCGAGGCCCACCATCAGCATGCGGACGAGCAGGTAGGCGGACAGGTTGTCCGTCGGAGGCTTGCCGCGGGCGAGGAAGTAGGTGAACGCGGTCCCGAGACGGAGGTCCCCAACGCCGTTGATCGACGAGCCGATCAGGAGGAACAGCTGGACGGTTCCGACGATGTCCCGCCCGCTGCTGCTCGCCCCGATCACGTGGTACAGGAAGAAGCTCGCGACCACGCCGATCCCCTGAGTGACGACGCTCGCGGTGAACACGGCCCCCGAGCTGAGGGTCAGCGAATGCTTGGCTCGCGGAATCTCGGCGCCTTTCGGCAACGACACGCTCATCCGGCCGCGAGCCTCAAAATCGACCGAGCGGCCCAAGGTGGGACCCGCTTCTTATGCCCGTCGCTCGACCGAGACGGCCGTGGTCTAGGACCCCGGTCGCGAGGTCGGAGGAAGCTCGTCCGACCGACGCTCGATCAGCTCGACCCAGACACCGTCCGGGTCGGATAGGAACGCGAGCCGATCGGGGGCCTCCGAGAACGGGGGGATCCGAAGCCGGGCCCCGAGCGAGACGAGCCTCGCGACGGCGGCGTCGAGGTCGTCGACCCGAAACCCGAGGTGGTCGAGCTCGTCTCCTTCCCGGTACGGCGGGTCGCCGGGGTAGTAATTGAGCTCGAGGATGACCCCCGTCGCCGGGTCGACCAGCTCCTGCCAGGTCCCGCCGGCCGACATCCGCCCGGTCGGGCCCCGTCGCAGTCCGAGCCCTTCGGTGTAGAAGCGGATCGATCGGGCGAGATCGCGGACCCGGATCCCTGTGTATTCGAGCGGCATGGGGACCGTGGACGGCACGTCCCGAGCGACGGACGGAATCATGAGCCTTGCGCCCGGAGCGTCGGCGGGCCGGAGCGCGGCGGACCGATCGGCTGGGACCCGGAGCGGGTCCCTCCGGCGCGTCAAGTAAGGCTTATCCAACCGTTAATTTCGGTTCGCCGTTCATGTCGCGGGGAACCTCGTATCGTCTCCCCGGAGCTGTAGCCCGCCTTGCGCGACGCCCTCGCGGAGACCCCCCTCTTGGGCGCTCAGCTCCGGCGTCGCCACCGGCTCTCGGTCGGGCGGTACTTCACGCCGATGGATCGGTTCGTCCGACGGTCGGCGCCTTTCGGCGTGGGCGGAAGAGTTCGGGATCTCCCGGCCCGCGGCCTCGGCGATCGTCACGGCGCTCGAGACCCGCGGTTTCGTGCGGCGGGAACGGACGGTGGCCGACCGCCGCGGGGTCGTCGTCCGCACCACCCCCAAGGCGGCGGCGTTGATGCACGAGCTCGATCTCGACCTCGAGCGGATCGTCCGCCGTTCGACGAAGTCGGTGCCGACGGCCCGGTGTCTCGTCACGGCGGAGACGATCGACCTCGCCCGGAGCGGCCGTCACGCGGGGCGCGAGCGGGGGCGTCCCGTCGGCCCAGGGTCCCGAGATAGATGACCGAGGCCGCGCCGTCGGCCCCGCTCCCGGGCGGAGTCCGGACGAAGGAGACGTTCGACCGCGCGTACACATGGCGCGTGATGGGGATCCTCGCCGGCCTCGTCACCCTCGTCCTCTACGTCGAGGGAATGCTGACCCCCTCGCTTCCCGCGATCGAGTCCGAGTTCAAGATCACCGTGGGTCAGGCCAGCCTCATCCTCTCCGCCTACATCGTGACCGGCGTCGCCCTGAGCCCGGTGGTCGGGAAGCTCGGCGACATCTACGGCAAGAAAAGGGTCCTCGGCATCGTGGTGGCGATCTACGCCGTTTGCGTCTCCGTGACCGGTTTCTCCCCATCGTTCCCGTTCATGGTCGCGGCTCGGGCGTTCCAGGGCATCGGCCTCACGATCTTCCCGATCGGGATGAGCCTCGGTCGCGAGGAGTTCCCTCGGGAGCTCGTCCCGCGCTTCCAGGGGTTCCTGAGCGCGATGTTCGGGGTTGGGTTCGCCATCAGCTTGCCCCTCGGGGCGTGGGTCTCGAACACGTACGGCTGGCGAACGACGTACCACTCGGCGATCCCGTTCGTCGTCCTCCTCGCGGTCCTCGTCTTCCTCTTCGTCCGGGAGTCCCCGTACCGGCGTCCCGAGACCCGCGTCGACTACGTCGGAGCGGCCCTCCTCGGGCTTTCGCTGACCGCCTTCGTCCTCGCCTTATCGGAGGGCCCGACGTGGGGCTGGTCCGCCCTCCCCACGCTCACGCTGCTCGGGACCGGGGGCGTCCTCCTGGTGCCGCTCGTCCAGTACGAGCGTCGGTACCGGGCGCGGGGCGGCGAGGCGATCCTCGACTTCCGTCTCCTTCGCCAACGCAACGTCCTCGTCACGAACGTGGTCGGGGCGGTGTCGGGTCTCGGCATGTACCTGGCCCTCCTATCGATGACCTACCTCTTCGAGATCCCGAAGCCGGTCGGGTACGGGCAGGACATCCTCGGGGCCGGCATCTTCCTCGTTCCCCTCGCGGTCGGGATGTTGATCTTCGCCCCCATCGCGGGAGTCCTCGTTTCACGGATCGGAACGCGTCCGATGACCGCGATCGGCGCGGCCGTGACCGCCGCCGCCTTCCTCCTCGCGATTCCGTCGCAGCCGCTCGCCTCCCGCTGGGTCGTCGAGCTCTTCGTCGGCGCGGGGATCGGGATCGTGAACGCGGGGATGATCAACATGCTCGTGCTCACGGTCGACCCCCGCGAGATGGGGCTCGCGACCTCGCTCTCCTCGGTGTTCCGCAACATCGGCAGCTCGGTGGGCGCGCCGCTGTCGGGGTCGCTGCTGGCGACCTACGCCGTCACCGCGTTCGGCCAGTCGGTCCCGACGTACGTCGCGTTCGAGTGGTCGTTCGGACTCGCCGCCGCCGCGTTCGTCTTTGCGGGCGTCTTCATCATGTTCGGTCGGGAAGTTCTCGGCCGGAAGACGACCTCGCCGAAGGCGGCGGGCGAACCGCCGGGCCTCCCGTCGGCGTCGGAGTGAGCGCGGCCGCGCTCCGCTCAGCGACCCGGCGTCGGGGGAGGGGGCCGCCCCTCGCGGCGTCGCCGGGCACCGACCGCGTACAGGATCCCGCCCGCGACGATCAGCCCGACCGCGAGCAGACCGAGAAGGAACGGGGAGCTCGCGAGGAACGCGATCGGTGACGGCTCCGCCACCGGGACGAATCGCACGGACTCGCGGACCGGCTGACCGGCCACGGTCAGGACGCCGCTCCCGTTCCCGACCGAGTAGCCGTTCACGTTCGCGACCGAGTAGCGGTACGTCCCGTTCGAGAGGTCAACCACGATCGCCGACGAGTTCGAGCTGTACGGTCTCCCCCCGACGGTCACGCTCCACGCGGGAGCGGACCCCAGGCCGGATTCCTGGAAGGTGACCGCGTAGACGAGGGGGGCGAACGCGATCGGAACGACCGCGCTCGCGGTCGTCAACGTCACGTTCCCCCGCACCGGCGCGGAGGTGTACCCGGAAGGAGGCGTGACGGAGAACGGGTACGTTCCGACCGTCACCGTGAAGTTCACGAACCCCCCCGTGCTGTTCTCGACGATCGTCCCCAACCAAACGGACCAGGGGGCCCCGGCCGGATGCCCGCTCGCCTCGAACGCGACCGACGCGACCGACCGGGAGAACGCGATCGTGAGGTTCGCCCCCGCTCCGGCGACGGTGACACGGCCGGAAGGGGGGACGGCGACGTACCCGGCGGGCGGTTCGACCGTGTAGGCGTACGAGCCGTTGACCACGGAGAACGCGAGGGCGCCGGCCGACGTGGTATGGTTGACGGATGCGAAGAGGACCGACCAGGCGAGGCCGACCGGGAGCGTCGTCTCGGAGAACGTCACAGCATAGGCGACCGGAACGAAGGCGACCGGGACGCTCACCGCCGCGCCCGCCACTGTGACGGTCCCGTGGGTCGCGGTCGGCCGGTAGCTCGTATTCGTCACCCCGACCCCGTAAGCATAGGACCCGTTCGGGAGAGTGAACTCGAGGCTGCTCGACGTCGTCGATCCGGTGAGCCCGTCGACCGACACGCTCCAAGGGGTGCCCCCCACGAGCCCGGTCTCGTTGAAGTACACCGGGAACCCCGACACGGGGGTCACGATCACGGTCACGGCCGACGAGGCGGCCGCGCGCGAGGCGTCGACCGCTCGGACCGTGGCGACGTACTGGCCCGCCGCCGCGTACGTGTGCGTGGGGTCCTGCACGGTGCTCGACCCGCCGTCGCCGAACGCCCAGAGGAACGACACCGGGGGAGTCCCTCCCGTCGTCGCTGCCGAGAAGTGGACCGCGAGCGGCGCCGGGCCCGAGGTCGGCGTCGCCGTCGCGACTACGGTCAGCGGCGCGGCGACGGTCACCGTCACGCTCGCCGTTGTGACGTTCGCGCCCGCGTCCGTCACGGTGAGGTTCGCCGCGTACACTCCCGGGGCCGTGTACGTATGGTTCAGTCTCGCCCCGGCGCCCGTGGTGCCGTCTCCAAACGTCCAGGCGTAGGAGTAAGGGGGTCGGCCACCCGAGGCGGTGCCCGTAAACGCCACGGAGAGCGGAGCGTCCCCCGCGCTGGGCGACGCGGACGCGGAGGCGGCCAAGGGGGGCGGCGGTCCGCAGGACAACGTGACCGACAGCCGGACCACCCCCCCGGTCGTTACGTACACGTATCGGCTATCGCTCGTGCAACCGGCCGCCGAGACGTTGAGCCAGTACGGCCCTTCGGTGAACTCTCCGCCGGTCGTGCCGTTCGGGGCCACCGTCAGCGGGCTCGTTCCACCCATCGGGTTGAACTCTGCGCTCGCGTTCGTCGGGGAGACCGTGGCCTCGAGGGTACCCCATGGGGCGGGCTCGCTACGGGTCGCGAACTGCCCTTTCGTGTTGCGCGCCGCCGGGAACTGGTACTCCCCCCCGTAGACGTGGGTGGCGTTCGTTACGATGGCCGCGCCGTAGGTGAACGAGTACGCCCCACCGCGGTACTGGTAGAACGGGTACATGCAGTAGGAGGACGTGGAGAAGGAGGGAGCTCCGCACGAGGAAGCGTTCACCTCCGCTTCGCCCCCCGCCGATGAGCTGAACCCGATCGTCGACGGGTAGGACGGACTCGCTGGCCCCCCGAGCAAGGGTAGCGAGAGCTCGAGCGGGCCGAGGAGCGGCCATCCGCCCGGCCAATAGCTGTCGCAGGGAACGGACAGGGACGGGGAGCACGTCGCGCCCGAGACATCGTGACCGATTTCGTAGGCGAAGGCGATCGCCCCCGGATTGCTCGCCCCCCAGCTCAGAGTGCTTGAGGCCGTCGCCGTCGAGTAATAGGGCGAGAGGACGAGGGACCCCGAAACGAGCGTGACCGAACCGCTCTGGCCCGTGGCAGCATCGGCCGCGGTAAGATGCCAGCCTTGGGTGGCGCTCTGGGCGATCCCGCTGTAGTTCACGAGGATCGGGTCACCGCTGCGCATCACGAGGATCGCGCCCGAAGAACCGGCCGCGTCGAGCGGGGCCGCGAACGCCGCGTTCTCGACCGTCGAGGAGCCGTTGAGCTGGAGCTGCCAGACGACCGCGCAGGCGAACCACTCGTTGGATCCGGGCGTCGGATTCGGGGTGTAGGCGCCGTTCGGAAGGCAATCGGAGGCGCCGCTTCCCGGTCCGGTGTAGGCCGGGGGGGCCGGATAGAACTGGAACTCAAGGAACGCTTGGAAGTTGCCGGCGGTACTGTTCGCATCGTGGACCACGCCACCGAACCAGAGCGTCGCGAAGAACTGTCCCTGGGCGTACGCGGTCCCGTCGGCCGGGAGGACGATGCGAAAACTCGCGTTGGCGCCCGAACCGGCCGCGCTCGAACGGTAGCTCAAGGTGGGCTCGTCGTGACCGTAACAATAGCTCGGGCTGTAGCTGGCCCATATCGACGACGACCATAGGACCCCATCACAGTTGAGCGTCGAATTGTTGGCGCCCGAGAGCGACGGGGCAGTGCGTCCCCGGCCGGGGTCGACAAGGGCGCCGTCCGGGGAACCCGAAGCCGCCCGGTGCGGCCCCGACGAACCGAACCCGGTCGCGAGGGACAGCGGGACGATCGCCCCCGTCAGGAGCACGGAGGCAAGCAGAATGGGCACTGCACGGCTGCGCGTTCCGGCGCCCAACGACCGCGTACCGCGCCTCCGTCCGGTACTGTTCGTGGCCCGAGTTTATGAGCTCACCGACCACCCCCCCGTCGGGGCGCTCCCGTCCGAAGGCGCCCCGGGAGTAGGGGGATATCCCCCGGTGGGTCGAGTCCCACCCGGATCCGACGCATCGCCCCGGCTGGCCGTTCGCCGAATGGGTGGAATGGAATTGACCAGAGGCATAAGCGGTGGGACACGCCGTAACATGGTCACGTACGGAACGCCCATGGACGACCAGTCCTGGTTCAATTGGACGGTGGTCGCGGTGGCGACCGCCGTGCTCCTGCTCGGGGTGGCGCTCGCCCTCGCTCCGAATGCCTCCCCCCCCACGCGTACAGTACCCTCGTCGGCGACGGCGGGGCCCACGGACTACCTTAACCTCACGATCGGATACAACCCCTCCACGGGAGCGGACGACTTCTCGGCGACGAACCTCGTCGTCCCGTCCCACACCCGGGTCGTGGTGACGATCACGAACCAGGACCCTGTGGCCAGCCGGTTGCTGGTGCCCTGGGACAACCGGGTGATCGGGACGTACGGGGGCAACGAGCTCGTGAGCACGGGGAACGCGTCCTAC
>VFSW01007793.1_pt1 | contig 15489 bp, 10 predicted proteins | sample 5358111 | NCBI WGS metagenome assembly VFSW01 (sample SAMN11554181, study PRJNA540505) | mine drainage metagenome | isolation source: sediment from site ElyBrook_90M | place: USA: Ely Copper Mine, Vershire, VT | collected 2017
TCAGATGCTTCGGTGTCGTCCACGCCCTGAATACCAGCTCAGGCGATACGTCAACCATCCGTTCCAATATCAAGTCCGACTCATGGCTCATCGTCGTCTTCCTTCCCGATGACGGCGCTCGAGCAATTGCGCGGACTGATCGTGATCGATGAGGTGCAGCGTCATCCCGATCTCTTTCCGATCCTCAGGGTATTGTTGGACCGCAAGCCGATTCGAGCGCGTTTCCTTATTCTGGGCGGCGCATCGCCCGAGTTGCTGCGCCAGAGTTCCGAAACTCTGGCCGGCCGGCTTGCCATTGTTGAGATGGCTGGATTTACGCTTGAAGAGCTCAGTCGCCCGGATCTCAACCGGTTGTGGTTACGAGGCGGCTTCCCGCGCTCGTTCCTGGCCCGAACGGAAGCGGCGAGTAGCGCATGGCGAGAGGATTTTATCCGCACGTTCCTCGAACGTGATTTGGCTCAACTCGGGGTGCAAGTGCCCTCGGGCACCATGCGCAGATTCTGGACAATGACCGCCCATTACTCAGGTGGGATCTGGAACAGTTCGGAGATTGGGCGATCCCTCGGGGAGGCTCATACGACCGTCAAACGCCACCTCGACGCATTGTCCGGAGCGCTTGTAGTGCGTGTCCTGGAGCCTTGGTTCGAGAATGTCGGTAAGCGGTTGGTCAAATCACCGAAAGTGTACATTCGGGACTCCGGACTCCTGCATACGTTGCTCGGTGTCGGCGACCGCCGGCAACTTGAGGGGCATCCCGTCGTTGGCGGATCTTGGGAGGGTTTCATCATCGAGCAGCTTCTCGCTCACTTACCCAAGGCCAAAGCCTATTACTGGAGAACACAGGCCGGTGCAGAACTCGATCTGCTGTTGTTTCTGAATGGACGGCGCATTGGAATCGAGATCAAACGGGCAGATGCACCGAAGATGACGCCTTCGATGAGTTCGGCGCTCGAAGACCTGAAATTGCATCGGTTGCTGGTGGTTTACCCGGGCTCTGTGGGATATACGATTCGTCCCAAAGTGGAAGTGATGTCGTTGGCGCAGTGCGTGGCCGAGCTGGCCTGACCAGGTAGGACGCGCGATCCCACGACGGGATGTCGGCAGCCTTGAAATTGGCGGGGTTCCCGGGCAGCCCATGATTCGCTGATCGCCATACGTGGCGCGGGAGTGCGAAGACGTCTTGACCATTTCGGCATCTATCGCCGTCTATTGTCCTCAAGCGGAATTATTGGGTGGTAGATATGCCGGTAAGCTTGGCGGACTCCAAGAGGAAGTCGCGTACCTTGCACGACTCGGTGCGCCGCATGCGGGATCACCTGGTGACCCCGCGCGCGATACGGCTATGCGAAGGCAAATCGATGGTCACTTAGCCGGGCAAGTCTGCAATGCGAAGCCTTCGTCCAACCAACCGGTAATGCCACCGGCCATGATCTTGACCGGGTAACCAAGCTTGGCGAGCTGCAACGCGCCGCGGGCGGCACCATTGCAGTGGGGGCCGGCGCAATACGTGACGAACAGGGTGGACTTTGGATATCCCGACAATTTCGAGGCAACCATCTTGGCATGAGGCAGGTTCGTCGCCCCCGGGACATGGCCTTTGTCGAACAGCGCAGGGGCGCGAACGTCGAGGAGTACAAATCCTGGATCATCGCTCTGCAGCGCCTCGCGCACATCCCAGCAGTCTGTCTCGAAGGAGAATTCCTCTTCAAAATGCCGGATGGCGATATGGGGTGGCGCTGCGGGTGCGATGGTGACTGCGTTGGGCATCGGTCATCTCCGGTGGTTGCCGCGGGCGAACATTGTCCGAGGCGCGGCAGCAGGGCACAATTCGCGAAACGGTCACTTTGCGATCAAAAAATGCCAACTGTTCGACCACGCTCGAGACGGTTCAATCCCTTGGTGGTCGCGCTGGCGTACGACGGGCTGTGCTCCTTCGAATTCGCGTGCGCGACGGAGGTATTTGGCCTTCCTCGTCCGGAATTCGGGACAGGATGGTATCGCTTCGAGACATGTTCCATTGGCGGCGGCAGCGTAATGGGCCAGTACGGCGCAAGCCTGTCCGTTACCGGGGGCGTCGAGCTGCTCGCGAAGGCCGGCACGGTCATAATTCCGGGTTGGCAGGAAATCGATGAGGACGTCCCGGAGATACTCTTGCGAGCACTGCGGGCCGCCCACGCCCGCGGAGCGCGGCTGTTGTCAATATGTTCTGGGGCGTTTCCGCTTGCGGCCACGGGATTGCTTGATGGAAAGAGGGCGACTACCCATTGGCGTTACGCCGAGGCGCTGGGGCGTCGCTTTCCCCAGGTGCGGGTGGATCCGAAGGTGCTCTATGTCGACGAGGGGCAGGTTTTGACGTCGGCCGGCAGCGCGGCGGGACTGGATCTTTGTCTTCACCTGGTTCGCCGAGATTTCGGAGCGGACATCGCCAACCAAGTGGCGCGCCGGCTTGTCATTGCGCCGCATCGAGAGGGGGGGCAAGCGCAGTTTCTGGAGAGACCGGTCGACCGTCGAGAACGTGGGCCGCTGGGGGCCGTGCTCGAGCGCCTTCTCAAGCGACTTGATCAGCCGATTACGATAGCGGATATGGCGGATTGGGCGGTAATGAGTGAACGAACCTTTACTCGTCGATTTCATGCCAGCACCGGCATGACACCCGCCGACTGGCTCACCGAAGCGCGGATAAAGCGCGCGCGGGACCTTCTTGAAAGCTCGGCGCGCAGCATCGATGAGATTGCGACGATGGCCGGACTCGGAACAGCGGCGACTATGCGACATCACTTCAGAAAGAAAGTTGGACTCAGCCCAAGCGAATATCGGAATCGGTTTTCGCGAATGACGGACGCGAGCGCCCGACAGCGAACACAGGAAGACGCTCGTTAGTTTGCGAGGAAGCCCAATTGAGCGCGGTCAACGGGGATTGCGCGCGATACTCGATGAATTCAAACAGCGCTCGTTACTGGAACGCGCGCTCAGCCGGTCTTCGACCAACGTGGAGCGGCGTCCGAATTGAACCAGCCGAGCGCGGGGTGCAGGCTGACGACATCGCCCACAATCAACAACGCCGGCGATGCCAGCTGAGCTTCGTCGCATGCCGTTCCCAGGGTGCCGAGCGTGGCCACGACGGCAATCTGCTTCTCGGTTGTACCTTGGGCGATGATTGCCGCCGGTCGGTCGGCGGGCGCACCGTGGTCCATCAGGCTCGCCGCGATATGTCTGACATTCGCGAGAGCCATGTAAAATACGATCGTGTGTCGTCGCGTCGCGAGTAGGGTCCAATCCGGCTCCGGGCGTTGCGGATCCGTATGGCCCGTCACGAAGCTCACTCCATGCGAGTGGTCCCGATGGGTCAGTGGTATTCCCGCATAGGCGGCACAGCCGGCAGCGGCTGTGATCCCGGGGATGACAGAGAACGCGACGCCGGCAGCCGCGAGGGCCTCCAGTTCCTCGCCGCCTCGACCGAAGGTCAGGGGATCCCCACCCTTGAGGCGCACCACGCGTTGGCCCTTTCGAGCATGCTCGATCAGCAGCGTATTGATCGTGGACTGAGGCGTGCTGTCGCTGCCGCCGGACTTGCCAACGGGAATCATCGTTGCATCCCGTCGGGCGAGATCGAGCACGCCCGGCGAGACAAGGCGATCGTACAAAATGACATCCGCATCCTGCAGCGCGCGCAGGCCCTTCAGGGGTGAGAAGGTCTGGATCCCCCGGGCCGGCGCCAACCAGGATTACCTCGCCTGCGGCGGGCGCCCGATACGACATCGTGTCCAGGAGTTGCCGCGCGATTCGAGTCGCTCCGCGCATATCCCCGGCGATGAAGCGGCGGGTGGCGGGGCCATCCACCAGGGTCTCAAAGTATCGCCGGGTCGCGCCGTTCGCCTTGAGCTTCTGGGTCGCCGCGCTGCGCAGCGTCCGCAGCCACAGGGCAAGCTCCCCCAGCCGCCGCGGGATTGCCGCCTCGAGCTTCTCGCGCAATCGCCGCGCCAGCACGGGCGAGGCCCCGCCGGTCGATATTGCGACCAGCACCGGGTCGCGGTCGATTATGGCCGGCACGATGAACCGCGAGGCCTCGCGATCGTCGACGACATTGACGGGCAGGCCGCGCGCCTCGCAAAGGGTTGCAATCCAGCGATTGATCGCGCGCCGCGAGGTCGCGACAATGACCATGCGCATCCCGTCAAGGTCTGCCGGCGCGAATTCACGCCGCAAGAGTTGCAGTTCCCCCCGGTCCGCGCCGTTCTCGAGCTCGGGCAGTGCCTCCGGGGCCACCACCGTGATGCGGGCTCCGGTGCGTTGCAGAAGGGCGAGCTTGCGCTTGGCAATCTCGCCACCGCCCACCACGAGGACCTTCTGACCGTCGAGGTTGAAAAACGCAGGGAAATATTGCATCTGCTTCTCCTTCAAATGGAGGCGGTTAGGTGGAACGGGCAAGCGCTTCGACGCGCGGAATATGGGTTGAACCGGAGCCAGGGTTCGAGGCCGCCAGGGCCTCGCGCTCCTCGGCCAGGATCGCGGCGATTTCCGACAGGCAGGAGCCGCAATTGGTACCCGCGTGAAGCTGCCGCCCGACCTGCCCCGTCGTGCAGAGTTTCAATTCGCGAATGGTTGCGCGGATCGTGCCGGAGCCCACGCTGAAGCACGAACAAACAATCGCACCGGCGTCGGCGCCTGCTCGCACCGGCTGGCCGGCCAGCAGGCCCTGTCGGTCCTCTGGATCGAGCGCAGGTTTGGAAAATAACTCCGTGAGCCATGTACGCGACGGCAGGTCGGGCCGTGGTGAGAGAAACACACAGGCCTCCAATCGGCCATTCCGCAGGCGCGACGCCCGGTACACGCCGATGCTGCGGTCCGAGTACTCGATCCACTGTGGGTTTGATTCGCCGAAGCCCAGCATGCGCTTTGCCCAGGGAGACCAGTCACCGAACACCCGGCGGCCTGCCAGTTCGTACCGCAGGCAGTGCTGGCCGGGAGTCAGGGACCAGGCGGTTGCATCGCGGATGAGGACTGGCTCGCGGCTCAGCACGAACCCCTGCCAGGCAACCACGAATGGCGTGATACGCGCCGGCGTATGCTTGAATTCGGGTTCCCCTGAAATAGGATCTACAGCAGGATTCACGAGCGGTCCGACTCTGGCATCGCCCGCGTATTCGGAGGTCCAGTGCATGGGCGCGAACGCCGTCCCCCGGCCCATCTCGCCGCTGCAGCGCAGCCGCGCGACCATCGAGCCCCAGCGCGTGGTGACCCGCACCAGCTCTCCGGCCCGGACCCCGGCGAGCAGGGCGTCCTGGGCATGGACATCCACAAAAGGTTCCGGCGCATGCTGCATCAGACGCGCCGAACGTCCCGTCCGTGTCATCGTATGCCACTGATCGCGGATGCGACCCGTGTTCAGCACCAGGGGATATTCTTCGTCCGTGGCATGAATCGGTGCGCGGGGAACCGTAGCCACGAAGCGCGCACGCCCGTCGGGATGCGAGTAGCGGCCATCCTGGAACGGCTCCCGGGACAGCGGCCAGCGAACGGGCTCCAGTCGGTCATACTCGGCCCGCGTAAGGGTTCCGAGGGCGCCAATATCGAAGGCGCGGCGGCCGCGGTTGCCTGCCGCCGAGAGCCTTGCATGCTCGAGGAAAATTTCCCACGGTGTCTGGTACGGAAAGCCGGCCTGAAAGCCCAAGCGCCTCGCAACCTCGCAGAACATCCACCAATCCGGCCGGGCCTGTCCGGGTGCCGGCTGGAAGGGCCGCTGCCGGGAGATGCAGCGCTCCGAGTTCGTCACCGTACCCTCTTTCTCACCCCAGGCGGTGGCGGGAAGCAGCACATGGGCAAGCGCGGTCGTGTCGGTCGCGGCAACGCAGTCTGAGACGACCACGAGCTCGCAGCGCTGCAAAGCGGTGCGCGCTCGGTTGGCATTGGGCAGGCTCACGACCGGATTGGTGCCGGCGATCCATACCGCCTTGACGGTCCCTGCGTGTATCGCCTCAAAGAGCTCTACCGCCTTGAGACCCGGCGACGTCGCGATCCGGGGACTTTGCCAAAACCCCTGCACCAGCGCACGATCCTGCGCGTTGCCGATGTCCAGATGCGCCGCCAGGGTCGTCGCAAGCCCGCCAACCTCCCGGCCCCCCATGGCATTCGGCTGACCGGTGATGGAGAACGGCCCGGCGCCTGGTTTGCCGATGCGCCCAGTCAACAAATGACAGTTGATGATGCTGTTGACCTTGTCAGTGCCAGCCGAGGACTGGTTCACCCCCTGAGAGAACACCGTGATCACGCGTGGTGAAGAGGCGAAAAGCTCGTAAAATGCCGCCAGCGCTTCGGGCGCAATCCGGCAGACCTTCGCGACCGCATCGAGACTCCCGGCGGTCGCGTCGGCGACGCGAAGTGCCTCCGCGACGTCCGCCGTGTGCGCCTCGATGAATCCATGATCGTCGAACCCGTGCTTGTGCAGGTAATGCAGCAAGCCATTGAAGATGGCGACGTCCCCGCCCGCCTGCAGCGGCAGGTGAAGATCGGCATTCACGCCGGTCGGCGTGCTGCGGGGGTCGATCGCCACGATTTTCATCTCGGGCCGCCGGGTCTTCGCCGCGACCATCCGCTGATGGAGCACCGGGTGGCACCAGGCGGTATTCGAGCCCACCAGGACGATGAGATCCGCGCTCTCAAGATCTGAGTAGGATACCGGCACCACGTCCTCACCGAAGGCGCGCAGGTGTCCGGCGACCGCAGAGGACATGCAAAGACGGGAGTTGGTGTCAATATTTGCGGAACCGATATAACCCTTCATCAGCTTGTTGGCGACGTAATAGTCCTCTGTCAGCAACTGGCCGGAAACGTAAAATGCAACCGCGTCGGGTCCGTGTTGCCCGATGATCTTGCGGAACCCTTCGGCGACGGCATCCAGCGCCGTTTCCCAATCCGACTCCTTCCCCCTTACCCACGGCGTCAGCAGCCGCCCCTGGAGTCCAACGGTCTCCCCCAGCGCTGAACCCTTGGAGCACAAGCGTCCGGCGTTGGCGGGGTGCATGGGGTCGCCCTCGATGGCGATGCCCGACGCGCCGGGAGTCGCGAGCACGCCACAGCCGACTCCGCAATAGGGGCAGGTTGTGCGAATCGTGGCGCCCATCGTCGCCCCTCCTCTCATGCCCGCTGCTCGGTGAACTCCCGGCCGAACAGCAGGTGCTCGCGCAGCGGACCAATGGGCCGGCGCTTCTGCATGAGTTCCGCGTACCAGGGACCATCGACGGTGTCCCCGTAGAGCACGGCGCCCCGCACCCGATCGTCCTCCAGGATCAGATGCTTATAAATTCCGTGCTGTGTATCGTGAAAGATCAGGGATTCACTGCCGGGGCTGGTCTTGAAATTACCGGCCGAGAACACATTGATTCCAGTCACCTTCAGGTGGGTCGAGGTCAGCGATCCCCGGTAGCTCGATACGCCGGACTCGGCAAGATGCGTGGCGCATACCCGGGCCTGGTCCCATAGGGGGGCGACGAGACCATAGGTCGCATTGCGGTGCTGGACGCATTCGCCGACCGCATAGATGCTCGGATCAAAGGTCAGCAGGGTATCGTCGACCAGGATACCGCGGTCGCAGCGCAAGCCCGCCTGTGCCGCCAGCGCGATATTGGGCCGGATGCCAACCGCCATCACCACAAGATCGGTGGGCAGCTCGGTGCCGTCATTGAAGCGCAGTCCCCGCACGCGGGACTCGCCCAGTATCTCCGCGGTGCTCGTGGTGAGCCTGAAACGCAGGCCGCGCTGTTCCAGCGAATGCTGCAGGAGGCCGGCCGCCACCGCATCGAGCTGCCGCTCCATCAGCGAGTCCATGTGGTGAACCACCGTCACCTCCATGCCCTGGCAGCGCAGACCATTGGCCGCCTCCAAACCCAGAAGGCCGCCGCCAATCACGGTGGCGATGCGGTGCTCGCGCGCTGCCTGCAGCATGGTCTCGACATCGTGCAGATCCCGGAATGTTACGACCCCTGGGAGTTCGCGTCCCGGAATATCGAGGACGACGGGATTGGATCCAGTCGCGATTAAAAGGCGGTTGTAGTTTGCTTTGACACCGCTCCGGGACTGCACGACGCGGTTGATGCGGTCGATTCCAACGACGGGATCCCCGATGTGCAGCCGCACGCCCCGTTTGGCGTACCACTCCAGCGGATGCAGCATGATCTCATCTATGCGCTTCTCCCCCGAAAGCACCGGGGAGAGCAGGATCCGATTGTAGTTTCCGTAAGGCTCCGCCCCGAAAACTGAAATATCGTACAAATCCGGCGCGATCTTCAGCAGCTCCTCGACGGTGCGCATACCCGCCATGCCGTTGCCAATGACGACCAGTCGACGCTTGCCGGCCGCGCCGCGGGCGGCCTGAACGACGCTGTACAGCCACACCTTGCCCTCGAGGACACGACAACGGTGGGTGCGGACCGAGTAGGCGGGCTCTTCGAGACACCGTCCGGTGACGAGACTGAAATGATGCTTGTAGATCGGTGATGCGACCACGAGTTCGCCGCCAAGATCCCCCACGATGCCGCGGGAGAGGACATTGGCGCCACTCGCCGGGTCCCAGTTGTCGATCGCGTACACCTGATCGTCGACACGGAAAACGGCAATCTGCGCGCCGTCCAGATTGGCGCAGACTCCCAGATCAGGGACAATCTCCTCAAGATCGCAGATCGCCAGCCACGCCGTACCCTTGCTCACGAAGGCTCTCCGGCCGGAATCGGCGCGTGTTGCAGCCGCTCCACCGCACTTGCAGGCCGCAACTGCCCTCGCTCCTCGATGAACACGACATGGGAGTCCGTCGCATCACTGTTCACGAAATGACGGAAGCGCTTGAGCGTCTGCGGATCGTTAATCGCCTTGGCCCATTCGTCCTCGTAGGTGTCCACGATGCGCGCCATGTCAGCCTCCAGCTCGGCGCCCACGCCCAGGCGATCCTCGCAGACGACCTCGCGCAGGTAATCGAGGCCCCCTTCGAGATGATCGAGCCAGGACGCGGTGCGCTGCAGCCGGTCGGCGGTACGGATATAGAACATCAGGAAGCGATCGATGAATCGAATCAGCGTCGGCTGATCCAAATCCGAGGCGAGGAGGCTCGCGTGGCGGGGCTTCATGCCGCCATTGCCACAGACGTACAGGCCCCAGCCTTTCTCGGTCGCGATCACGCCGACATCCTTGCTCTGCGCCTCGGCGCACTCGCGGGTGCATCCGGAGACGCCCAGCTTGATCTTGTGGGGCGCCCGCAAGCCCCTGTACCGGGTTTCCAGCGCAATCGCCAGGCCGACGCTGTCCTGCACGCCATAGCGACACCAGGTTGAGCCCACGCAGGACTTGACCGTGCGCATCGCCTTGCCATAGGCATGACCGGACTCGAACCCCGCGGCGATCAGCTCTCGCCAGATGTGCGGTAGTTGATGCACTTGTGCGCCCAGCAGATCGATGCGCTGGCCGCCTGTGATCTTGGTGTACAGTCCGTATCGCTTGGCGACCGTGCCGATCGCGATGAGCTTCTGTGGCGTGATCTCGCCTCCCGGGATGCGCGGAATGACTGAGTACGTGCCGTCCTTCTGGATGTTGGCAAGGTAGTGGTCATTGGTGTCCTGAAGCGGGGCGTGCGGCTTTTCCAGCACGAAATCATTCCAGCAGGAGGCGAAGATGGAGGCGGCGAGCGGTTTGCAGATATCGCAGCCACGACCCCTGCCATGCGTCTGGACAAGGGCATCGAAGGTGCGGATCCCGCCGATGCGCACCAGATGAAAGAGCTGTTGCCGCGAATACGGGAAGTGTTCGCAGAGGTGATTGCTGACGGCCACGCCGCGACGCTTCAGTTCGGCGTTCATCAGCTGCGTCACGAGGGGTCCGCAGCCGCCGCATGAGGTGGCCGCTTTCGTCGATTTCTTCAGGGCGCCGAGGGTCGTGCAGCCGGTCTCGACGGCGGCACAGATCTCCTGCTTGGTGACGTTGTTGCAGGAACATATCTGCGCCGAATCGGGCAGCGCGGCCACCCACAGCCCCGGGCGTGGGCCGCCGGCGGAAGGCGGAAGCACCAGAACCGCCGGATCCGCAGGCAGGGGCAATCCGTTCTGCATCGTCGGCAACCAGGTATCGTAGTCCTCGACCGCGCCCACCAGAATCCCACCGAGGAGCTTGCGGCCATCCTCGCTGACCACGAGTCTCTTGTAGATCTGCCGGCGCTCGTCGATGAAGGTATAAGCGCGTGCTCCGGGGCTGGTCCCGTGCGCATCGCCCAGCGAGGCGACATCGACACCGAGAAGCTTCAGCTTGGTGCTCATGTCGGCGCCCGTGAATTCGGCCGTCTCGAGGCCGGCGAGCTGCGCCGCCGCCACGGCGGCCATCTGGTAGCCCGGGGCCACGAGTCCGAAACATCTGCCCCCCCAGGACGCGCATTCTCCGATGGCGAAAATATCCGGATCGGAGGTGCGGCAGCGGTTGTCGATGCAGACGCCGCCGCGTTCGCCGAGTGCAAGCCCGCCCTGACGTGCCAGTTCATCGCGGGGCCTGATCCCAGCCGAGAAGACGACGACATCGACAGGCAACTCGCTGGCGTCGGTGAATTGCAGGATATGACGATGACTGCCGCCCGCGACGATCGCCGCCGTGGTCTTGTCGGTGTGCACCCGCACGCCTAATTGCTCGATCTTCCCGCGCAGCATCCGGCCGCCCCCGTCATCGAGTTGGACGGCCATCAAACGGGGCGCAAACTCGACGATGTGGGTTTCGAGCCCAAGGTCTTGGAGCGCCTTTCCCGCCTCGAGTCCCAAAAGTCCTCCGCCGATGACCACGCCAACCCGGCTGGTGGCGGCCGCCGCACGGATCGCGTCGAGATCCTCGATGGTCCGATAGACCAGGCAATGGGGTCGATCCCGGCCCGGGATCGGCGGCACAAAGGGGTAGGAGCCGGTCGCCAGCACCATTTTGTCGTAGAGGAGGGCGCGGCCGCTCGCGGTTGTCACGCAATGGCGGCCGCTGTCGAGACTGACGGCGGGGTCGCCCAGTATCACGTCGATATCATGGTCGCGAAAGAAGCGTTCCTCGACCAAGGCGAGGTCGGCGGCGGTCTTGCCGCTGAAGTAGCTCGACAAATGCACCCGGTCATAGGCGAGGCGGGGCTCTTCGCAAACCACCGTGATCTCGAACTGACCGGCAGTGTCCCGCACCACGGTGTCGAGGAACCGTTGGCCGACCATGCCATTGCCGATGACCAGAAGCTTCATCCGTGTCTCCGTACTCATTCGGCGCGGGCGATCGCGATATCGAGCGCGAGGCCGGTCGTTTCAGGGGCGGACCAGGCGAGCCATTGCCGATGCAGGATCACGACCCAGACGAAAGCCGCGGCGGCAAGCACGCCGAAAGTTGTGAAGCCGAGTTGGTAGCTGCCGGTGCTGTCCTTGGCGATGCCCATCACGACCGGCAGATAAAAGCCGCCAATGCCGCCGGCCGCGCCGATCAGACCGGTCATCAGGCCCGTCTTGCCCTTCCAGCGGTGTGGCACGAGTTGGAAGGTCGCGCCATTGCCCAGTCCAAAGCCAAGGTACAGCGCGGTGAGCAGGGCAACGGCGCCGGGGAGCGGCGGCATCCATACGGCAAAGGCCATGTTGGCTGCCGCGATCGCAAGCAACAGCACCATCAGCACCTTCACACCGGACCAGCGATCGGCGAGATGCCCTCCCACAGGCCGGACCATGGCCCCCATGAAGGAAAGCGCCGCCATGATCATGCCGGCATCAACTTTCGTGAGCGCAAACTGGGTTGTCAGCAACAGGCTTACATACGAGGACATCCCGACGAATCCGCCGAAGGTGATGCTGTAGACCAGCATAATGACCCACACGTCGCGTTCACCAAGGACCTGCCGGTATTTGGCGGGCAAAACGGCGAGCGCCACCGCAGCACCCAGCACCGGAAGCAGCAGGAGCCCCGTCTTGCCATTGCCAAACACGCCCGCATGCACCAGCGCCACCAACGCCATCACCGCGAGCAGAGAAACGACGAAGCCCGTGAGCGCCCGCCGGGCATCACCGCTCTTCGCGCTGCGATCCTCGGCCCAGAGGAGCGCCGCAACAGCGGTCAGAGCAAGAAGAGGCAGGGCCGCGGCCGTCGCCCGCTGCCAGCCGAAATGCTGGGCCAAGGTCGGAAACAAAAATCCGTCCACGACAGCGCCGATATTGCCGGCCGCGGCGAGTCCGAGCACCAGACCTTGAACTTTCGGCGGATAGCTGCTGCCGGCCATCGGCAGGGCAATCGCAAAACTCGCGCCGCCCATGCCAAGCAGCACGCCAAGCATCAATAAGAGCGTGTAGGACGGTACAATCGGCAGCAACAGGATCAGCGAGGGCAGCGAGGATATCGCGATGCCGAGCAGGGCGAGACGCCGGCCGTCGGTGGATTGGAACCAGTTCCCAAGCGTCACCCGCAGGATCGCGGCGCTCAGCACCGGTACGGCAACCAGGAATCCAGCCTCCACCGACGACAATGCCAGCTGCCTCGAGACATAGGGTGCCAGCGGTCCGTACATGACCCAAACCGTGAAGCCGGTGTCGAAGTAAAGGAAGCATGCCAGCAGCGCCCGCCAATTGCCGCTGCGCAAGGATGCGATCAATGCCTTCATGTGTCCCTTCCTTAGTCTCATCGAGTGCCGCGTTCACCATTGCGCGCGCAAAAAAAACCGCCAACAGTACGCATCTCCCATGGAGATACGTACGGGTTGGCGGCTTTGCCTCTGCCAGTTCCTGTGCGGAGCCGGCCCCGTGCAAGCAGCGATTCGCTGGTTGCCGAGCCTAACCCAAGCAATCTCCATGCCAACTGGGAAGAAGTGAGCGAACCTCATTCGGATCAGCCGCTTAGGTCTCGCGCCTCCACGCTCAGCGCTCGTCGATCGCTCATGCGCGCCTCAATCAAGTGCAGGCAATGCGGAAGTGCGCACATCGCTGGTGCGTGCCGCGGCGCCAGCTTTCGCAGACATGTGGACGTCGCGACATGCGGGCCTCGCTCTGGATGAAAACTCATTGCTTGAAGCAGCGCGGCATTTGCTGGCAGAGTCATTCGGGCCGCTACCGCCAGGATGCTGCATGAGCCGACGCAAGAAGCCCGACGACCCCGCGCCCTCCGACACACTGGCGGTGCGCTTTTGGCGGTCGGCACTCGCCGCCCAGGCCCGCGATCTGGAACACCTCGCTGTATTGAGCGCGTTGGTTCAGGACATCAGCGCGCTGGTTCATGCCCTGCAAAGGGAACGCGGGGCCTCATCGATTGTTCTTGGGTCCGAGGGCTCTCAATTCCGTGATCGACTGCCCGGTTGCATAGCCGACAGTCATGAGTGCGAGGCGCGCGTGCGACACGGTCTTTCGAATCTCGTTGAGAGCATGGATCCCGCGAGCTGCGGGGCCCGCTTCTGCACCCGGATCGCACTCGCCGCCGCGGCGCTCGACAATTTGGCCGCCAGTCGCGAACAGGTGTCGACACTGGGCGTGGAACCGCAGTATGCGATCAAGGTGTTCACCGATCTCATCGCGTTGTGGCTACGGGTGGGCTTCGAGGCTGCCGACATCGCCGCAGACGCCGAAACCGCCCGCGCGCTGGTTGCGCTCGTGAACTTTGCCCAAGGCAAGGAATATGCGGGACAGGAGCGGGCGATAGCCGGTGCCGCGCTGTCGCGCGGTGGCATCGACCCTGCGGAGCGCTCACTGTTGGGCGCGCTGGCCGCGGCGCAAGCGCGTTCTTTCAAGACGTTCGTCGATTTTGCCGCGCCTGAGCAAGCGGCCTCCTGGTTCGATTTCGCGGCTGGCGCGTCGAGCGTTGAGTTCGAGACCATTCGCGCGCAATTAAAGGGATTCGGCGCCGAGCGCGAGGGGGCCGCGGTCCCGGCGGATCTCTGGTATGCGGTCACCACCCGCCGCATCGATGAGATGCGGGCATTCGAGGAACGCATTGCTTCGGACCTCGGTGCACTGTGTGCGCGAAAGCTCTCCGAGGCGCAGGCTGCGCTGAGGCGTCCGGCTCCCAAGGTGGGCGCGGCTTTATCGTTGAACGCACCCCTCGCGATGCTGGTGGCCCATCTCGACCCCGGAGCGGACCGTTCAGGTCTCGGCGACCCGGGTGAGTGGTACGCGGTGAGCGAAGGGTTGCCGAAACCGCTACATTCCATTCTGGAGGTCGTGGAGGCGCAGTCGCGCCAAATCGACGACATCAACACCCAATTGGAAAGTGCCCGGTCCGCGCTCGCGGAGCGCAAGGCGGTGGATCGGGCCAAGGGAATCTTGATGCGCAGCCGCCGACTGTCCGAGAAAGACGCGTACGCGCTGCTGCGCCAGACCGCGATGAGTCAGAACAAGCGGATGGTTGAGGTTGCGGAAGCGGTCATCAGTATCGAGGGCATGTTTCCACCGTGAGCGCGGGGAAGGAGTCCTACAGGATCATGGACGGCGAAAAAAAGCTGGGGCGCCCGCAATCGGGCCGAAGCCCTGGTCGGTCTTGTCGCGCATGATTCGAAGTACCGGTTTATCGTCCACGTCCATGAGCGGGAAGCACGCTGCTGCTCATACATATCCATGACGAGGATCGGCGTGGTGTCCGCCGGGTAGGCCTCATGCAGGACTACTGAGCCGGTGCGCAGCACTTGCTCGCGCTTGAGGCCCGTATAAACGTAGGGCGGTGTGTTCGGATCCCGCAGCGCCTCCGGGAGCCGGGCACGCAGCGCATTGAGGGCCTTGATCGCGCCGCCTGCGGCCGCGGTGGCCTGAAGGAAAGCTCGACGGGGATGTAGCGGACACGAGATCCTCATCATCAAGGAATTGGCCGTTGCGCGGAACTGTGGGTGGGGTGACTCACACGAAGTCGCCACCCTCCGTCAACGAATTAAAAGTTCTCTTATATCCACTACTTGATGCTGAACAGCGGGCCCGTTCGCTGATGCCAATGGTCAATCGACCGGGTCGAAACCATGCCCCGCGTCATCGTGACGACTGCGTCCACCCTCGTTCAGCGGTTCTCCGGCAAGGGTCTCGTATCCGCGGCGGGTTTGTCGAAGTCCTCCTCCCGGAGACCCCGACAATCGAGCGACCAGTCGGCGACCGCCTTGATGGCGGCGGGGCGCAGCGTGCAGAGGCTCTCGCGGCCGCGTCTTTCTTTGACCACGATCTGCGCCCGCACCAGGCAGGCCACATGCTTGGAGATCATCTGCTGCGAGAGCGAGAAGATCTGGTTGAGATCGTGGATGGCGGCGGGTCCGAGGGTCAGTTTGGCGACCATGGCGCGGCGCGTGGGGTCGGAAAGTGCGCTGAAAATCCGGTCGAGGTGGTGCACAACCAAACGGTAGTGAAATACGGCCCGAGTGTCAAGGATCGTCGTGGGCAACCTTGCGGGGGGTGGGAGCCATGCGGCAGGCGGTCTAAGCTCGGTGTCTTCGGGGAAGCGGCCGGATAGTCCCCTGTCAGGAGAGGTTGTAGTCCATGATTCTCTATTCGACGG
>VFSW01007794.1_pt1 | contig 15489 bp, 10 predicted proteins | sample 5358111 | NCBI WGS metagenome assembly VFSW01 (sample SAMN11554181, study PRJNA540505) | mine drainage metagenome | isolation source: sediment from site ElyBrook_90M | place: USA: Ely Copper Mine, Vershire, VT | collected 2017
CCGCGAGACCGACCGGCACGTCGATGACCATGCGGACCCGGCGCTCGCCGTAGGGGTAGGCGAGGATCGGGCCGTGGGCGCCGAGCAGGACGTTGCCGTGCCCCCGCGCGGGGAGCAGATCCCCTTCCAGCGCCGGCGCCAGGGTGTAGGACAGCAAGGTCGTCTGCGCCTTCAGCCCGAGCTGCCCGCGCAGGCGGGAGTGGCGGCCGTCGGCGACGACCACCAGCGACGCGAGTCGCTCGCGCCCGTCGTCGCAGCGCACCCCCACCACGCGACCGCGCTGCCACACCGGCTCCGTGGCGCGAGCCCGGACGAGCGTGGTGCCTGGCCTCGCGAGGAGCGCCTCGCGGAAGACCGCGAGCATCTCCCCGTGCTCGATCCCCAGGCCGGGGCCCGAGCAGGCTCCGTAGGGCAGCATGACCGGCGCCTCCGCCGCGCCGCCCGAGAAGGCCGCGAAGCCCAGCACGTACTCGCCCCCGGCCGCGAGCAAGGCGTCCTCCAGACCCAGGCGGCGCAGGGCGCGCACGCCGGGAGGGTGGATGAGCTCGCCGCGAAACGAGGCCACCGGCCCTTCGTGCGCCTCCAGCACGGTCACGCGCAGGCCAGCGTCCGCCAGGGCGATCCCCGCCGTGAGGCCGGCGAAGCCGCCCCCGACGACGACCACCTCGGAGTGGGCCGGCGCGGCCATCAGCGGCTCCCCTCCCGCAGCCACTCGGCCAGCGCCCAGAGCGGGAAGTAGTGGCGGTAGTTGTCGTAGTTGATGAGACAGGTGCGGTTGAAGACGCCCACCAGCGGCTCCCGCGCCCAGCTGCCATCCTCGGCCTGCTTCGCCGCCAGGAACCGGGCCGCGCGCGCCTGCGCGCCGAGCTCCCGGTGACCGGCACGCACCAGCGTCGACAGCGCCCACGCGGTCTGCACCGCGGTGCCAGGCTGGTCGATCCAGCGGTGCTCACGGCAGGAGTCGCCGTGCTCCCCCCAGCTGCCATCGGCCTGCTGCTTGCCGAGCAAGAAGCCGCACGCGCGCTGCACCGACGGATCGGTCGGCGCCACGCCGGCCGCCAGGAGGCCGCTCACGCCGAACCAGGTCCCGTAGCTGAAGCACACCCCCCACGAGCCCTCGAAGCTCCCGTCGGGCCGCTGCTTACCCCGGAGGAACCGCGCGCCGCGCGCGATCGCGTCGGTCACGGGCCCGGAGGCGCCGAAGCGCGGCCGGGCCCGCGCGAGCGCCGAGAGCGCCGCGCCAGTGCACTCGACGTACGAGTAGTCCACCATGATGTCGCCGAAGACCTGCGACGGGTTCAGGAGCTCCAGCCAGGCGCCCCCCCGCTGCCGCTCGTAGGTGGCCCAGCCGCCGTCGTCGTTCTGCCAGGAGAGCAGCAGCGCGACCGACTCGCGCAGCAGCGCCTCGGGGATCGCCGGCGCGAAGCGGCCCTCCAGCGCCAGCGCGCACTTGAACCCCTCGGCGGTGCAGTCGGTGATCGGCCAGCCGTGCGCGCGGTTGCTGAAGGGCCAGCCGCCCTTCGAGCGGTGCCGGTAGTGGCGCTCGGGCTCGGGGACATCCTCCAGGATCTGGTTGTCGCGCAGGTAACCGTGAGCCTTCTCCAGCAGGCGCGGCCTCGGGTCCGGCGCCGCGAGGACCGCCTGCACCGCGAACGCCGTGTCCCAGAGCTTGCTGCTGTTGTAGCCCTGCAGCTTGGTGCCGTCATGGCCGTCCCACAGGTACCGCGCGCAAGCCTCGAAGGAGCTTCGGGCCCGCTCGCTGCCCGGCGCCACGAAGTGGTGCACGAAGGCGTTCAGGACCTTGTTCACCGGCCCGATGTCGAGGTCGCCCGTCACGCGATCCTCGTAGTGGATGTGTTCCAGCACCTCCGCCAGGGCCCTGCGGCGCAGCGGAGGCAGCGCCAGCCGCTCCATGGCATCCAGACTCGCCTGCGTCGCCCGCAGCGCCGCCGTCGGCGCCCGGTAGGAGTCCGCGGACAGCACCGTGTCGCGGTGCTTGGTCCAGGCGATCGTGTCCCACGTGCCCTGGTAGAGCTCCGCGCGCAGCGCGGTCAGGAGCGGATCGGAAGCGACGGTCGCCCGCTGTCCGTACAACCAGGCCATCGGCAGGTAGACCTGCCGGCAGTGACACCACAGGCGACCGGGATGCAGCGGCGCGCTCGCCGGCAGCAGCCACAGCTCGGGGGGCAGCGGATGGATCCCGCGCCAGTCGTACAGGCCGAGCAGGCACAGCGTGAACTTGCCCCAGGACGCGGCCGCGAGCGGCGTCCCGGCGGCGTGAATCCACCGGCGCATCCGCACGAGGCGGTCGTCGTCCGCGGGCACCCCGAGGACGCGCAGGCCCACGTAGGAGAGCGCGGTGGTGAACATGCTGCCCCGCCGGTCCTCGGCGTGCAGCCCGATGCTCCCATCCGGGTTCTGCACGCTCGAGAAGTAGCGGATCATCCCGTCGCGCCGGCGGCCCTCCGGAGGCTGGCCCACCGCGTGGCAGAGCGCGAGGTACATCGGCAGAAGAAACATCGGGCCGCCATAGTCACCGGCCCAGGCGCCGTCCTCGCCCTGCAGGCGCTCGAGGTTGTCGAGGGCGCGTTCGAGGGCCACGCGCACCGCGCGCGAAAGGTCCGCGGCCGCCTCGGGCGCCGCGCGCCCCCGCGGCGCGGCGCGTCCCGACGCTGCCTTCGCTGACTCGACGGTGGCCACGGGTGCCTGCCGGGATCCCGCGCTAACGAGCGCGCGGAGCGGCTGTGCGGCGGAGAGAGGGAAGGACGAATGTGGAGGCGAGCATACCCCTAGGTTTACCGGTTCTTTTCTGCCTTGGACAGCCGGAAAGCGGCGCCAGGCAAGCCCAGGGACAGGCCTCGACCGCGATCGAGCAGGTGGCGGTCTCCCGCGATGGCTGTGCCCAAGGGTGCGATGGACCCTCGCGGTGCAAAATCTTTGACGGCGCAGGATTTTCGGGCGCAAGCCTTGCGCGTTTCCAGGCTGTAGCTCTTTGGAAAGACTGCCCCACCGGGCGAATGGCCCCCAACGGCCGAGGGCGCCGCGGACGGCACGCTCTATGCGTCTCCGAAGCTCAGCTCCTGGAGGATCTGCCATGGCGACTCAAGCGAGATGGATCACGTTCGGAGCGGTGCTGAGCTCCTTCGCCCTGGGGTGCACGGGGACGCCCGGACCGGATGCTCTCCTTCGGACCGCGGTCATTGGCCCTGGCGGGGGCACGCTCGCCCTCACGAGCGCCGAGAGCACCGCGCTCGCCGGGACGAGCCTCACCGTGCCGGCCGGAGCGCTCGCCCAGGAGGTGACCATCACCGCCCGCGCGTCGTCGCTCGCGGTGGTCCAGCTCGGCGATATCGCCGCGGGTCCGGTCGTCGACCTCGGTCCGGAGGGGACACAGTTCGCGGTCCCGGTGATGATCACCCTCCCGGTCGCGATCCCCGCCGGGGAGGTCGCGGCGGATCTCCGCATCGAAGCGGTCGAGGGCAACGGCGCCGCTCGCGCGCTCGGCGTCGGCTCGCAGGCCGGCGGCTTCGCGACCTTCGAGACGAGCACGTTCACGCGCTTCGGCGGCGTGATCCACCACCCGCCAGACGGTGGCAGCTCCTGCGCGGCCGACACCGACTGCTCGTGCGCGCAGTGCCTCCAGGGCCAGTGTCAGAGCGTGATCTGCAGCTGCCCGGCGGTGCCGGCCGGCTGCGCGCAGCCGGGACCGGGCCCCTGCTGCTGCCCCATGGCCTGCGATGCCGGGGCCGGGGCTTGCGCGTCGAGCGCGGACTGCGGCTCGACCGAGTACTGCGCGACCGCCACCTGCGGCGGCAGCGGGGCCTGCCTGCCCAGGCCCCAGGCGTGCCCGCAGCACTGCACCCTGCCCGAGGCCTGCGGGTGCGATGGCCAGCGCTACTGCAACGCCTGCCTCGCCAACGCCGCGGGCACCACGCTCTCGACCGAGGGCTCGGCCTGCGCGGACGCCGGCGCTCAGCTGAGCTGGTACACCACCTGCGGCTACCCGATCTGCATGGCGCCCGCCGATGGCGGCGACGTCCAGCCCGACGGAGGCCCCTGCCCCGCGCTCGGTAGCCCCTGCGCCTCTCCGGGCGCGCGCTGCGGCACCGCCTCCGCCGCCAACTGCGGCGTGACCGAGGTGTGCAGCCAGTCCGATCCCAAGCTCGGCGGGTGTCCGATCTCCAGTCGCCGGTTCAAGGAGGACATCGCGTATCTCGACGACGCCGCGCTCGAGCGGCTGCATGCGCAGATCCTACGCACCAGGCTCGCGACCTTCCGCTACCAGGTCCCCTACGGCGACCCCGCCTCCAGCCACCTGGGGTTCATCCTCGAGGATCAGCCGTCGAGTCCCGCCGTGGACGACGCGCGCGCTGGCGTCGACCTCTACAGCTACCTGGGCATGATCGTCGCCACGACGCAGGTGCAGGAGCGGGAGCTCAGCGATCTCCGTCGCGAGCTGGCGGCGGAGCGAGCGAACGTCTGCGCGGAGCCTGCGAGGTAGCCGAGCCGGAGCAGCTCGTGGAGGCACCGACCCGGCGCCGTGCCGAAAGCTGCTTGCGCGGCTTGAAGCCTCCACGCCGACGGGGCGCGCCCTCACCAGAGCCAGGGGAGGAACCTTCGACGGACCGCCGCGCGATACGCGGCGTAGCCTGGGACCTTCTCGCCGAGCCATTGCTCCTCCCGCCGCGACTTGAGCTCGAGCACGAGGACCAGGCCGGCCCAGGGCAACAGGCAGAGCGCGGAGGTCCCGAGGGACCAGCCGAGCCCGACGAGGATCAACCCTCCATAGATGGGGTGGCGAGCGAACCGATAGACCGACCCGCTCCGCAGCGAGGCGCTGCGCCGCGGCATCGGAAAGGCGGTGAGCGCCGGGCCAAGCGCCGCCAGCCCGAGCCCCAGCCAGACCGCGCCGAGGAGCACGAGCAAGGCCGCGGCCGAGAGCCGGCCCCAGCGCCACGGCGCCGTCCAGTCGGTCGAGACGACGCCGATGACGAGGATGGCCCCGAGGAGTCCGAACTGCAGGGCGACCCAGCCCCCGCCGCGCCGCCCCAGACTGGGAAGCTTCATGGCCCGCGCCCGGCGATCACGATCCGCACTCCGACAACCTAGCGCGCCCGGTCGAATCGCAGAAGCCCCGCAGGCAGCCCTCGATCCCGAGCGCTGGGCACCAGATCATCCACGCACGGGCTGTCGCTCCGAGCGGAGGATCGACGCCTTCGAGCAACACATCGACACCTCCGAGCAACGTTCGATGAGCTCGAAGCAGCGCGTCACGCACTTCCTGCGCTTCGCGCCGATCCTCGAGCGAGGCCTCGCGAGCTCCGAGCATCGGAGACCCCGCTCTTGTGCGCCCAGTGGCGCCTCGCAGCGCTCCCTTCGGGCCTTCGAGCGCCCCTTCGCCGGATTCGAGCATCCTTTCAAGCACTTGAAGCGCTCCACTCCCGCCCTTCAGCAGCGCTCCGCGAGGTTCGAGCATCGCTTCAAGCACTTGAAGCGCTCCACTCCGGCCTTTCAGCAGCGCACCGCGAGGTTCGAGCATCGCTTCACGACCTTTCAGCGCTGATCAAAGTGCTTCAGTCGCTGCTCGACGCACGTCGAGCGCCCGATCAAGCCCGTTTGCGGCCGCTCGGGGCGCGTCGCTCCCTCTGCCACGCGCGTCGAGCACGACACGGAGTGCGTCGAGCACGACATCACCTGCGTCGAGCACGACACGACGTGCGTCGAGCACGACATCGAGGGCGTCGATCACCACACAGCGTGTGTCGTGCAAGACATCGAGGGCGTCGAAGCGGCGCGTTCACCTCGGCGAGCGCCGCTCAAGGCCCGTCGTCGGCGTCTCGAAGCGCCTGAAGAGGACGAGAAAGCCCCTCCTCCGCCGAAGAACGCCCGGCGACGGGCGCCTCGACCCCCGCGTGGCGTTGCGAAGAGGTGTCGAACGCGCGCGTCGCGGTCGCAGAGGGCGCGATCAACCCCATCATCGAGCGCAGCGAGCACTTCATCCGCTGCTCGAAGTGCTTTGAGCAGCGCTCGAAGTCCTTCGAGGACCTCTTCGACCCCGCTTCAAGGAGGCGAGGGCCGCGCGTGCAACGCTCGACTTGTTCCACGCCGGAGGGGAGCCGGGTACACCGCGGGGCGCCGCCCGGGGAGCAGCGCCACCTGCGATGCGCAACTCTGGAGGCCCGGCTTCGAGCTCGGGCCTTCGTACCTGGTGCGGCGTTCGGCAGAAGTCGGGTACGTTGAGCGCCACCTTTGCCCCGGAGACCACAATGAACAAGCTCATGCCCGTCCTCGTGGCCACGAACGCCGGCGCCGGCTGCGTCGCCCCGGCTTCCGCGAGGCCCCCTCGCGTCCTGTCGATCGCGGCGGGCCAGCAGCCGGCCAGCCTTCTCGTGGTCTTTCTTCACGGCGTGGGCGCCGACGCGGACTCCTTCCGCTCCGTGGCGCAGGCGCTGGCGCCCGCCGTTCCGAACGCGGAGCTCCTGATCCCCGAGGGGCTGCAACCCTTCGACCAGGCCGAGACGGGACGCCAGTGGTTCAGCGTCCAAGGGGCCACCGAGGCAAACCGGCCCGCCCGCGTGCGGCAGGCGGGCACCGACGTCTCGCGCTGGCTCGACGTCGAGCTCGACCGGCGCGGGCTGACCCACGATCGGCTCGTCGTGGTGGGGTTCTCCCAGGGAGCCATGGTCGCCGCCTGGCTCGCGGTCCACCGCTCCCCGCGGCCCGCCGCCGCGGTGCTGTTCTCCGGACGGGTCGCGGAGGACGAGGCGCCGATGACCGCAGGCACGCCGATTCCGGTGCTCCTGGCCCACGGCACCGACGACCCCATCCTGTCACCCGCGCTCGTCGAGCCCGGCGCGCGCTCGCTCGAAGCGTGGGGAGCGGCGGTGAGCAAGAAGCTCTACCCCGGCCTGGGCCACCAGATCGACGCGAGAGAGATCCGCGACGCCCAGGCCTTTCTCGAGAGCGCGCTGGCGGCGCTCCCAGCCAGGTGAGCGAAGCTAGGGCGTGATCGCGGGCACGAGCGTCACTTCCTGCCCGCCGGTGTAGGACCAGATGAGATAGGGCGCCACGGCCTCACCATTCTGATCGAAGTCGCACGCGCTGCCGGCCCCTTCGTAGTTGATCTTCTTCCCCGACTGGAGCGCCGCGAGCGCCTTGGCCCAGTCGCCGGGCCCCACCGCCAAACCGGGCGGGTCCGCGACGGTGCGCAGGTTGGTCTTGATGGTCTGCGAATCCGCCTTCCCACCCGCCTGGATCGCAAGCGCCAAGGTGTACACGTCGTCGTAGGTCCCCGGCTCCTCGATCCCCGGGTCCTGCGTCGGGAACAGGGCCTTGAACGCGGTGTCGAAGGCGGTGAAGCCCGGGCCGCTCCCGGTGTCGATGCCCTCGTTGTTCGGGGGGAACTGGCTCGAGCCGACCCCGGTGAAGAAGTTGGGGTTGTTCACCGTGGGAAGAAAGAGCCAGGTGGTGTTCTTGCTCGAAAAGTTGGCGTTGTAGTCGGCGATCACCTGGATCGCGTCCGGGGTGTAGGTCGCGAGCAGGATGCAGTCGGGCGGGCCATCCGCATAGACCTGCGTCAAGACGCTGGCGTAGCTCGAGAGGCCGGAGGTGATCGTGATGTTGTCGGTGATCATGCCGCCGAGGTTCGTGAACTTGGTGTTGAAACCGCTGGCGGTTGCCTGGGGCACGCCCAGGGCCACCTGGAGGATCGCCGCCTTCTTGAACCCATGGGCGGTGAAGGCCCGCTCCGCGAGGATCGTGCCCTCGACCACCTTGTCGGCGGCGGTGGCGAAGACCGTGCCGTTGTCCGTGGCGGGGTTAGCGATCGTCGTCGACGAGGCGACGTCCGAGATGGTGATGACGTTGGCGGGCACGGTCACGCTCAGGATGGCCTGCATCGAGCTGTCCGAGTCCCCGCCAATGATCGCGGGAACCCCCGCCTTGACGAGCAGCGTCGCCGCCGCGAAGCCGCCATCGGCGGTCGACTGATCGTCCTGGATGTTCACGACGAGCGGGGCCCCGAGCACTCCACCCGCGTCGTTGATCTCGCTCAGGGCCTGCTGCACCGCCAGCAACTGGCCAGGGCCCACGACCGCGATGCTGCCGGTCTGCGAGAAGATCGCCCCGAGAGTCACCGGGGTCACGGCCGTCTTGCCGCTGCAAGCCATTGCGCCCATCGCCATACCGACCACGGCCACGATGCTCTTCGAGCTCATCCGCATGGTTTGTCCTTCCACAGTCTTCGAGCCACGGTCTTCGAGCGCCTTGCCACCTGAAACTCACTTGACCGCTAGAGTCCCTGCACCCAGGTCAACATCGCGACGATACCCTGACTTGGGACGTCGGTGCCACCAAATCCCTGCTCTGCCCAAGGCTGGGCGACGACGGTGGTCGCGCGAAGCGCGTGAAGGGCGAGCTGGCCAGAGGCTCTCCCTTTTGAAGCGGAGCTGGGCCCGTCCTACGGGGTGATCGCGGGCACGACCGTCACATTCTGGCCCCCCGCGAAGGCCCAGATGAGGTACGGCGCACCTGCCTCGCCGTTTGCATCGAAGTCACACGCGGTCCCAGCCCCTTCGTAGTTGATCTTCTGCCCCGACTTGAGCAGCGAAACCGCCTTGGCCCACTCGCCGGGGCCGATCGCGGTTCCGGGAGGGTTGCCGATCGCGCGCAGGTTGGCCTTGATGGTCGCCGCGTCAGCCTTGCCCCCCGCCTGGATCGCGAGCGCCACGGCATAGACGTCGTCGTAGGTCCCCGGCTCCTCGATGCCCGGGTCCTGGGTCGGAAACATGGCCTTGAACGCGGTGTCGAACGCGGCGTAGCCCGGCCCGGCGCCCGTATCGATTCCTTCGTTGTTCGGGGGGAAGGCGCTCGCGCCCACGCCGGTGAGAAAGGAGGTGTGGTTGACGATCGGCAGGAAGTACCAGAACGTGTTGTGGCTCGTGAAATTGGAGTTGTAGTCCTGCAGCACCTGGATTGCCTCCGGCAGGTAGGCCGCCAGCAGGATGCAGCCCGGGGGGCCGTCGGTGTAGATCTGCGTGAGGGTGCTCGCGTAGCTCGAGAGGCCGGCGGTGATCGTGATGTTGTCGGTGATCGTGCCGCCGAGGTTCGTGAACTTGGCGCTGAAGCCGCTGGACGCGATCTGCGGCACGGGTTGGGCCACCTGGATGATCGCGGCCTTCGTGCACGAGTGGGCCGTGTAGGCCCGCTCGGCGAGGATGACGCCTTCGATGGAGTGGTCCGCCCCCGTCGTGAAGACGGTCCCGTTGGCGCTGCCGCTCGTGGCAATGTCCGAGATGGAGAGGAGATCCGAGATCATGACAATGTTTGCCGGCACCGTCACGGCGAGTGCCCCAGCCATCGTGTCGGCGCCATCCGTGCCAAAGATGGCCGGCACATTCACGGTGTTGACCAGCTTGCTGGCCGCCGCGAAGCCGCCGTCATAAGACGACCCGTCATCCTGGATGTTCACGACCAAGGGGGCGCCCAGCAGCCCTCCGGCCGCGTTGATCTCGGTCACGGCCTGCTGGATAGCCAGCAACTGACCTGGGCCGGGGCCATCCTCGGTCCCAGTCTGAGACACGATGGCGCCAAGAGTCACCGAAGAAGAATTGCTCTTGGTGCCGCAGCCGCTCACCCCGATCGCAACCAACGCCGCCACGCCCAGCGCCACAGTCTTCAGCACGTTTTGCTCCTCCCCCGGTCTCGCACCCGCGTCCACCGCGGAGCCGAACCCCTGCCTTGCTTGACAGCGCCTCCGCTGGCTAAAAGCCCTGCACCCAGGTCAACATCGCGACGATACCTTGACTTGGAACGTCGGTGCCACCAAATCCCGGCTCTGCCCAAGGCTGGGCGATGACGTTGGTCACCCGAAGCGCGATGCTGCTGTCGACGTCGGGAAAGATCCGCCGGCCCATCGTCGTGAGCGCCAGCGCCGTATAGATGTACTGAGGGAGCGTGTAGGGCGAGCCGGCCAGCAGGGTGTTCGAGAGGGACGCCTGCCGCTCGCCGATGTAGGAGACCTCTCCGACGACGTGCAGCCCCCACCAGGGCAGCGTGTAGTTGGCGATGGCGTGAAGCTGGAGCTCGGGGAACAGCGGGTTCAGGATCTGCGGCAGCCCGGTGATTCCGCCGACCTGCTGGATGCTGAGGGTCTTCGCGAGGCTCGCGCGGAGGTCCAGCCGCAGCGACCTGACGAGCTGCAGCCGACTGGCCATCTCCGCGCCGGAGACCCACTCGGTCTGCTGATTCTCGGCGACGAGATAGAGTCCGACCGGCACATACTCGACCCCGCCGGCGATGTTGGTGAGATAGCCGTTGAGCTCGACCTCGCCCAGACCGTGCGGCAGCCGGTACGCCACGGCCAGATCGCCGTTCTGCGCGACCTGCGCCTGGAGCTTGTCGTTGCCCTGGATGCCCCCCAGCGCGAGGGGCTGGCCAAACAGCTGCTCGGCGCTCGGCGCCTTGAAGCTCGACCCATACAGCAGCTTCAGGCTGAGCGCGCCCTCGCCTGGGGCGTAGACCGCGCCGAGGCGGCCGGAGGGGTTCAGCCCATAAATGTTGTGGTCGTCCAGCCGGAGGCCGGCGATGCCGCTGAGGCCGTCGTCCAGCTTGAGGATCGCTTGAAGATAGGCGCCCACGTTCTCGAACGTGCGGGCTCCGCCCGGGTTCTGGCTGGGCAGGATCGTACCGGCCCGCAGCACCCCCGGCGGCGGCTGATCGAGCGTGAGGAGCTCGCTGTAGGTCTGAAAGATCTCGTGCTCCTGAAGGTAGTCGCCACCCAAGGCGACCGAGAGGACGTGGTGGACGCGGACCCGCACCTCCGCGGCCCCGCCGCCGCCCTCCGACCGGCCCTGGGGCAAGAAGAGGCTGCCGATCTTGCCGGTGTCGAAGGCTTCACTGCCGTTGGGCGCCCCCAGGAAGTAGAAGCCGGAGGCCGTGACCTTGACCCTCTCCACGAAGGTCGCCTCGTAGCTCAACCGATAGTTCTGGTTCTGCAGTGAGACTCGGGAGTCATGGCTGAGGGGGTTCAGGTAGAAGAACTCGTCCGAAGAATCGAGGTTTTGAATCGAGGCGAGCAGGACCACCTTGCCGCCGAGGATCCGGTTGCCCGTGACCTTCCCGAACAGGGTGGCGGGCCGAGAGAAGTCGTTGGCCGTTTCGCCACGGTCCGCGAACCTGGACGCCGCGGAGCCGGTGGTGGGCAGGGCGAGTCCCGAGCGATTGACCTGCTCGCCGCTCGCGGCGAGCAGAAAATCGAACCGATCCGCTGCGCCGCCGACCACGAAGCCCCCGCCGCCGCCGGGGTTTCCATTGTAGAGGGTGGTCTTGCCGATGAGCTCGAGACCATGCACGGAATCGCCGGAGCGCGTGATGACATTGACCACGCCCAGGAAGGCGTTTGCCCCCCCATAGAGGGCGGAGAGCGGACCGTTGATGACCTCGACGTGGTCCACCACCTCGATCGGCAAGAGCTCCTCGCCGAAGAAGTTGCCGGTCGTGGAATCGTAATCCACGGGCTGGCCGTCGATCATGACCTTGATGACGCTGCCGGCGGCCCCGAGGCCGCCGTTGACGCCGCGCACGCCGACGTTGTGAAAGACTCCGTCGTAGACGTCGTAGAAGCCGGGGACGGCCCTGAGGATGTCCGCGAGCGTCTGAAGGCCGCGCTCCTGGATCTCCTTTCGGGTGATCACCATGACGATCGCGGGCGTCTCCGCGGCGCTGGCCAAGAGCCCGGTCGCGGACACGACCATCTCGTCGAGGCTGGATTCGAGATCGAACAGCTCGAGCTCGCTGGCGCCGTCGGGCTCGGCCGCCGGAGCGACCGGCGGGGTCGCCACCGGCGCTTCGACGGTGGATGGAGCAGGCGTCGGCGCCGCCGCGGGCGCCACATTCGGCGGTTCCGCCAGCGCCTCCGGAGGAGCCAGGACGAGGCACAGGACGGCCAGAGCCATCCGCGCGAGCGCGCGAGCTGGCGAGCTGCGCGAGGGCACCGGGGGAACGACCGTCTTGCGAACTACCATCGACTTCCTTCCACGCTCAAGTCACTCGGCCGCATTCTAGCTAGTTAACGCCCTTTGTCGCTGCTGTCGAAATTGACGCGCCGCAAACCTACCCGCGGCGCGAGCTCGAATCGCCGGGAAGGGTGTAAACGCTGTCATTCGCGGGCTTCACATCTGTCGCCGGAGCGCGGCGACTCCAGCTATGCTCGCGGCGTGGAGCCCTCGGTCGTCCAGGGACAGGCTGGGAACTGCGGCCGTCACCCCGCGGTCGCGGCAGGCTGGAGCTGCGAAGCTTGTGCGGCGAATCGATGCCCTGGGTGCGTGTACGCTGAACGCGAAGGCGCTCAGGGTCTCGTTCTGTGCGTGCTTTGCGGAGGGCTGGCCCGGCGCATCCTCCTCGCCAGGTCGACTGCTCCGCTCCCAATGCGGCTCGCCCGCGCGTTCGCGGCCCCGCTCCGCGGCGGCAACCTTCCGGCGCTCGCTGGCCTGGCGGCCTTGATGTCGCTGCTCGCGCTGCCGACAGGTGGGACGGCGCAACTCTCTTGAAGGGCAAATTTTGGCCCGGCCCCGTCTCGGCTGTGGCGCGAGAGCTGCAGGAGCGCCGCCGTTCAGTCGGCGACCCACGAGAACAGAGCGTTCTCACCGGCTAGACCAAGACCACCCAAGCGCGATCGCTGCGCTTAGCGCTGGGCGTTTCCGACCCGGAAGACCCACGGGTAGGTCACGAACACCAGACCGCCTCCCTTGGGTGCAGGGAAGTGCCATTGTCGGATCAGCTCCACGACGCAAGTTTCGACCGGGTCGCTGTGGAGGGTGGTCTCGCGGAGGTGAGCCTCAGAGACGCTTCCGTCTGGAAGCGATCCTCGGGTAACGCGGGCGATCGATCGTCCCAAGCGCGGGCTCTGCCCAGTCGCGGAGGTTGGAACCCCTCATCCTCAGAGCGCTTTTTCGTGACTCACATGATGCCATGCACGATCGCCTCCAATCCCGCGGTCGAGGATCGTCTGGTGGTGGACCATGAAAACGCGGGCAAAACGGTACATAACTCGCAAGGCGCGCCTTTCGCGATCGCGCAGCGCGATCGCCGCGCCACCGAGTGATGATCAGTATCCTCGCAGTCATGGGGCCAAAGACGGCTCCGATCGATCGCGCTCACCGCGATCAGATCCGCCGCGCTTCTCAAGTATCGTCTCCACGCAGCTGCGCTCCCCGTCTTGCCCACCCGGGCGGCAAGCAGCAGGGCGAATTCGGCCGGCTTCTCATCAACCGATGCAAAATCCTGCTTGAGAAGCATTGACCCTCGATGCCAGTGCGCCTCCACGACAGAGCGGAAATCATCAAGGGAGCCCATCTGGCGCTCGGTGGCGACCGTGAAGGCGCAGGCCCACTCGGCCGCGAAATCGCCAAAGAGGTGCATCCCCTCGATTGCTCCGCCTTGCTCGACACCCTTTTCGAGCGCCGGAGGGTCGCCCGCCTCCTGGAGTGAACGCGCGAAAGCGAGGCGCGCCACACGAAACTTCTCGCCGGGCACGACTTCTTTCCGCAGCGACTCGAGGAACTCCTCAGCGTCCCTCGACGGTCGGTAGCGAAGCTTCTCGATGCGACCAACCGAAAACTCTTCAGCCATGGCTTCCCACCCTAAGCGGCTGATTCAAAGTAGGTGTTCTCATGGACTGTTGAGACCCCCGCGCCCTCAGCTACCTTCTGAAAGCCGATCAGGTACTTGCGCAGCACATAGGGCTCTATGACCCGCTCGTAAGGCCCGTAGATCTCCTCGTCGTGGGATAGGAAGATCACTTGGCCCTTGGCGTTTTCCGCGAGGTACCTAAGGATCCGTTCCCGGTACTCGGAATCCGCGTTGCCGACTGGGGTGTCGATCACAATCGGGACCTGTTGCCCCGACACGTCAGCCAGGGCCAAAGAGAATGCGAGGCCGAAAGCCCTCTTCTGTGCCCCGGACAAGGTCGTGACGTAGATCGGACTCTTCCCGCCCCCGACAAGGATCGGCTGGAAGTCGTCGTCGAAACTGACATCATAACCCCGATACTCCTCCGATATCATTCCCCGGAAGTGCTTGGTACAGCTCTCCGAAAGAGAATTGCGGCAGAGCGGCAGCAACTGGTTCTCCACGGCGCCGATAACACTTCGGACGCGCTCGGCCAGGTCCAACTTCCGCTCTGCTGGCCCAAGCTTTCTCTTGGCGCTCTCCATCTGGCCAATCGTCGCCAGGAGATCCTTCAGCTCTACACCAAGTCCACGCTCGCGGGTTTCGCCACTAGCCTTTCGCGCCCCAAGGTCGCGCACACGCTCGTCCAATTCGGTGACTCGGCCTTTGATCTGCTCGATCTTCGGGCCATAGTCGGAGACCGCCTCCCATTGCCGGCGAGCCTCTTTGACCTTCAGGCGGATGTCCTCCCACTCGGCAACCAGACCCTCAATGTCAGCAACGCCGGCGCTAGTCAGCTTCGCCAGGGTGCTTAGGACACCTTCGCGCTCAGAGCCGTTCAAAAACTTGAACCGGTGTTCATCGGCGCAGCCGTCTGGCGGGGGGTGCCAAAGGGATTGGAGCGTCCGCCCCAGGCGCTCGGAGAGTAGATCATGCTGCCCCTGCGTAAGAGGGGGGGTAACTGACGGATCACCGGCCGCGGGAATTCCGTCGGTGACGATGTGCGAAACCTTCTCCTGGGTGGCGTTCTTCACGAGCAGCCAGTGGTCTCGCACGACCTCCGCCTTAAGCTGAGCGGTCGCCGCCTTGCCGTGTTTGGCGAGAGCCAGTGGCAGCGCTAGGTCAGACAGAGCCCGCTGCAGGCGCTCCCGGGCCTCACGCTCGCTGGCCTCGATTTCGGCTTTCCGCTCAGCAATCTGCGCTGCGTCCACGGTGGCGTCCCCGGTCAGCTGGGTTAGCTCAGTAATCTTCTCCTGCCGCGCTGCGCTGGCGCTGTCCAACTCTCGGCGAGCCTGAAGCAGATCCTTCTTGATGACCGCAAGCTCATCCTCGATCTCGTCCCTTCGCCTGCGCCGCCGATCGAGCGCCTCGACATCCAGGTCCCCGACATCGCGCTTCAGCGATGATCGTTCGTTCGCAATGAACGTTCGGAGGCTGGTGTCGAGCTCTGTGAGGAGCCCTGTACCGAAGAGCACCCTCACGGCTTCGGACATCGCCGCCGCGCCGGAGGCCTCGACGCGCGCTTGGGCCTGCTCGCCGTCGAAGAAGAACGACGACATCACGTGCGCAGGGAAGAGCTCCGCGTCGATGCGATCATTGGCATCCCTCCAGCCGGAGATTCGTTGTGCTTTGCCGTCAAGTATGAGCACGGTCTCCTCACCGTCACCGTCCAGGTCGCGAACCTGTCCGCTCTTCGTGAAGAACCAAGTCCGGCGGATGCGAATTTGTCTGTCCCGCTCCTCGAACAGCAGCTCAACCGATGCGTGTGCATCGGCGTTCGTTTAGCGAACGCTCAACGGTGTGAATTCGCTTGAGAGAAAG
>VFSW01007795.1_pt1 | contig 15488 bp, 17 predicted proteins | sample 5358111 | NCBI WGS metagenome assembly VFSW01 (sample SAMN11554181, study PRJNA540505) | mine drainage metagenome | isolation source: sediment from site ElyBrook_90M | place: USA: Ely Copper Mine, Vershire, VT | collected 2017
GTCGGGCGTCGAACCGGCGCGCCGGTGCGCGGTATCAACGCACGCGTCGTGGAGCCCGGCGACACGCCGCTCGGCAGCAAGCCTGGCGTGATCGGGAACTTGAGAAAGTGACGCAGCAGGGATGTGCGCCGGTGGGACCGGTGTTCACGATGTCAATCACGGTCGATGTGGCCGCGATCGAGACCCTCGATGCCCCTTGCACCCCCGAAGAGAGGATCATCGCGCCGACGAGGCGTGACGATGGAGGTCAGCGCCAGGTTCGACGGTGCGATTTTTGTCATGCGCCGCTGCCGGCGTTCACGCGTCTGCGCACGTTGCGGGGTTGGGGCTTCGGTTGAGCGGCACGGATGATCAGTCGCGCGGTGGAAGCCGAGGTGCTGCGTCTGCATCACGCCGAACGCTGGCCGATCGGCACGATCGCGCGGCAACTCATGCTGCATCACTCGACGGTGCGACGGGTGCTCGCACAGGCCGGCGTGCCGGCGGCACAGAAGACGACGCGTCCGTCGATCGCGGATCCCTTCATCCCGTTTATCCTCGAGACGCTCAAAGCTTATCCAAAGTTATGCGCGAGCCGCTTGCACGTCATGGTGCGCGAGCGCGGTTATCGCGGTGGATCCGATCCCTTCCGCGCCATTGTCGCGCGCTTGCGGCCGCGGCCGGTACCGGAAGCCTATTTACGTCTGCGCACCCTCGCCGGCGAACAAGCCCAGTGCGACTGGGCCCACTTCGGAACCATCACCATCGGCAAGGCGACGCGGCCGCTGATGGCCTTCGTCATGGTGCTCTCGTACTCGCGACACCTGTTCCTGCGATTTTATCTGAACGGCGCGATGAACAACTTCCTGCGCGGCCATGTCGAGGCATTTACCGCGTGGGACGCGGTGCCCCGGGTGGTGCTCTATGACAATCTTCGCAGCGCAGTCCTCGAGCGGCGAAGCGATGCGATCCGCTTCCATCCGACGCTGCTCCAGCTCGCCGCTCATTATCGGTTCCAGCCACGCCCGGTGGCGGTCGCCCGCGGGAACGAAAAAGGCCGCGTGGAACGAGCGATACGCTTTGTTCGCGACCGATTTTTTGCGGCGCGTGCGTTCAAAGATATCCAAGATCTGAACTCCCAGGCAACCACGTGGTGCCTGGAGGAAGCGGCGTTGCGCGGCTGCCCGGAAGATCGCGACCGCAGTGTCCGTGCGGTGTTCGCCGAGGAGCGAGCGCATTTACTGCCGTTGCCGGACAACCCCTTTCCCACCGAAGAACGCGTGGCGGATGCCATTGCGCGGAAAACTCCGTACCTGCGCTTTGACCTGAACGATTACAGCATCCCGCATACTCACGTCGGTCGGCAGGTGGAAATCATCGCCTCGCTCGAGCGGGTGCGCGTCGTCGAGGGCCACGAAACGATCGCGGATCACCCGCGCACCTTCGATCGCGCCCAACAGATCGAAGATCCCCGCCATGTCGAGGCGCTGGAGGCGCACAAACGCGCTGGCCGCGCACATCGAGCGCTCGATCGGTTGCATCATGCCGCCCCCGAATCGAAAAAGCTTTACAAGCTCGCCGCCGAGCGCGGCGTGCACTTAGGGGTCCTCACCCGCGGCCTCCTGCAGCTGCTCGACACCCACGGCGCCGATGCCCTTGCGCAGGCGATTGACGCTGCACTCGGCGAGAACGCCGCGCACTTGGGCGCCGTGCGTCACTTCATCGATGCCCAACTGCTCTTGCGCGGTGAGCGCCCGCCGATCGCCGTCACGCTGCCGACCGATCCGCGCCTGCACATCACCGTACGGGCACACGATTTACGCGATTACGAACAACTGACCACGGAGCCGACCGATGAGCACGAACCCGCCGAACGAACCCTTAAACCTTGAGAACTTGCGCGCGCGCCTGCTGTACCTCGGCCTGCACGGACTGCTCGCCAACATCGAGACCGTTATCCAGGAGCCCTGGCTGCCCCAGCTCCTGCAGATCGAGGAAGCCGAGCGCTCGCGGCGCAGCTTGCGCCGACGTCTGAACGCCGCCCGGCTGCAGCGCTATAATCCGATGGCCAGCTTCGAATGGACTTGGCCTACCCAGTGCGACCGGCCACTGGTCGAAGAGCTCTTCTCCCTCGCCTTCATCGAGGAACCGGCCAATATCGTGTTGATCGGCCCGAATGGCATCGGCAAGACGATGATCGCAAAGAATCTGTTGCATCAGGCCGTTCTGCATGGCCACACGGCCCGCTTCACGCTCGCCTCCGACATGCTGCACGACTTGGCCGCTCAGGACTCCTCCACCTCCCTCGCGCGCCGTCTGCGGCGCTACACCAGTCCGGGTGTCCTCGCGATCGATGAGGTCGGATATTTATCCTATGACTCGCGCTATGCCGACCTCTTCTTCGAGGTCATCACGCGCCGCTACCAGAAAAACCCGGTCATTATCACCACGAACAAACCGTTCGGCGAATGGACCAAGGTCTTCCCGAATGCCGGCTGCGTCGTCACCCTCGTCGATCGGCTCATGCACAAGGCCGAACTGCTGAATCTCGAGGGAAAGAGCTATCGCTACAAAGAGGCGCAGGAACGCACCGCTCGTAATGCCAAATCCCGTGCAGCGAAAAAACCGAAAAAGACTTGAGGGCCATCGCCATGGAACCGAATGATCTGCCGATCGTCTGTATCCCGCTCGAGCTGCCCGCCGAGGCGGTCGCTGAACTCCTCCAGTTCCTGAGTCACCTCACCGAAACCATCGAGCGGCATTACTTCGGCGAGTTGCATCGGCTCGCCCAGCAAAATCGCAACCCCGGCTACTCTCCGTTCGACCGACCCGACTCCGACACGCCGTTCTGAATAAAGCCTTCCCTGACAACCGCCACGATCCCGGCCCCTTATCCGCGTCTCTCAAATCCGCGCGCCGTCCCCAATATGCCGCGCTTTTAGACCACCGCTAACATCGCTGCTCGGTGTGGCCGAGAAAGGTCGGCGGAGAGGTCGCTTGGGGTTTGCCATTCAGCTGAAGTTCACGCAGTTGCCCGGCCGGTTTCCCGAGCGCCATGAGGAGATTGATCCCAACGTGACGCGCTGGTTGGGGATACAGGCTGTGCAGCAGTTGCTCTTGCCGCACACACTTATCCACAGGAAAATCGCACCCAATTGCACGTTTCGGTAAACCGGCTTTAGAGGGAGCGGCGGCGTCCCTGCGAAGTTTGTCCCAGAAAATTGCTACGAACGGGATTGTATGAAGAAACAAATGATTGATGATGGTGGCCGGCGTTTGTTTGTGAAGGGCTTCGGCTTTGGCATAGGCGCCGTGGCAACCGGTTTGCTGACACCGCAAAGTGTGTTCGCACAAACCTCCGCCGCCGGCCCGACCACTCCAGCAATCCTGAGCGGTACCGATTTTGATCTGACGATCGGCAATACGCCGATCAATATCACCGGCCGATCGCAGCCCACCATGTCAGTCAACGGGTCAATTCCGGCGCCGACGCTGAGATGGCGAGAAGGAGCACCGTAACGCTTCGCGTCCCACAATCGCTTAACGATGTTGAAAATCTATTGACTCTGGGACTCGGTACAGAGTAAACCCTCCAAGCATCTCCCACCTCACGTGGTAGAAACCGGTGACCACTATTATCCCGACCCCTCCAGATAACATGAATCAATCGTCGGAAGAGCTAACGGAAGTCGAGCAATCGACTCACGCGACAAAACTCGCCGCAAGTCCGCCGCACGGCATGTACCCCCCTCACCCCAATGAGCACCCCGTAGTAGATCCGGTGTGTGGAATGGCGGTTACCGTTGACTCACCCCTTGTCGTCCAGCACCAAGATAAGACCTATTATTTTTGCAACGCTATATGCCGGAGTAAGTTCATAGACGATCCTTCTAGGTATCTGGTAGTCCATGGGGATCGTGCGACGTCGACGTTGCAGGAGCTCGCAGCTGCTGGGACGGTCTATACGTGTCCGATGCATCCGGAGGTCCGCCAAGACCATCCTGGCGCCTGCCCCAAATGCGGTATGGCGCTTGAGCCGGAAATGCCGAGTCTCGAGGAAGGTGACAGTCCCGAACTCAAGGATTTCCGCCGCCGCTTCGCCTGGACCTTCCCGTTGACTATCATTGTCGCCGTACTCGCAATGGCGGGCGATCGCCTACCTTGGATTGGCATGGACGCCCAGAGTTGGATTGAGTTCGTTTTGACGTTGCCCGTCGTGCTGTGAGGGGGCCGGCCTTTCTTCGAACGGGCCGTACTGTCGGTCATCCACCGAAGCCCCAACATGTGGACCTTGATTGGATTAGGTACATCGGCTGCCTTTGTTTACAGTGTGGTGGCAACCGTGGCTCCGGGCGTATTTCCTGCCTCATTCGTAGTGATGGGTCGAGTTTCGGTTTATTTCGAGGCGTCGGCGGTCATTATCTCCCTGACACTGCTCGGTCAAGTATTGGAGTTGAAGGCGCACTCGCAAACCTCAGCGGCGATCAAGTCCTTGCTAGGCCTTGCGCCGAAGTCGGCGCGACGAATCAATGCCGACGGCACGGAAGAAGACATCCTACTCACGCATGTGCACGTGGGCGATTCCTTGCGCGTACGGCCGGGCGAGAAGGTCCCCGTCGAAGGCGTCGTCCTGGAGGGTGGCAGTGGCGTCGATGAATCGATGCTGACCGGCGAACCACTGCCGGTCATGAAGCATGTCAGCAACAAACTTATCGGCGCGACGCTCAACACCAACGGAGCGCTCGTAATGCGCTCTGAGCGCGTGGGCTCGCAGACGGTGCACGCCAGTATTGTACAAATGGTGATTCAGGCGCAGCGTTCCAAGGCCCCAATGCAACGCATGGCCGACCAAGTGGCCGGCTACTTCGTCGTCACTGTAGTGAGCGTTGCGCTGTTGACTCTCGTTGTTTGGGGCATGTTCGGGCCGAGTCCGAGCTGGGTCTATGGACTGATCAACGCCGTGGCGGTGCTCATCATTGCCTGTCCTTGTGCGCTGGGTCTTGCTACGCCCATGTCGATCATGGTGGCGACCGGCAAAGCCGCTAAACAGGGCGTTCTGTTTCGAGATGCGGCAGCGATTGAAAATTTCCGCAAAGTTGACACGTTGATCGTGGACAAAACCGGAACCTTGACCGAAGGTAAGCCACGCTTTGATCGAAGCGTTGCGGCAGTAGGACATACAGACGATGAGGTGCTGCGATTGGCCGCGAGTCTCGATCAAGGCAGCGAGCACCCGTTGGCCGATGCGGTCGTTAAGGCTGCTCGCGAGCGAGGTCTAACCCTGGGGAAGGCCGAGCAATTTGAAGCCATTGCGGGGATGGGCGTGCGCGGCGCGGTGGGTGGCAAGCAACTGGCGCTCGGCAATGCAGCACTCATGGCCCAACAGAACGTGCCGATCGATACCCTTGAGCGCCAAGCCGAAGCCCTGCGGACCGAGGGCGCCAGCGTGATGTATCTTGCGATTGGCGGTCAGTCAGCGGGACTTCTCGCGGTGTCTGATCCGATAAAGCCGAGTACCCCCGAAGCCTTGGCCACCTTGAAAGCCAGCGGACTGCGGGTGATCATGGCGACAGGCGACGGTCTAACAACAGCCAATGCGGTCGCCGCAAGACTCGGTGTCGAGGAGGTGCATGGGGTTGTCAACCCTGCCGACAAACTCGCACTTGTCGCCCAGTTACAGCAGCAGGGAAGGATCGTCGCGATGACCGGTGACGGCATTAACGATGCCCCGGCACTCGCGAAAGCCGACGTAGGCATCGCAATGAGCACAGGCACCGATGTCGCGATGAACAGCGCTCAAGTGACGCTGGTCAAGGGTGACCTGCGGGGGATTGCGCAGGCTCGATTGATTTCGAACGAAACCGTCGGCAACATGAAACAAAATCTAGCCTTCGCTTTTCTCTACAATTCGCTGGGCATCCCCTTGGCAGCGGGTGTGCTGTACCCCATCACCGGCTGGCTACTCTCGCCGATGATTGCGGCGTTGGCCATGAGCTTAAGCTCAGTATCTGTTATTTCGAACGCGTTGCGGTTACGCTCATCCGGAGTTCGGGCATGAGACCCCCCCCCAGAAACATTTCTACGCCCATCCTCAAGTTCGCGCTCGGTCGTTTACGCTCAGGAGGCTCTTAAATTGTAGGAGGACCCAGCGCGACTGGCAGCTAGATAATTTCAATATTATCAGTTTGCTCGCCGCGTGCTACATCGATGCTCACTGACTCACGGCGAGTTGCGGCGCGGTTTTCTCTAGTGTGCGTCCTCCCGGATGTTTGGCTAGGTGCAGAACGCGCGAGAAGAGCCGATCGTGACCGTCGTCGCGGCCTATATGAATAACGGCGGTGTGTTCCAGATCCTTGACGAAGACATCGAGAATTCCTTGGCGCGCATCGTTATCCAAGGAATCGAGTACCTCGTCGATGAGCACCCAGGGTGGTGCGTGCAGTAGCACGCGCGCGAATGCGAGGGTCTGCTGTTCGTCCCCACTCAATTCGCGATCCCAGCGCTGGGATACATCCAGCATGGGTACCAGCCGTTCCAGCTTAAGCCGAACCAGCGCCTTCGCATAGGCGGTCGCTTCGAAAGTTGCTGTCGTCGACGGGTAGGCGAGCACCTCGCGGAGCGTGCCGGGAGGTAGGTAGGGGGTGCGCGGAATATAAAGCAGCTCTTCGCCTCTCGGGCGGGCGACTCGCCCGGCGCCCCACGGCCACAACCCCGCCAGCGCGCAAAACAGCAGAGTTTTTCCGGTTCCGGTTTCGCCGACGATCAAAACCCGTTCGCCGCCTTTGATCTCCACTTTCTTTTCATCGAGCATAGTGCAACCGGCGGGGGATGCGATCTCTAGATCATCGATGCTGATCTTGCCGGGTTCACCTTCGACGAAGTCGATACGACTTTCGATATCGTGCAGTACATCGGTGTCGATAACGGCGCGGCGGAAACTCGCGACACGCAGTAATGTCGCGCGCCAATCGGCGATGGTGCTGAAATTGTCCACGAACCAGCGCAGCGAGGACTGTACCTGAATGAAGGCGCCTGACGCCTTCATGAGGCCGCCGAAGGAGATATTTCCCGCGAAATACAACGGCGCCGCGACGAGAATTGGAGCGACCAGGGTAAACCAGCCATAGCCGGCGGTGATCCAGGTGAGATTGGTGAGACCGGTGACCAGCCGACCCGTCGTGGCCAGCACCGCCGCAAGATCGATCTCGATGCGTCGCGCCTCGTCCGCTTCGCCGGCGGCAAGTGCAATGGCGTCGATGTGCTCGTTGACGCGCACCAGCGAAAAGCGCATATCGGCTTCCCGCGCATAGCGCTGGGCGTTACGGTCGATCAGACTGCGGCCAACCCAATAGCTCAGCAGCGAAGCCGACCCGGAATAGAGCATGGCGGCCCATACCATATAACCCGGGACCGTAAAATATCGGTCGTCGAGGTGAAGAGAAAAATTGTTCGACAGTGACCAAAGTACTGCCACAAAGGTGACCAACAGAATCGAAGACTGTAGCAAACCAATACCAAGATCAGCCGACAGCTCGGTGAGGTGACGCGCATCCTCGTGCATGCGTTGATCGGGGTTCACGCCCATCGAGCCGGCGTTGGCAAGCCGGAAGGCCCGTCCTGGCCGCAGCCAATTTTGAATTAAATCGTGCGCCAGTGCCTGACGCAGTCTGAGCTTCAGCGTTTCACCGAGCCAGCGCTGCGCCACATTGAGAACCAGAAGCGCTCCGGCAAGCAAACCAAAAACACCCAGTTGCACCAGGAATTGCGCAAAGTCGCGTCGCGACAGCGCATCATAGAAGGGCTGGTTCCAAGTATTGAGGCGTATCTGGCCATACGCGGACACCGCGATGACGAGGAAAAGCGCGCCCGATAGTAAAAACAATGTGTCGCGCACCGGCGCCGCCCACAGGGCCCGGGCCATCATCCCGAGTTGCGGCACGAGGCCGGAATTGGCAAGCTGTTCCTCATTCGATGCTGAGTTCATGCGTACACCTCGGGAGCTATGTGGACACGCCATTATCGGGTAATGCTGCCGCTAAGAAGCGGAATTAGGTGAGCCGGATCGAGATCCTTGATCGGCAATAAGACTTTACCCGAGAAGCTCGGCCAGTCACCATGACTGCCGCCGGCTACGCGCTGACCGTACCAATTATCGCCGGCTATTCGACCGATGCAATCAAGGCTGGCACGATCGGTAGTCTGCTCAATATGGTTGGGGCGGTCCATGTGCGCGAGATGCAGCGGCTGGCCGTTTGAGCGATGCTTCGGTGTTCGACCCTAAAACCTGGGCACTCACCGCGCGCGAGTCCGCCAAGGAAGTCGCGGCCGACGATCTGGCAATGACCTTTGCACCATGGCGAAAGTGACCAGACCTCACAAAACTTGTCACCTCCGTGACTGAAGAGCCCTTCTAGCCTGCACTATGCATGAAGGAACGGGTTTTCAAGTTCATGCGTGCAAGTTTGGCAATATCGAGGCCTGATGTCGATGCACAGCGGTGATTTCGCCAGCGGTGTGTTGGTTGGCGATCGATTGTCGAACGCGGTATGGGGTCGGCGCTCGATTTGAGCCACGGGCGTTTGACCTGAGTTGCTCAGAAGGCATTCGATGCAGCGCTGCGCCAGCGCGCCAGCGCTATGCGGGCGCAGCGCCGAGAGCGATGGCGATGATCAGCCAGCCGTTGCGATCCACACAGGTTGCGGGCAGGTGCAGCACGATGCGGCGTACCGAGGACTCCACTCAGGCGCCGAGTTTCATCAAGTGTTCGCGCAGGGTGCTGACCTGGGCAGAGCGGAAGGTGGCGCGCGCGGCGCGCAGGCGCAATTCCTGGTAGAGCACGTAGCCCGTGGCGGTCAGCAGTCCGCGCAACTGGTTGGCGAGGAAGCGGCGGCAACTGGTGCGGTCGATTTCCAGACCATGATGCAGCTCTTTGATCCGGTTTTCGATGTCACCCCGGGCGCAGTAGATCGCCTCGTACAGATGCCGGGGCGAGTGTTTCAGGTTCGTCACCACGAAGCGCAGGTCGTCTTTGGGCGTGCGTCCCGGATGCTACAAGGTAGTGAAAAAGGAATACGATCGGCTATTGCCCAACCAGACATCGAGTTGACACTTAAACGTTTGACGGCCTCCTACGTGCGTTAGCAGACGTGATTGGCTCCCTCCTCTCGCACACTCCAGGTTCTTTCGCCCTTACGAGCATCCGGTTGGCCACGGCTCAGAGGATTCGGGGTGGGGCGCTTTGGCGAGATTCCTGCGCGGCGCCAGATGTACGGCGAGGCCTATGTTTCCCACGCCATCTTCACCATCTTGCGGCGCATGAACGCGATCTGCGTCGCGAGAGGCAGACTCTTCGGACAAACGTCGTGGCAGGCGAGCAGAGACATACAGCCGAACACCCCATTGTCGTCGCCTATCACATCATAGTAGTCTTGATCCGAGCGCGTCTCGCGAGGGTCCAGCCGGAAGCGCGCGACGCGATTAAGGCCGACTGCACCGACGAAGTCCTCGCGCATCCGCGCGGTGCCGCAGGCGGCGACACAGCAACCGCATTCGATGCAGCGGTCGAGCTCGTAGATCTTGTCTGCAAGGTCTGGATCCATCCTCTGCTCCGTCCGCCGCAGGTCTGGATTCGGATCTTTCATGTGCAGCCAGCCGCGCAGCCGCTCGCTCATACCGCGCATCCATTTGCCGGTATTGACGGAGAGGTCACCAATCAGCTCAAAGAAAGGTAGTGGCGCCAGCGTAATATTGGTGCCAAGGTTCTTGGTCAAGGTGCGGCAGGCCAGGGTGGGCCGCCCGTTGATCACCATGGCGCAGCTTCCACAGATGCCGGCGCGGCACACGAAATCGAACTGCAACGACGGGTCTTGCTTCTCGCGAATTTCGTTCAAGGCGATGAACAGGGTCATGCCGTCGGCTTCCTCGAGTTCGTAGCCCCGCATGTGCGGCAGCACTGAAGGCTCCTGTGGGTTGTAGCGGAGCACAGTGATCGTGAGTTTGCGGCGGACGGCGTTGTCATGGTTACCGCTGTTGCCGCTCATCGGTGCTGGGATAATCTTGTTGGTGGCGCTGTTCATCGTTCCGTCTCCAGGGGTTCGTCGATGCGTTCATTGCGGCCGCGCAGCCGCTCCGGCAGCAACCCTTCATAGGGCATGAGCGCCTGCTGCACAGCAAAGCGCGGCATCCCGGCCATCTTCGCTTTCAGCGCCTCGATTTCCGCAGCGCGTTTGGGCGTCTCGGGATTGTCGATGTAGTCTTTCGCACCGTAACCACGCCAGCCCGGTGGCAGCTCCATCGTATTGACATCGAGCGCTTCCCATGTAAGCGAGGGCAATGTATCGGTCTCACTCATCCAGACTGCGAGCGTCCGCTTGAGCCACGCGGCGTCATTGCGGTTTGGGAAATCCTGCCGGTGGTGCGCGCCGCGACTCTCCGTGCGCAGGAGCGCGCCGTAGGCGATACATAGCGCGACCTTCAGCATCTTCTGGACGCGGTACGCGGTGACGAGCTCGGGGTTCGCGCCGCGCGACCGGTCGTGCAAGCCGATGTTCCGGCTCTTCAACAGGAGCTGCTGCAATTCGTCGACCGCCGTCTGCAGATCCGCACCGCGCCTGAAAATCCCAACCTTGGCCGTCATGACTTCCTGCATCCGCGCCTTGAGCGCCGAGGCATCCTCGGTGCCGCGGCCGTTGAGCAGCATGTCGAGCTTGCCCTGCTCGCGGCGAAGGAAGTCATGGACCAGTGGAGTTGGAATGGCGATCTCGTTCTCGATACGGTCGCAAAAGTCGGCGATATAATCGCTCACGATCATGCCGGCGACGACAGTTTCCGCCACCGAGTTGCCGCCCAGCCGGTTGAAGCCATGCATGTCCCAGCACGCCGCCTCGCCGGCCGCGAAAAGGCCCTTCAACGAGGGGCTCTCCCCGGTGTGGTTCGTGCGTACGCCACCCATGGTGTAGTGCTGCGCCGGCCGCACCGGTATCCATTGCTTTACGGGATCGATGCCGAGGAAGTAGTGGCAGATCTCATCGACTTCGCGCAGATTGCGCCTGATATGCTGCTCGCCGAGCAGAGTGATGTCGAGCCACAGGTGCTCGCCGAACCGGGTTTTTACGCCCTTTCCCTTGGCGATGTGCTCTTCCATATGCCGCGACACGACGTCGCGCGAGGCAAGCTCCTTCTTCTCGGGCTCGTAATCCGGCATGAAGCGGTGGCCGTCCACGTCCCTCAGCAACCCGCCGTCGCCACGGCAGCCTTCGGTCACGAGAATCCCCGCGGGGAAAATCGTGGTGGGATGGAACTGTACGGCCTCCATGTTGCCGAGCGCCGTAACGCCTGTCTCGAGCGCGAGCGCACTGCCCATGCCCTCGCAGATCACGGCGTTGGACGTCAGGCGGTAGACCCGGCCCGCGCCGCCGCTCGCGATCGCCGTGGCTTTGGCGACGTACGCAACGAGCTCGCCGGTGGTGAGGTTGCGGACGACGGCGCCATAGCAGCGTCCGGCGTCGTGAATCAGGGCGATCGCCTCGGTGCGTTCATGCACGGGAACCGCTGCGCCGATCGCCTGATCGCTCATGGTCTGCAGCATGGCGTGACCGGTGCCGTCGGAGACGTAGCATGTGCGCCACTTCTTGGTGCCACCGAAGTCGCGCTGCGCGATCAGCCCGTTCGCCGCATCGCGCTCGATAAGCGTCACTTTCTGCCCATTGATGACGACCTCGTGATCGCCCTTGCGTACGCGGCTCCATGGCACACCCCACGCCGCGAGCTCCCGCACCGCCTTGGGTGCCGTGTTGACGAACATCCGAACCACCTTTTGGTCGGCCCCCCAATCGCTGCCGCGGACGGTGTCCTCGAAATGAATGTCCTCGTTGTCACCCTGCCCCTTGATCACATTGGCGAGCGAGGCCTGCATGCCGCCCTGCGCGGCCGCCGAGTGCGAGCGCTTTGGCGGCACCAGCGACAGGATCAGGGCGTCATGGCCGCGGCGCTTGACGCCGATTGCCAGGCGCAAGCCCGCGAGCCCGCCGCCGATCACGAGCACATCGGTATAGATGATCTTCATTGGGTCACTGCCGTTGGGGCGTTTTGCAGCGCCGCGGGAACGTACCGCTGGCCGTAGTGCGGCGCATGCGCGATGCCGATCTTGATGTAGGCGACGAGCGTCGCGAAGCCCAGGATCAGGAAGAACGCGGTCAGCGTCCGCCTGAATGCCCGCAACCGCTTCCGGGTCGAGTTCGGGTCAGGGCCGGCAAACCACTGCCACTTCACCATGAGGCGATAAAGCCCGATACCCGCATGCAACTCGATCGCGAGCATGAGCAGGATGTAGAGCGGCCAGAAGTGCCCGCTCCACACCCGGTCCGCCGACTCGAACGGGCCGATGAGATCAGGGTGCGTCAGCATGATGTAGACGTGCGGTGCCAAGAGGAAAAAGAGGGCAAATCCAGTGAAAGCCTGCCACGCCCAGAGCGTCGTATCCTCATGCCGAATCATGTTCTTGTGACTGCGGAAGGTCGTGAACTGGCGATAGCTGATCGGAACCTTGCGCATCGCCAGCAAGGCGTGGACGACGATCAGCGCGATCACGCCCGCGACGATGAACGATACGATGCCAACGTATGACCGGCCGAAGAAGAAATACCCCTCGAAAAGCTTGGTCACTTTCCACATCGCGTCGTTGCTAATCAGGATCGTCGAGACAAAGAACATGTGGCCCCACATGAACAATGCGAGGATGAGACCGGTTCCACTCTGGGCGAGGTCGAGACGCGCCGGCCAGCGGCTGGCGTGCGCCGTCCCAGCGAGACCAATGCCGGCAATGAGTTGGTTGCTTGATTCCATGCGTCGATTCCTTACTTCGGGTTGCAAACCCTCGGATGAACTTGGGAACGTCGTTGCGCCGCTGGCGCGTGGTTCAGCCACGCGCCATGATCCAGGGCACGCCAATCAACAGAAATGCCATGAGATAGATCACGCCGAAGATGGCGCCGAGCTGCCAATTCAATAAGAATTGCGTAAACATCGGCAATATCCCTGGCACTGAGCAGACCACCTGCATCCGATCCACTAGCAAAGAATCGGCGGCCGCCGCCGCCCTGAGCTGACCTCGGCCCAGTGCTGTCGGGCAGCGCAACAAATACCCGTCGTAGATATCCCATACCGCAGTTAAAGCGGTATTGCAGCCCGGCACCGCACAAACAAGACCCCACTCTACACCGCTACGCCAAGGATACTGAGTTTCTCATTGATCTCGCTAAGCTCGTCTCCATTCTCCCGAGCTTGGCGCACGATCTGCTCGACCCACGAACGTAACGCCTGCAAGGACGAATGCAGGGACTTGTCGGCCTCGTGTAAGGCGACTATCCGTCGAATATCATCATTGCTTTCTGACAACACCGACGGCCCTATCTCGTCTTTCGGAATGGTAGACCCCGGTCCTCGAGTTGCATGAAGCCACTCATTGTCGAAAAGTGCTTCGCGTTCCGCGTATAGTTTCTCTGCGTTCTCAATTAGCGCATAGCTTTCCGCGTTATCCGTTTTGTAGCGTTCCAGAATGGCGCCGACTACTGAATGTCTGAGTGCGGTAGCGCGAGCTTTAAGATCCTTGGAATGTTTCCCTTGCTTGTCGATGCGATCTGATACACTTTCGATTCTTTTGCGCATCACGTTCAAATGGCCCAAGCCGGCCAGTGAAAGTTCTTCTTTCTGCAATTCCGTTTGTATCTCCGCAAGCGTTTCAATCGCGTCCTTTCGCTCCGTTTGGTCCGCTAAGCGAGCGATGTATACTTCAAGCGCAGACACCTCGCGCCGCGCGAGCGGAAATAGGGAATTATTGTGCCGACGCTGCAAATGCCGTTCTTTGGCGCCCATCGTCTCGGCCCATTGCCATACCTGCATCTGCGTCGGATCCAAAGAATGAGTAAATTCAAGCATCGGAATAAACACGTCCTCGGCATTTACCTTCGCGTTTTGTAGGCACTTGAGATGGACAAGAATAGGCCACAAGCGAGACCTAAGGCGAGGACTGGAATCATTAGTGCCCTATGGGCTGGTAGTTGACCTCTCAACTGGCGTGAATGTTCGGCCAGTTCCGGTGGCGCCGCAAGACCGACAGCGGGACCGACAACAGCGTCCCGACTATCGGAGTGTGCGCCGCAACCATAGCGCATCATCACGAAAATTGAAGCGCCAAAGATCAGTAAGTAAATGAGCGATCCCATGGTACTACCTCCGCTGTCTTCGGGTTCTTGATGGCATTTTTAGTCCGATACAACCGACAGTCTGTTCGCTAGACCACAAACTTTTATATTTCCACTTGAGATCTGACCAATTTTGCGGCGCTCCGCTGTGTCCCGCGCAGTTACGAATCTAAGAGGGTACCGAAATGAGTGACGGAAGCCCCCGCCGTGTCACAGGTACATGACGCCCAGGGCTTGGCGACGATGACACTCGGGTTGGGTCTCAGTAGCTCGTGCGTGCGGCAGACAGACTCGGCGATTCGTTTCGTGGTCCCATAAGGCATCCCTTGCGTTGACCCAGGGAACAGGTACGCGCCATTGAGTTTTGTAGGACGAAAGGAGAATCACGATGTTTAGAAGAACGCGGCCTTTGGGCGCAATGGGTCTTGCGCTTCTATGGGCTTTAACGTCTACCGCCGCCCAATCAAAGACCCCAGAGGAACAAGCCCTCAAGGTTGGTAAGAGAGGCGAAATCACTCTTACACAGCCGACCAAAGTGGCCGACCACGTATTGCAGCGCACGGCGTACGTCGTTCAACACCGGGACTCCGGTGCCGATCACTTCGTGCGTTTTCTGAAGATAGTGACACCCGATTCGCACAACTATGAGGTGGATGTATTTCCGTATGCGGGCCCCGTTGCCGGAGAAATCAACTGCCGATTGGAGCCTCTATCAGCCCCGGCAAAGGAAACGACGGCCTATATCGTGACGGAGAATGGCGTACCTCGCATAACCAAGGTGGCGATCAAGGGAGAGAGCGCGGTCCACGTCCTTTAGAGCCTATGTGACTTGGGTCGACCCGCCGGCGTCACCTTCGCCTAACATCGACTCGTTGCGCTCCCTATCGCGTGATTAAAACCCGCCGCCTGCGCTCTTGGCGACCGCCTCGCACTCGGAAATCAACAGTCGGGCGCGGTCAGCAGCGTCGGTCTCAGCCAACCGACGACCTGCACGTTCATCGCTTGCGACAGGTTCGCCAGGGGTTGCGGCAGCTCTCCTTCTTGATCCGGATCCGGTAGACCGTAGCGATCACGTTCTCGCCCGGCTGCACACCACAGTGAGCTCGATCGCCGGAGCTGTCGTCGACTGCGGCTAACTTGGTCGCTTCGGCGGAAGCAGCCGATCATATTCCCTTTTCACAACCGCGTAACATTCACATGTTTGGTTCTCGATCCCTCTGCGGTCCAGTACCGTTATGCGTCCGCGGTGGTACCGGATTAACCCGGCCTTCTGTAACTTAAGGGCGCCCTCGGTCACGCCTTCGCGAC